>Ga0210110_1000344_pt1 | contig 15675 bp, 8 predicted proteins | sample China_Galinas_PW_2_FD_184865 | JGI IMG/M metagenome (GOLD analysis project Ga0210110, IMG submission 184865) | Wetland microbial communities from San Francisco Bay, California, USA, that impact long-term carbon sequestration - China_Galinas_PWB_D1... | ecosystem: Environmental > Aquatic > Marine... | reverse complement strand
TGAGGAGCGGATTCTGTACTCGCCGTTCGTTTCTCCGATGGTCGAGATCAATCCCGACACGGGCGCGTTTCGTGAGGTGCTGGATCCGGTCCCGGACAGCGATGTCGACTGGCCGGTGGCGATGCGTTTGCTGCCGAACGGCACGCACGTGGTGTACTACCTCTACGACGCCGGGACCGCCCCCAAGGGGTTGTACATCGCTGACCTGACCAGCGGGGAGACGAGAGAGTTGCTCGCGAGCACGACCGCGGCGATCTTCGTGGAGCCGGACTGGTTGGTGTTCCGCAACGGCGGGTTCTTGCAGCGTCAGCGGCTCGACGTCGAGGGGATGGAGCTGGTCGGTCACCCGGAGCGGATCGCGCCGGACGCGGTCTTGATGAACTTGTACGAGCTGGCGATGTGTTCTGCGACAGCCGATGTGCTCGCGTACATGCCCGCGCTCGAGGGCTCGGGCGAGGACGAGAACGAGTTCGTGATCCTCGATCGAGAGACCGGCGAGCGGACACCCCTCGGCGTGCGCGGGGAGCTGTGGTCGCCGCAGGTCTCGCCCGACGGGTCGAAGATCCTGTACGACCGGACGACCCGTCAGACGGCGGGTGATATCGCGATGTACGACCTGGAGCGCGGGATCGAGTCGATCATTGTGCGGACGGCGGTCAATGAGCAGAGCCCGTTCTGGGGGTTCGGCGGGGAGACGGTGTACTACAGGGCGACGCCGGACAATTACGCGACCCGGATCGATGGGCTGGGATCGCCGGAGGTCGTGGAGGAGGGGACGGTCCGATCGCTGGCGCGAAAGATGACGAGCGACGGGTCGCTGGTGTTCTTTGACCGGGACGGGGGCATCAAGGTCCTGGAGACGGCGACGGGGGAGATCCGCGACTGGCTGACGACGCCGGCGTATGAGGGGATCGCTCGGGTCGGGTTCAACGACGAGTGGGTGGTGTATCTGTCGGATGCGTTTGGGGAGACGCGAGTAATGATGCGGCGGGTGTCGGGCGAGGGGGACGTGGTGCAGTTGTCGTCCGGCGCCGGAAGCTCGCCGGAGGTTGCCGGGGACGAGGTGTTCTACAACACGAGGACGGGCGTGATGGCGGTGCGCGTGGAGTTCGATGAGACGGGCGAGCCGGTGGTGGGCGAGCCTCAGGTGGTGGTGTCGCGGACCGATCTGCGGGACTGGGACGTGATGCCGGACGGCAAGCGGTTGCTGCTCGACAGGCGGCTGGTTCCCGATCGCGGCGGGGTGATCCGCGTCATCAAGAACTGGCAAACAGGACTGTCGGAGCCTGAGTGACTGCAACGGTCCGGGAGCACTCCCAAACCGCAAAGGCAACAAAGACGCGCGCAAGAGCACCCACGGTCCAGATCCGATCGGGTCAGCGAGCGGGTCAGAGCGGGTCAGCCCCCGCTCCACCCGCAAAACGACAAACGCCGCACGCCCTGTGGGCTGAAGGTTTGTGTTCAGTGGAGGCGATCGGGCTCGAGCTCACGATCTCTTCTCCTGCCAGCGCGGGTGAATCGGCGAAAGCAGCCATATGAGACTATTAGAGCAGTTCTGGTGGGTCCGATTCGGACTGTTCTCGACCGAAGGTGGTTTAGCGATCGGGTCATCGAGGTCACACTCAACAAGTTGCCTCGGGTTGCTTCCGATGCGCTGATTGCGATTGTCAGTTTGTAGTGTGAACAACCGGGTTCTGTTTCGGATTCAGTGCCCCTTTCTGTCGATTCTTGGAAGAACTGACATTTGTCGTGACATGTTCCGTTGGTTCTGTCACAATCACCCCGCCGCGACCTCGTCGCGGACCGGACGCTCAAGAGGGCCATTGCCGATTCTCCGGATGAAGGCGTGATCCCGGGCACGCCGTTGTGCCGTGCCCGATCCATGACGAGGTCGCTAGCAGGAGAATCGTCATGGTTTCAAAGCGCTGGGTCTCTTTGCTGGGTGGGGGGATCCTGCTGGGATGTCTGATGTCGGCGATTGCGCCGGTCGACGGCACGTTCGGATATCAGGGCAGGTTGACCAACACCGGCGCGCCGGTCACCGGCACGGTCGATCTGAGGTTCCGCCTTTATGACGACTCGTTGGCCGGCAGCGAGATCGGTTTGGAGATTGAAATGCTCGGCGTGGCCGTCGATGGCGGCCTCTTCAACGTCAATCTCGACTTCGGTGTCGGCGCACTAAACGGCGAGCAACGCTGGCTTGAGATCGACGCCCGTTCGCCGGCTGGTGTCGGCGGATACACCACGCTTGCGCCGCGTCAGCCTCTGCTCGGCGCGCCGTACGCCATCCAGACGCGCGGGCTGTTCGTCGATGAGGACAACAACGTCGGCATCGGCACGACCGAACCCGCAGCGACCCTTCATATTGAATCCAACGAATCGCGGTCCATCTACGCTACGAACAGCAACTTCGCCGGTGCCGCCGTGTTCGGCGATTACAAACTTGCCGGAGACCCCGTGGGAGGCGATGGGGTGGTCGGGCAAACCGACGACGGCAGCGGCATAGCTGTCTATGGGAACAACCTGGCCACCGCCGGCGACGCCATTGGTGTGCGGGGTGCCAGCCACGGCACGGGGGGGTACGGCGTTTACGGCCTGACTCTTGGGGCCACAGGAACCGGTGTTTACGCCGGCGCGACGTCCCAGTCCGGAGAGAACTACGGCTTGTACGCGACGAGCAACAGCACTTCTGGCGTCGGCGCGTACGGGCTCGCTGTGAACTTCGAGGGGAACACCATCGGCGTGAAGGGCGAGTCCCTGAGCCCGACCGGGTACGGCGTCATCGGGCAGGCGACCAGGGCCTCGGGCATCAACTTCGGCGTGTGTGGCAAGACGGCGAGCGCAATCGGGTATGCCGGATACTTCGAAGGTGGGAGGAACTACTTCGAGCGCAACGTCGGCATCGGAACACCGGCACCTCTGAGCCTCTTGCACATCACCCATCCGGCGATCGGTGCTGGTTGGGCCTTTCGTATTCAGAATTCGTCGATAGCGTCATTCGCTTGCGGGATGCGCATCTCCGATGGTGGATTTCTGGACATCACCAATACCGCCGACACCCCCAGCCCCAGCTTCGCCCGGCTGAACAGCACGGGCAACTGGACCGTCGTTAGCGACATCCGGATGAAGGAAGAGATCGCACCGCTCGGTGACGTGCTCGATCGCGCGATGGCGCTCAACCCGATTAGCTTCCGATACAAACAGCATGATCGTGCGCAATCACTCGGTCGACAGATCGGCTTCTCGGCGCAGGGGGTCGAGCCGCTGTTTCCCTCGCTGGTGACGCACGGCGATGACGTGTTGACGATGAACTACAACGGGTTGAGTGTCGTCGCCGTCGCTGCGCTGCAAGAACTCAAGACGGAGAAGGATGCGGAGATTGGCGAACTCAGGAGATTGGTCGACTCGCTCCGTGCCCGGAACGAGACTCTTGATGTTGGCATGGTGGCGCGTGACGCCCGGATCGGCGATCTCGCCGAGCGGATCGAGCGACTCGAGCTTCTTCTCGCGGAGCTCGTGGTCGAGCGAGCGGAGTGACCATGAGCGTCCGATTGATCGCCGCTGTCGTGCCCGTCTCTGGTCTCGCCGTCACCCAGGAGCAGTCCATCCTGCCCGTTGTCCCGGGTCGGTCGATACACGGCGACATCGACACCGGGTGGTCTGTCCCCCGGTTTCGGTACCGCTCTGAGAGTGAGTTGGGCCGAGGATATTGCGGTTGTCGCGCGGGTCAGGCCCCGTTCCGGCGCCAAAGCGCCAGACGCCGCAACCTCTTTCGGCTGCGGCGCTTGTGTTCAGTGGAGGCGGTTGGGCTCGACGCCGAAGGCGCTGCGCAGCACACCGGCGACCGCTTCCGTGCCCCGGCCCACGGGGGAGCATCAATCGGGCCTGAAAGGCCGTGATGCCTATACCCACGTTGGCACGCAGGCGGATCTCCTTGGCGTAGTTCTCACTCACTGCCCGATCTGCACGACACCGCCGACACCGTCCTTGCGCAGCGTCATGGGGCGCCAGATGACTGACCTGCTCCCCAAGAACCGGTCCGCTCTGAGCGTTGGTCTCAGCTGGACCAAGGAAGGGGGTTCCGATGGACCAGAACGCGTTTCTAGGCTGAGGAGGTCGTCAATAGGCTGCGTCAGGCTGATGTCGAGCCGTCGCGCGGCGTTCGGCCCGGCCAAGCCGCGCGGCAGCAAGGATCAAGGCCGCCGTATCGAGATCGTCGTCCTGGCTTCTGCCAGCTAGGTTTCGCATCGGTCCCTTCCGGCAGCCCCTGTTATCGGGGGCGTTTTTTTGTGCGCCGGTGTTGTGAATCCAGTGCGGAGTGGCCGGCGAAGGCACCAGCAGACCCGCGGCCGAGGTGGTCTGCGGACCCAACACAGCACACCGAAAGGAATCTGATATGAACGCAATGAAGTTGGTTACAGGCGCCGGGGCGATCGCGATGATCGCGGGCGGTGCTTGGGCGCAGTGCTCCTCGCAGACCTCGGCGCAGGCCGAGTACCAGGGCGAAGCCGAGACCGTGATGCTGGCGTCGTTCGGCGGCAAGGACATCGTGGACACCGCGGTGGCGGCCGGTTCGTTCACGACGCTGGCCGCGGCGTTGCAGGCGGCCGATCTGGTTGGTGCGCTCCAGGGCGAGGGCCCGTTCACCGTTTTCGCGCCGACCGATGAGGCGTTTGCGAAGCTGCCGGACGGCACGATCGAGACGCTGCTCAAACCCGAGAACAAGGCGATGCTGCAGTCGATCTTGGCCTACCACGTCGTCGCCGGTGAGGTGCCGGCGTCGGCCGTCGTGGAGATGGGCGAAGCGATCACGCTCAACGGCCAACGCGTTGACATCGTCGCGAATGACAGCGGCGTCATGATCGACGGCGCGAGGGTCATCAAGACCGACATCGAGGCGAGCAACGGTATCATCCACGTCATCGACACCGTGATTCTGCCGGAGCAGAAGGACATCGTCGAGATCGCGTTGGAGAACGGTTCGTTCACGACACTGGCCGCGGCGTTGCAGGCAGCCGATCTGGTTGGTGCGCTCCAGGGCGAGGGCCCATTTACCGTTTTCGCGCCGACCGATGAGGCGTTCGCGAAGCTGCCCGCCGGGACGGTTGAGATGCTGCTCAAGCCGGAGAACAAGGACAAGCTGACCGCGGTGTTGACCTACCACGTCGTCTCGGGGCGGGTCTACTCGGACCAGGCACTCGAGTCCGGCACGGCCACGACGCTGCAGGGCGGCAGCGTGGAAATCACGGGCAAGGACGGTACGGCGATGGTCAACACCGCCGAGCTGATCACGACCGACATCGAGGCGTCGAACGGCGTGATCCACGTCATCGACACGGTGATCCTGCCGGAGTGATCGATTTCGGAAGCGATGCGTAGCCCGGTCGACGCTCGCGAGGGCGTCGGCTGGCTTTTTTGAATGGAGCGCTCGGTGTACGCCATGGTCGCCGAACCCCAGACCCAATCACATCCGGCGAGAGCCTGCGGTGGTGGAGTGGTATGCTGCTCGGATCGCCGAGCGGGGAGCGACCGGAGAGAAGACCTGAGCGAGAACCTGCTCCAACGTGTGGCGTCCGGTGATGAGGGAGCGGTTCGTCAGTGCATCGACCGGTTCGGCGGTCTGGTGTGGTCGCTGGCGCGTCGGATGCTGGCGACCGAGGCCGAGGACGCCGTGCAGGAGATCTTCGTCGAGCTCTGGCGGTGCGCCGATCGGTACGACCCGAAGATCGCGTCCGAGGCGACGTTTGTCGCGATGCTGGCGCGTCGGCGTCTTGTCGACCGGAAACGCCGGCACGGTCGTCTGCCGAGCGAGGCGTCTTTCGACGAGCGGATTGTCGGTGGTGGTCCCGAATCGACCGCCCGGACCGCGACACCGAGCGAGATCGGGGACGAGGTGGGACGGGTCCGCGAGGCGTTTGGATCGCTCAGCGAGGACCAGCAGCGTGTGCTGACGCTGTCGATCGATCGGGGGCTATCGCACCACCAGATCTCGCAGTCGACAGGCTTGCCGCTCGGGACGGTCAAGACGCACGCCCGGCGTGGTCTGATCAAGCTGCGCGAGATGCTTGCCGAGCAGAATCAGACGGGGGTGGGTCGATGATCGAGCACGCGTTGCCGGCAGACCGGCTCGAGGAGCTGCTCGTAGAGCGTGCGCTCTTCGGTCTGGGCGACGAAGATCGTCGCGAGCTCGACCGGATGAGCGACGCGTCGAGCGATCGGTTCGGCGAGGAACTCGAGGCGGCAGCCGCGGCGGTGGCGTTGGCTACGGGCGAGCACGAACCGATGCCGGAGCACCTGCGACACACCGTGCTTTCGCAGAGCCCGGCGACCGGCAGCGCATCGACGACACACGCGGAGCGGCTCGAGTAGGCGGGCAAGCCGCGCGAGCCTGAACCTCCCGTGGTGCACCGTGGCCCTGCAACTCGTTTCGGCTGGGCGGCCGCAGCGACGGCGTCGGTCGTCGAGCGCGAGTCGCACGTGACAACACTGAGTGAGCACGTGCGCACGCTCCAGACGGCCTTTGAGTCGGTCGAAGTCGAACGTGACGAGACTGTGCTGTTGCTGGCTCGGTACACCGGCGACCCGGGGCAGGAGCTCGTCAGGGCCAGCCGTGACGCGCTGCTCGGCGTTGATGGGACGACGACCTTTGAGTGGGGGGCCGTGGCAGGGTCCCGAAATCGCGGGCGTCGCGGGCGATGTGGTCTGGAACGAGAACGAGCACGCGGGCTTCATGCGGTTCATCGGGTTGCCGGCGAACGACACGGCCGAGCTTCAGCATCAGTGTGGCTGGTGGACAGCCGGGGGCTGACGCACGATGACGGGCGCCCGGCGCGTGTGAGTGGCGGTGTGTTCAACGTCGCGGCGGCGGATGTCGACCCGGTCACGGGCGAGGTGATCATGCCGATCCGGATCGATCCCGAGTAGCGGATGCGTGGCGCGGGGGGCTTCGCGATGAGGATCGAGCGGCCAGGCGGCGAGCCGGTGTCGGATAAGACACGCCGCGCTGCGATCTCTCGGTAGGCACGTTCGGATTCAATCCGGTGCTTCGAGGCCGACGAGGTAGGCGGCCTGTTTGAGCGCGTCGTCCACGCCACCGGCGCCGAGGTCGGCGCCGACCTGCTCCCACATGTTGGGCTCGCGGTCGAAGGCGCGTCCGCCGACGAGGATCTTCACGTCAGGGGCGACAGCGCGCATGGCGGAAATCGCAACACGCACCGCCCGGAGCTGTGTCGGCATCGACGCGGAGAGCACGATCAGGTCGGCGCCGAAGATGCGCACACCGTCGGCGAGGTCGGGGATGGGCAGGTCCGCGCCGAGCATGAACGCCCGCCACCCTTCTTGTTCGAAGAGGCTGGCGAGGACGCGGAGCACCATGTCGTGTGCGTTGCCCTCTGCTAACGCGAGCACGACATTCTTGCCGTTCCATCTCTTGGGTTGCTCGGCGTTCGCGAGCGTCGCGATGACGGACTGGGTGGCTGCCGTCGCATAGTGCTCCTCAGCGATGCCGATCTCGTCGGCGTGCCACATGCGCCCGATCTCGGTCTGCGCGGGGATCAGCACATCGAGGTAGAGCTGCTTGATCCTGAAGGGGTTGTTGACGGAGTCTGCGATGATGTCGTTGGCGCGGCGGCGTTCGCCGGAGAGCAACGCCTCGAGGTACCGCATCGCGAGGAGCTGTGCCGGATCCGCGGGGTTGAGCGAGGGCTCGGGCGCCGGCGGCTGGTCAAGGGCGGATATCGCCTGATCGATGCAATCACACGGTGTTGTGCGCGACGCCGGGGGGAGGTGCTCGGAGAGCACATCGCGCAGCGCTTCGAGACTGTGCTTGAGATCGTCGGCCGGAACGTCCCGTATCGTAAATGCGTCGCGCGTCCAGGTCACACGTTTGACAAAGAGCGACGCGCGGTCGGTCTCGAGCGCCCCGGTCAGGTCGTCCATGCACGCCGCGATGTTGTCCTTCCAGAGCGAGAAGCCGGCGTCCCCGAATCTCGCGATCGTCTCGGGATGACGCTCGGCGAGCAGCGAGGCGGCGTAGCCCGCGTAGGTCTGAATGCTCGTGCGGATTAGCATGGCGGTGAATTGAGACGGCGTGCCCATGGCCGACAAGCATACCAAAAGGGGACGTTTGTGAAAGGAGTGCTGTGTGAAAACGGTGAGCATCCAGCTTGCTCGAACAGGCGCGGCCGATTGTGAGGATGTCTTGCCGCGCTCTCCCGGAACGACTCTGTGAGAAGGGACCCATCGCTAGGAACTCGCACTGTGAAAAGGCCCCGCGCCTTTCGACGCGCGCTCTTGGAGATGAACCGGGTGTTTGGATGCGGCTCTTGGGCAGCCGGCAACCCAGAAAGTACGTAGTACTGGAGAGCGGTGCCAGTGAACCCACCATCCGGCACGCCGCACCTTGGATCGCCGACCGGTGGGTCTTGCGTGGTCATATCCACCTTGCACGGTGGGCATTGGATTCGTCGATGATTAGCAGATCATAAGACTCGACCTGCCTCTAGTTGATGTGCCACCTATGAAGTTGGTTGAGTAGAAGATCTCGGCTGCCGCGCGGGTCATCCAGCGGGTCAGAGCGGCTCAGGGCTCCCTTCACTCGCCCAACGACAAACGCCGCAAGCTCTTGCGGCTGCGGCATTAGGTTTCAGTAGAGGCGATCGGGCTCGACGCCAAGGGCGCTGCGCAGCACACCGACGACCTCTTCCATGCCATTGCCAAGTCGAGGGCGGAGAACGGCCTCTGGAGGTTACTGGAGTTGATTCTGCGGGGCTCGCTTGGACTTGCTCAGACCGAAAGCGGGTCAGCAAACGGGTCGGATCCACGGTCCCCTGCCGCAGCTCATGGGCGGCCTCTTCGTCCCCGAGTTGATCGCCGCCCATCGGCTGCCCCGCCCCTGATCCGGCCGAGACCAAGACTCGGACTGGGGTTCTTGGGGGCAGGTTAAGAGAGCGATCCCGCCCGTATCATGACGCCCGTGTCAGAAGTCCCCTCAACCCGCATCGGCCATTACGAGGTCACCCGCGAGATCGGGCGCGGGGGCATGGGCGTGGTCTATCTCGGCCGCGACACCCGTCTCGACCGCGACGTGGCGATCAAGGCGTTGCCCGCCGAGCTGGCGTCGAACCCCGCCTGCCTGGAACGCTTCGAGCGTGAGGCGAAGACGCTCGCCGGGCTGCACCATCCCAACATCGCGGGCATCTACGGCGTCGAGGAGCAGGACGGCGCCAAATACCTCGTCCTCGATTACGTCGAGGGCGAGACGCTCGCCGACCGGATCGACCGCGGCCCGATCCGCGTGGACGAGGCGCTCGAGCTTGCGGCCCAGATCGCCGCCGGCGTCGAGGCGGCGCACGAGGCCGGTGTGATCCACCGGGACCTCAAGCCCGGCAACATCATCGTCACGCCGGAGGGCAAGGCGAGGGTCCTGGATTTCGGGCTCGCGCGGTTCGATGAAGGCGCAACCTCGACCAGCGTGAGCCCCGACACGCCGACGCTCACGGCCATGCAGCCGCAGCACTCGCCGACGATCGCCGGGACGATCCTGGGCACCGCGGCGTACATGTCGCCCGAACAGGCGCGCGGCCGGCGGGTGGACAGGCGGACCGACATCTGGTCCTTCGGTGTGGTGCTCTACGAGATGCTCGTCGGGTCGAGCCCGTTCCAGGGCGAGACCGCGACTGACACGATCGGCGCCGTGCTCCACAAGGACTTCGGCCTCGATGGTCTCCCCGGTGGCACGCCGCGGATGGTCCGCCACGTGCTCGAGCGCTGCCTCGAGCGCGACAAGACGCGCCGGTTCCAGTCGATCGGGGACGTGCGGATCGAGCTCGAGGACGCGTTGAAGCGGCTGGAGGCGGGCGAGCGCGACGAACTTGCCCCCGCCCGGTCCGGACGCCGTACATGGGTGTGGCCGGTCCTGACCGCGTGCTTCGCCCTCGCGACGCTCACCGGCTTCGGGCTCTGGTTCACCAGTCCGACGGCTCCGAACGACGGGGCGTCGGCTATGGATGCGACGGAACCGCCCGCCCTTCCCCCAACCGTCCTCAAGGTCGAACAGATCACCGACTCAAAGGACGACAAGATCTACGCCGCGATCTCGCCCGATGCCACGACGGTCGCGTACTCGGCGGTCGTCGGCGACACCGGGACGCAGATCCACACACTCCGGATCGGCGGGGCGACGCCGTTCATCGTGAACCGCAGCGAGAGAGTGTTCAAGACGCAGCTCGCGTTCAGCCCGGGCGGCGAGTCGATCGCATTCAGCCACTACGGGGAAGACCCCGCGTCAAAGGGCCTGTTCGTGATGGGCGCAACCGGCGAGAGCCCACGCCGGATCGTTGAGCCGTCCAGTTGGGAGCCCGCGTGGTCCCCCGACGGGCGATCCCTGGCCTACTCCACCGCCTACTGGACAGACGCCTACGGCAGGAACGGACCGGGCGAGCTCTGGATCATCGACATCGCGACGCGCGAGCGCCGGATGATCGACACGACCGGTCCGGCGGAAAGCGCGGACACGTCGGACTGGCCGAGCGACGCCGTGTCGCCGGATTGGTCGCCGGATGGGGCACGCATCGCGTACTGGGGTGTGAGGGGTGGAACACGCGACATCTACACGGTCTCTCCCGCGGGCGGCGATGTTGTCCGCGTCACCGATGATGTGCACACCGACTGGAACCCGATCTGGAGCCCGGACGGCCGCTCGATCTGGTTCCTCAGCGACCGGGGCGGGCAACCCGGCATCTGGTGGATTGCCGTCACCGAGGAGGGCAAGCCGGACGGAGAGCCGCGCCCGATCGTGCTCGGTCCGGGGCGGATCACCCAGTTCTCTCGCTCTGCGGATGGGCGGTCGATCGTCGCTCTGGTCAGAGGCGGTCGCGATCTGATCGAGCGCGTTCGGTTCGATCCGGAGACCGAGCGGTTCGTCGGGACCCCCGAGCCGCTGCTCGAGAGCACGACCGCCATCGATCGCCCGGACATCAGCCGCGACGCCGAGTGGATCGCGTTCCAGAGCGGCCCGCCACAGGAGGACATCACGGTGATGCGGCTCGACGGCACGGGGCGCCGGCGCCTCACCGAGGGGGTCGCCAAGGACCGCGGCCCCCGTTGGTCTCCGGACGGGAGGAAGCTCTACTACTACTCGAACAAGAGCGGGACCTACCAGCTCTGGACGGTCGATCGCGACAGCGCTGAGGCGCGCCCCCTCTCCGTCGAGGGCGGGCAAGCCGCGTCGAACCTATCGCTCTCGCCCGACGCAACGAAGATCATGTTCGCCAGGCCCGGCGGCGAATCGGCTCAGATCGCAAATCTCGGCGATGACGGTTCCGTGACAGACGTTCGTGCGGCGCCCGAGGGCTTCTACAGCGACCCCGGTATGTGGTCGCCGGACAACCGCTGGGTCAGCGGCACCATGAAATCTCCCGATGGGCCGCCGAACTGTGCTCTGCTCGACACCGAGACGGACACCGTCGTTCTCGCGCGGAAGCCCGACGGGGATCTCGGCTCGTGGACGACCACCTTGACCTGGATCGACGCCACTCGCGTTCTGGCCAGGTCACGCGTGGCCGAGCAGGCGTTCGTCTTCGATGTCGCTACCGGAGAGTCGCGCTGGGTCGAGGGCTCCCCGGAGAATCCGGAACGCTTCATCGCGTTCCACACCGACGGCTGGCTCTATACCCAGCGGTCCGACGAATCGTCGAACCTCTGGCTCATCACCCTTGAAGAACCGGGCGACGAGTGATCGACCGACACACTTCGGCCACGAGGAGGCCGTTCAGGAACCGCCCGGTTCCTGGCGCCAGCCCCCGCCTCACCCGCAAAACGACAAACGCCGCAAGCTCTTGGGCCTGCGGCGTTTGTGTTCAGTGGAGGCGATCGGGCTCGAACCGACGACCTCTTCCATGCCATGTCCCGCAGAAGAGCTGGAAACGCCCTCTGGGGACTGTCAGAGCGGGTATTGAGCGTCTCGTTCGGACTGATTTGGACTCGAAGCGGGTCAGCCAGCGGGTCAGATCGACAGTCGAGTGATGGAATCGTTTGACGTTCTGCTCTGCCGAATGTCGCCTCCTCGACATGCCCAGATCCTCCTTGATCCAGCCCCGAGACGATCGCTCGCGGTGGACCGGGTTCTGGGGGGTTGGTCACAACCGGTCGCCGAGAGGTTTCCGGACCACGCGGCTCATCGGGCGGGCAGAGGCCGGGGGCGGCCCCGGTGAGCGCCGATTCGCCCGAGACGGGGCGGTCAGTCACTCCCGTACTCGGTCAACATCCGGTTCCACTCAAGCTCGGGCGCCGCGGCCGAGAGCGCGTTCATCCATCCCGACCAGGGAGATGGTCCCTGATCGAGGTCGCCGCGGAAAAGAACGACGCCTGATTCGTCGATGATCCAGATCGAGAGCTTCTCGGCCGGGCGGTACGCCCCGCCGAACTCGTCCTGCGGGTCGATCACACGGTCCTGCGGCACCCCCGTCGGGTACCACTTGGGCTCGGACCAGAGGACGTTGAAGAACTCCGCGTGCGCTGCGGCCGCGACTTCGGACAGCCGACGTACATCGATGCCTCGCTGCGGGGACAACGAGTCGAACGTTGCCAGGATGGTCATGCTCCCGCGCTTGTCTTCGAGGCTCCATGCCCGACCGGAGACCGTCCGAGCCTCGAACCGCGGCGCGGTCATGCCCTCGTCCGAGCCCTCCGGCGGTGGCGCGGACTCGCTCCCTGCGACTCTTTCACCGTCGTCCCGACCCCGGTCCGGGGCCGAGCCGCCGGCTGCCTCGGGGGCGACCTCGCCCGTCTCGATGTACTGGCGCAGCGTGCCGTGGCGTTCGGATTCAAGCCTCTCGGACATCTCGAACAAGTACTGGTACCGGCTCTTGCCACCCGCGTCCGGCTTGCCGGTGAGCACCACCGACGGCGGGCAGTACGGCTGGCCCCACTCCGACCAGAGCCACCGGCGGGTATCGCGCCCGAGGGGTGAGGGCGGCATCTTCGGGGCCGAGCGGGACAGCCACTCGTCGATCCGGTGTTGGACTTCCGGGTTGTCCCACGGCGCCGGGCCCGCGAGCAGGTCGGGGGGAAGGTCGCCGTCGTCGTGCATCGGTTTCCAGCCCGAGTGGTCGTCGCCGCCGAGGTCGCTGGCGCAGATGAAACCGGGAACGTCGGGATCTCCGGACCCGGCGGGATCTCCCGCCGGCGGTGCGCGGTCGTCGCCGGATGACGCGCCGTCGTTCGAGGCGTCGGCCCAGGCGGGCCGGTCGGCGGCGGCCTGCTTGATCGCGGCGAACGAGTCGTGGTTGATGATCTCGAACCCGACGTGGTATTCGCCGGCCATGTAATAGGTCTTGGGGAAGGCGAGCGGGGCGCGCTTGCGGACGATGCTCGAACCGATCTGCTCCCGAAGCAGCTCCACGACCTCGTCGAACGACTCGAACGTCTTACCGCCGAACAGCTCGGTCTTCTGCGCGAGCTTGTCGGATTTCCCCCCCCAGAGCACGTCGCTGAACTTCGTGAGCTTGCGGAAATCCTCGACGCTGCCGGCGCGGATCCAGATCATCTTGCCGGAGACCTCGGTGCTGGCGTCGACCAGCCAGGCCATATAGAGCGTGCCGAGCCCCTTGTCGGGGTTCTCCGCTTCGGCCGCGGAGACCAGGAGCTCGTCGAGGGTCCAGAGCTCGCCGGAGCGGATTCTCTCGAGCACGTCGGCGGCGGTCGCGCCCTCGCGGAGCCTGATGCGCCCGTCGCGGATCGCCTGGGCGTAGCGGGACTCGAGTTCGCGGAGTTGGTCCTCGCGCGCCATGCGGGTGGACTCGCCGCCGAGGCGCTCGGTCAGGTCTTCGACGGCGTCCTCGTAGGCGAGCATGTTGCGGTCGAAGTACTCGAAGACATGCCGGTTGAGGCGCTGCCCGGTCTCGGTGTTGCTGAGGATGTACTGCGTGCCCTCGTAGCTGAGGGTCCAGGACATGTAGAGGGCGCCGGCCGCCGGCACCTTCGTGAACAACGCCCCCATCGCGCCGCCCATCGCCATGCTCTTGGCGGCCTCGTGGGCCTCACGGAAGTACTCATCGGCCTCCTCGTCGGTGATGGACGGGTCCATCGCCTTCTCGATCGAGTTGACGTAGTGACGCATGTCGTTGGCGGCGAAGGCGATCTCGACGGCGCCTTCGAGCCCGCCGATCGTGTTGAGCCCGCTCCGGACCTTGCCGGCCGCCTGTCTGAAGCCGCGACGCAGGCGCCCCATCTCTTCGACGTCCTCCGAGACGCGGAGGGCGGACACCATGCCCCCGCCGGTGCTCTTCCCGCCCCGCATGCGCTCGGCCACACCCCGGGCCAGCCCGTCCCCGCCGCGCAGGCGGAGGTTCTCGATCAGCAGCCCTTTCTCGGCGGGCGGCAGGTCGGCGGCGAGATCGGCGATCTGGGCGGCCGCGTTCTTCCACCGCCCCGGGTTCTTGGCCGCGGCTTCGCCCATCGATTCGGCGAGATCCCGCACGGCTCTCCGCGTCGAGTTCTCGGCGAGCGATTCGGCGGCGGCGGTGGTTCGGAAGCCGGTGGGACCCCGGCGTGCGCCCCGTGCCGCGATGGTCTCGGGCGACCGGTGGATGAGCCTTGCCTCCCCGTTGGCGGTGTAGCTGAGTTCGTAGTAGGCCTCGCGCTCGGTTGCCCGCGCGATCGGCAAGCCCTCCTGCTGCCGCAGGGTCAGGTTCGCCGACTCGATCCGCTCGATGTACTTCTGCTGCTGGGCCATGAGCCGGTGGTACTCGGCCCGCCCGGACTCGCTCGCCATTAGCTCGGGGTTCTGGCGGAACGCGCGGAGCCTGTCGCCCTTCTTCGTGATGAAGTCCTTCATCTCGTCGGCGTATTCCTGGAACTCCAGCGGGTCGATCGGACCGGCACCCGGTGTCCGCGACAGGCGCTCGAACTCGGCCGCCCGGCGGCTGTGGTACGCGTCGTTGTTGAGGTCGGCGATCTGGCGGAACTGATCGTCGGTGACATACCTGGGGTCGGCCATGAAGTCCACGTCGAGCTGACGGTGCCAGTCGTTGCGGTTCCCGCGGATCTCGATCCCGTGCTCGGCGCCGACCTTCTCCAGGTACTCGTTGACCCGCTGGTTGTAGCGGGTCTGGGTCTCGCGGACCTGCCCGACCGGGTCGGGCGAGTCGACTCTGAGGATGTAGTCCGAGTCGGTGCCGGGGCTGAACGTCGTTGATCGGCGTGTCTGGACCGTGAACTCCGCCCCGACGTCCGCCGCCGCCTCTCTCGCGAAGCCCTCGTTCAGGACAGCGAACTCGTGCTGGGCGGACTGATAGTGCGCATCCGAGATGAACCCGTTGAGCCGTGCGCGATTGATGGCGTCGTTCTGCGCGAAGAGCATCGCCTTCTGGAGGTCGGTGGCCCGCCCCATCCGCGCCGCCTCCATGGCCTCCATCACAGCTGGGCTCAGGACGTCCGCCCTCGCGACGGTCGCGATCAGAAGAACCGCGAACGTCCCAGCCACGCGCCGCACCGCCCCTCGCAACCCGGTTCCCGTGCCATCCATGAGTGTGCTCCTCGGATCGCGTCCTCGATTCACTCGCCCCCAGCCTCGCTCAGCCGCCGCATCGACTTCTGCGCCCACTCCAGCCGCCCCTCCTCGCCCGGGACTCCGACGGCGGCGTTGATGTAGTCGCTCCAGAGCGGCGGGGCCGA
>Ga0210110_1000341_pt1 | contig 15743 bp, 14 predicted proteins | sample China_Galinas_PW_2_FD_184865 | JGI IMG/M metagenome (GOLD analysis project Ga0210110, IMG submission 184865) | Wetland microbial communities from San Francisco Bay, California, USA, that impact long-term carbon sequestration - China_Galinas_PWB_D1... | ecosystem: Environmental > Aquatic > Marine... | reverse complement strand
GGGTGCCGGTCAGCGCCGCCACGACGCTCGCCGCGGCGCGCGGACGAGCCCCCGACTGCACCAGATGGCGGAGAGCGTCGACCGCGAAGCCGATGTCCTTGTCGTGCCCCTCGGAGGAGGCGGGGGCGATTACCAGCACGATCTCGCCCTTGACGTCGCCGCGGAAGCGGCGGGCGAGCTCGGCCAGCGAACCACGTGAGACCTCCTCGTGCATCTTCGACAGCTCACGGCAGACCGCCACCGGGCGGTCCGGCGCGATTGCCGCGAGCGCGGCAAGGGACTCGCCGATGCGGCGCGGAGACTCGAAGGCGATCACGGTCTCGGTCGAGCGCAGGACGCGCTCCATCTCCCCGGACCGCTTGGGGAGGAAGCCCTCGAAGCGCCAGCGGTCGGTGGGCAGCCCGGAGGCGACCAGCGCTGCCGGTACCACGGAGGGCCCGGGAAGCACCGTCACCTCAAGGTTCCGGTCGATACAGCGGCGGATCAGCCGGTAGCCGGGATCGGAGATCCCAGGCATCCCCGCATCGGAGACCAGAGCAACCGTGCCGCCCCGCTCGATCAGCTGGGCCAGCTCGGTGGCGCGAGCAACTTCGTTTCCCTCGTGGTTGGAGATCAGCGGCGGCGCCGGGCGAATGCCGAGCTTGTCTAGCAGGCTCCCCGTGCGGCGGGTGTCCTCGCAGGCGATGTAGTCGGCACTGACGAGCGCGTCTCGCACCCGAATCGTGATGTCGTCCAGGTTGCCGATTGGGGTCGGGCAGACAATTAGCGATCCCGGCATCAGCTCGCGCCCCGCTCCAGTTCGGCCCTCGCCATCGCCGCAGCGCCGATCATCCCAGCGTCCTCGCCGAGCTTCGCAGCGACGACCGGCGTGCGGTTCATCGGCTGTAGAGCTCTCGCCTTCAACTCTCTGCGAGCCGGCTCGAGCAGAAGGTCTCCGGCGGCGATCACACCACCGCCGATCACGATCACCTCCGGCTCGAAGATGTTGGCAAAGCTGGTCAGCGCGACGCCCAGCCTGGTCCCGACCAGCTCGAAGACCGCGATCGAAGTCCGATCGCCGCTGAACGCCGCCTCGGTGACGGCCTTGCCGTCGATCTCGCGGCCATCGGCGAGCATCTTGCCGAGGGCGGACTCCGGCTCGCGCTCGGCGGCTTCGCGCCCCTCGCGCCCAAGAGCCGTGCCAGAGGCGAACGCCTCGACGCAGCCGCGGCCGGGGCAGTTGGCCGGGCAAAGCGGTCCATCCATGTCGATCACCATGTGGCCGAGCTCGGCGCCGGCGCCGGTCGCCCCCCGGTAGATCTCACCGCCGAGGACAAGCCCCCCTCCGATCCCGGTGCCGATCGTCAGCATGATCGCGTTATCCGCTCCGCGCGCCGCCCCGTAGAGGTGCTCGGCAAACGCCGCGACGTTGGCGTCGTTGTCGACGAAGACCGGGAGGTCAGTACGTTCGGTGACGAGATCGCGAACCGGCAGGTTTTCGATTGGCAGGTTGACCGCCGACACGGCGATCCCCCTGTCGTGGTCGATCGTCGCCGGGATGCCCAGCCCAACCGCACTGACGCCCGGGTGAGCCTCGCGAGCTTGGCCTATCTCGCGAACGAGCATCTCCACCAGCTCGTCCTCGCTCTGGCCGGTGGATCGCTCGCGGCTCTCCCACACCACTTTGGAAGCCGCATCGAGGACGCCCAGGAGCAGCTTGGTCCCCCCCAAATCGGCCCCGATGGCATCGGTCGGAGTCATCGTTGCTGGCAGGCGACCGCAGGCATCGGCATGATTTCTAGCCCTTTATGCCCGAGAACGACGAGCAGCAGCCCTCGGGACAGCCCGAGTACAAGGTCTACCGGTCCCGCAAGGGGCTTCTTCGTGGGCTTCGAAAGCCCGATCTGTCGGGCTTTCGCAAGCGCGGCGAGAAGCGCCCGAAATGGCGCAGGGCCGACCGGGAGCCGGGCGAGCGCCCGAAGCCGCGGCGTCGCGGCGGCCGACGGGTCCTGAAATGGGCTGGGCTGGCGGCGCTCGGCTGGATCCTGCTCAGCTTCCTCGCCTTCGCCGTCTCAGCCCAGCTGCAGGCATTCAAGCTTTCCGGCAGCGCCAAGTCGACGCTCCACGGAAACCCATTCCTGCTCACCAAGGCCCAGACCATCCTGGTGCTGGGCACCGATGCCCGCCCGCCCGACACCCTGGAGCCTGGGGCGGCCCCCTCGCAGGAGTGCTTCGACCAGCAGGCCCACGGCGACGCGCCACACGGCAAGTGCTCGGTCGGCCAGTTCCGCGCCGACACCCTGATGCTGATCCGCGCCGGCGGCGGCACCTTCCGCAAACTCTCGATCCCTCGGGACAGCTACGCGGAAATCCCGGGCCAAAGCCCGACGAAGATCAACGCGGCCTACGCCTTCGGCGGCGCGGCGGCGGAGGTGCAGGCGGTGGAGAAATTCCTCGGCGTCGAAATCGACCACGTGGCGATCGTCGACTTCACCGGGTTCGAAGACCTGATCGACGCAGTCGGCGGCGTCAAGGTCAATGTCCCACAGAAGATCTGCGCCGACATCTCGGGCGGCGCAGGGGGTGGTCAGGGCGGTTTCACCCTGAGGCTGGGCAAGGGCGAGCACACGCTCGACGGCGAAGAGGCGCTTATCTATTCGCGGATCCGGGAGCCCAGCGAATGCCCCGGGCCGGGGCGCAGCGCCTACACCCTCGGCTATAACGACTTCGATCGTGAGCGGGCACAGCAGGCGGTGATCAGCGGCATCAAGGGCCGCCTCACCGACCCGCTCCGCCTCCCCTACAACTTCGTCAAGGGCCCGATCATCGGCTGGGACGCGCCGAAGGCCTTCGTCAGCGACATGGGCTTCTTCACCATGCCGCAGCTGGTCCTCGCGGCGGGGATCGGCGGCGACAGCAAGGCGGATGTGCTCTGCGCAGACCCCTCGGCCTGCCCGCCGGGCCCGGCGGGCAGCGTCGAGGTGCCTGAGGTGGAGCGCCGCCGCGCCGTCAAGCGGCTGCTCGGCTAGATCGCACAGGTCGCCGGGCAGCGACTCAGTCGCTGGCGGCGCTGGCCTTCGACTTGGAGCCGTCCGACTTCGAGTCGCTGGACTTCGAGTCCGAGGATTTCTTCTCAGACGCCTTCGACGCCTTGTCGCCGTCCGAGGAGGCGCCGTTGGCCGCGGCCTTCTTCTTGCCGTAGTCGGTCGTGTAGAAGCCGGAGCCCTTGAAATGAACGGCGACCGGGTGCAGGACACGCTCGGCGGGAGCGTTGCACTCCTGGCACTGCGCCAGCGGCTCGTCGCTCATCTTCTGAATCACGTCGAAGACATGGCCGTTGGCGCACTTGTACTCGTAGATCGGCATACAGAGCCGGATTATCGCAGCCGGCCAAATGGAGGCCCGCCAGCGGCGCCCGGCGGCATATACGGTTCCCCGATGCCGGCCGCCCCGAATGCCCGCCCCGACGAGGTGACGATGGATGAGATCGTCGCACTTTGCAAGCGGCGCGGATTCGTCTTCCCCGCCTCGGAGATCTACGGCGGGATCGGCAACACCTACGACTACGGCCACTACGGCGTCCTGCTGAAGAACAACGTCAAAGCCGAGTGGTGGAGGGCGATGCTGCAGGAGCGCGACGACATCGTCGCCTTGGACTCGGCGATCATCCAGCACCCGCGGGTGTGGGAGGCCTCCGGGCACCTGGAGGGCTTCACCGACCCGCTGGTCCAGTGCCTCGGGAAGTGCAAGAAGCGCTGGCGGGAGGACCATCTGCGCGAGGCGGTCGAGGAGGAAGGTGGCGATCCCGAGGCCGAGATGCGCTGCCCGGAGTGCGGCGGCGAGCTTTCGGAGCCGCGCCAGTTCAACCTGATGTTCGAGACCCACATCGGGCCCGTCGCGGAGAAGGGCTCAACTGTCTTCCTGCGACCGGAGACCGCCCAGGGGATCTTCATCGACTTCAAGCACGTGCTCAAATTCGCCCGCAAGAAGCCGCCGTTCGGGATCGCCCAGATCGGCAAGTCGTTCCGCAACGAGATCACGCCCGGCAACTTCATCTTCCGCACCCGGGAGTTCGAGCAGATGGAGATGGAGTTCTTTGTCCCCCCCGACGAGGCCGAGCAGTGGTACCGGACCTGGATCGAGGAGCGCGAGCGCTGGTACACCGAGCTGGGGATCCGGCCCGAGTTCCTGCGCGTCCGCCCCCACGACGCCGACGAGCTCTCCCATTACTCATCAGGGACGAGCGACATCGAGTACCTGTTCCCGATCGGCTGGTCCGAGCTGGAGGGCATCGCCAACCGCGGCGACTTCGATCTCACCCAGCACGCCGAGTTCAGCGGCAAGAAGATCGAGTACTTCGACCAGGACGCCGGCGAGGCTTACGTCCCTCACGTGATAGAGCCGGCCGCCGGCGCCGACCGCGCGACCCTCGCCTTCCTGGTCGACGCCTACGAGGTGGAGGAGGTCGACGGCAATCCGCGCACGGTCCTGCGCCTGCACCCGCGCCTTGCCCCAGTCAAGGTCGCTGTCCTGCCCCTGGTCTCCAAGGAGGGCATGCCAGAGAAGGGGAAGGCGATCTTCGAGGAGCTGCGCCAGCGCATCGCGGCGGAGTTCGACGAGGGCGGGAATATCGGCAAGCGCTACCGCCGCCAGGACGAGATCGGCACCCCCTGGGGCATCACCGTCGATGGCCAGACGATGGAAGACGACACCGTGACGCTCCGCGATCGCGACTCCCTGGAGCAGGTCAGGGTCCCGGTCGCGGGCCTGGCCGACGATCTCGCCGCACGGCTCGCGCAGCCATGGCACAGCCCTAAGCTGGGCTGACAACACGGCCCGGCGCGCTGCGTGCCGGGGCGCTACCCCTGTCGCGGTTCGACCACCAGCGCTTCGCCGACGGCAAGCGCCCGCCCCGCGTCGGTGAGAAGCGCTGAGCCGGCGCGCCGCTTACGGCCATCGATCGAGATCGGCCAGGCCATCAGGACGTACTCCTCGCCGATGCTCACCTCGGCATCGATCCGCACCGTGAAGCGGGCAAGGAACCCGATCGAATCCTCTTCGTCCAGATTGGCGGCGAAGGAGGCCGGGCAGTCGAGCACGGACCAGACGAACTCCGGCCGGACGTGGCCAGCAGGGCCCGCCGTGACGGAGGACGGCGTCCATAGCGAGGCGACTATCCGCCGGCCCTCTACCGGCCCGGCGAACACACCGAAGCTGTCCGAACGGCCGCGGCCACAGACAAAGCAGCGACTGAATAGGCCCTCGGCGGCACCCCGGTAGCGAGTCATCGCCTCGCGCGCCTGCTCCGGGCCGACCGGCTCGGGAAGGTCGACCGCGAAACCCGGGAAGGACTGGGCCTCGGCAATCAGCGTTTCGCCGTCAAGCACCCGCACCGAGCCCTCGGCGGCGGCGACCTCGAGCGGTGTGTCGAGCGGGACCGGGCGGCGAAGGCTGACCGCGGCCGGGCCATCGCCCAGGCAGGCGGCGACGATGCCGGAGGAGTAGCCGCCGTTGCCGCTCTCCAGCGGCCCGTTGAAACGGCCCGGAACCCGGATCGACTGCGCCATGCACCTATCCAAGCAGGTCACGACACGGCAGCCGCGACGTGGCCGTGAACCGTCGGCTAGCCGACCTTGATCAGGTCAATCACGAAGACAAGCGTTTCGTTAGGACCAATCGACGGTGGTGACCCGGCTTCCCCATAGGCCAGATCGGGAGGGATGATCAGCTCACGGCGACCCCCCACCTTCATCCCTTCAACCCCCTGGTCCCAGCCCTGAATGACTTCGCTGCCGCCGAGGGTGAAGCTGAACGGTTCGCCGCGGCTCCAGGAGGAGTCGAATTCTTCACCGTCTCCAAAATTGACGCCGACGTACTGGACGCTGACTTTGTCCCCCGACTTCGCTTCGGCGCCGGTCCCCTTTTCCAGTTCGTTGATGACCAGCGTTTCCGGTGGCGCGCAGTCGGGCACTTCAACATCTGGCTTCGTCTTCTTGGCCGAGGTGGCCAGCGGCCCGGGCGGCATCTGGCAGCTCCCTTCCTTCGCGGAGTCGCCGCCGCCTGACCGGCCGATCAGAACCGCGCCGATGATGCCGGCCGTGAGCAGCGCGAACACGCCAAGGATCAGCCATCTGCTGTCGCGCCCCTGCTCCATCGACGGGGAGCCTAGAACATCGATCGACGGCTGCGGCGTGCGAGCCGCTCGCAACAGAAAGCTGGGTGGCGAGTCGCATCAATCCGGGCCCCAATCTCGCCCCGGCCGCAACCGCCATGAAAGCGGCTCTCACCCCTTGCCGGAAATCAGGTCCCAGGCGCGATGCAGCTTGTCCTTGAGCTCCTCCGGCGCCATGTCGTCCGGGCCAACTTCGAGCGACGCCGCGCCGCCACTGGGCTTGGGCAGCCGCTCCGCGGTGGCCGCATCGACCTTCAGCACGACCCCCCGCTCGTAGATCTCATCGACCTGGGGGGCGTCGACGAATCGGTGGCCGCCGGGCAGGGCACTTGTGTCGAGCACGATCCCATCGAAGATGTCGATCTGGGGGTTGGAGAGCACGTGCTCGACCTTGCCCACCTCCGCCCCGTCGCTCGAGTAGACGGGCACTCCCTCCGCGAGGGCAAGATAGGAGCTCGGCCGGCCAAGATCGTCCACGGTGCCCAGCATAGCCAGTGGTTTCAGCGGCATTGACGTAAGCAGAGCGAGGGATATGCTCGACTGACCTGCTTCTACAGGATGGAGAGCAAGATGGCTACTGGACTGTGGCTCAAGTTCAACGGTGGAACCGAGGCGCAATACAACGCAGTCAATGCCCACATGGGGATTGAGGACCAGCCTCCGGCGGGGCTCATATTCCACGCGGCCGGGCCCATGGGCCAGGACTGGGGCGTCATCGACTTCTGGGAGTCGCGCGAGCACTTCGACCGCTTCCTCGAGGGGCGCCTCGGGAAGGCGATCGAGGAGCTGGGCGACCAGGCGCCCCCCGGCCCGCCGGACGTCAAAGAGTTCCAGGTCAGCAACATCATCGAACCCTGAGAGGGGCTGGCGCCGGTCGTGCTCAACCTTGCATCGCTGCTCGTCGAAAGCGCCGCGCAAGAGCCGGGCGGAACGGCGATCCGCCTCGGTGAGGACGCGCTGAGCTACGCCGAGCTCGACGACCGCAGCGCCCGCCTCGCGTCCCTACTGCGGGAGAGGGAATTCGCGCCGGGCGACCGCGTCGGCGTGATGCTGCCCAACGTCCCCGACTTCCCGGTCGCCTACTACGGCGTGCTCCGCGCCGGCGGCATCGTTGTGCCGATGAACGTGCTGCTGAAGCGGCGCGAGATCGCCTTTTACCTGGAGGATTCGGGCGCAAAGCTTCTGCTCGCCTGGCATGGCTTCGCGGAGGAGGCGAGAGACGGCGTTGCCGACGCGGGCGCCGAGCTGGTCGAGATCGAGCCGGGGGCCTTTGCCCAGACGCTGGCTGAGCTTGGCCCAACGACCGAGCTGGCCGGCACCGACGCCGACGACATCGCCGTCCTCCTTTACACGTCGGGCACCACCGGCAAGCCGAAGGGCGCAGAGCTGACCCACGACAACCTCTCGCGCAACGCGGAGATCTCCTCCCGCACCACCTGCGAGGTGGGCACCGGGGACGTTGTCCTCGGGGCCCTCCCCCTCTTCCACTCCTTCGGCCAGACGGTCGGCATGAACGCCTCCCTACGAGTCGGCGCCTGCCTGACCCTGGTCCCGAAATTCGATCCCGGGGAGACATTGGAGACGATGCAGCGCGACAGGGTCACGCACTTCTACGGCGTGCCGACGATGTTCGGCGCCCTCCTTCACCACCCCGGCCGGGAGCGCTACGACACCTCGAGCCTGCGCACATGCATCACCGGCGGCGCCTCGATGCCGGTCGAGGTGCTGCGCGGCTTCGAAGACGCCTTCGGGGCGAAGGTGATGGAGGGCTACGGCCTTTCGGAGACCTCGCCAGTGGCCTGCTCAAACCACCCCGACCGGGAGCGCAAGGCGGGATCGATCGGCACTCCGATCGAGGGCGTGGAGATGAAGGTCGTCGACGAGAACGAGGAGGAGGTCGCCCAGGGCGAGGTAGGCGAGATCGTGATTCGCGGCCACAACATCATGAAGGGCTACTGGCAGCGCCCAGAGGCGACCGCCGAGGCGATGCGGGGAGGCTGGTTCCACAGCGGCGACATGGCGCGCACCGACGAGGACGGCTACTTCTACATCGTCGACCGCAAGAAGGACCTGATCATCCGTGGCGGCTACAACGTCTACCCTCGCGAGGTCGAGGAGGTGCTCTACGAGCACCCGAAGATCCGCGAAGCGGCCGTGGTCGGTGTTCCGCACAACGAGTGGGGCGAGGAGATCGGCGCCGCTGTGGTGCTCCACGACGGGGAGGACCTGGCGCCGGAGGAGGTCAGCGCCTACGTCAAGGACCGGATCGCCGCCTACAAGTACCCGCGGATCGTCTGGTTCATCGACGAGCTGCCGAAGGGGCCCACGGGCAAGATCCTCAAGCGGGAGATCGAGATTCCCGCCGCCGCTGCATCGTCCGCGTGACGAAATTTCTGGCTGGGTAGCCAGGAGCGCGCTAACCTCTTGTTGCAGCGATTTGTGTCATAGCAATTCGCGGGGAACCCCAGCCCAAAAAGGAGAGAGATGAGCGTCGCAGCCCAGAGCCTGATGGACAACGTCACCTACGTGGACCTCTACCACCGCTGGGAGCAGGGCAACTGGAGCGCCTACGACATCGACTTCAGCGAGGACCGCAAGGGGTGGGAGGCTCTGAGCGACATCCAGAAGCGCTCGGCGATGTGGATCTACTCGATGTTCTATTACGGGGAGGACCGGGTCGCCGACACGCTCGCCCCCTACGTCACCGCCGCGCCGACCGAGGAGCAGTCCTACTTCCTCGCCACCCAGCAGGTCGACGAGGTCCGCCACTCGATCTTCTTCCACCGCTTCTTCAAGGACGTGATCGGGGTCGGCGGCGACTCGATCCAGCAGACGCTCTCCTCGACGATGCCGCAGCTCAACTGGGGCTATCGCGGCGTCTTCGATCGCCTCGACACGATGGCTGAGGAACTGCGAAAGGATCGCTCGCTGCCCAAGTACGCGCAGGCGATCACGCTCTACCACCTGATCGTCGAGGGCAGCCTGGCACAGCCCGGCCAGCACTTCATTGAGGACTTCTTCGCCTCGAAAGAAACAATGCCGGGCTTCAGCGAGGGCATGGGCAACGTCTCGCGCGACGAGCAGCGCCATATCGGCTTCGGCGTCAAGGTGCTGTCCGAACTGCTCGGCGAAGGCAACCCGGGCTGGGAGGAGAACCGTGCCGCCGTCACGGCGCTGCTGCGCGAAGTGCTGCCGTACGGGCCGGCGGTGTTCTACCCCCCCAACCTCGACCGCGAATACACCGAGTGCTATGGCTTCTCGCTCGAGGACATCTTTACCTTTGGGCTCAAACTGATCCGCCAGCGCTGGCGCACAATCGGCTACCCGACCGAGGAGATGCCGCCGGGTGTATTCCCCTTCGACCCGGAGGCGCCCGCCGAGGAGGTCGCGGCGCGCCAGGTCAAACTGATGGAGGCTGGCGTCCTCGGCCCGCCGGGTGAGCGGATTCCCGACGCCTCGCCGGAGGTCCAGCGGCTCTACTTCGACGTGGTCAAGCGGGTCGCCGACCCGGCTGCCGCGAACGGCTCGGCGCTCGTCTACCAGTACCGCTTCGACGATGCCGACCCCTGGCACCTCGTCATCGACAACGGCTCAACCAGGGCGGAGCCGGGCGAGGTCCCCAACCCGACGCTGACGATCGAGGCAAGCTGGGGCGACTTCATCGCCACCTCGAAGCCCGAAGCCAACCCGTTGAAGATGGTTTTGCAGCGACGCATCCGGCCGCGCGGCAAATTGCGTGAGATCGCCCGCATGCGCAAGGTCTTCGCGCGCTAGTCGCTAAGCCTGAATCCGCCGATCTTGGCGGGACCCTCCGCTTCGCAGGCCGAGTTGGGGGGCGATTCCCGCTCACCCAGGTAGTGGTGCTACCTGGGTGCAGGGAATTGACTCCGGCGAAGGGATGCGGAGTCGACGCGCCGGTGAGATCGGTGGATTCAGGCTAAGTAACTATGAGATCGCCGGGTGCTTGTCCGCCCACGGGCGCTCTGCCTCGATCTGGGCAGCCAGCGAGAGAAGCGTCGCCTCGTCTGCAGGCCGGCCGATGATCTGGACGGAGAGCGGCATGCCATCGGCCGCGAAGCCCGCCGGCACAGCCATCGTCGGGTTGCCGACGTGGTTCCAGGGGACACAGTACGGGTAGAAGCGGCTCATTCCGAGCACCGTCCACAGGGCTCCCCGGCCCTCCCAGCGCCGCACCGGAAGCGCGGTCCCGCCCATCACCGGCGTCATCAGCACGTCAAAGGAGTCGAAGATCGCGTTGATCCGCGCGGCATCCGCCTCGCGACCGCGCATCGCTCGCTCGAACAGAGCGTCCGGAAGCAGGCTGCCGAGCCTGCCGAAGCCCCGCGTTCGCCGTTCGAGCCGCTCGGGACAGGGAACTTTCTCGACGTCTTCGGCAATCCCGCGCAGGAAGCGGGGTGCGATGTTGTCACCGATCGCCCCCCAGTCGGGATCCCGCGAGTCAACCTCGTGACCCAGAGAGCGCAACAGCTCCGCGGTCTCGGCGACAGCGCCTTTGGCTACATCGGAGACGGTCGGCGGTGCAAGGGCCCGCGGTGCCGCGGTGGACCAGGCGATCCGCAGCTTGCCGGGCGGCGTCTTTGCCGCCTCGACAAAGGTACGGGGCGGTGGCGGTGGTGCGCCGGGCTCCTCGGAGCCGCCGCTGACGACGTCGAGCCAGAGCGCCGTATCGAGAACGGTGCGGCTGACGCAGCCGCTGGCGGACAGCCCGTTCCAGTGCTCGATCAGGGGCGCCAGCGAGACCCTGCCGCGCTGCGGCTTCAAGCCAAAGAGGCCACAGGAGGCGGAGGGGATGCGAATCGATCCCGCGCCGTCCGAGGCTGAGGCGATCGGGACCAGGCCCGCCGCGACGGCTGCTGCGCTGCCGCCGCTGGACCCACCGGGGGTGCGCTGTGGGTTCCAGGGGTTGCGCGTCACGCCCCACGTCGCCGACTCGGTGAACCCGCAGATCGCCAGCTCGGGCAGAAGCGTCTTGCCGACGATGATCGCGCCCGCCTCATGCAGGCGTCTCACCATCTCGCAGTCGTCAGGTGCCGGATCGGGGAAGGCGTCCGTGCCGTGCGTGTTCAGCTCCCCGGCCAGATCGACTTCGTCCTTGAGCGCAACCGGCACGCCAAGCAGGGGTCGCTCCTCGCCTGCCTTGAGCCGGGCCTCGGCCTGCTCGGCCTCGAGCAGGGCCCGCTCGGCGAGGACGACGCGGAAGGAGTTGAGCTGGGGGTCGAGCCGCTCGATCCGCTCCAGGCACAGGCGAACCAACTCGGTTGGCGAGACCTCGCCCGCCCGAACCATCTCCGCCTGCCGCGCCGCGCCTGCGAAGGCGAGCTCCCGATCGGCCGTTGCAACGTCTCCCGTCACGGCGCGGATCGTAGTCGGCAACCGAAGTCCGTGGCGTGACCCTCGAGCGGGTCGGCCTCGCGACCGGCTCAGGCCTCCGCCGGCTCGGGCTTGGCCGGCTCGGGCCGTGCCCTGCCGGGGCCCTCGAACGAGAGGTCCGGGAGCATCCGGTCGAGCCAGTCCGGCATCCACCAGTTCCACTCCCCCATCAACTTCATCGCGGCCGGGACGAGGATCAGCCGCACGAGCGTCGCGTCGAGGGCAATCGCCACGGCGGAGCCCAGGCCCAGCTCCTTGATCGAAGGCACGCCGGTGAGGACGAAGACCGCAAAGACCGAGCTCATGATCAGCGCCGCCGAGGAGATCGTCCGAGCGCTTGTCGAGAGGCCCTCGGCGACCGCCCGCTCGTTATCGCCGTGCTGCATGTAGCGCTCGCGAATGCGGGACATGAGGAAAACCTCGTAGTCCATCGAGAGCCCGAAGACGACGGCGAAGATCAGCGGCACGTTGATCGTGTCCAGAGCCCCCAGGCTTTCGAACTGGAGAACGTTGTCCAGCCAGCCCCACTGGAATATCGCGACGAGGACGCCGAAGGCGGCGCCGATCGAGAGGAGATTCATCAGCACCGCCTTCAGGGGCAGCACCAGCGAGCGCAGCATCACCATCAGGACGAGGAAGCTGAGCGCCAGCACGAAGGCAATGATCTTCCAGATCGAGCCCGAGATCTGCGCGCGAGCGTCGTCGGTGCGCGCGGTTTCGCCGCCGAGCTCGACGGTGGCGGCTTTGCTCAGTGCGGTCTCCGGAAGGACTGTGTCGCGAAGCCGGTCAACCAGCGCCGAGGCGGCCTTGGACTCGCTTGGGGCCCGCGGCGTCGCTTCGACGAGGACGCTGCCGGCGGCGTAGGCAGGTGGGGAGACGGCGCCGAGCCCGGGCTCGGCGCGCAGGCGGTGCACGAAGGAGGAGACAAGCGCGCGGTCCGGAGAGCCCGGGAACGTCGCCACGATCTGCACCGGATCTGTGGCTCCGCCGATCTGCTTGGACGCGATCTCGTTGCCCACTCGCACGTCGCTGTCCCGGGGGAATTGGCCAAGCGCCTCCGTCCCGGTTTCAAGCGAGAGCACCGGGGCGGCCAGCAGCAGGAGCACGGCGGAGGTCCCTCCCACTGCGAGCCAGGGGCGCGCCATGACGCTGCGCGTCCAGCGCATCCAGAACCCATCCCCGCCATCCGTGGCCGCCGGCCTCGGCCGGCGCAGGATCCCGTGCCGCACGAACCGAAGGACTCGAGCCACGACGCCGCCGGGCAGGACCCGGTCTCCCAGCATCGCTATCAGCGCCGGCAGCAGCGTCGTGGCGGTGAGAATCGAGACGGCGACCACCGTCATCGCGCCGAGCGCCATCGAGCGCAGCGCCTGGTTGTCGACCATCCACAGGCCGGCAAGCGAAACGACCACCGCCAGGCCCGAGAACGCGACCGCCAGGCCGGAGGTCGACAGGGCCTCGGCGCGGGCGTCGTCCTCGCTGCGGCCCGCACCTCGCTCCTCGCGGTAGCGGGCGAGGATGAACAGCGAGTAGTCCACCGCGACACCGATGCCGATCATCGAAGCCATGTTGGTGACGAAGACCGACATCGACATCTGCAGGGAGATGAAGTAGATGAGAGCGCCGGTGACGATGACGCTGACGAAACCCAGCGTCAGCGGTAGGGCGGCCGCGGCCAGCGAGCCGAAGACGACGAGCAGGATCAGGGCCACGATCGGGAAGCCGCCCGACTCGGCACTCGCGAGGTCGCGCTTCGAGAGTTCCTGCATCCCCGCCCAGACCGTCGGCTGGCCCGCAAGGTAGGCGGTCACGCCGTCGCGGGAGGTGCCGGGGTCGAGCTCGGAGCGCAGCGTCACAGCCGAGTCGATCAGCAGGTCGGGCGCCTGGTTACTGCGCAAGGGCAGCATCGCGGTGCCGTCTCGCTGCAGCTCGAACGTCGCCCGGCGCGCTGCCGCCGGTGGCAGCATCACACCATCCAGGCCGGCGACCGCGCCCTGCACCCGACCCACCGCAGCGGTCAGGTTCGCGGGCGTTGTCGCCGGCTTCGCGCGCAGCAGCACCGCGATGCCGTTCGCCTCACCGCCGAAATGGCGCTTCAGCGAATCGCTCACGGATTTCGACTGGCTCCCCGGGACATCGAAGCCGCCGCCAGTTAGATGTTCGGTCTGGCGCGACGCGAGGGGGAACGCAAGCGCAACCACCACGACCCAGGCCGCCAGGACCCAGCGTCGCCGTCGCCCGAGGAAAGCCGCAAGTTTGGTCATCGGCGCGCGCATTGGCTGGCTAGCCAGCTTTCCCGACGAACGATGTCCTGTCTGTGAGAAGGATCACGCGGGCCGGCCGGCGCCCGCTCGCAGTCGCGGGCGGCTGTCCGAAGCCCTACTCGCGGACGAGCAGGTACCGGGCCGAGTCTGCACCCGCAGCGAGTGCTGCGCTGATGTCGCGCTCGGGATCGGACAGGGCCTGCAGGGCGAAGCCGTCGCCGACCGCGGCCAGGCAGGAGACGGTTGCCTCTGCGTCATGGCGCAGTTGGAGTACGCCCTCGCGCTCCTTCGCCTTGAGGATCTCGGCGACGTGGGAGCGGGTCCGTTCGAAGAGCTGACCGACCTCGCGGCGGATGTCGGGATTGCTCCGCCCGGCGCTGAACAGCTCGTAGATGAGCAGGAAGAAGTCGGGTTCGTTCTCGATCAGGCTGGTCAGGCTGGCAATCAGCACGTCGAGGACGTCGTCAACGGTCTTCGCCTTGGCAAGCGGCTCGTCGAGCCGCGTCACGCGAATCTCCGTATCGCGCCGAACCACCTCGACCAGCAGCCGCTCCTTGGTCCCGAAGTAGTAGTGGAGCAGCCCGCGGCTGACACCTGCCTCGCTGGCGACGTGCTCGAACGTCGAGCCGGCGGCGCCTCGCTCGGCGACGCTCTCGCGCATCGCGTCGACGATGCGCTGCGCCTTTTCGCCGCTCAGCTCGCGCTCTTTGGCCGCAGCCTCCACGGTCCGCAGTCTATGAGGTCATCCGGAAACGTCCCGCCCGCGGTCGCGGGCCCAGCGAGGGAAGGGACGTGATTAGGAGCCGTTGATGCTGGTCGTGCTGGTGTACTCGAACTCCTCCTCGGCGCCGAAGAGGGCGTCCAGCACGGTCTTGCGAGCATCCTCGCTCAGCACCAGCGCAATTGCGGTGGCAACCAAGCCAAAGAGGACGAGGCGACCGAGCCGGCTCTTCCTGCGCCGCTTCGGCGCCCGCAGCTGCTCGGAGGCCTCGCGCAGGCTCTCTGCCGCGTTGCGCAAGTCCTTTTGGACCTTCTTGTCGCTTGTCACGGCCGCCGCGGCGCCCTTGCCGTTGCGGGTCGCGCGGCTGTATGCGCCGCGTGCCGCCTCGAAGGCGCTGCGAAGGCTGTCGCGCAGTTCGTCGTCTTCGATAAGACGCTGCACGTAAGGATTGTCGCGCGCCGCCGAGTAAAGATCGGTGGCACGATCGGCCGTCTGAGTCGCCCGTGATGTCTTGGACATGCCTTCTCCTCGCTGGGGATCCTTGGGGTTCCCGCCTGAGGATAGCCCCTAATGGGGCCCGCGGCACGTTATGGGGGGCCAATTCCGTCCACCAGCACACCATTGGAGCCGAAGCCCAACTGCACGTCGCGCACAGCGCGCAGCCGCAGGCGCGCCACGTCGGGGCCGGGGAGCGCATAGCGGCGCAGGCGCAGACCTCCAATCCGTTCGTAGCCGACCCGCCGGAAGCGCGGCCCGAGGAGGCGGGCGGGAACGGGTGGCGCCGGCCCGTTGGAGACGAAGTCGATCTCGTGCACGAACCAGGTGAAGCCATCCGTCGGCTGGACCTGGAACGAGCCGGTCGAAAGGTAGTACCGGAGCGCAGCGTGGCCGAGCGTCCAGCTGACGACCGCGCGCGGAGCGTCAGGCTCTCCGAGCCGGGCCGCCACGGACTCCCAGTCGGGGCGCTGGAAGCGGGACGAGACATTTGCCAGCACGCAGAATCCGAGCGAGTAGACAACGAGGGCGGCGGCGAGAACGGCGCCCGCTCGGCGGGCCTCCCCGAGGTTCACCCCAACGGCGACGGCGACCAGCAGCGGGACCAGCGCAGGCAGCAGGTTGCGGGCAAAGAGGTAGTCCTTGGCCGGGAAGATCAGCGCCACGGCCAGCGGCACGGCGATCGTGGCGGCGGCGATCGCCAGCATCCGTCCCCCGCCCC
>Ga0210110_1000340_pt1 | contig 15824 bp, 18 predicted proteins | sample China_Galinas_PW_2_FD_184865 | JGI IMG/M metagenome (GOLD analysis project Ga0210110, IMG submission 184865) | Wetland microbial communities from San Francisco Bay, California, USA, that impact long-term carbon sequestration - China_Galinas_PWB_D1... | ecosystem: Environmental > Aquatic > Marine... | reverse complement strand
GCCCGACTCCGAGGACAAACCCCGCCTCAGCCTTCGACCGCCCTCCTGGAGAACTTGGCCGGCAGGTTCGAGCAGCTCGAGCTTCGGTAATGAAGGGTGGCGCAGCCCGCTCTGTCGCGGCGGAGCCACGGCGGCCTGCGCACCGCCGCTCCGCGACCCGAAGTGAACCCTACCTAGCCCAGGGCCTCGAACTCGGCGTCGTCCATCTCTTTGATCTCCTTCTCGAGCTGCTCGATGATCTCGAGCAGGGTCCTGGAGACGTCGATCAGCTCGCCCATGTAGCTCTTGGCTTCGGCCAGCCGATTGGCGTCGAAATCAACCTTCTTGCCGAACAGCTTCTGCAGAGCATTGCGAGTATCCTTCCCGTGCAACGCCCTGAAGATCTTCATGTATACCGCGTGGAGCAGCTCATGGGGCGTATCTATGGCCCGGAAAGTCGGCAGGGAGGCCAGATCTTGGCCCGGACCATAGTACCACTGACCGAACTTGCAGTCGGTATGGACCACGGGGACCGAGCTCTCGTCCAGCTCCACACCCGCGACCAGTGCCTGGGCCCGGGCCCGCCACTGCAGATGTGCGGACTTGGCATTACGTAGACTCTGTAAAGCTAGCTGCTTATTCATCGACTCTCCATCCGGATAACCTGCTTGAGGTTGAATGGGAGATCGGCATCTCCCGTCGTCCGCGGCCCCGGCTGCAGCAGGCGGCGGAAAATGCGCGCGGGGAGCCGATCCCCAGCTTCGGGCGTCCCGACATCCGCGAGCCTAAGTGCATCTTGTTTCTCTTATTGTTGCCGATTCTAGTTTCGTCCGCGTCAGCGTCAGCGTCAACCGCTTGCTTTCGCCAACGGGGGGACAGCCTGGCCACATTCGAGCAAGGGCCGGCTCTCCGCGGCCTGAACGAATGCTTGCCCTTCCTGTCACACCTGTTGAGTCCGGGCTTCGAGCGCCCGTGCCGATCCTCTCGGACCCGAAAGGGTCTGTCGGAGTTTGGCTGCCCTGCCACACATAGCCTCTCTTGGACGGAGTACTCGATGAGTGATGACAGCTTCGCGTCCGGCCTCGATGCCGCTCCCATGGATATCGACAGCGAACTCGAGCGACTGTCCAGCAGCCGCGAGGGTCTGTCCAGCGCAGAGGTCACGGCCCGGCTGGCGCAATACGGACCCAACACCCTGGTGGAGGAGCGGGTCAATCCGCTCCTCAAGTTCCTGCACTATTTCTGGGGACCCATCCCCTGGATGATCGAGGTGGCGGCCCTGCTCTCGGCCGTGGTCGGGGACTGGGCCGATTTCGGCATCATCCTGGTGCTGCTCGTGTTCAACGGAGTAGTGGGATTCTGGCAGGAGTACCAGGCCAGCAATGCGGTCGAGCAGCTGAAGAAGAATCTCGCCCTCAAGGCCCGGGTGATGCGCGACGGGCGCTGGCAGGAGCGGCCCGCCAGCGAGCTGGTGCCCGGGGACCTGGTCCGGCTGCGCTTGGGCGACATCATCCCCGCGGACGCCCTGCTGCTGGACGGGGAATATCTCAGCATCGACCAGTCGGCCCTCACCGGCGAATCGCTGCCGGTGGAGCGCGCCGCCGGCGGGCTAGCCTATTCCGGCTCGGTCGCCAAGCAGGGGGAGATGACCGCGCTGGTCACCGCCACCGGCATGAGCACCTTCTTCGGCAAGACCGCCCGGCTGGTGGACACGGCCCGCAGCGTCTCACATTTTCAGAAGGCCGTGCTGAGCATCGGCGATCACCTGATCTACCTCTCCCTTGCCCTGGTAGCGATCCTGGTGCTGGTGGGGCTGCACCGGGGCGAACCGCTTCTCGAGCTCGGCCAGTTCGCCCTGATCCTCACAGTGGCAGCCATCCCAGTGGCCATGCCTGCGGTGCTCTCGGTCACCATGGCCATCGGCGCCCTGGTGCTCTCGAAGAAGCGGGTGATCGTCTCGCGCCTGGAGGCCATCGAGGAGATGGCGGGCATCGACATCCTGTGCTCGGATAAGACTGGCACCCTCACCCAGAATTGCCTGACCCTCGGCGAGCCGGTGCGTTTCGCCGCGGCCGACGACCGCGAGCTGCTGCTCGCCGCCGCGCTCGCCTCCCGGGAGGAGGCCGGCGATGCCATCGACGGCGCCGTCCTGCAGGGACTGGATGACACCGACGCGCTGGCCGACTACCGTATCGAGCACTTCACCCCCTTCGACCCGGTGAGCAAGCGTACCGAGGCGCGGGCCCGGAGCGCGCGCGGCGTCTTCGACTTCACCAAGGGGGCCCCGCAGGTGATCGCGGACCTGGCCGATCTCGAGGGCGAGGACCGCCGACGGGTGGACGAGCTCGTCGAGCACAATGCCAAGCGCGGCTTCCGCTCCCTCGGCGTGGCCCGGCGCGAAGCGGACGGCCCCTGGGTCTTCCTCGGGCTGCTCAGCCTCTACGACCCACCGCGCGAGGATGCCCGAGCCACCATCGAGGAGGCGGGCAGGCACGGGATCGCCGTGAAGATGGTCACCGGCGACGACATCGCCATCGGCCGGGAGGTGGCCGGCCAGCTTGGCCTCGGGCGCAACATCCTGCCTGCCGCCAAGCTCGAAGGCGACGGCTACGACGCCGAGGGGGTGGAGCGGGCCGACGGCTACGCCCGGGTCTTTCCGGAGCACAAGTTCCGCATCGTCAAGAAGCTCCAGGAGCGCGGCCACCTGGTGGGCATGACCGGCGACGGGGTCAATGACGCGCCGGCACTCAAGCAGGCGGATGTGGGCATAGCCGTGGCCGGCGCCACCGACGCGGCCCGGGCCGCCTCCGCCATCGTGCTGACCATGCCGGGGCTGTCGGTGGTCATCAATGCCATCGAGGAGGCCAGACGCATCTTCGAGCGCATGACCGCCTACGCGATCTACCGCATTACCGAGACCATCCGAATCATGATCTTCGTGGTGCTGGCGATGCTGGTCTACCAGACCTACCCGATCACCGCGATCATGATCATCCTGCTGGCCCTGCTCAACGACCTGCCGATCATGGCCATCGCCTACGACAACACCTGGCTCTCGCCCAGCCCGGTGCGCTGGGACATGCGCCGGGTGCTCACCCTGGCCGCCGCCCTCGGAGCCATTGGGGTGGTGGAGACCTTTGCGCTCTTGGTGATCGCCAAGAACTGGCTGGGTCTGGGCCCCGAGCAGCTGCAGTCCCTGATCTTTCTCAAGCTGGTGGTGGCCGGGCATCTCACGCTGCTGGTCGCCCGCAGCCGCGAGGCCTTCTACGCCCGGCCCTATCCCCGCCGGGTGCTGCTGCTGGCGATACTCGGCACCCAGACCCTGGCCGCACTGATTGTCGGCTTCGGCTGGTTCGTGGCGGCCATACCCTGGAGCTTCGTGCTCCTCGTCTGGCTGTATTGCCTGGCATGGCTGTTCATCGAGGATGGTGCCAAGCGCCTGCTTCTGTCCCATATGGAGCGCTCGACCCCGCGCCACCGCGGCTTCCTCGATGTCGCCGGCGGCAGCCTGTCTGAGCACCAGAGGCATTGAGCAGCTCGAAAGCTCTGTAACCTATTGCATGACCCAGGCAGAGCCGGGGACTTACCTCACTGAACTGAGGTCAAGACCGAGTACGCCAGCCCCTGCCACAAGTCACCGAGGACCCGCGCCCTCTGTCGGCGATGTAGAATGGCCTCTGTTCTACCGTCGGCGACAAGTCGCGGAGGGGGGATGATGAAAAAGCGGGTGGCAATCTTGCTTCTGGTAGTCATGCAGGCTGCGGGGGCCTCCGAGAGATTCCAAGAGCTCAGCTTGGAAAACGGCGTGACCTTGACCGTCAAGAAGATCCGCAACAACCGCTCTCTCCCCCAGGCATTTTATGATCAGGCGGTGGCCTCGGTCCCCACCATCTACTCGGACCACGCGTTTCTTGCCAAGCGACGCAGCGGACGCTTGGGAAATGTTCAGTACTCCATCGCTTGCTATAAGGAGGATGCGAGCTCGGACCTTGTGACCGCCAGCGGGACAGTCGTATCCGACGGCAAGGCGTGGTTCTTCGAGAGCCGAATGCCCGAGTCGTCGTTCGGAGACGATCTGCTGATTCTCATGGAGGCGGTGGCGAGTCTGCCCGCGAGCCAGGCACTCGGGACGGAAGCGCAGCCCGCGGGAGACGCCGAATAGGGCGAAGCTTCCGGTTCGACCAAGCCGTCCGCGGTCGAAGGACGGTCTCTAACTCGGTGAAACGGGGCCGCGCCCGGCCTTCACCGTCCCGCGGCGGCGCTTCTCCTCCAGACGCCGGGTCTTCGAGGCCCGCGTGGGGCGTGTCGCGATACGCTTCCGGCGTTCGGTGGTCACGCTCCCGACCAAGCCGGCCAACCGGTCCAGGGCGTCCTGGGTATTCTTCTCCCGGCTTCGGTAGCGCTGGCCCTTGATCACGACCACGCCCTCTCCCGAGATACGCGCATCCTCCAGTGTCAGCAGCTTCTCCTTGCACACTTCGGGCAAGGACGAGGCCCGGATATCGAAGCGCAGGTGCACTGCGGTAGACACCTTGTTCACATTCTGCCCACCGGGGCCGGAGGCACGTATCCCCGCCAGCTCTATCTCCGCAAGGGGGATGGACAGGCGAGAGGAGATCCGCAGGGAGGAGTCGTTGTCGGACATGATCGCCATTATGCCGGCATGGCTGCCGACCGAACAGACGGGATGGAACAGCGCAAGGGCGAGGCGATCGACGTCGGATGCCTCGGGCGCAAGTTGTCGGACCCCTTACCACCCGCCATAATTGAATTGTGGGCAAGGTCCCTCGACGACACGGCGGACATAGACCGATGGCAAAGCTGGTACATAGGCGAGACGGTGTCCTGGTCAATGAGTACCCGCTGGAGCGGGGGATATTGCGGATCGGTCGACTGCGGGACAATGAGATCCACCTGGACGATCTGATCGTCAGCGGCCGCCACGCCAAGGTGGAGGTGACCCCCAGCCCCTACCTGGAGGGCTTCAACGATTCTCGCATCGAGGACTTGGGCAGTACCAACGGGACCCTGGTGGATGACAAGCCCATCACGCGCCACTTGTTGAAGCACGGCGAAGTGGTGAGGATTGGCACCGACGAACTCACCTATGTCGACGAGGATGTGAACGCAGGGGAGCAGACCGTGATCTACATCCCCGAGGAAGATTGAAAGCTGCCGTTACTAGGTTGAACGGCACAGCACCCGCGTAAGCAGCAGAGGACGCAAAGCGGGCGCTTGCGGCAGGCCTCTTTGGCGTGGCGCACGATCAGGGCATGCAGCTCGTTGAACGCCAGGACATCGGCGCCTAGAGCCCGCTCGACGCCGCAGCGCAGATTCTCGTAACTCTGGTCGGCGCCACCCAGGCCCAGACGCCCAAAAAAACGCCGGGTGTAGGCATCGATCACGAATACCGGCCGTTCGAAGGCATAGAGCAGGATATCGTCTGCCGTCTCGGGCCCCACACCGTGGACCCCGAGCAAGGCGTGGCGTAGCGACACCGTCTCCATCCCCGCCAACCCGGTCTCTTCTCCTGCGTCCAGCCAGAATCGGCACAGGGCGCGCAGCCGCTCGGCCTTGACGTTGAAGTAGCCCGCCGGGCGTATGGAGGCGGCCAGCCGCTCGTGCGTAGCGGCGACGATGGGCACGGGTGCGAGCATCCCTGCATCGCGCAGTCCCTGGATGGCCTGCTCGACATTACTCCAGGCGGTGTTCTGGGTAAGCACCGCGCCCACTGCCACCTCGAAGGGGGTATCCCCGGGCCACCATCCCTGGGGACCGTAGGCCGCAAGCATTTCCCCGAACACCCGCCTGAGGAAGGCCGGGCTCGGGCTGAACCTACAAGCGGTGGCCGAGCGGGTCGTTTGGCTCATGAGTGACTGCGTTATGGGGCCTCAGCGGCGGCGCGGGCGGCTGTGCCGGGTCGACTTGCGTGGCTGCCTGGGCGCAGCGGCGGCCCGGCCGTGGGTCAGCCCCGCGAGCTTCAGAAGCGCCGTGCGGGATTCCCCTTCGAGCTCCTGCCAGCGCCCCCGGGTCAGGCGGGGCGGCAGTGTGACTGGACCGAAACGCACCCGCAGCAGCCGGCTGACCCTCACCCCGGCCGCCTCCCAGAGACGGCGCACCTCGCGTTTGCGACCCTCGGTAATGACCACGTGATACCAGTGGTTCGCCCCGCTGCCGCCGGTCTCCAGTATGTGCTCGAATCGGGCGGGTCCGTCGTCGAGCTCCACGCCCTGCACCAGGCGCTCGAGGATGTCCGGGGACACCTCGCCCAGCACCCTCACCGCGTATTCCCGCTCCAGGGCGCCGGAGGGATGCATCAGGCGGTTGGCCAGCTCGCCGTCAGTGGTGAGCAGGAGCAGACCCGAGGTGTTCAGATCCAGCCGGCCCACGGCAATCCAGCGACCCCGCTTCAGCGGCGGCAAACGGTCAAATACCCTGGGCCTACCCTCCCGATCGTCACGCGAGACCACCTCCCCCTCCGGCTTGTTGTAGACCAGGATGCGCCTCTCCCCCCCGGGGTCGGGACGGACCACCAGGGTTCGACGGCCCAGGCCGATCTTGTCGCCCTTGACCACCCGATCGCCCAGAGTGGCCAGCTGGTCGTTGATCCGCAGCCTTCCTTTGGCGATCCACTGCTCGATCTCGCGGCGCGAGCCCCAGCCACAGGCCGCCAGATATTTCTGCAGGCGCGCGCCTTTCGGCGGGAGGGGCTCAGACATGGGGATCGGAATCCGACTCCTGGGAGCCGGCGGTATCATCGGCTGGCCCGTCCGTTGCCACGGGGAGTGGGGGAAGGGGCTGGGGCTCTAGCGGCTCGTCGACCGACACAGCCCCCGGCTCCTCCTCGGGTACCGACGAGTCATGCTCCATCGCTGCCGGCTCGGTATGCAAGCTGGCCTCCGCGCCCCCATGCCCAGCCGCGTCGGATGCTGCTGCGGTTTCGGCGGCTGACTCCTCAGCCCCTGGCTCGCGAAGCTCCAGCTCCCGGTTGAGGGACTCCAGATCCCGCAGCTCGGCCAGGGTGGGTAGATCGGCCAGTGAGCCCAGGCCGAAGTACTCGAGAAAGGCCCGGGTGGTGGCGTAGAGGGCCGGGCGGCCGGGCACGTCGCGGTGGCCGACCACGCGGACCCAATCGCGCTCGAGCAGGGTGCGGGTGATGTTGGTGCTGACGCTGACCCCCCGGATATCCTCTATCTCGCCGCGCGTGATCGGCTGGCGGTAGGCGATCAGGGCCAGGGTCTCCATCAGCGCCCGCGAGTAGCGGGCCGGCTTCTCATCCCACAGGCGCGATACCCAGAGGGCATAGGCCGCCCGTACCTGGATGCGGTAGCCGCCCGCCACCTCCGCCAGCTCGATGCCGCGGCCCTGGTAGTCGGCCTGCAGCTCGGCGATCACCCCTTCCACATCTTCACACTCCGGCCGCTCGTCGTCTTCGAACAGTGCAAGAAGCTGGTCGAGGGAGAGTGGTCGGCCGGCCGCCAGCAGCGACGCCTCGACGATCTGCTTGAGACTGGACCCCTCGGCCATCTCAGCCGACCGCCGCCTTGACGTGGATGGGACCGAAGGGCTCGGCCTGCACCAGCTCGATCAGCGAGACCTTGATCAGCTCCAGCACCGCCAGAAAGCTGACCACCACCCCGCGTCGCCCCTCCTCCACTGAGAAGAGCCGGGTGAACTCCACGAACCCCGCCCCCTGCACCCGCTCCAGCACTCGGGACATTCGCTCGCGCACCGACAGCGGCTCGCGCTGGACCTGGTGGCTGGAGAACATGTCGGCGCGGTGCAGCACGTCCTTGAGCGCCACCAGCAGCTCGTGCAGGTCCAGGTCGGGGGGGCGCTTGTACACCACCCGGCCGAGCAGGGGCGCCTCGGTCTGGAAGACGTCACGCCCCAGCTGGGGCAAGGCGTCCAGGTCCTCGGCGGCCTGCTTGTAGCGCTCGTACTCCTGGAGACGTCGAATCAGCTCGGCACGCGGGTCGCCCGCGTCGTCCTCCTCCTCGGCCGGTCGCGGCAGCAGCATACGGGATTTGATCTCCGCCAGCATGGCGGACATGACCAGATACTCGGCGGCCAGCTCCAGGCGCATCTCCTTCATCAGCTCGATGTACTCCATGTACTGGGCGGTGATCTGGGCGATAGGGATGTCGAGTATGTCCAGGTTCTGGCGCTTGATCAGATAGAGCAGCAGATCGAGCGGACCCTCGAAGGCGTCCAGGAACACCTCCAGGGCATCGGGCGGTATGTAGAGGTCCTTGGGGGGGACGAGCAATGGCTCTCCCAGCACCATGGCGAAAGGCATCTCCTCCTGGGCCGGGTGCCTGGGCGGCTGCTCCGGACCGCCGTCCTGCACAGGCTCCAGGCCGGTCAACGGTAGTCCAGGCTCATGGCGTGGCGGACCTCGTCCAAGGTGTCGCGGGCCACATCACGGGCCGCCTCGCAGCCTTCGGCGATGATCGTACGCACCGCCTCCGGCTCGGACTCGTACTCGCGCGCCCTCGCCTGCAACGGGCCCAGCTCCTGGATCACCCCATCGATCACGGGCTGCTTGCACTCGATGCAGCCGATGCCGGCACCGCGGCAGCCCTCCTGGACCCAGGCCTTGACGCCCTCGTCGGAGTAGATCTGATGAAGCCGCCAGACCGGACACTTTTCCGGCTCCCCAGGGTCGGTGCGGCGGACCCGCCGGGGATCGGTGGGCATGGTACGCAGACGTTTCTCAACGTCCGAGGGCTGGTCACGCAGAGCGATGGTATTGCCGTAGGACTTGGACATCTTCTGGCCGTCCAGGCCGGGCATTTTGGCGGTGCCGGTCAGCAGGGGCTGGGGCTCGGGGAGGATGATCCGACCTCCCCCTTCCAGGTAGCCGTACAGGCGCTCGCGCTCGCTGACCGTCAGAGTCTGCTGGTCCTCCAACAGGGCACGGGCGGCATTGAGCGAATCCTGGTCACCCTGCTCTTGGAAGGCCTTGCGATAGTGCTTGTAGAGCTTACCCGTCTTCTTGCCCATCTTCTTGATGGAGGTCTTGGCCAGCTCCTCGAAATCCGCCTCCCGCCCGTACAGGTGGTTGAAGCGTCTTGCCACCTCGCGGGTCAGCTCGACGTGGGCCACCTGGTCCTCTCCCACGGGCACCAGCCCCGCCTTGTAGATAAGGATGTCGGCGCTCTGGAGCAGCGGATATCCAAGAAAGCCGTAAGTCGACAGGTCCTTCTCGCGCAGCCGCTCCTGCTGGTCCTTGTAGGAGGGCACCCGCTCCAGCCAGCCCAGGGGCGTGATCATGGACAGCAGCAGGTGCAGCTCCGCATGCTCGGGCACCCGCGACTGGAAGAACAGCTTGGCCGAGCTGGGGTTCACCCCCGCGGCCAGCCAGTCGATCACCATGTCCCAGATGCTGCCCGGAATGACGCTGGGATCCTCGTAGTGGGTGGTCAGCGCGTGCCAGTCGGCGACAAAAAAGAAGCATTCGTATTCGTGCTGGAGCTCCACCCAGCTCTTGAGCACCCCGTGGTAGTGCCCCAGATGGAGGCGGCCGGTGGGACGCATCCCCGAGAGGACGCGGAAAGGCTGTGCAGACGCCGAATTCAAAACACTTCTCCCGACAAGACGGTCAGCCCAGCCCCAGCAGGGTGGCGATCACCTGGTGGACCCCGGAGATCAACGGCCCCAGGACCTTGCCGAGTATACCCGTGACCAGCAGGCCCACCACGATGAACAGACCCATGGGCTCCAGGCGGCTGAACTGGTAGGAGAGGCGCGGCGGCAGCAACGAGGCCAGGATTCGGCCGCCGTCCAACGGCAGGATCGGCAGCAGATTGAGGGTCATCAGGATGAGGTTGATCCAGACGCCGATCTCCCCCATGGCCGCCAGGGGGCCACCCACCCAGGGCAGGGGCTCCCATATCGACAGCCCCAGCTTGAACACCAGCCCCCAGGCCAATGCCATGATCAGGTTGGCCCCTGGTCCGGCCAGCGCGACCAGTGCCATATCGCGACGAGGGCTCTTCAGGTTCTGCCAGGTCACAGGCACGGGCTTGGCCCAGCCGAATAGAAAATGGGTGGTCAGATACATCAACGCCGGAATCAGCAGTGTCCCGAGCGGATCGATGTGACGCATCGGGTTCAGAGTCACCCGCCCGAGCATCTCGGCGGTGGGATCGCCGAGCTTGCGGGCCACCCAGCCGTGGGCGGCCTCGTGCAGGGTCACGGCGAAGATCAAGGGAAGCGCCAGCGCCGCCAGCTCCTGAATCAGGGTCAGGTGATGCATCGGGGGATTATATCCGGGCTAGCTCTGGAACAGGGTGGCATCGCCCTTGCCGACGCGCCGAACCCGCGGCACCTCGTCTTCTATGTCCACCACGGTGCTGGGCTCCAGCCCGCAATAGCCGCCGTCGATCACCAGATCCACCTGGTGCTCCAAGGTGTCGCGGATTTCGTAGGGATCGCTCAGCGGCAAATCGTCGTCGGGGAGGATCAGGGTGGAGCTCATAATCGGCTCGCCCAGATCCTCGAGCAGGGCCAGGGCGACGGCGTTGTCCGGGACGCGGATGCCGATGGTCTTGCGCTTGGCATTCTGGAGTCGCCGAGGGACTTGCTTGGTGGCCTGGGCAACGAAGGTGTAGGGGCCGGGGGTCAGGACCTTGAGCAGGCGGAAGCTCTCGTTGCCGATCTTGGCGTAGGCGGCTATCTCGGACAGATCCCGACACACGAGGGTGAAGTTCTTCTTGTCGTTCAGCCGTCTGATCCGACGGATACGCTCCATCGCCTCCTTGTCCCCGATCCGGCAGCCCAGGGCATAGCAGGAGTCGGTCGGATAGACGATCACCCCCCCCTGGCGCAGTATCTCCACCGCCTGGCGGATCAGACGGGACTGAGGGTTGTCCGGATGGATCTGGAAGAACTGGGCCATAAGAGGGCGCTTACCTTGGACTAGACAGACATCGGTGATTCGGACCCCCGGAAGACCCGGGGGTTTACTGACCCGTTGCACGTCTCGGGATGCGGGCAATCGGCCAGTCCTTCCAGAGAGGGGAACAACCTGGGGGCAGAGGAGACAAACGGCCCAGCTGCACCCAAGGGTCCGCCGGACCATGGTAGTCGGAGCCGGCGGAGGCGAGCAGGCCCAGGTCCCGGGCATGGCGCGCCATGGTAAAGCATTCGTCGAGGCTGTGGCTACCGGAGACCACCTCCATGCCCACCCCGCCCGCTCGGAGGAACTCGGTGGCCAGGCGGCGCAGCTTGCCACGAGTGAGCCGATAACGGGCCGGATGGGCGATCACCGCCTGTCCGCCGGCCCCGCGAATCCAAGCCACCGCCTCCTCCAGGCTGGCCCAGTGCCCGGCCACATGCCCCGGCTTGCCTTTGACCAGATAGTGCTGGAACACCGAGCGCACATCGGGCTCGACGCCCCGCTCCACCAGATGACGAGCGAAATGGGTGCGGCTGACCAGCCGACCGTTGGATAAGCCGCGCGCCCCGTCCAGGGTCCCCTCGATAGCGGCGTCGCGCGCCAGCCGCCGTCCAATCTCTTCGGCGCGCCATTCTCGAAACGCCCTGAGACTCTCCAGACCCTCCTGGAGCAGAGCCGCCTCCGGGTCCATCCCGACACCGAGGATATGGATGGTGCAACCGGACCAAGTAACCGAAATCTCCACACCCGAGACCAGGACCAATCCCAGACGCCGGGCCTCCGCCGCCGCCTCGGCCAACCCTTCGGTGGTGTCATGATCGGTGAGGGCGAGTATTTCCACCCCCTCCCGGTGCGCACAGCGCACCAGCTCGGCAGGCGTCAGGGTGCCGTCGGAGGCAGTGGAATGCGTGTGCAGATCAATGGTCGGATACATGGGGCGATTGTACCCGAAAGACCCCTGGTCTCCTTGAGCCCAGCGGTCGACAAAGACGCCGCGGCCAACCGCTGATAGAATCCGCCCGATGAGCCGATCCGAGGTCGACATTCAAGCCGTACAGAAGAGTCTGGAGCAGGCCGCCCGGCGCCTCGAGGTCAGCTGGGAGCCGTCCGAAGAGCGGGCCGTCGAGGCCCCGCGCTTTTTCGCCGAAGGCATGCAGCAGATGGACCTGCTCGGCTACCCGAGCCAGGTCAAGCGAGTGATGCAACGATTTTTCGACCAATGGGGCGAAGGCCGCCGTATGCACTGACCTATGAGATTCCTCGCCGATTTCTTTCCGATTCTCATCTTCTTCGGTGCATACAAGCTGGCCGATATCTATATGGCCACGGCGACGTTCATCGGGGCGAGCCTGATCCAGGTCGTTTGGCAACGCTTGCGCCACGGCCGGGTACCGGGTACCCATCTCGTCACTTTGGGCGTGGCCCTGGTGTTCGGGGGACTCACCCTGGTATTGCATGACCCCTTGTTCATCAAATGGAAGCCCACCGTCGTCAGCATCCTGTTCGCCCTGGCCATGCTCGGCAGCCAATTCATTGGAGAGCGAACTGTGATCGAGCGCATGTTGAGCGAGTCCATGACCCTGCCCCAAGCCGTCTGGCGACGTCTCAATATGTCCTGGGTGATATTTTTCCTCGCCTCCGGCCTGCTCAACATCTACGTGGCCTACAACTTCTCGGAAGAGCTTTGGGTGAGCTTCAAGGTATTCGGCCTGCTCGGCCTCACCTTCGCCTTTGCCATCGCCCAGGCCTTCTATATGGCCCGCCACATCCCCGACGCGGACGAAGACACACCCGACGTGAAGGAGGAAAGCTGAATGTACTACGCCATCATCGGTGAGGATCGAGAGGACAGCCTGGAGGCCAGGCTCCAAGCGCGACCCGCGCACCTCGCCCGGCTCGAAGCGCTCCAGGCCGAGGGCCGGCTACTCGCCGCGGGCCCCTTTCCCGCCATCAACAGCGAGGACCCGGGTCCCGCGGGCTTTACCGGAAGCCTGATCATCGCCGAGTTTGCGGACCAATCCCAGGCTAAGGCCTGGGTGAATCAAGACCCCTATATGGTCAACGGCGTTTATGCGCGCGCGAGCGTCAAGCCGTTCCAGAAGGTCTTTCCCTGAGAGGCCGCCCGCCCTCTCGACATCTCGCTCCAACCCCTAAACCCCAAAGGAAGTGCTCCATGAAAAACCTACCCGCAGCCACCCTGCTCCTGTCCCTTATCCCTCTGGTCGGGGGATGCAACCAGGAGCAGAGTGGCGCCGTCGCGCCGGTTGCCAGCACCGAGACCTCTGCTCCCAGCCCTGACTCGAAGACTGTAGAATCCTCGGTGGGCGAGCCCGTGGTGATCGTCAACGGAAGGCCGATCGGGAAGCTCCAGTTCGCCGCCATGCTCGCCGAGGTCGAGCGCAAGCATCCTGGCACCGTTTCGACCACCCAGGTGCAACGGGCCATGCTCAACGAGTTCGTGACCCTGGTGGTCATGAGCCAGGAGGCGGAGGCCGAGGGACTGGATATCAAACCCAGCGTCCAGGCCGCCCTGGAATGGGACCGTACCAGGACCCTGTCCCAGGCGCTGATCGCCGGATATCTGACGAGCCACCCGATTACCGACGAGGACGTGAAACAGGCCTATGACGAGCAGTTCGGCAATGAGCCCATACGCGAGTACAAGGCCCGACACATATTGGTCGCCGGTGAAGACGACGCCAAGTCCGTGATTGCGGAGCTGGACAAGGGTGCGGACTTCGCCCAGCTGGCCAAGGATCGCTCTACCGGGCCCTCGGGACCCAAGGGCGGAGATCTGGGCTGGTTCAGCCCCAAGGACATGGTGCCGGAGTTCACCGAGGCCGTGGCAGGCATGGAGAAGGGCACCTACTCGGAGACCCCTGTCAAGACCAAATTCGGGTGGCATGTAATCCAGCTCGAAGACGTCCGCGAGACCCAGCCGCCGGCCTTCGAAGCGGTCAAGGCCCAGCTGCTCGCCAAGCTGCGAGAGAAGGCCATCACCGCGTACGCCACCGAGCTGAGGGGCAAGGCAGAGCTGAAGCCAGTCGCGAAGCCGGCCCCGACACCCGCCCCCGTGCCCGTGCCCGCCCCGGAGGCATCCGCCAAGCCCGACACCGGCGAGGCATCCGGCCAGTAACCCGGCATCTCAGTCGGCCCGAGAGCGACTTCTCGCCCGCAGAGGCCGACCTCAGTCCCCGCTCTGTGACTCGTCCTTCTTCTTGACGCTGGAGAAAGAGACGACGGAGGCCGAGGGCGGCTCGTCGGTATAATAGGGCCGCTCCTGGGCCACACCCGCCGCGGCCGCCAGCTCTCGCTCCCGGGCCGAGATCAGCCCAAGACACATCCTTACCTCCTCTATGGTGCTCTCCGAGAGCGGGTGCTTGATACCGCGATGCGGTGGCGTGACGTCCTTGATGACCGACGCGAGCACCCTGCGCATCACCTTCAGTATCTCGCGTTCTTGGTTCGACTCATGACTCATGACGACTCCGGATCCGGACCTCTCGGCCCGCTCAGCATCTCGGGCGCCCCAGGCGCGACCCAATGCCATTGAGTTTAGAAAGAGGGCTGTCCGGGACCCGCTTCAAAGGACGCCGTGACCCCTTCCCTGGGGGCTCGGCTGCGGCCATCCTGGCCGCAGACGCCCTTGGAGCGGGCCCCGGACAACCCCCTGTCTGCAGCCCTAAGCGTTAGCTTGACGGCATTGAGGCGCGACCCCCGACGCAGATAGGTCGCGACGGGAGAACGAAAAGGCCCGTCGGGCAGACTTAAGCTGCAGAGAATAACCCATCTCCCAACTCGGTTTCCAGCCGGCAGGCGGCCCAGAGACGCATGATCTCCCTGTCCGTTTGAGACTCGTTCCCACGGTCCCCCGTGGGAATGCATACCGGAACCTGCCCGCTCGCCCGCCGCCAGAGGGGCACGGAGCTCCAACCCACTACACATCCCATAGGGGAAGCCGCAGCCACCATATGCGTTCCCACGGAGGACCGTGGGAAACCAGGCTAAGCCACGGTTGGAACCGCCCTTGGCGTTCTTGGCGGTTGGCAGTTCAAATGCTCTTTCCAGGTTTAACGAAATCGGCCGCGGCGCGTAGCATGGCGGAGGCCTTGTCCAGGGTCTCGCGATACTCGGCATCGGCGGTGGAGTCGGCCACTATGCCGCCGCCCGCCCAGCATCTGAGGCTGTGCCCGTTGTGCACGAGGGTGCGAATGGCAATATTCAGGTCCATGCCGCCGTCGTGACCTATATAGCCGATGCTGCCGCAGTAGACGCCGCGTCGATGAGGCTCCAGCTCCTCGATGATCTGCATGGCACGAAGCTTGGGCGCGCCCGTCACCGACCCGCCGGGAAAGCAAGCACGCAGCAGATCCAGAGCATTGCGACCCTGTGTCAGGCGCCCGGTCACGGTGCTGACCAGATGGTGCACATTGGCGAAGCTCTCGACCTGGAACAGCCGGGGCACGCGGATGCTCCCGGTGGCACAGACCCGCCCCAGGTCGTTGCGCAGCAGATCGACGATCATCAGGTTCTCGGCCCTGTCCTTGGCACTGGAGGCCAGGGCTTGGGCGCCGGACCTGTCGGTTGCGGGGTCCCTTGCCCGTGGGCGGGTGCCTTTGATGGGATGGGTCTCGACCCAGTCGCCCGTGAGCCTGAGAAACCGTTCTGGGGAAGAGCAGAGGATCCTGGCTTGCGGGGTATGGAGATAGGCGGAAAAAGGAGCCGGACTCAGCTCGCGCAGCGCCCGGTAGAGACCCCAGGCATCCCCGCGAGCGGGGGCCGCCAAGCGCTGGGCCAAGTTCACCTGGTAGCAGTCGCCGTCCCGGATATAGGTCTGAATGCGCTCGAAGCGCTCATCATAGTCCCGGCGGGTTAGGTTGGGACGCAGCTCTTCTTCCAAGACGAAAGGCGAATCCGGCGTAGGCTCTCCGGGCACGCCGAG
>Ga0210110_1000334_pt1 | contig 16114 bp, 10 predicted proteins | sample China_Galinas_PW_2_FD_184865 | JGI IMG/M metagenome (GOLD analysis project Ga0210110, IMG submission 184865) | Wetland microbial communities from San Francisco Bay, California, USA, that impact long-term carbon sequestration - China_Galinas_PWB_D1... | ecosystem: Environmental > Aquatic > Marine... | reverse complement strand
TGTGCGACCCCGCCGCGACCAGCGCGAGGTCACGTGCGCCGGTCAGCACCGAGCCGGACCGCAATTCGGCCCGCGTCATGTTCTCGGCGATGTTGAGCGCGAACGACGCGCCGAAGCCGACGTCGGAGCCGGTCGCACCCTCCTCCGAGGCCAGCGCCTTCGCCGTGCTCTCAGATTCGTTGGTCGCGGCCAGCGAGACGTTCGCCCCACCCACCTCCACCACGGCGCCCGGCTTGAGCAGCGCCTCGGCCCGATTGCCGACGATGTTGATTGCGACCGAACCCGCGACTCCCACGTCCTCGGCCCCCGCGCCGGACACCGCTTCCGCACTGAACGAGTGCCGAGATCCGTCGGGAACGCCTGCGCCGATCTCGACCGATGCCGCCGATAGGGTCACCGGCCCGTCGACATAGCCCTCGGTCACGACGTCACCGTTGCTGACCGCCACCGCGACACCGACACCCGTCGAGCTCTGCGTCCCGCTCGCGTCGGCCCGGGTGCCCGATGAGACGCCCGATGTCGCGCCGATGACGATGTCGCCGCCGCTCTCGAGCACACCGTCGGTGGCGATGTACCCCCACGTCAGTCGCGAGAAGTTCGTCACCGCCACGGCCGCCGCCAGCGACACCGCACCGTCGCTCGTCTCCGCACCGGCGTCCGTGAGGGTCTGGAGGATCTCCGGACCGTTCTCGCTCGCGCCGCCCGAAGTGGACGTCGCCGTCGTCGCGTACTCGTCCCGGCTCGTCGCCGACACCTCGATCTCCGACGCCGATACGCCCGCCGAGTCCGTCACCGACGCGAGCGACGTCCCATCGAGCGTCGCCCTCGCCATGCTGCCGCCGGCGCCGCCCGCGCCGGCCGCCTCGCCGTTGGCGATCGTCGTCGCCGTCACATCGTCGACTGCCCGCAGCCGGAACGCGCCTCCGGCGACGATCGCGGTGTCACCCGAAACCTCCGCGCGAGCTTCGCTGGTCACCGTCGAACGCGCGATCGCCGCATCCGCCGTGACAATACCGCCCCAAGCGAATGCCTCGGCGGACGCGCGAACCTCGGACGACGCGAGAATGTCCACGCTCCCCGCGCTCTCGATCCGCGTCGTGCCGGTCACCGCGACCGTGGCACGCGATTCGACCTCCACCGCCGCTCTGTCGAACCCGAACACACCCGGGATTCCGTCCGTCTCGGCCGTCACCGAGGACACCGCCGAGATCGAGACCGTCGCCGCCTCGATCGTTGTGTCCTCGATCAGGACGCCAACGATCGACGTCGCCTGCGTATCCTCTACCGTCGAAACCGCGGAGACGCTTAGCGCCCCGGTGAGCGAAACGGACGCACCGGTGAATGCGACAGAGTTTCCGGAACGGACGTCCAGGTCGCGCAGCCCGTCCCCCCCCGCCATCCCGCGGATAGTGACCGCGCCGTCTCCGGCGAGCACCAAGTCGTCGCTCCCGCCCGCGCTGTCGCCCACGATCGAGCCCGAGCCCAGCAGCGTGATCGTGCCCGTGGCGGTGACGGTGATCGCTCCGTGCACGACCACCATGTCGTCCCAGACGATGTCGCCGTTGACGTGTAGATCGGAGGTGAGATCGATGACGACGTTGCGGTCCCACAGGGAGCCGAACCCATGCACGACTCGGTTCGCGAGCGGAACCGAGGAGGGCAGTCGACGCTCTCCCGCTGAGATCGACCCGGCCATCAGATCGCCGGGGTCGGCGCTGGGGTCGACGTCGTCGAGTCCCATCACGTGGCCGATCTCGTGCATCATCACGGAGAGCAGGTCGAACCGCCCCGAGGCGAGGCTGCCCTCCGCTGCGTCCAGCTCGCCCGACGGCGCGCTGGTGAACTCCGCATCGTCCCATGGTGTCCGATCGACGAACCAGCCGAATCCACCGGCGGTCGGGTCGATGACAACAGTCAGGCCGCGCGCCTGCCCCAGCGCGAGGCCCGGTAGATCGCGCAGGACGACGTGAACTGATGCGAGTTCGGCTTCGTGACCCTGCGCCAGTGGAGACAAGAGCCAACGCCGCATCGCCTCGGCTGCGATCAGCGAGAGATCCGACTCGGAGATGCCACGTACATACTCACCGCCCCCCGCACCAGGTTCGGATAGCTCGGTCGAGTCAGGCGGACCACGCGCCCAATGCCCGGAACCCCACCGCTGATCCGTGACCTCCACAACATCCGCCGAGTCCGGGACCGGTGTCGTACGGTCATCGGATGTCTGATCGGCCGGGCGGACCGAAGCGATTACCCCGCCGCCCTCGTTGACGACGAAGACCTCTTCGACGTGTTCGTACCGAACGTCGAATCCCCAGTCGTCGGTGGTCGTCAGGAAGCTGTTGTCAACGGATTCCAACCCCTCGTCATCAGCGACACTGACGATCACGCGGTCGTCCCCGCCACCCAAGTCGCAGCTAACGCGTCCATCCGTCACTCGGAGGTTCTGTTCGCCGGGCTGCGCCGGGTCGAAGTCCGTCCGGAACTCACCCCCGTTGATACTGAACTCGAGGGGTCGGTCCTGCGCGGTCGCCCGGATGACGACGACGTCGGCGTCGTCCGTTCCGAAGAAGCGCGCGACGCCGTCTTCCGTCACGCCGACGGTGATCGACAGATAGACGCGTGATTCCAGCGATTCCAAGCCTCGCCACTCAGTTGCACGCGGCGTGGCTGCAACACCCGAACGCGAACCGCGTCGAATCGAGCCGGGCTGTACATGTGATCCACTCAAGAGCGCGCGAAATGGTTAGATCAACGAGCATCCCGCACGCCGAGAACCGAGTCAAGGGATTTCTCGCACTGGAACCGCCTTGCATTAGATGTTTGCATCACGGTGCGCGCCCAGCTGATTGCCGCCCAAACAAAGGCGCCCAATCGAGAATCGGATATCCGGAGGAGCTTGGGCAGACTGACGCTCACGGTGCGAACAGATCATGGGGATCGTCTACCCCGTTCATCGAGCATGGCTCACAGAAGCAGCGCCGGTTGGCGCGGAGTCCGCCTCGCGATGTGACCGACCTTCTCACCGGCCGCGAGAAAGTCAGCTGCGCCCTGCTCGGTTCGCCCGTCTCCCCACGACCAGCGATATACAACTGGGCAGACGAAGCGCTGCCGGCGAGCTGTGGGGACGATCGTGCACTACGACTCGCTGCTCGCCAACCTGACCCACCCGGACGGCACGCTTGGCAGAGGCGCCGGGTGGGAGCGCTACATCTACCGCGCAGTGGAGCGGTTCAGCGAGCGGATGGACCTCTGGGACCGCTGGGAGCAGATCCGGTTCGGGGACGACGAGTACGAGGGAGAGAACGGCGACCGGGGCGGGGAGCTGTTTCTCGAGGACCATCGTGCCGAGATGCTCGCCGGCGCCCGGGTGCTGTGGAAGCCGCGTGAGGACTACGAGGCGCTGATGCGGATGCGCGCGGTGGAGGGGCACGGCGCGTTCCAGGCCGAGAAGCAGAACGAGCCCCTGGACCCGGAGCACTGCCTGTTCGCCGAGTCGAGCTTCCGCTACTGGGACGATCCCCGCAACCCCCGGTACAAGGACGAGGACGCGGTGCTGCGCGGGCTCGGATACCGGGCCCGCATCTACGGCGCGTGCGACCCGAGCCTCGGCAGACACCCCGGGCGCGGGGACTACTCGGCGATCATCACGATCGTCAAGAACCGGCACACGGACCGGATCTACGTCATCGGCGCCGACACCGCCCGACGCTCGCCGGACGAGACGATCGAGCGCATCGTGCAGCTGTCGAGGATCTACGAGTACGAGACGATGGTGGTGGAGACCAACCAGTTCCAGGAGCTACTCGCGGACCAGTTGGAGCAGGCGCTGCAGAAGCGCGGGCGTTACATCTACCTCGAGCGCGTCGAGCATCGTTCCCACAAGCAGACCCGCATCCAGAGCCTTCAGCCCCTAATCTCTCACGGGAAGCTCTGGTTTTCTCGCCGCCATCAGACGCTGCTCGAGCAACTGCGGCAGTACCCGTTGGGCGCCCACGACGACGGTCCCGACGCCCTTGAGATGGCCGTCCACGAGGCGCTGGACCTGAGTCACGACGCCGGGGCCTACCAGATTCTGATGTGAGGCGTACCGGCACGGGCCCCGCCCGGAGCCGATTTGACACACCCGCCGGCAGGGGCCTCAATGGTGCGGCGATGCCGCCACCCGCGCGTGCGGGCGGGGGCGATCGCGATCATCGAAGGAGGCGTAGTAAGCGATGTCGCCGTCGGTCTGTGTAGCATCGTCCTCGCGGTGGACGCGGACCAGACGGTTCCAGGCGTCGTGGACGTAGGTGTCGGTGGTCTTGCGGGGGCGCGGTCCAGGCACTGCCGTTGTGTCAAGAGCCACGAGGGCTCAAGGGCGTCCGTTCCGCGAACCCCACCTCTATTGTAACTCGCTACGCAACTGAGGTTCAGGGATTGGGAGCAAGTGCGCGAACGGCGCTGAGTGAGGCCAGGTCTGGAGCAACGCTCTACCGCTCGGGAGAACTGGGGCAGTCGATGGCTACCGAATCGCAGTACTGGTCGCTCCAGAACCCGTTAACGCCAGGCTGCGCTGGGCGGATGGGCATGCCGGAGGTCAGCACGGATTTCTTGATGGGCGGTTCGCTCAAACCCGGCGCGTCGGTGATCACCAACAAGGCCCCGCGCCTGCTCACCAATTCCGGCGGTGGCATTCAGGTGGTCACTTCACCGTACGGCGTAGATATTTCGTGGTTTGTGATGCCATAATAAATGGTTGAGTTGAAAGGCGATGTCAATGAAACCACTATCTAGCAACACCGCGTTGTATGAGTACCTAAAGTCTCTTTCTGTAGAACTGAATCGACGTGGGCTGACGCAGCTGAGCGAGGTTGTGGACTTCGCCATCGCTCAAGCGTCATCGGGGTTCCCGTCCGAGTTTCTTGGCGAATCAAGGATCGCACTGCGGCGCATCATAAACGAGGAGCATGGCGATCTGACGAGTGAAGAACGCGCCACCCTAGCAGATGTCCTAGCACAGATTGACGAAGCGCTCAATGGGAATAGCGGGGCCTAATACGGTGAGTTGGAGATCGGGCCTGTCGGTCGTCAGAGCCTGCGTCGTGTGACGTAAGTCGTTCAGTTGTCGGAGGTAGGCACGCCCAGTCATCGACCGGCACACCGGGTCAGGGGAAAGCGGGCGATCGGAGTCGAACCGACGACATTCAGCTTGGGAAGCTGACGGACGAGGATCCTAAGTGCCCTACAAACAGTGGCTTGCATGAGCCAGACTGCTCGCGTTGCAGTGAGTGTTGTAGGAGCACAAGGCAAGAGGAGGAACGGGTAGGCGATGCGAGGCGGTTCCTTCTCGCGTGGAGCCACCTTCCCCTGGGTATCCGACGTTCGTTGGTGGATCTGCTTCGAGCACTGACCGCGGACCGGTAAGACCGTTGCGATGTGGAGGCCCGAGCCGGCGACCGCTCGTTTGCATCAACGTAGCAATGCACGAAAGGAGAGCCGCGATGATGTTTGTTCCATCAACAGACACCCAATCGATACAGACGCTATGAAGGAACGGGAACATCTCCGATGACGGCGAGGTCGGCGTCCGTGAGACCAAAGAGGCTCGACACAGACGCTTCAACACGAAGTCGTAGAGCCTCCGATTCACGCATACCTGCCGCACGTGCGGCTGGCGTTCGCGCAGAGTGTGCAGCGGAGGTGGCGTCGATGGTGCGCCGAACAAGCCCATCCACGGTGTGCCGCTCTTCTGCCGAGACATCGGGCACGGGCAGGGTCTCGATGTACTGCTTGCCATGCGAGTAGTAGCCCCCACGGAAGACGTTCGGGCGACACCTCACGATGGCCTCAGAAACCGGATGGCAAAGCACCGCGAGCAAGAAGTAGAGGGTGTGCTCTGAATCTCGGGCGGGCCGAACGAGATAATACGGTCCGTTCCCGCCACCGGTTACAACGATGTTCTGGTCGTCGTACGCGTACCGCGCTTCTTTGGATAGGATCGGCAAGATGATCTTCGGGCTGTTGAACTTGACGAGGCTCTGGGAGCGTCCGAACTGATAGAACTGCCGCTCTTCTGCCCGCCCGCCCATGATGTTCCGATCCTCTAACTCATCCCGTCTGGCGCACAGGTACGACCACGCGCCCGGATAGGCTCTACGCATCTCATCGGGCTGGATCAGCGAGGCTCTGCGCTCGTCGAGGCGGTACGGGAAGATCATGTGCTTGTTAGCGTTCGGTACGCCATATGCGTGCAGCCGAACATCGTGGAGGCACGGACGGAGTATGCCACGCTCAATCGTCCAACGCTGCGCGTCCCAGGTGAACGAGATCGACTCCGGCGTTTCGTCCTCCGTCTCCACGATGTAGACCCCATCGGCGCTGGTCTGGACGCCGACGAAGATGTCCGCTTCGCCCCCGAGTGATGCCGGACAGGCATCGCGCACTCGCTCGAAGATGGCCTCTGCCAGACGATGTCCGATTGACCAGGCGTCCTCTCCGAATTCGCGGATCGGGATGATCTCCAGCTCGCCTGGGCCGCCGTACCGCCACTCGTTCACGTCGGAAACGTCCTCAATCTGTACTTCGCCACGCCCTGGTCTTGACGCGAACAGAAGACAGGTATAGTTGCTGGTGCCGGGGCCAAACACCTGCTGTGCTCCGAAGTACACCAAGCCATCAAGAACCTCAGTCTCGGCGAGCAAGCGACGCACGGCACGCCCCGCCGCTGTGATCAGGAACTTATTTGGGACAATCAGCCCAAGCCGGCCGTGCTCCTTCAACAACGACAACGATCTCTCAATGAACAGAGCGTACTTATCGAAGTTGTTTGCGTGGGCGGTCGTATATGGCGACTCCTCACTTTGGTACAGCTCGACCTCTCGTGGCGAGTAGGTCACCATGTGCTGAATCCGAATGTACGGCGGATTGCCAACGATCACATCGAATCCGCCGCGCCCCAGCTCTTCCGGGAACTCTCGTTCCCAGGTGAAGGGCCGAACCTGGGATGTGAGCTCGGCTTCTGCATCGGGAGCGAAGGCGGCGAGTTCCTCGTGAGAAACGAGGCTATTGCCGTTTCTGATGAACGGGTCAAGGTCGGGCAATACGGCCTGTCGCTGCGCCCTTTCGTATGCGCGTAGCGCCTCGGCAGTCTCGTCCTCGATGAGGCGCAGCAGCAGGCTAAAGCGGGCCACCTCAACAGCATTGGGGTCGATATCCACGCCTCGGATGGACTGTAAGAGAATCCGTCGCTTCTCTTGAAAGGTCAGCCTCCACTGATCAGCCATCACTTCATAGATGCGAGTTCCCGCGTGCTGCTCGGCCCCGTCCGCGACATACCACTCGACGCAGTGGTTGATCAGGATCTCGAACGCACGCAGCAAGAACACGCCCGATCCGCAACAGGTGTCAGCTACGGTAAACTGCGACAACTCGTTCGGAGGTTTACCATCTATCGCCTGGGCTAGGGTACGTTCGAGTATGGCATCTACGATGTACTGTGGTGTCGGAACGACGCCGCCGCTCGCCTTCACTTCCGGCTTCTCGATGATCTCTGCATCACCCGCGTCGTTGACGACTATTACCTCACCGAGGAACTGCTCGTAGATTTCGCCGAGCACACCCGCTTCGACGACGGAGAATGTGTATGGACTCTGGGGGTAGTAGAGCTCTTCGACTATCGTCGCAAGCAACTCGTCACTGATGCGGGCTCCCAAGCGCTCGTCTTCCAGCAGCCTGAATAGGCCGGAGTCGTAGAACCGATCCGCACGGCGGATGAGACCCATGAGGCCATTGAAAGCAGCTGCTTGTGGCAGCTCCCTCAGCGTCTCGTACCGCTCGATATCGCGGTCCTCGCAAATCCGCAGGAACACAATGCGCGACAGGAAGAGCTGCACGACATAGCTCAGCTCCTCCGAGTTGAGCTCGGGGCTGTTCGCATGGACATCCAAGGCGAGGCGTTCACGCCACGAGCGGACCTGGCGCAGGAAGTGCTGATCAAATTGCTGGGTGCCGTGTCGGACCGCCGGCACCTCGAAACGCTCGTCAAAGGCACCAGAGAAGACCGCTTCGCGCGAAAGCGAGTCATACAGTTCATCGAAACGCGCTTCGTAGTCTTCGTATCCGAAAAACGCGATCCTCGCTATTCCAGGGGGATCGTCCTCCTGCGGGGTTGGAACGCAGTCGTAGATAGCCAGGTGGCGGAAGTTGGTCAGTACCGAGATGGCCAAGCTGCCAGAGAACCCGTACCGCCTCGTCTGAAAGCTCGACGGCCGGTCCCGATCAAGAGGAACTGCCGGTTTCTTCGCCTCAATAAAGAACTTGCGGGCGCGAGCCGCTCGCATCTCGTAGTCCGGTTTCTTTGAAAGTCGCTCGTCCCCCACCTCGACGGTAGCCTCTTGGATCACCTCTCTCAGATCGATAGGTTGGCCGTTATCGTTGTACACATCCCAGCCGAGCGCCTCGAAGAGCGGCGTGATGAACTCGCTGCGAGCCTGGGTTTCGTTATACGTCGTCCCCGCTCGGGTGTACTCCTGCTCGTAGAGCTCAAACTGCCGGACAAGGGCGACGATGCGCGCCTTGGCTTCCTCTCGACAGGCTGGAACGGTCACTCGCGCCCACTCCGTGCTTTCGCCCGGCCTTTGGAACCACGCCGCCGCTTCATTCGGCGATCGCGCATTCTCTGCCAGATACGCATCAGCGAAGCACACTCACGCTCGGAAAGTCCCATGCCTTCGCGGAGAATGAGCCGGTCGTTCTCTCCCAGGACATCGGCGAGCCGACCCTGACGAATAAGACGGTCGCATTCCTCGATCGGCAGACCATGCGTGAGTATCGCCGGCATGAGAAGCCGTTCCGCCTCCGTGGGCTCCAGCTCAAGAACCCCCCCGCCATAGCTGCGTCCCTCGATCTCCGCGGACGCTGCGGTAAGGTGCGTATATACGCTGGCGGCGACCTGCGCGGCCGGAGCGGAGCATCGGAGCCTGTGGATGGTGTCGGTCGATGTGGCTCCCGCGCGGTTGACCACCAAGCGCGGAAAGTCGTAGATCTGGCGGAAGAAGAAGCAGTCGGGGTTCCAAATCGAGGGGACCGAATACCACGGCGTGCGTATGGAGCACTTGTAGCCGGCGTCGAATTGCTGCGCCTCGCCGTGCCTCACATACCGCTTGCCGGCTGCCGAAAGTTCTCCGTTGATCGAACTGGGGACACTGAAGAGGAAGACCCGTTCATCGGCAGCGGCGAGCCCGCGCCACTCCGATTCTGTCAACAGAGCCCCACGAAGCTGCGACGATCTTCCGATCAGTGGAATTGCATAATCACGGAGCTCGTGTTCGTCCACCTGGCCCTTCGAAAGCACGAAGAACGCGTTCTTCCCTGTCACGACGCCGACATCGACGGATGCGTGTTTGGACAAGGGGACGGCGCGACCACTTGCTCGAAGCGCCCGCATGAAACCGATGTCCCGGTTGGAAAGGAAGTACTTGAGCCACTTCTCGCTGTCGTGTTGAACCACCTTCGGCGATGACTTTGCGAGTACCGCGGCCGGCTTCCGCTCTGTTACGGCTTTGACGGCTGGGGACTCCGTCATCGTCACGCGACATTTGTTTCCTGCCGACGGCGAGTCGAGAGCATCATCGGCGAGTAACAGGACAACCTCTTGTTCGGCGTTGTCGAAGAAGAGCTCATTGCAGGCGACGATGTCGATGCTCTGAAAGCGATCCACGAGGAACGAACGAAGCTGCGCTGCGTAAGTGACCTGAAGGAGCTCTGCAGGCAGAACCATCGCCAGTCTACCGCCTTCTCTGAGCCGGGCCGCCGATGCGACAACGAATGGCACCCAGATGTTCGTGAGGCGGTTAGGCCGCAGTCCCGCCCTTTCCATGATCCGCATGGCTCGGCTTCGTGCCGGCTCAGGAAAACTCTGATATCGGATAAACGGTGGGTTCCCGACTACACAGTCGAAGGACAAGTCCTCGTGACGCAGGCACCAGGAAAAAAAATCGTCGTTGATCACGCCGACCTTCGTCCTTCCCCCAGCTGCGCGAGTAAGCGTCTGGGCGGCGGCCTCGGCTTCTTGCTTCAGAATCTCGATGCCCACAACCTGCTGTTTGATGCGGGCGGGGGTCGATCCGAGCTCGGCCAATCGCTCGGCGGTCGCTCTTAGAAAGCTCCCGGCCCCGCAGCTCGGTTCCAATACGTGGTCGTCAGCGCCCCGCACCGCCCACGAACAAAGCCACCGCGCCACGCCCGACGACGTGTAATACCCCCCCCGGAGCTTGTCAGGGTCGAGGGCCGCGTACCTGCCGTTCAACGCCGGGAACGGGAGCAGCGATGTCTCCGCGGCCTCGCTCATCGCGTTCCTCCCGAGAGCGACGGGGGCGACGCCCACCGCTCCGGGCTGAATTGCGTGGGCTGATCTATCTCACTCCTTGTTGCCATACATAACACTACACCATCGTGGTGCAGTTCGACCACCTGACACGGGCCCGCAATGGGACTTATCCACATTGCCGGATCCTGTCGCTCCAGGCCCCGGGGGACATCCGCCAACCCTGTTGTACCCAAACTTCTTCGGGGAGGGGATGAGCCACGAGGAAGGAGTCTTCGATTCGATGGTTCATGACTGACCGGAAGCCGCCCGGTACACATCAGTCGTGCTGCGACAGCGCGAGCGGTCCAACCGATCTGTGTATGACCCACTGCTTGAAATCCGAGATCGCGGCGGTAGCCGCATAGAATTACCCGTCCGAGCCGAGCCGGCTACAGCCCGGCTTGGCTGACGAGAGGTCCTCTGATGGCATGGACGCTCGAACGCGAGGTCTCGACCATCGTCGCGCTCATCCGGTGCGATGACCGGGAGGTGCGGGGGCGGGCGATTCGGCATCTGCTGACGATCATGCGTGCGATCCCCGCGGTGGACAGCAGAGCATCCCGACTCAGGCACTGCCCTCCTCCAGTCCAGGAGGTTCCTGCCCCTGATTCTCCTTCGAGTACTGCCAGAGGGCCTGGTCGAGCACCCTCATCGAGACTCGGTGTTCATCCGCAAGGCGGCGGCAAGCCCGCGTGTACGCGAGCCAGAACTCCAGCGTGTAGTCCGGGGGCTCCTCGACGCCGAGCGACCAGAGCGCCCTGAAGTCGAGAATCGGGTACGGGTCGCGGTGGCAGAAGTGCAGGATGACTGAGGCCATGGGCCAGCCGACGCCGCGCAGCGAGAGCAGCGGCTCGATCCGGCAGTGCTCGGTGCGGGCTGAGAGGGCGAACCGTGCGATCTCGGGGATGACCTCAGGGTCGTTCGCCTCCAGGTGCCCGATGATCCGCGGCGACTTCCACCGGCCGAAGAGCAGCAACTCATCCCGCGTGAGCGAGCCCCGCTCCCGCACGAGCGCCCCCAGCGCGAGCACCTCCGCGTCGTCGTCGGGCGTGCCGTAGCGTTCGGCGAGTTCCCGGATCTCGTTGGGGTCGAAGCGGAGTTTGAACTTGGTCATGCGTGCCCGCCCTCTGCGCACTCGAACCTACGATACTGAAGTGAGCGACAGGCGGCACAACCCGAAGGGCAGGATCTCCACGAACGAACTTGGCGGACGGTCACGGCGCAGCTACATCACGCCCGAAGGCCTTCAGCGCCTCCGTGAGGCCGCACTGCGTAACCGGCCGTGGGAACGGTCCACCGGCCCCCGCACACCCGAGGGCAAGGCCAGGAGCCGGATGAACGCCCTGAAGCACGGACGGGAGACGGCCGAGCGGCGGAAGTTCCGGCGGCGGGCGCTGCGGTTCCTCCGGCTGGACGCGGCGTTCAGAGAGGCGGTCCTGAGCGGCCGCGACGCGGGCTCGCTCGCCAGTGAGTTGGAACACGCTTCGTCACGGCTGGACGCCCGACTCGAAGACCCCCCACCGGCCCCCTGGGTCCGTGTCTCAGATGCGGGGGAATGATCGATTCGCTACCAAAATCCTCACGCAGGACCGTTCGGGATGAGTTCGCTTCAACTCGGAACCACGCGCTGAACCTCGCTCTCATCCAAACTACAGATTCGGCTACGGGCACCCTGCGATCCACGCATTCACGAAGTACTGCAGATCGACTGCCGACACGATCCCGTCAGGGAGCCCGAAGTACGGATGATCACTAGGCGCGTTTCGGGTCGTGAGATCTGCCGCCGGGCTACCCACCACCCAGTCGTTTACGAAGAAGTTCAGGTCTGCAGCTGACGCTACTCCATCGGGTACGCCGAACGACGGGTCCGATGGACCGGCCCCCTGCGTCGTGAGATCCGCGATGCAGCCCCTATGGCATTCCGGATCGACATTGATGAACTGCAGTCCCGCTTCACCATCCGCGAGGTATGCGACACCGCCACTGACCCAAACTCCATAAGCAAAATCGGCACCTACGTAGAAACTCGTTTCTTCCGGAACCGATGGGTCGCTCACGTCAATCACTCGTAGACCACCCTCGCCGTCGGCAACATACAGGGTGGTGCCAACAACCTGCACGTCCCATGAATCTCCCGGCAGGCTGAGAAATCCGACCTCCGTAGGGTTCGCACTATCACTAACGTCGACGCACCGCACCCCAGCCAGCCCTCCGGCCACGTACGCCATCGATTCAGACACCGTGACGCCTCTGGCCAGGTTGTCTAGACGCGAGATCGCCACTGGCGCTTCTGGAATACTGACATCCACGAGATGAAGGCCGGTTAAGGTGTCAGCCACATACGCGGTTGAGCCAATGACCTCAACATCGTACGCGTGGCCCTGAGTACCGAAAGTGCCGACGACAATCGGTGCGCCGGGGTCAGATACGTCAATGATCTGTAATCCGGCGTCGTCGCTTGCCACGTACGCAGTAGATCCGTGTACATCTACGCCGATCGCCCAGCCGGTCGTATCACACACGCCGAGCGTCTCGGGCGCCGAAAGGTCACTGACATCGATGATCCGCAAGCCACCAGGCCCATCGGCCAAGTACACATGCGATCCGTCACGCACAATGTCGATGCTCACTCCATTCGTGTTTAACACTCCAAGCGGCAGCACAGCCCTAGGGTCGCTGACATCCAGTACCCGCAGGCCCGATTGAGCATCTGCGACACAGGCAATCATCTGATCAACTGCAACCCCGTACGCGAGTCGGGTGTCGAAATAGCCCAACAGCGGCTGGAACGGGTCAGCAACGTCGATGAGTTGGAGCCCATTTCCCGGATCCACTACGTAGGCAAGGTCGCCATCCGCTGCCAGATCAGCGATCGCGTCGAACACATAGTACGTACTCAGATTGAACGGCGCACCCGGGTCGCCGACGTCGACGACCTGCATGCGATAGCCTTCTTCGAGATACACGCGGTCGTTCACTACATCGACTTCACTGACATAACCGCGAGTCTGGTAAGTGCTACGCAGCGCGGGCATGGAGGGGTTGGATACGTCGATGACTTGCAGCCCGTGACCCTCCGCCGCGACATATGCGGTACCGCCAAGAACATCGAGTTCCGAGAATGAACTGCCCGGGAACGTGCCGATGCGTTCTGGATGCGGCCCTGCGAGTGAGATCACCTCCAGCATCGAGGGACTAACGACGAACACATGCTCCCCTTCTAATGCGATGTCGCGCGGGCTTCCCAGAAGATGGAAGAACTCGGTAAGTGAGGGCACTGCGGGGTTACTGATGTTGACTACGAGCAGTTCCCCGGGATCGAAGATGAAGCCCCCACCTACGGCGTACACCCACGGAGTGTCCACGGCGACGCCACTAAACTCACTGTCCCCTGGGAACTGAAAAGTCCCGACAAGCGTTGGATCAGCCGGGTCAGCAATGTCGATGAACTCCAGTCTTCCTGGATCGCTGACAGTCGCAACCACCATGTTACCGTCAATGGCGACCTCACCGATGATGCCGATCGCCTGATACTGCCCGACTAGTTGCGGTGCGTCGGGATCGCTAACGTCGATTAGCATGAGTCCTGAAGAGTCGTCGCAGACGAATGCTGTAGTCCCGACGATTGTGACGCTACTAGCATTACCGGGTGTGTCATATCTGCCCCGAACCACCTCAGATAGGCATTGCACACTTCCAGACAAGCCGCACTGTGGGGCCATACCAGTGGCGAGCACGAAGACAAGAGCTGGAGGAATTACTGAGCCACAGTTCATGGATTCACCTTCATGGACATCCCTCCAGCCAGCTATTCACGTAGAACTGCAGGTCAATCGCCGAGACCCCGCCGTCCGGAACGCCAAAGAGCGGATCTCCGATGGGCGCGTTCTGAGTAGTTAGATCCGCAGCGGGCTCTCGGGCGATCCACTGGTTTACGTAGTAGTTCAGGTCAGCCACGGTCACGATCTCATCGGGCCTGCCATAGAGCGGGTCGGACGGCCCGGCTCCCTGTGTCGTCACATCTGCCACCGAGCACGGCCGCGGCACGACGACATAGAACAGACCGTCCGCCTCTCCGAAAACCGTGTACCGGCCGAAGACCGCCCGGCCGTTGCGCGACACGCCTTCGACTAGATATGGTGGGAAACCGGAAAGGAAGTCGCGACAGTCCGAGGGGGTCAGGCCGTAGTGGTCGAGATAGTCGCACATCAACTCGAAGCCGGCCTCAGGCGTCCAGATGAACGGGGTTGAGTAGATGTCTGAGTAGGGTGACGCCAGTGCATCGACCTGTCCAACCACAACTGTACCGTCAGCCGACATCCTCCTTATCTCGACCGTACCCCCGTACGCATACGCGGGGCTTACGAAATGCTCGTATACACCATTCATGTAGACGAAGGGCAGACCATCATCGCCCACGAGTATCTGGCCGTTGTCGGACATCCAGTACACATCATCGAATCGTTCGATCTGCCCGTCCCGCCACAGAACCGAACCGTCACCCGTCACAAGTTCAACTCTGATGATCTCACCGCCATCGGTGACCTGCTGAATACGACTGGCATCCATGTGGGGTAGCGGCGCTTCGAGCACTCCGCTCCGCCATCGGAATCCGGCACCTGTCTCTGTCTCCCCAGCGATCACCGATCCATCCGCATTGATCGCTCTGGGAACACCCTCCACGATGTAGTCGGTAAGCCCGCTCTCCCAGCGGAATACCCACCCGTCGCTGACACCGACGATCACGAGGCCCTCGGCACTGACGAAGTAGATCTCGCCATCGATCCCCAGCGATGTGGGCTGAGCACCCATCCACGATGCGAGCATCGTCGAGCCGTCGGACATCGTGCAGTAGCCGAGCACCTCTTGGCCAGCTGTGACGTGGGTCACCTCGCACGAGACCGCTCCGGTAAGCGGCTGGGGAACATAACGCACCCCGTCGATCCACACAGACACCTCGCCCGCTTCCGTCTCGCCGAGCAGAGTGGACCCGTCACCCGACAGTCCGATCAGCGAGTAGGGCCGCTCCGGGTCGAACTCGAATGGGTTCCAGCCGTCGAGTTCGGTGTCCGTGTCTGTGTTCCACCGCTTCACGACCACGGCGTCATCCCCGGGCAGGTGGTCGTATACCCACTGCAGAGCGATGACGCGGCCTGTGCTGCACGCCGTCTTGTCGAAGTTGTGGGCCCCGTGGTCCCAGGTGACGAAGAAGCGTGCCTGACCTGCTGCAGGCGTTCCGAGCGTCGTTGTGACTGCGAGACCCGCGAGTGCGAGCCGGAGCATGAGGCGTCCCTTCGTACGTTGGACCATCATCGTACATGTAGAGCGGTCCAGAATCTGGGCCAGTCGGGGCTCTTGATGCGAACCGGCGGATGGGAATGACGACGAAGGCCTAAAGACCTCACCGCTTTGTGGACATGCAGTAGCACTGGACGGCGCGTACTCAACATGTAGGGTTGCTCACGCGGGTGCGGTGAGATCCGCTCACGGCAAGTCACGGTATCGAGACCCGCCGCGGGCCCACAACTTCCTGTCTCCAACCCGTCACCTAACCGTCTCTTCCCGGTCACTCCCGCTGCCGGGCTGTACCGAGCGGTGGAGCAGTGAATGGATCAGGTGTACGCGGCAGGCAACCCCGCGCGCCGCGAGACGCAGAAGAAGAAAGGAAGATCCCGTGAGAGACACCAAGTTCATGGACGAACGGCACAGTCCCAAGCTCTGGACGGTACGCGAGACCGCCAGATCACTCGGGGTGGGCGAGCGCACCGT
>Ga0210110_1000327_pt1 | contig 16396 bp, 9 predicted proteins | sample China_Galinas_PW_2_FD_184865 | JGI IMG/M metagenome (GOLD analysis project Ga0210110, IMG submission 184865) | Wetland microbial communities from San Francisco Bay, California, USA, that impact long-term carbon sequestration - China_Galinas_PWB_D1... | ecosystem: Environmental > Aquatic > Marine... | reverse complement strand
CCAGAACTTCGTGAGCAGCTTGCTCGGGATCCGCACGTGCTTGACGTACTTCGTGTCCTCCGGCGGCTCGATCGGCGGGATCACCTGATCGAGCACGATGCGGACCGGCTCGCTCGACTTCGGGTCTAGGCGCACCTTCTTCGGCTTGCTGTAGAGGTTGCCGGGCGCGCGGTTCCACTGCTGGCCCTCACCGCGATCCATCGGGAGCTTGACGGTGTGGCCGTCGGCTCGGTGAAACGTCTCGTACTTGTGCAACAGGCCCTGGACCCAGTAGTCGCCCGGCGGAAGATCTGACAGGCGTTCGGCCGGATAGCCCAGCACGCTGTCATCGTATGGCACGGGCTGCCCAGGCATGAGGCCGTCGACGGTGACGCCGAACACCTGCTGGCTCTTGTAGTCCCACCGGATCTGAAAGCGTGGCTCTTTCGTGCCGTCCGTGGAGATCAGCAGCAGCATCCGGCCGTCGAGCGGGCTGGAGGCGACGGTATCGCGAACAGACACCTCCACCGGATGCACCGGTGGCGCACCGGCCTGGACGGGGCCTGTGTAGCAAAGGGTCAGCAGGAAAGCGAAGGGCATCACGCGGCTGAACATTGTCGGAAACTCCCACGTAGGATGGACCGGACGGATTCGGCGTACGGCGAGGAGCATAGCTGATTCTGGGAGAAACCACGAGTCGGGGTGGGCGGCGCGGTCTGGGCGGACTGGTGCGGTGCAGGAACAGGTTCAACAGGCCGCCCGGCGGCGCGTGAGGACCCGGGCCGCGACTTGGCTTCGCGACGGCGCGACGACGGTGCGCGCCTGAGCCAGCTCGATCGGTGACGACAACACGAGCGCTGTGACAATTCCGCGGCGAAGATCGTGCTTTGGTTTGCCAGCGGATGTTCCGATGCTTATACTGCGGTGCCGCGCCGTGCGGCACGTGCCGGGTGCCTTTCGCCGGGTGAGATCGCTTGTACTTCGCCGCCGCCATAGCTCAGACCGATGCATTCCGAGGCTGGCAATCCTTTTGGGAACGTGTCTCTGATCGCCCCATCGTCACGCTGATCGAGTTGCTCATGATCGGCTCCGTCGTGTACGTCGTGTTGCGGTTTCTTCAGGGAACGCGCGGGGCGCGCCTGGTTCGCGCCGTGCTGATGATCCTGGCGGTGAGTTTCGCCGTCGTGTGGCTCATCGCCGAGCGGTACGAGTTCGATCGGATCAACGTCCTCTATCCGTACTTCATTCTCAGCGTGTTTCTGATATCGCTTGTGGCGTTTCAGACGGAGCTGCGGCGCATGCTGCTGCGGCTGGGCGAAGCGGGTTTGATTCAGCGTTGGATCGCGACAGAGGAACGAATCGTAGATCCAATCGTCACGGCCGTCGAGCGCCTGGCTCGCAAGAAGGTCGGCGCGTTGATCGCCATCGAGCGAGGGACGGAAATCGGCGGCATCACGGAAACCGGCGTGCGAATGGACGCCCGCGTCACGAGCGAACTGATGGAAACCGTCTTCTGGCCGGGCACGCCGCTGCACGATCTCGGGTTGATCATCAGCCAGGGTCGGATCGTGGCAGCCGGTTGCCAGTTCCCGCTGGCGGAGAGCGGCGATATCGATCGATCGCTCGGCAGTCGCCATCGCGCCGGGCTCGGCATGAGCAACGAGGCGGACGCGGTGGTCATCATCGTGAGCGAGGAGACCGGCGCGATCTCGGTGGCGATTCGCGGTCGTTTACGCCGCGCGCTCACGCTGGATGCCTTGCGGGAAGTGCTCACGAAGGAAATGAGCGTGAAGATACCGGAAGAGCCTGCCTCGACGGAGAAGGGCGAGGCGAAGGCGGCCAAGAAAGCAGTAGAGAAGGCGGCACACGATGGAGCAGGTCAAGCTGCTTAGCATGACGGTGGTGCTGACCTTGCTGGTGTGGGTCAGCGCGGACAGCCTGGTGAACGAGTCGGTGAGTCTGCCGGCGACGTTCGAGTTGGTGCCGCCGGGAACCGATCCGACGATGCGCGTGGCTGTCGCGGACGATGCGCCTTCGTTCGAGATTCAGGTCAGCGGCCCGCGCAAGGTCATCGACGCCCTTCGCGCCGAGACCCCCCTTCACATCCGCCTGACCGCCCCCGAGCAGCCAACCGGCCTCGCGACGCTCGTCGTGGATCGAATGGCCGTGCGCGAGGCGCTGTCAGCGATCAGCTCGGAGTTCGGCAAGTTGTCGGTCGCCGGCACCACGCCGGACCGGCTTCCCGCGGTGGTGGATCATCTGGTCACGAAAGAGGCCGCGGTCGTGATGAGAAACCTGACGCGTGCGTATGAGGTCCAGCCGCAAATCTCGCCGTCTCGCGTGTCGGTCACGCTGCGGGAGAGCAAGCTCAAGGAGCTCGGCTCGGGTGAATCGCTGCAGATCGATATCGGCGCCGAGTTCGAACGGCTGCTGGGCGAGCGGGCGGACGGCGTGGCAGTAACCACGGCGGTATCGCTGGACTCCGGGCGATTCGGCCCAGACGCATCGATTACACCCTCCACCGTGGAGGTCACGGCGACCGCCCAGGCCCAGCGAACGACGGCTCGCATCAGCACCGTCCCGATCCTGCTGGCGGTGAGCTTTGCCAACCTCGAGCGGGCGGTACGCCCGGTGAGTCGGGACGGCACGCCGATGGCCCTGGTGACCCAAAGCATCACCGTAACCGGGCGAACGGAGCAAATCCGCCGGCTCCAGCAGGGCGAGACCCGGGCCTACGGCATTATCCAGCTCAAACAGGGCGACCTCGACCGCCTCGGTGAGCTGAAGCTGGTGACGCCGGAAATTCGCCTTCCCGAGGGGCTGACCCTCGACGAGCCGCCGGCGCCCATCGAATTCAAGCTCCTCCCCGCCGAGTCAGACGCATCGGATAAATGAGGCGGTTTGGGCGGGTTCCGTGCGGCTCTATGATTCCCGGTGCGGTGACGTTACGTGCAGGGTCACACCCGTTCCCATCCCGAACACGGAAGTTAAGCCTGCACGGCCGATGGTAGTCGCAAGGCGAGAGTAGGTGATTGCCGCATTTTTTGAAGATACCCGCTTCGGCGGGTATTTTCTTGCGCTGGGCGGTTTTGTTGCGCTGGGCCAGCGGCTCGGGACGATATGGAAAGCTGAGGCCGAGCGGCCGAATGGGTCTGCGTCGCAGGGACGCGTCTATCGATTGACCCGGAATCGGTCGTTCCCAACCGATAGGACGCCACGATGACCTTTTTTGCCTCCTTGATCTACGCCATTCTCAACGGCATTGTTCCGCTGGTGATTCAGTCGATTCTGGCCGCGCTGATCGGCGGTTCCGGCACGACGATGTAGACGACCGATCGGCTGATGCGATTGCGCTACGCTTGGGCCAGCTCACGCACGACGTCGCACCCGGCCCGCAGCTTGTCGTCCGGCGCGGCGTAGCTGATCCTGAAATGCGTGTTGCGCTCGCTGAAGACCTCACCCGGAATCATGAGGAGATTCCGCTCGATGGCGGCTTCGATGAACGCGTTGCTCGAATCGTACCCGTTGGGCGTCTTGGCGAATACGTAGAACCCACCGCCCGGCCGGACAAACTCGACCACGCCCTCCAATGCGTCGCACACCAGATCGCGCTTTTTACGGTACGCGTCGATCTGCGCGGACATGTCGGTGTCCATCGCCGCCAGTCCACCGTATTGCATCGGGTGCGGCGCACAGACGTAGGTGTACTGCTGGAGCTTGGCCATTTCGGTGATGATCGGCTCGGGCCCGGCCGCGTACCCCATGCGTAGCCCGGTCATCGCATACGACTTGCCGTACCCGCGTAATAGCACCGTCCGCTCCGGCGCGAACGAGACCGGTGACGGATTCTTGCCGTCGTAGCACAGCATCTCATAAATCTCGTCGCTGACGATGAGCAGATCGCGCCGACGCGCAGTCTCGCAGACGGCCTGGAGGCGGTCCGCCTCATAGACCACGCCGGTGGGATTGGACGGCGAGCAGAGCAGAATGATCTTGGTTCGATCAGTGATCGCCGCCTCGATGCGATCCGGGTCGAGTTGAAACTTCGAGTCGTAGAGGTCGACGATCACGGGTTTGGCGCCGACGAGCGGAACGAGCTGCTTGTACGATACGAAATAGGGATCGCCGAAGATCACTTCCTCACCCGGGTTGAGACACGCCATCAGCACCAGAAGCAGCCCGCCCGACAGCCCGCTGGTGACGAACAAATCGGGTGACCAGTCGAACTCGTCCTTCAGCGCCCGAGCGATGCGCTCGCGAAGCGGCGCAATGCCGCGCGTGACCGTGTAGCCGGTGCGGCCGTCTTCGACCGCCTGGATCATCGCCCGGCGAATCGGCTCGGGAACGGGAAAATCAGGCTGACCGATGGATAGATTGATCGGATCCTTCAAAGTCGCGCCGAGGTCGAACACACGGCGGATTCCGGACGAACCGATTCCCTTCACGTGATCGGCGATAAATTGCTCACCGGACATGGCAAACTCCAGGGCGAGTCGCTGAACACTTCACAGCAGGCGGTTGGATCCCGCGGATGCGCCCCCCGGGGCGGTGGGCCATAGCAGCACGATGACCTGCGGTTTGCGTATCGGCGTTTCGAAGACGGCCGCGATCAGGACTTCTTTTCTTCTTCCTTGTCCTTTTCTGCTTCCGCTTCCTGCTTCTTCGATTTGCCCTTCTTGCCGACGGAGGCTTTGCGGTGGGCGACTTTCGGCATGCCCACGGCCGTGCTTTCATCTTTCCACTGACCCAGATCTTGGAGGCGCCCGACGCGCTCCGCGCGCGTCAACACGTTGCGGTGCCGAGCGAGGCCGGCTTTGGACTTGAGCGACTTATCTCTCGACATCGAACCTGATCTCCGCTGCTACCAGCTCTGATTTCGCAAGGTCTTGTAGTAACCTTCCAGTTTGTACCCACCGCCGGAGGCAAAATAATCCGCCCCGGCCCGGTGCTCCCGGGTCAGCAGCTTGGCCAGCAAGTCGCGCTGGACTGGATCCGACCGGTTGTACCCCTGGGTGGTCACCAACTGGAACCAACCGTTATCCTGCGTCATCAGCGCCGTGTCAATACCTTGCGAGCGCAGGTACTTCTGTGCGGCGAGCGCGTCGTCGTGGTTGCGTGGCGAAAACTCCTGGGCCACGATGTAGGTGTGGCCCTCGACCCACTGGGGGGCCGCCTTGTCCGCGGAAGTATCGGACTCGCCCGATGCCGGGGCGCCGGTCGCGGCCAGTAGGTCCTCCACGAGATGCGGCGAGGGCGGCTGGCTTCGCGCCGCCTCGATTTCGCTCTCGGCGTCGGCCTGAAAGGAGGCCCGGCCGGCACGCCAACCCCACTGATAGTAGGTTTCCTTTCCGCTCTGACGACCGGCCTCATAGACGACCAGGATGCCCACGACGACAAGGAACACGGTGATGGCGGCCGAGGTGCTCGTGAAGGAGAAGCGGACGCACTCGTCGTCGAACTCCAACAAGCGGCGCTTGCGGGCGACCGGAGGTGGAGTCGGCTGCGGCCTGGACGCCGATCGCTCATTGCGCGATGGAACGATGGCCCTGTCCGGCTTGTGCTTGGTCTGGGCTGCGCTCGGCGCAGGCCTCGCAGGCGGCTCGACGCCGCGCGGCCGAAGCTGCGCGTTGACCTCCTCCTGGGTGGCACCCAGGAGGTCGAACAACGCCGGACCTTCCTGCTTCGACTTGGCCATCGGTTGCGCCTCCGTGCGGCGAGTGGGATCCTCACAATAGCATACCAGCGCACGGCCGGGATTCAAGGAAAAGTGACAGGGGCGGCCCGGCAACGGCCGGGGACGATCGCGGCCGCCCGGAACGATCACCGCAGGGGCTTTGTGACTGCGGATCGCACGACGAGACTCGGCATTGCCAGCCCCGGCCGGGACCGCTAGACTGGTTGGCTCCAATCGAGGGCGATTAGCTCAGTTGGCTAGAGCGTTCGGATCACACCCGAGAGGTCACAGGTTCGAGTCCTGTATCGCCCAGTGCTGCAAGTGACTGAGCCCGCGGCAGTTGGGGGAGACCGGTCATGAGCGGTGCGATCCTGACACATGAGCGCGCATCCACGGCGACAGGTCTCGCTGAATGGAGGAACCTGCCCTGTGCCGCCCATTTCAAGATTAATGCTCTGCGGCAACGGACGCGCCACGTGTCGTCGACTAGGCCGCCAGCGAAACACAAAACGAACCTGGACCGACGCTACCCTGCGAAAGCACCGTCGCAACAACGATTTCACGGATGTCGATTGCGGTCACAGGGCATCTGATCTTTGCGACTTCGAAGAGCGCTACGGCGACAAAGGAGATTTCCGAGTTGTTGTTAGCGCGCACGCACAAGCTGGCTGAGATAGGGAGTGCAAGGTATGAGTCCCATATTCTGTCTGTCCGTAGCGGCAAGTGTGTTTCTCTGTGCGAGTGCCGCGGCATTTCCGGAGACCCTAATTGGCGCCTGTTGCTTCGATGTCGGCGTCTGCGTTGACAATGTGGCGCCGGACGATTGCGCCTCCATCCACGGCAGCTTTCTTGGCGAAGGGTTGACCTGCACAGGCGACCCAGATGAGGACATGGTATTCGGGTGCGACGACGGTTGCCCACTTGATCCGGACAAGATGCAACCCGGCATTTGCGGCTGTGGAGTGAGTGACGTTGACAGTGACGCGGATGGCGTACCCGACTGCATCGATGAGTGTCCGGACACCCTACCGTCCGACACCGTTAATGAAGTTGGATGCCCTGATCGGGGTGCGTGCTGCTTTGATGTCAACGTGTGCTTGGACGATGTGGCTGGTGTCGACTGTGCACTGATCGGCGGCGTCTACCAGGGCCAGGGTGTGACATGCGAGGAGCCGTGCCGGTTTCCCGGAAGTGGAGATGTCAACGGGGACGGTCGTGTTGACGACATAGACTCGGCGTGGCTCAGTCAATGCATGTACGGTCCGCTGGAGCCACCGCCGTACTCTAGCTGCCTGGAGCTGGACCTAGACGGTGAAGGGACAGTTGCATTGTCGGACGTCGCTCTTTTCGCTACCGTCTTCGGAACCTGTTTTCCTAATATTGACGCTGATGGAGACGGCTTTGGAGCCTGCGATGACAACTGCCCGTACGTCGCGAACCCCGATCAGGCGGATGACGACGGCGATGGCGTCGGCAACGTGTGCGACAATTGTCCGGACACGCCGGCGAACACCACGGTCGACGCCAACGGGTGCGAGGTAGTGAACCCGGATACGGACGGCGACGGTGTCCCCGACGCAATCGACCTCTGTCCCAACACGCCACCGCACACGCCGGTGGACTCCGACGGCTGCACGAACACGGATGTAGACGGTGACGGCGTCGATAACGCGGTGGACAACTGCCCTTCCGTCCCGAATCCCGATCAACGTGACACCGACAACGATGGCATCGGCGATGCCTGCGATCCGTGCCCGAATGATTCGACCAATGACCCGGACGGCGACGGCCTGTGCGGTTCGGCATGTCCCGACCCCTACCACGCGCGTTGCAGCGCCAACTGCTTCGTGACGGTCGACTGTTGTCCGAACGACCCGGAGAACGACGCCGACTTCGACGGCATTTGCGGCGACGTCGACCCGTGCCCGTACGACGCCACGCCCGACCTGGATCATGACGGCGTCTGTCACAACGAGGATAACTGCCCGTACGTGGCCAACCCCGGCCAGGAAGACACGGACGGCGACGGTGTGGGTGATGCTTGTGACAACTGCCCGAATGACGCCAACCCCGATCAGGCCGACAGCAACGACGACGGCATCGGCAACGCGTGCGCCGTCGATTCCGACGGTGACGGTGTGGACGATCAATTGGACAACTGCGTGAACACGCCGAACACCGATCAGACCAACAACGACGCCGATTCGCTCGGCGACGCGTGTGACAACTGCGACTTCGTGACCAACCAGGACCAGGCCGACGCCGACCGTGACGGCATCGGCGACGTCTGCGACGTATGTCCCAATGACCCGAACAACGACGCCGACAACGACGGCGTCTGCGGCGACGTCGATCAGTGCCCGGGTACCCCTCCGGAGGATATCGGGAACGTCAACGCCTACGGATGCGGGCCGAGCCAGCTCGACAGCGACGGCGACGGCGTGGTCGACGCCAATGACCACTGTCCGAATACCCCGGCCGGCACGACTGTCGATGCAACCGGCTGCCCCGTCACCACGCCGGTGTGCGGCAACGGCACGGTCGAAACCGGTGAGCAGTGCGAACCGCCGAACACGGCCACGTGCGACGCCAACTGCCAGACCATCGTGCCCGCCGTCTGTGGCGATGGCGTCATCGAAGACGGTGAGCAGTGCGATCCGCCGGGGACGGACGGCTGCGACAACAACTGCATGCTGCCGACTTCCTTCAGTGCCGACGCCTGCGCGGACGCGACCCCGATCTCGGGAGAGGGCTTGTTCGGTTTCGACAACACGGCAGCGACGCTTGACGGCCCGGGTCACGCGGCATGCGTGGCGCCGGCCAACCAGGACAACTACGAGGACAACATGGCCGCGGACGTCTGGGCGTGCTGGACGGCACCGTGTGACGGCACCGTCTTCGCAGACACCTGCGGCCGCACCACGGTCGACACTAAGATCGCCGTCTATGACGGCTGCGATTGCCCGGTCACCGACGCCACGGTACTCGCCTGCAATGATGACGGCTGCGATCTCGAATCGCGCGTGACCTTCGATGTGGTCGCTGGGCACGAGTACCTCATTCGAGTCGGGACCTTTGTGAACGCCGATCCCGGCCTGGGCGCCATTTCACTCTCGTGCGGCTTGGACGTGTGCGGATCCTCCACGGACTCATGTGACACCGCGCATGACGGCAGCGGGTGCAGCGACGCCACCTGTTGTGAGACGGTTTGTGCCCTCGACTCGTACTGCTGCGACAGCGCAAACGGAGGCTGGGACGATACGTGCGTCTCGGAAGCTGGCGGATTCTGCTCGGCAAACGGCTTCGCGGTGTGCGGTGTGACTCGTAACGGGCTCTGCACGGACCCGGCCGGCACGGGCACACCCGGCTGCGCCGACAGCGGCTGCTGCAACACGGTTTGCGCCATCGACACGTACTGTTGCGTCCACGAATGGGACGACGTTTGTGCCACGGAGGCCGCTCAGTTTTGTCGTTCGACCTGCGGCGACGGTGCCGGTGACTGCCTCACGGCGCACGACACATCGGGCTGCAACGTGTCCGACTGCTGTGCCAACGTGTGCATCCGCGACCCGTTCTGCTGCGGCGCCCCGGATAACGGCCTGATCGGTACATGGGATGACACCTGTGTGCGGGAGGCCCAGGTACTGTGTGCCCCGTAGCGTGGTCTAGTTCGGTCGATTGCTGGCGGATGCAATGCAATTGACAACAGGAGTTGCCAGCTTTGCAAGTGCCGGGAGGGAACCGTATGGGGTTCGCGAGCCAGACTCGGATCGGCAGTTTTCCTGCCCGCTACTGGCCGGCTTTAACCCGCCCATCAGTGGCCATTCAACCTGCCCGGTGACAGGCTCGCAGATTCCAGCTTGCGAGGGGGTGCTCAAGGCCTAGGTTGCAAACCGTCGGACTCCTATAACCTCAACCTACAATTGGTGTGCCGCCGGAAGCTCGCCAGTAGCAATGATGCGACCAGTACGCGTACGCCCGGGCGAGCACAGTAAGTCTATGATTTACAATAAGTTAGGCCCGCGCTCGGACTAGTCCGTCCTCCAACAAGCGCAAAGCCAGGGCCGGCCAGAAGCCTATTGCCATCGCGTCATCTGCCAGGACATGGGCCGACTTCGCGAAGCACTGACCATCCTGCTCGATGAGCGACGTCGATCGACAGGGTGCCGCTGCTGGGGCTATACTCCAATCCACAGGTCGGGTGGTCGATCCTGGGACCGTTCACATACCGGCCGCCCAGTGCCACACGGGACCGATGAGCAACATCAAGTCCAATGCCGTGTCCGAAGTCTGTTCAAAAACCGAATCCGGGTAGCCTACCCGAAAGCCGGTAAAATCGAACGAACAAGTTGCATCACTTGCAAGACTGCAACCCTTGTAGTAAGCTAGAAACAAAGGTAGCGGCCCAATCAGCACTGGCCGAAAGCGGATCACACCCGAGAGGTCACAGGTTCGAGTCCTGTATCGCCCATTCTGCGAAAGGGTAGGCATGCCGGGCGCCGCGATCCGACGAAGGTCGCGCGCCGTGCCCCGGCCAAGCTTGGAGTTGCGCACAAACTCCCCGTGCGTGTCCGGGCAGTCCTTGGTGAAAACGACTTCGAACGCAGAACAGCGGCCAATGTCGCCGCCCCCCTGCTCAATTTCCTCCGTCGACCTCCGGCACGTAGATCAATGGCATTTCGTGCTGCCGGGCGGCCGTGTTCAGCGCGGCCACGTCGCCGGCTACCAATTGCTGGAATAACGCCTCTTCACCAACGAGTGAACGTTCAATTCGACCGGCGACGTCGACCATTCCTTGCGTCGGTGGTCCATTGCGCGAGGCCGTCCCCGAACCTAGCCAATTCAGTCGCGAAGCGAGCTTGGCCCCGCCCTCGCGGCCGGCCAGCACGTCGTAGTCAACCTTGGTGTGCGGGTTGTGCAGCACCTCTTCGATCGAGTCCAGCTTCGCAAGAATCCGGTCACAGATCTGCTGGCCGTCGGCGCCGTTCTCGAAACGGGCACGCGCATCGGTCACCTGTTTCCGCACGGACTGGATCGCCTTGATCAAGTCCGAGATCTGGATCATGCGGTCGCGCAGCTCAACCTGGAACGCAAACTGAGCCGCAATGTCCGCAGGCGAGGCCTTGGATCGGGGGTCGGGCTTGACCGTCGCTTTTTGCGTGAGAACCTGGTCGCCGACAGTCAGTCGAACCACGTACTTGCCCGGCGGGGCCCAGGGGCTCGGCTGTGGGGAGCTTTCGATGCGCGAACCAACGGTCCATCGCGCAGGCTGGAGCGTCAGATCCCAGGCCGCCCGGTTGTAGCCGGCGTCGGTCGATAGGGCGGGTTTGAGCTTCTTGTCGGGGTTCCAATCGGGGCTGTCCGGCGGTGTGTATTGCGGCTCGATCTCGCTTCGGAGCGTGCGAAGGACGGTTCCGGATTCGTCGAGAATATCCATGGTGATTGGCTTTTCCGGCTTCTTGGCAAGGTAGTAGGTTACGGACAACCCTTGAGGCGGGTTGTCGGCCTTTCCTTCCGATGAACCGAAGACGCCGAACTTCGGCTGGTAGAACCAGCGCGTGGCGGACAGCGGCTTGAAGAGGTAGGCACCGGAGTCCGCGGTCGTTCTTGCCCTCTCGCGCACCGGGGTCAGGTCATCCAGAATCCACGCGGACCGGCCGAGCGTCCCCACGACCAGGTCGTTGTCAGTCGTGGCCAGATCGACCACCGATACCGTCGGCATGTTGAGTCGGAGGGATTCCCAGGTAACCCCGTCGTCGTGCGACACAAGGACGCCGCGCTCGGTGCCCAGGTACAACATGCCGCGGACCTGCTTGTCCTCTCGGATGACGTGTACGTATTCCTCGGGGTCCAGCTTTCGGCCGAGGCGCGTCCAACTGTTGCCGAAGTCGGCCGTCTTCCAGATGTACGGCGTCTCGTTGTCGAGCCGATGGGCATCGGCGACCACGTAGGCCGTGCCCGCATCCCAGCGCGACGCCTCAATCATGGAGACGGTCGCCCACTCGGGCAGGTCGGCCGGCGTGACGCGGCTCCAATGGTCCCCGCCGTCGCGGGTGATGTGGACCAGCCCATCATCGCTGCCGGCCCAGATCACGCCCTTTTGAACGGGTGACTCGGCCACGGCAAAGATCGTGTCGTAGTACTCGACCCCGGTGTTGTCGCCCGTGATCGGCCCGCCCGACCACTTCTGCTTGCTCTTGTCGTTTCGGGTCAGGTCAGGGCTGATGGCCTTCCATGTCTGCCCCGCATCGTCGGTGCGGAACAAGACGTTCGCTCCGTGATAGACCACGTGATGGTCATGAGGCGAGATCACGATCGGCGCGGTCCACTGAAAGCGGTACTGCAGATCACCGGCACCGTGACCCGAGCCGGAGTCCGGATAGACGCCGACGTGAGCCGCCTGCCGCAGCCTGCCGTTCCAGCGCGAGATGTAGCCGAGATACTCACCGGCCCAAACGATGTCCGGATCCACCGGGTCGGCCACGACGTACCCCGCCTCCCCGCCGCCGACGCTGTACCAATCGGAAAGGAGAATGCCGGCGTCGCTCAGCGAGTTGCTCGGACCGGACGCCGTACCGCGATCCTGAAGGCTGCCGAGGACGCGATACGGTACACGCGTGTCTACCGATAGGTGGTAGAACTGGGATATCGGTATCGGCGGTCGGTTCCAGGTTTCGCCGCCATCCCTGGTGACGGACACGCCGGCGTCGCTGCCGACGATCATCCGCTTGGGCTGAGCCGGATCGATCCAGATGTCGTGGTAATCCCAGCCACCGCCTTTGACCGAACGCACCGTGTGGCCGCCGTCGAGCGACTTGAGCATGTTGACCTGTGGAAACCAGATGACGTCCGGAATGACCGGATTGATGGTCAGCGTCGAGTAGTACCATGCGCGCTGCCGGATGCCCCATGAGGCGCTCACCCGAGTCCATTTCTCTCCGCTGTCGTCGGAGCGAAACAGCCCACCTTCCTCGGCTTCGATGAGCGCATACACACGCCGGGAGTCGGTCGGTGCCACGCGCACGCCGACCTTGCCCCAAACACCGGACGGCAGCCCGTTCTCGGTAAGGCGCTTCCAGGTATCACCGCCGTCGCGCGTCATCCATAGGCCCGAGCCCGGACCGCCGCTGGTGAGGCTCCACGGCGTGCGCCGAACCTGCCACGTACCGGCAAACAGAATCCGCGGGTTGGACGGATCCATGCAGACGTCGGACGCGCCGGTGTCGGCGTCGACGTGCAGCACCATCTTCCAGGTCTTGCCGCCGTCGGTGGTGCGCAACACGCCGCGCGTGTCGCCGGGACCGAACGGACTGCCGAGCACGGCCGCGTAGGCTACATCGGGGTTGGTCGGATGCACCGCCATCGTTCCGATCTGACCTTCGGCGATCCAGACATGACTCCAGGTCTCTCCGCCGTCCGTCGAGCGATAGATTCCGTTGCCCTCGCCCACGTTGCCCCGGATGTTGGCCTCGCCCGACCCGACCCAGACGACGTTCGGGTCGGAGGGAGACACGGCGATCGAGCCGACGGACGACACGGGCTGTTCGTCAAACACGGACTTCCACTCGCGGCCGCCGTTGACGGACTTCCAAACGCCACCGGCCGCGGTCGCCGCCCAGTAGGTGAGCGGGTCGCCGGGAACGCCCGTGACGCGCGCCACGCGGCCGCTGGCCGCCGGACCGATGAGTCGGTACTCGAGCCCATGATACGGACCGGCCAGCTTGGCCTTGGCCTCTTTGTCCATCGCCTTCGCGGGGCAAGCGAGACTCAATCCGACGACCAGAGACGTGACAATCATTGACACTTCGTGAAAACGGTAGCGCATGCTCCCCTGCCTTTCTGACCAATCTGCCCGAACTTCATACGTGGCCGGCCCAGGGTAAGGCGCCGGTTCTGCGGATTGCACCGTTGATCGACACGCCGACCCACGACTGAGAACTAGATCACGTTTTGCACTTGGCTGCAAGTCGTCCACGAGACGTTGAATCGGGAAGCTGGCAAAGGTAGCGAAATGCAGGTTCGTCGCACCATTGCAGATGTGCAAAACCGGTCATCGAGGCCGGCTTGCACCACCGTCGTGTGCTAGGCATCTTCGGGCTGTGCAATGGTCAATCGCCCGCCAACGCCACCGCGGCGCGCTCCATCGCGTTCGCCCCGCAGGCGCTACCGCTGTCCGCGTGCCTGCGCTGGTGTCGTGAATACGCTCGCGGTTGCGATAGCACTCTACGTTGGAATGCTGGCGGCCTGTGCCGACGTGGTGGTCACGGTCGCTGCGACCAGCCCGACCAGCGCCACCTGGGTGATTCTCAGTTCGTTCATGACTGTTCTCTCACTGTCCCGGGTACTCGACGGGCGTGGCTACGATCAGATCCATCACGCCCGAGCCTCGGAACCATCGATCAGGGGCTTGCCCACGGATCTACTATTGCCCCGTGAATGAAGCCTGGAATACGGCCGCGTCGGCGAGGTCCACGGAACGGCTGTGATTCACATCGAAGCAACTACAGGAGGGGCTGACGGTGTCGCTTTTCGGACCGGAAAGGCACACCTGGAAGCGATCGAAGTCCATCAGGTCCACGTCGCCGTCCTCCTCGCAATCTCCAGGCGGTATCGGAATCCAGAACCCGCCGTTGAGCTCGAACATACCGCCGGTAAGCGTACCGGCTTCAGGTAGGCCGATCGTGCCTGAGACCTCGAGGTCCCCACCGGTACTTCTCATCACACCGCCGCCGCCGATCGTCGAACGGGTCAGCTCAAGTCCCGGATCGGTCACACCGGCCGCCACGCACGCAGCGACCACCGCAAGGCACAGCCCGCCATAACTGAAGTATCTCGTTGCCATCATTGGTGTCTCCGCCCGGTGATGCCAGTTAGTCCGCTTCCGTCACCGTGTACGAAATCGACGCCCCCATGACCTCCACACCCTGGCACCAACCGTCGGGCCCGAACGTACCGCCGAAGCAAAATGAATCCGCGCGTATGTAGTACGCGAACGCACGGTTATCGATGGGGAGGGTGATGACGTCGGTCGTGCTCTGTTCCTGGTAGCCGCCGGCGGTGGCCGCCGATCGGATTTCACCCATCACGGCGTACGTGCCGTTACGCAGGCTGCGCTGTTCGAGTTGAAATGTGATCGGTTGCGTGTTCGATGAATACCAGAACACTCTGAATTCGGTAAGGCGCGCACCGTGCGGTAGGTGGACCGGTGCATACATGTACTCCGTTTCGCCCTCGCCGGCGCCGATGCCGGGCACGCTTCCTGTCATCATCCCATAGTTGCCGTCCTTGTTGAGGCTGAAGTCTGCAGCGCCGATGGAGTAGTAGTTGGTCTTCGGCACGTGAAACCTGTACTGATCGGCATTGACCCACCCCCCGATGGACGCGCCCGAAGTCGTCAACGTCATGGCGCTGCCGGCCTTGAAGAGCGTGCCTACCCCGTCTGCGATCTCCAGCATCGCTCGCGGCTCATCGGTTCCGATGCCGAGGTTCCTGCTGAAGTAGCCTCGTCCGTCGAAGTAGCCGGCCCAACCGCCGGGGGACCCGACCTTGGCGTGAATGGCCACGGTAGTTCCGGAGGTGTTTGAATTCTCGAAGTAACCGGCCGCTCCGCTACCTGCCGTCGTACCCTCGACGGCCGACTCCGCATTAGAGGGCTCTGTGATCTGGAAAGTGCCGGCCTTCCCGCTGGAGCCTTCCACCAAGCCGCGGACCGCATTGCCCCCGAAAGCGGCATGACCGAACACGGCGTCGCCAAGGCCCTGAGCGATGCCGAGGACGGCCGTGTTGTTCCCGTCCGCTTCGCCGACCAGCGCAGCGGAAGCGTTCAATCCATTGGTCGTGCGAAAGAGTCCGGCAGAGCCCCCGCGTGCATTCGTCGTCGCTTCCAACGCAGGCTGCGTCCGGACCGCAATGTTGTCGACCTCGAAGACTCCGGCACGACCGCTGCCGGAGGTGAAACCAGCAACCGCGTCGCCCGAGCCGATGGTCTGGCCGGTCAGCGCATCGAATCTGTTGTCGGCGTGGGTGAGGATGAACTCGCCGGCAGAACCGAACGAGTCGTTGGTGCTCGTCAGGGTCGGTTCCAGGTTGGCGTTGTTCGGATCGAGCGTCGTGACGAACTGGGCCGCCGATCCGTCCGATTGAGATTCCGAAACCAGTGCGGGGCTCGTGCTCTGGCCCTTCGCGGTTCTGAAATAGGCCGCAGGACCGCTTGCCTTGTTTTCCGCGGCGAGCGCCGGTTGGGTGTTGTCTGTGCCCAGCGTTTCGAAGTAGCCGGCGTTCCCTCCGCCGACGCCCGTGCGCCCCCAGATCGCGGGTCCGGAGTAGGCTGTCGAAAGCAGGCCCGGGCCGCTGCCCATCGTGGCCAGCGTCATGACCGGCTGCGTATTGTCCGGGTTGTCGATCGAAAACGCCCCAGAGCCGGCCAATCCACTCTGGAGCACTCCGAATCCGACAGAGGTGCTCGTGGTCGTCCCGGTGTAGGGAAGGGTGAGCTCCGAACCTCCGGTCGCGGGAGCGTTGAGGGCAAACAGTGCGAACGGCGCGGGCGTGATTGGCTGGCGCGGCTGGAGTCGTGCACTGCCACGGTCTGTCTCCACGCTGATCTCAAGCCACAGCGGCCGGGCGACTTGGAACGGCGCGTCGCCGAAATCGAGTTCGGCTTGGAACAGCCCGTTTTCGACGGTCGTTCGTACCGAAAGCGGGTCGGTCAAGCGCGTGCCGTCCACCGCGGCGTCCCACAGG
>Ga0210110_1000325_pt1 | contig 16454 bp, 16 predicted proteins | sample China_Galinas_PW_2_FD_184865 | JGI IMG/M metagenome (GOLD analysis project Ga0210110, IMG submission 184865) | Wetland microbial communities from San Francisco Bay, California, USA, that impact long-term carbon sequestration - China_Galinas_PWB_D1... | ecosystem: Environmental > Aquatic > Marine... | reverse complement strand
CCCCGCCACCACTTCCGGCTTCAGGGTCGAGGCCCGCGCCAGCTGCGGATAGAGAATCGCCGGGCGTAGATTGGCGAACAGACCGAGACCCGAGCGAAGCCCCAGCAGCCCCTTCTCGGGGCGCACGGCGATATCGAGCGACTCCCACTTGGGCCCGCCTACCGCACCCAGCAGGACTGCGTCGGCAGCCCGGGCAAGGGAAAGGGTCTCCTCGGGCAACGGATGCCCATGGGCATCGATGGCGGCCCCACCAACCAGGGCATGCTCCAGCTCCACGTCCAGCCCATAGTCCCGGATCAGCACTTCGAGCAGCCGCTCGGCCTCGGCCACTATCTCGGGACCAATGCCGTCCCCGGGAAGTATCAGAATCTTCTTGCTCACTCGGTCTTAGCTCCTCTTCGCCAACCCCTGGGTCGGCATTGCTATCGGCTAGGCGAACAGCCAGGGTGCTTCTTGCCTGCGCTGCTGCTCGTAGGACCGGATAGCATCCACGTGCTCCAGGGTCAGCCCGATGTCGTCCAAACCGTTCAGCAGACAGTGCTTACGAAAGGCATCCACCTCAAACTCGATCAGTTGCCCATCGGGTAGGAGAAGGATCTGCGCCGGCAGATCCACCCGGATCTGCAGCGCCTGCTCACCCCCGGCCGCCTTGAACATCTCGTCAACCAGCGCCGGCGCCACCGCAATTGGCAGGATGCCGTTCTTAAAGCAGTTGTTGAAGAAGATCTCGGCGAAGCTCGGGGCGACGATGACCCGAAACCCGTAGTCGGCCAGCGCCCAGGGCGCATGCTCCCGGGACGAGCCGCAGCCGAAGTTCTCACGCGCGAGCAGGATGCTCGCACCCCGGTAGCGTGGGTCGTTGAGGACGAAGTCCGGATTCAACGCTCGGGTGCTGTTGTCCATACCCGGCTCGCCGTGATCCAGGTAGCGCCACTCGTCGAACAGGTTGGGGCCGAAGCCCGTACGCTTGATGGACTTGAGGAACTGCTTGGGGATGATGGCGTCGGTATCCACGTTGGCGCGCGCCAGCGGACAGACGATTCCCGTAAAGATCGTGAACGGCTGCATGGACCCTATCTCGTGGATTTCTGAATGGCCTCGCCGGCCTTCTCGACGTCCTTCCCGACACCCCTGACCGTCTCGCAGCCGACCAACGAGAGGCCAAACGCCAGGACCAGACAAAGTGCTATCGTTCGTCTCATGCTCGCATCTCCGGTAGATCGTCGACATCGACAAAGTGCCCGGCGACCGCCGCCGCCGCCGCCATCGACGGACTTACCAGATGGGTACGGCCGCCCCGGCCCTGGCGTCCCTCGAAATTGCGGTTCGAGGTCGAGGCGCAGCGCTCGCCCGGCTCCAGGCGATCGGCGTTCATGGCGAGGCACATGGAGCAGCCTGGCTCACGCCACTCGAAGCCCGCCTCGGTGAAGATCCGATCCAGCCCTTCCGCCTCGGCCTGCTGCTTGACCAGCCCCGAGCCGGGCACCACCAGGGCGAGCTTCACGTTGCTCGCCACCTTGCGCCCGCGAGCGACTTGGGCCGCCGCGCGCAGGTCTTCGATACGCGAGTTGGTGCAGGAGCCGATGAATACCTTGTCCAGCGCGATATCCCGGACCGGCGTGCCCGGCTCGAGACCCATGTAGTCCAAGGCACGGCGCCAGCCCTCGGCCTTGACCGGATCGTCCAGCTCGGCCGGATCGGGCACCCGCGCATCCACGGGCACCACCATCTCGGGAGAGGTCCCCCAGGTCACCTGCCGCCGAATGCAGGCAGCATCCAGGTGCACCTCCGTGTCGAACACCGCCCCTTCGTCGCTGTGCAGGGTCCGCCAATCGGCGACCGCCCGCCCCCACAGCTCCCCCGACGGCGCATAGGGGCGACCCCTGATGTACTCGATCGTCTTCTCGTCCGCCGCCACGAAGCCGGCTCGCGCCCCGGCCTCGATGGCCATGTTGCAGACGGTCATTCGACCTTCCACCGAAAGGTCCCGGATGGCCTGGCCGCCGAACTCGATGGCGTAACCCGTGCCACCCGCCGTGCCGATCATGCCGATGATCGCCAGCACTATGTCCTTGGCGGTCACGCCCTCGCCCACCTGGCCATCCACGCTCAACAACATGCTGCGCGACTTCTTCTGGATCAGGCACTGGGTGGCCAGCACATGCTCCACCTCGGAGGTGCCGATGCCGAAGGCCAGCGCCCCGACGGCGCCATGGGTCGAGGTATGGGAGTCGCCGCAGACCACCGTCATGCCCGGGAGGGTCGCCCCCTGCTCAGGTCCTACCACGTGCACTATGCCCTGGCGCGGGTCGGTCATGCGAAATTCGGTAATGCCGAAATCGACGCAGTTCTGGTCGAGGGTCCCCACCTGGAGGCGCGAGACAGGGTCCTGGATCCCCTCCGCCCGGTGGGTGGTGGGGACATTGTGATCGGGCATTGCCAGATTCGCCTCGACCCGCCATGGGCGACGCCCCGCCAAACGCAGACCTTCGAAGGCTTGGGGCGACGTCACCTCGTGGACCAGGTGCCGATCGATATAGAGGAGCGCAGTCCCATCCGGGTCCTGTCGCACCAGGTGGGCGTTCCACAGCTTGTCGTAGAGAGTCTGGGGAGTCATGAGCGCAATCTCGTAGTGTACGAGCCTGTCGGACTTGGGACTGTCCTACTGCGGAAAAGCGGATATCGGCCGGATTTTCCGATCCATTTGCTCGACCCATCCCTGCGCCGAGCCCCTGCGGGGCTATCGCGCAAATCCGCTCCGGGCGAATTTGTCGTCAAATAGCTACAGCTATTCTCCTCAATCGATCGAAAAATTCGACTCGATCCCGCTTTCCCTCGTGACGAACTCCCAAGTCCGACAGGCTCCTAGGCCGACAGCTTAGAGTCCCGATCGGTATTACTCAAATTCATATTTCTAATATCCTATATACTACACGGGAATACATAGTCCATTCTCCCTCCGAGATCCGCCTATGGAGATCACGGTGTTGACGGCCTTCGTGGAAGTCGCCGATTGCGGGTCCTTTTCAGCGGCGGCCGAGCGTCTGTTCCTCACCCAGCCGGCCGTGAGCAAGCGTATCTCGGGCCTGGAGGAGGAGCTGGGCACGCCCCTGTTCGACCGTGCCGGCCGTCGCATCCGGCTCACGGAGGCTGGACGCGCACTGCTTCCGCGCGCCCGTGCCCTGGTGAACGAGACCGGGGACATCAAGCGCCTGATCGCCGGCCTATCCGGACAGGTGCGCGGCGCCCTGAGCATGGGCACCAGCCACCACGTGGGCCTTCACCGCCTCCCCGAGGTGCTTCGCGACTACACCAAGTCCTATCCCGACGTGCAGCTCGACATACGTTTCATGGACTCGGAGACCGCATGCCGGGAGATCGCCCTGGGCAAGCTGGAGCTGTCCCTGGTCACCCTGCCCTCGAGCGCCGATGGGCTGCATCTCGAGACGCTCTGGGTCGACCGGCTGCACTTCGTGGTCTGTCCCGACCACCCCCTCGTGAGCCACGCGGACCTGCAGCTCGCCGAGCTTGCCTTTTATCCGGCGGTGCTGCCCAGCCCTTCGACGTTCACCCGCACGATACTGGATACCGCCGTGCAGGAGACCCGCCTGCCGCTCAAGGTCGCCATGTCCACCAACTACCTGGAAACCCTGCGGATGCTGGCCAGTATCGGGCTGGGCTGGACGCTGCTGCCGGAGACCATGCTGGGACCCGACCTGGTGCCGCTGAACGTCAAAGGTATCCCTCTCACCCGAAATCTCGGTGCCGTCACCCGGGCCGAGGGGATTTTGTCCAATGCGGCGAAGGCCATGATCCGTGCCTGCCGAGCAACCCGGCAGGCGTCAGATTCAGCCCGCAGCTCCGTCCGAGCCCCGGGCGACCCAGCGCCAGCAAAGGCCCAGGGCCGCAAGGGCCGTGACTGAAGACAGCATAAAGGTTACCCAGGGCCCGGCACCTTCCCAGAGCCAGCCCGCCAATAGACTGCCCACCGCCCCCCCCGCACCGAAGCTGACACTGCTGTAGATGGCCTGGCCTCGCACCTGATGGCGACCGACGAAGTAGTGGTGCACCAGATGGATGGCCCCTGCGTGAAAGCTCCCGAAGCTGGCGGCGTGCAGCAGCTGGGCCAGCGCCAGCAGCCACAGCTGCTCAGGCCAGGCCCCGATGACGGTCCAGCGCAGCGCCGCCAGCGACGTGGAGAGCAGCAGCAGGGTGCGGGCACTGTACCGCTGCAGCAGCCGATGCATTCCGATGAACAACACCACCTCGGCCACCACCCCCAGGGCCCAGAGCAGCCCGATGGTGCGGCTGACGTAGCCATGCTCCGCAAGATAGATGGAGTAAAAGGAGTAATAGGCCCCGTGGCTGGCCTGCATGAGGAAGCAGGCCCCGAAGAAGGCCAGGATCTCCGGGCGCATCAGCACGCCCAGGATCGGTCCCTCCACACCATGGTGACCGGGCGGAGACTTCTCGGGAACCGAAAGGCTAGACAGCCAGATTCCGACGAACAGGGCGAGCACCGCCGTCGGCACCAGATTCGTCCCATGCACATCCAGGGCCGCTCCCAGGATTACCACCGTCAGGATGAACCCGATGGAGCCCCACAGGCGGATCCGGGCATAGCGGGGCGCCTGGGGACCCAGGTGACTGAGGGTGACCGCCTCGAGCTGGGGCAGCGAGGCATTCCAGAAAAAGCCGTACAGGCACATCACCACCGCCAGCGCCCAGAAACCGTCCGCCCAGTAGACCGCAGAGAAGGACGTCGCGGTCAGCAGCGAGGCCAGGCGAACCATGGGCATGCGCCGCCCGGTGTGGTCGGCGATCCAGCCCCAGACGTTCGGGGCCAGGATCTTCGTCGCCATGAGAACGGCCATCAGCTCGCCGATCTCGGCGGCCCGGAAGCCTCGGGCCTTCAGGTAGGGAGCCCAGTAGGGAAGCAACGCCCCCAAGGCGGCGAAATAAAAGAAATAGAAACCGGACAGGCGCCAGTAAGGAAGGGACACCTGGCCGGACGTCTCCATCGAGCCGCGACGCTGCCCGGGTCTGCTCAACCGGCCGGGTGCGCGGGGATGACCGGTGTCTCCGACCTGGCGTCCAGATTCTGGGCGCGGTGTCGAAGCAGGTGGTCCATCAGCACGATCGCCAGCATCGCCTCGGCGATGGGCGTCGCCCGGATGCCGACACAGGGGTCATGCCGCCCCTTGGTCACCACCTCGGCTGGTCGGCCCTGCACATCGATCCCCCGCGCAGGCAAACGCAGGCTGGAGGTCGGCTTCAAGGCGATACTCGCGACTATGTCCTGCCCACTGGAAATGCCCCCGAGCACCCCGCCCGCGTGGTTGCTCAGAAAACCCTCTGGGGTCATCTCGTCGCGGTGCTCGGTGCCCTTCTGGCCAACGCTCAGAAAGCCGACGCCGACCTCGACACCCTTGACGGCGTTTATCCCCATCAGCGCATGGGCGATGTCGGCATCCAGTCGGTCGAACACCGGCTCGCCCAGTCCCGGCGGTACCCCGGTAGCCACCACCGTCACCCGGGCACCCACCGAGTTACCCTCCTTGCGCAGGGCGTCCATATAGGCCTCCAGCTCGGGAGTTCTGTCCGGATCCGGACAGAAGAAGGGATTCTGCTGCACCGCGCTCCAGTCCCGCGGCGTCAGCTCGATGGGCCCCAGGGCGGCCAGATAGCCGCGAATCTCTATCCCCTCGCGCTCACGCAGATACTTCTTGGCCACCGCACCCGCCGCAACTCGCATGGCGGTCTCCCGGGCCGACGAGCGCCCGCCCCCACGGTAGTCGCGAAACCCATACTTTTGGGTGTAGGTGTAGTCCGCATGACCGGGCCGGAAGGTCCGGGCGATCTCCGAATAGTCCTTGGAGCGTTGGTCCAGATTGTGGATGATCAGGCCGATCGGGGTCCCAGTGGTGCGTCCCTCGAAAACTCCGGAGAGTATCTGCACCTGATCCGGCTCGCGCCGCTGGGTGGTATGGCGCGAGGTGCCGGGCCGGCGCCGATCCAGGTCCTGCTGCAGGTCCGCCTCGCACAAGCCCAGCCCTGGCGGACAGCCGTCCACCACACAGCCGATGGCCGGCCCATGGCTCTCGCCGAAGGAGGTGACGGTGAAGAGTTTTCCGATAGTATTGCCTGACATTTCCCCACTCTCGGACACGAGTCCTTCAATCTACGTGACTGAACGTACGCAGTGCAGAGCAGGATTCTCCGCTATTGAGGGCCGAGAAGCCAAGGCGCGCAAGATCCTCACCGTCCTTGACGAGGCCGGCCACCCGCTGATTGCCACGCATCGGGTACTCGATGTCGGCACTGGCAGCGGACAAATTGCCGCGGTGCTGGGCGAATATGCGCAGGTCGTCAGTACGGATCGCGTGGATCAGCGCATACAGGGCCAAACGCTACCCTTCGTCGTGGCCGACTCCGCGCTGCCCTTTCCCGATGCCAGCTTCGACCTGGTCATCTCGAACCACGTCATTGAGCACACCGGAGATCCGAAGCAGCATTTGTGCGAGATTCGCCGCCTGCTGAGCCCGGGAGGTCTGGCCTATCTGGCAACGCCGAATCGGCGCTGGCCATGGGAGTTCCACACGCGACTGCCGGTGTTGCACTATCTACCAGCCGCTCTATTCAACCGGTTGGCTATGCACCTGCAACGTAGCGACGAGCCCTTGTATCTGCTGTCACTTCCAGGACTTGAGCAGCTGTGCGGTACGGCATTCCATGTGGCCTCGTGGCACCAGCGGATCGTGCGCCAGCCGGCACGTTACTGGCTGCGTGTACCCCATTGGGCTCGCTGTGTGCTCGCCACTCTCCCTGTCTGGATCACCGAGATCACCCGAGGTTGGCAGCCGACGTTGATCGTCTTGCTATACCCGCGATGACTCTTCCCCCGTCGACCCTCTCGCGCAAGCCGCGACTGCTGATCTTGACCTCCACTTTTCCCCGATGGCCCAACGACCATGATCCACCCTTCGTGTATGAGCTGGCGCGACGGCTGACGACCGACTTCGAGATCGACGTCCTGGCGCCTCATGCGGCTGGCGCGCGTCTGCACGAGACCATGGATGGCCTTCACGTATGGAGATTCCGCTACGCTCCAGAGCACCTGGAGCGCCTGGCCTACGACGGAGGAATTCCCGCACGGCTGCGCAGGAGTCCAATTTACACGCTGCTACTGCCCGCCTTCGTGCAAGCTCAGCTGTGGGCTGCCTGGCGACTGTTGCGCCGTCGGCATCACACCATCATCCATGCCCACTGGCTGATCCCGCAGGGCTTACTGGCCGTCCTGCTCAAAGGCTTGGCCCGCCCCAGACCGCGACTCCTCCTGACTGCGCATGGCGCAGACATCTTCGCCTTCAACGGACGGGCCAGCCGCTGGCTGAAAGAACGTGCTCTAGCGAAAGCCGATGCCGTCAGCATGGTCAGCGAGGCGCTCCGGGCCCGTGCGCTACCGCTCACCCACCATCCCGAGCGGTTGCACGTCGCCCCCATGGGAGTCGACCTGACCGAACTCTTCGTGCCACCTGTAAGGCCGACCACGAAGCCAGTGTTGGTTTTCGTCGGCCGAATGGTTGAGAAAAAGGGCTTTGCGGACCTGTTGGCGGCCATGCCTCGGGTACTCGATAGATGCCCCGAAGTCGAGCTGATCGCCGCTGGCGATGGACCCCTGGCCACGGAGCTACGAGCCCAAGCGGGACGCTTGAGCATAGAGCGATCCGTGACGTTTCGAGGCAGCCTAACCAATGCCGACATCGCCAAGGTCTTTCGCCACAGCAGCCTGGCAGTACTTCCCTTCCGCCCAGCCGCGGGCGGGGACCAAGAAGGACTGGGGCTGGTGGCTGTGGAGGCCATGGGCTGCGGCCTGCCCGTCATCGCTGGCGATGTCCCGGCCATCCACGACGTGATTCGTCACGGCCACAACGGCTGGCTGGCTCCCCCGAGCAACCCTTCAGCGCTGGCCGAGGCCATACTGCATCTGCTGGACAACCCCGCTCTGGCACAGCGACTCGGCAGACAGGGACGCATCGACGCGTTGCAACGCTTCGATTGGTCCGCTGTCGCGGCGCGCTACCGCGGGCTGCTCAATGACGAGTCACCTGGGGGTCGCGGTCCAACACCGCCCTGAACAGCTCCTGGTACTCCTGCGCCATCCGTTTCAGGGTGAAGAGATGCTCCACCCGATTGCGATTGAGCTCGCCCATTCGCCGCTCGCTGACTCAACATGGCGTGCAGAACCCGGGCCCCGCTGCCAGTCGGAATCGGGCTCGGGATGCGCACCTGCCGATTCCATGCCGCCGAGGAGGTCCGATGGCGGAGCCAAGGACCGCCCGATCGGTCATCCCCGCGAGCCGGGCCCCACGCCCTCGAGAGCCGATCGAGTTCCCTGCACCCAGGACGGACTGCGCGACCAATCCCGTCGTTCGCGGCGATGGCCGGCCATCATCTCCGACGAATCCCGTTCCGCCCATTCGGTTACTCGACCTGAATGGCATCCACGTTCTGGAATCCCCGGGGCAACTTGCTGCCGCGCCGCCCTCGCTCCCCAATGTAGGCAAACAGGTCCGTAAACCTCAACGTCATGTGACGCTTGCCGGAGTGGACCGTCAGGCGCCCGTGCGGGGAGACCGCCGCGACTGCGATCACGTACTCCTCGCGGGCCTTCGCCCGGGCCGCGGGGATGGAGATGATCTTGTTGCCCTTGCCGCGACTGAGCACGGGTAGATCGGCGACCGGGAAGCAGAGCATGCGCCCCTCGTTAGTGACCGCCGCCAACCGATCGGCATCCGGGTCTTCGGCCGGGGCCGGCCGAAGCAGGCGGCTGCCCTCTGGCAGGGTGAGCACCAGCTTGCCCGCTTTCTTGTTGGCATAGAGATCGGAGAGGCGCACCAGAAAGCCGTAGCCCGCATCCGAGGCCAGCAGCCACCAGCTGTCGGACTCGCCGCCCAGCACCGCCCTGAAGTCCGCCCCCGGTGGTGGAGACAGCCGCCCGGTCAGCGGCTCACCCTGGCTGCGGGCCGACGGCAGGCTGTGGGCCGGCAGGGAGTAGCTGCGCCCGGTGGAATCGAGAAAGACCGCCGGCTGGTTGCTGCGCATGTGGACGACATCGAAGAAGGCGTCCCCGGACTTGTAGCTCAGGCCCCGGGGATCTATGTCATGGCCCTTGGCCGAGCGTGCCCAGCCCTTCTCCGAGAGCACGACGGTGACCGGCTCGCTGGGAGACAGCTCGGTCTGGTCCAGGGCCTCCGCCGCGCCCCGCTCCACCAGCGGCGAGCGCCGATCGTCACCGTACTTCTCCGCATCCGCCTCCAGCTCCTTGCGGATCAGGGTGCGCAGCCGGCGCGGCGAGCCCAGGGTCCGCTCCAGCTGCTCCCGTTCCTCTTCCAGGGCCTTCTGCTCGCCCCGGATCCTCATCTCCTCCAGTCGGGCCAACTGACGCAGACGGGTGTCGAGGATGTAGTCGGCCTGGACCTCGGTCAAGTGGAAGCGCTGCATGAGCACCGGCTTGGGTTGATCCTCGGTGCGAATGATGCGGATCACCTCGTCCAGGTTCAGGAAGGCGATCAACAGGCCGTCGAGCAGGTGCAGGCGATCGCGCACCTTGCCGAGGCGATGCTCCAGCCGGCGGGTGACCGTACGGGTGCGAAACTCCAGCCATTCGCCGAGCAGCTCCCGCAGGTCCTTGACCGCCGGGCGGCCGTCCAGGCCGATCAGGTTCAGGTTCACCCGGTAGCTGCGCTCCAGGTCCGTGGTGGCGAAAAGGTGGGACATCAACCGTTCGGCGTCCACGCGGCTCGAGCGAGGCACTATCACCAGACGGGTCGGGTTCTCGTGATCCGACTCGTCGCGGACATCCTCCACCATCGGGAGCTTCTTGGCGTTCATCTGGGCGGCGATGTCCTGCTGGATCTTCTCGCCCGAGACCTGGTAAGGCAGGGCGGTGATGACGATGTCGCCTTGCTCGCGTACATAGCGGGCACGCATGCGGACCGAGCCCAGACCGGTCTCGTAGATCTTCGCCAGCTCTCGGCGCGGCGTAACGATCTCCGCGTCGGTGGGAAAATCCGGGCCGGGCACCAGGGCGCAGAGCTCCTCGACACCGGCCTTGGGGTGCTCCAGGAGATGGATGCAGGCAGCCACCACCTCGCGGAGGTTGTGCGGAGGTATGTCGGTGGCCATGCCCACGGCGATCCCCGTGGAGCCGTTCAGCAGGACGTTGGGCAAACGCGCAGGCAGCACCGACGGCTCCTGGTGCTCGCCGTCGTAGTTGGGTACCCAGTCGACCGTGCCCAGATCCACCTCCTGAAGCAGCACCTGGGCGTAGCGGGTGAGGCGCGCCTCGGTGTAGCGCATGGCGGCAAAGGACTTGGGGTTGTCCTGGGAGCCCCAGTTGCCCTGCCCGTCCACCAGGGGATAGCGGTAGGAGAACTGCTGGGCCATGAGCACCATGGCCTCGTAGCAGGCGGTGTCCCCATGGGGGTGGAACTTGCCCAGCACGTCGCCCACGGTGCGTGCGGACTTCTTGAACTTGGCGTTGGCCGAGAGCGCGAGCTCGGACATGGCGTAGACGATGCGCCGCTGAACGGGTTTGAGCCCGTCGCCGATCTTCGGTAAGGCACGATCCAGGATGACGTACATGGAGTAGTCCAGGTACGCCTTCTCGGTGAACTGTCGGAGCGGACGCTGCTCCACCCCCTCGAAGTTCAGGTCCAGGGTGTCACCCATGGTCTTCTCTGCGGTGAGTTGAAAGGACGGCGAAAGCGGGGGATTGTAAGCGCCGCCGCCGCGCGGGAGAACGCAGGCGGTGCGCCGGCCCGAGACGTGGGGCTTGGAGCTGGAGAGCCCAGGCGGGGCCTGTCTTGACTTCCCCGCCTGAGACCGGACCGCGGAGCTACTTCACCGTGATGGTGACTTTGTCGGACATCACCGGAGGATCATGGGGAACATGTGCCATGTCGCCCATGATCAGCTGGAGGGTGTGGGTGCCGGGTGGCAGATCGAGGCTCACCTGGGTCTGGCCGCCCCCGAAGTGACGATGATGGTCGTCCGAGGGCAGCGGCTTGTCCAGGTCCACCGGCTCGTCGAGGTCTATGAGCAGGTGATGATGGCCTGTGCCCGCCTTGTCCACCCCGGCGGGCGCCACACCCATACCCTCCAGGCCAAAGCGGACAGTCACCGGGCTGGTGACCGTCTCCCCGTCCGAGGGCGAGATGAAATACACTCGGGCGCCTTCTGGTGCCGGAGTCCGCGCCATTACCCCGCCCGCTGCCATGAGCAGGGCAGAGGCCGCGCCGATCAGCAATGTTCTAAAAATCATGAGCGCTATTCTCCTTGTCATTATGGTTCACAGTCGGTCTGTACCACCGGCACACCACGGCGAAAGCAGCCGACGTTGCAGGCCAATTTACACCCGAGTCGTCCCTTACATACCACTCGGCCTGTGAGGTCTTGGGCGGGCGGAATCAGCGCACATCCGCTGCGGGGCGCCCGCGCGAGTGGCGATGAAGACGCCCCGCCGCGGCGCCGGTAGCCCCTCAACCGTCCGCGAGGGCGTGAAGCGCATCTCTGGGCGCGTCATCGCTCACAACCGCTCACCTCGTGCCTGAATCCCAAAAGCGCAGTTAGCTGTTAGAAATTAGCCGTTAGCTATTGATTAAATTGCCAAAATGGCGACCCCAGCCGCTCACCCGGCGGGTGAGACCTACGGCGGGCTCCGAGCGAGCTAGCTTGCGAACTTGGCTGAGCCAATCGCTAACAGCAGTCGGCCGGTACAGCGTTGTTGCAGATTATAGGCGTCATCGGCCCAGGCGCGGACTGGTAGACTGATCAGAGAGGGCCTGGAATCTCTCCAATGAATTGGATTCCCCGAATCATCTTGATGTCATGCGTGCTCGTACCGGCCTTGCCGGTCTGCGCGGAGGTCAAGGTCCGCTTGTCCCATAATCCGGTTCAGCTGCATGAGACCTTCGAGCTGACCATCGAATCCAGTGGAGAAAGGGGCGGGGCACCCGACCTGTCGGCCATCAAGCAAGATTTCGAGGTGGTGGACCGGACGACGAGCCAGAGCATCCGGGTCGTCAACGGACGGGCCAGCCACAAGGGAGAGCTGCGGCTCACCCTCATGCCCCGCCGCTCGGGCGAAGTGAGGATTCAACCGATCACGGTGGGTGACGAGCAATCCGAGCCGATCCTGATCAAGGTCTTGGAGCCAGATCCCAACCAGGTGACCCAGAGCTCGGACGCGGTCTTCTTGGAGGTCGGCACGGATAGGGAATCCGCCCTGGTTCAAGCCCAGGTGATCTACACGGTCAGACTCTACTGGAAGGCGCAGCTGGCGGATTTGAAGCTGTCGGCGCCCCAAACCCAGGGGCCCTACACGGTGGTCGAGCAGCTGGGAGACTCCCGGGAATACCGCAAAACGGTCAACGGCATGACCTACCAGGTCTCGGAGCTGCGGTACGCCCTGTTTCCCCAGACACCGGGCGCGCTGACGATCAGACCCGCCGAACTCACGGCCTTCGAGACCGCTCCGCCCCAAAGGCCTTATGACCCCTTCAGCTATTTCTCCCAGCCACGAGCCGGCAAGCGCATCCGTGTCCAATCCGAGGCGCTGCAGCTGACGGTCAGGCCGATCCCCGCCAAAGCGCCGAGCAAGCCCTGGCTTCCTGCCACCAATCTGCAGCTGGCCGAGGCCTGGCCCGAGGCCGACCCGGAATTCCGGGTGGGCAAGCCCATCACCCGCACCCTGATGGTGCTCGCCGATGGACTGCCGGCCGCCAAGCTGCCGCTCCTGGAGCCCCAGTATCCCGAAGGGCTAAAGACTTACACGGAGAATGCGACCCTGGAGAACCGTCCCTCGCCCCAGGGATTGACCGGGGTGCGGCAGGAGCGCACGACGCTGGTCCCCACCCGGGAAGGCAGCTTCACCCTCCCCGCGATCGAGATCCGCTGGTGGAGCACTCGCGATCGGGGTACCGAGCTGGCCCAGCTGCCGTCCAGGCGCATCCGGGTGCTGCCGGCCCTACCCGAAACCATTGCCCCGACCCAGCCCCCGGCCCCACCCGTCCAGCAGCAGTACCCTCTGATGTCACCGCCACCGAGCAGCTGGAGCCCCGCCCGTGAGCCCCCATCCGGACCCGAGCCCACCCCGCAGGCGGCGGCCGCCACGCCTGCCGAACCCGCGTCCTGGTCCATCTGGCTGCCACTGCTGCTGGCGATCGGCTGGATCGCAACCGCTGCCGCCTGGTGGCTGAGCCGGCGCGGCGCACCCGCGCCGAGCATGGCGCGGCCGATCGACCAAGAGGCCGAAGCGCCACCGCTCTCTCCTGGCCTGCGATCTTTCCAGGAGGCCTGCCAGCACAGCGACGGCCATGCGGCTCAGGAGGCACTGATCGCCTGGGGCCGAGAGAACTGGCCGGATCAGCCGATCACCAGCCTCGGCGCCTTGGCGAGCTTGACCCCGCCGGACCTGGCCCGGGAGATTCAGGCACTGGACCGTGCACTCTACAGCTCCACACCGGGCAGCTGGGACTGCAGGGGCCTGTGGGAGGCCGTGACCCGCTTCCACCTGCCCACTAGTGCCTCCGCCACCGCCTCGGGCGAGTCCCTTTTCCCGCTTAACCCCAATATCTGACCTATTCGCAACACGTTGCATTCCATCCCGAGGCCTGACGCCCAGCGCCAGCGCCGAAAATCGGCGATTCAACCCGCGCAGCTACAGCTCTAATAGTAAGATTTAATTGTATTTTCTAGGAAATTCGAAAACGAGAGAAAATCCGTCTTGACGTTTAAGTGTTTTAGTGTTTTCTTATATACTAACTTACATGTAGTGTAGGCACCACAGCTAGCACTGGAGAACTGAGATGTACATCGACACCCTTTCATGCCTCGCCGCCAGCCTCGTGCTGGGCATCAGCGTGCTGTTGATCGTGAACAACGAGAGCAGCGTCACCGATAGGCTCCAAAACCTGTTCCGGCACCGTGCCCGTCGGCCGTATGAGCCGACCGATGATTGAGGCGGGACGGCCGCGCCTGGCGCCTTACCCAACGAGCCCGACACTCACAGCCAGTCTTCGCCGTAGTCGAAGGTGAGTTCCTCGCCCGCCCGAATAGCCCGGCGCGCGTACAGATCAAACCCGTCGAAGACGGCGCTCTGGCGCAGTATCCCCGTAACAAGAATCGCCGAGCCGCTCACAAGCGCTCCTTTTTCATGGCGACATAGCCGGGACGTCCGTCTACCTGCCCCCATCCGAGCGGCAGCTATCACCGTAGACCGCCATGATCGACTTGAGCTCCATAAGGACGAGTCGCCGTTCTTCGCGGCTCAGCCCATGGGTTTCGGACAAAGAGCGCCCCTGCTCGAGGGCAAGGATGTCATCGCGTACGGCCGTGCAGCCCTTCTGGCATAACCTCTCTATGCAGCCGTCGACGTCGCAATTGCGCATAGCGCGGAAAACCCTTCAGGGAAATAACCTCGTATCATACCCGAGGCGGCCGCGGTCACCGAGCCCCTCCCCAGGACACTGGACGGTGGGCGTTCGAGGCAGGCCTTGATAGCCTAGCAATCTGGGGACAGGTGATCTTCTCTCCGCGGCCCCTGGCGACCCCGCCCGAGTGCACGCTTCGCGACAGCGGAGGCGATGCGCACACCGGAGGCGCCGAAAGGGGTATTTCAGGATAATCTGAAGTATCCGGGAAACGCGGCACTGTGCAGTGTTTCCGTCGCAGAGACCGAAGGTCACACCCCAATCACGCCTGAGCATTACCTTGACCTTAGAGCTGACTAGCGATGCAGGACCAGAATCGTCAATCTGAATCGAGGGAGGGCATCCAGGTGCCGATCGCCCACCGTCAAAGCCTTTTGCGCGGGGCTCACGGCTTCGGCGCCCCCGCGTGTCGACTCGATGACTCGCTGGCCGATCGAATGCGCACTCGGTATGGCCCTCGGCTGATCCGCGTTGCCCGAGGACTCGCCGCGCCCGGCCTGGGCGGCGGCTTCGGCGTCTCGGCTTAGCCCCGCATGTTTGCCATTGCCTGCGACAACCAGGCCCTGATCGCCGCGGTACAGGCACGCCTGTCGTCCCTGCTCGCCCGGTTCGGCCCTACATCCCTCGGTGGGATCCTGAGCATCACCCTGCCACTGCCCCCGGGCTGCAAGCCCGACCTGTCGCGGCTTCCCCTCGACTCCGTCTTCTGGGCCAGAGGCGGGACCGGGAGTTTCCGTGTTGGCAGCGGCTCAGCCGTCTCCTATCACGGGCGGGGTGCCGAGCGCTTCGCCACCCTCCACAGGGGCATGGACGACTTGCGTCGGCGCTGGATATGCCTGGACCCGGACAACACCGGCTTCAGGGCCCAGGCCTTCCTGGGGCTGCCCTTCTCAGCTGGAACAGGACTGGGGGAGGACTGGCTGCACGCGGGCGACGCTCGCCTGACCCTGCCCCTGCTTCTCTACCGGCACAAGGGCCCGATCGGCAGCCTGACGTTCAGCCACCCGCTGAAGAGCGTAGGCGACTCGGGAAGGATCCTGGAGCTCTGGCTCGATCAGCTGGCCGCTCTGACCCAGGGGACCGAACCGGCCGGCGACGTCGAACCTCTCGACAACCCTACCCGTTCTTCCGATCCCCTGGTGCGCCTGCAACAGACGCCCTCCCCGGAGGAATGGCTGCAGCGGGTGTCCCGGGCCGTTTCGGACATTCACCGCGGGCGCATGGAGAAGCTGGTCCTCACCCGCAGGATCCAGGTGCGGCGGGACCGACCGATCCGGCCCGAGCAGCTGCTGGACTGGCTGGGCACCCACTACCCGACATGCACCCAGATCGCCATCACCGGTCGGCGGGGCACCCTGGTAGCCTCCTCGCCGGAGCGGCTGGTGTCTCTGCGCGGCGATCGCCTGGTGTCCGACGCGGTGGCGGGCACGGCGCCGCGCGGCGAGTCGGACTCGGCCGATCGGCACCTCGGCGGGACGCTTCAGGCCAGCAGAAAGACTCAAAGGGAGCACCGCTTGGTGGTGGACGAGGTGCTGCAGGCCCTCGCCCCTCTGTGCAGTGGCGTCAGCGCCCCGAGCCAGCCCATGCTCATGAAGCTGCCCAGGGTCCAGCACCTGTGGAGCCCGGTGCACGCCCGGGCAAGGCCGGGTGTCTCCCTGTTACAGCTCGCCGAGCGCCTCCACCCCACCTCTGCCGTCGGCGGCATCCCCCGCGCCGAGGCCCTGGCCTGGCTGGCGCAGCACGAGCCCGAGCCGCGGGGCTGGTATACCGGGGCACTGGGCTGGGTCGACGCGGGCGGCGACGGCGACCTTTGCATCATCCTGCGCTGCGCACTCATCCAGGGGCAGCAGGCACGGCTTTTCGCCGGCTCGGGCATCGTGGCCCAGTCCAACCCGGAAGAAGAGCTGAGAGAGACCGAGTGGAAGCTCCAGACCATGCTCGACGGCCTCGACGCCGCCT
>Ga0210110_1000324_pt1 | contig 16461 bp, 14 predicted proteins | sample China_Galinas_PW_2_FD_184865 | JGI IMG/M metagenome (GOLD analysis project Ga0210110, IMG submission 184865) | Wetland microbial communities from San Francisco Bay, California, USA, that impact long-term carbon sequestration - China_Galinas_PWB_D1... | ecosystem: Environmental > Aquatic > Marine... | reverse complement strand
GGACAAGTTCGTCTATTTCGACGAGATCGACGCGCTTCTGGCCAATCCGCATCACATCGGACTGCTCAAACAGCTCTGTGAAACCAGGGCTCGTAAGCGAATTACCTGGGCCTCTACCGACCCGCGTGTTTTGGAAATCACTGGCGGCCAACGTTCCTTTGTCACGCGTAGCAAGGTGCTCATGCTCTGTAACTCGATCACGACGCTCAGTGCCAACGCCTCAGCCCTCAAGACGCGAGCGCTCGCCGTTCGGTTCGCACCTGACCACGATGAAATCCTGGCGAAGATCCAGTCGTTCGGCCAGGATAACGAGATCCTCGCCTTCCTGCGCGAGTTCGGCAGGGCGATTCCTGATTTCAACCTGCGCACCTACCGCATCCTCGAGGACCTGAAGCTCGCTGAGCTCGATTGGAAGCGCTATGCCCTACAGGAATCCAACGTCAGTGAAAAAGTGCAGCAGATTGCCGAACTGCTCGAACGCTTTGATACAGATCTGCGGCGCCTGGAACACTATCCTGGTAGCCGACGGGACTACTACAACTGGAAGCCCGAGGCCGCGGCATTCCTGCAGCGGCAGACGATCGCGCGCTCGGCACAGCTGGAATCATAGCATCACGTGTGGCGCCGAACCCGTGCACTTCTGCACCCAAGAGCAAGCCCTGCGTCGTCGTGACTGACCAGGCATTCTGCTGTCATCATTCCGACACCGGCAATCAGAATCCTCATGGCACAATACACCACGTAGAGAACCAGTAGGCAGTTACAGGAGAACTATGCCATGCCAACAAAGCAGAAGCTACGACTTCTGGTCACGCCCGCAGGGTACGACGACATGGGGCAGGTGCTCTCGGGCCTCGGCTACAGCTTCGCCGAAGCTCCGCTCGATCCTGACGACCTGCGAAGCATACTCAAACGTTGCGATGCGCTGTTTGTCAACTGCGCGAGCTGCGACCTGGAATCGATCGCGGAAGACGTAGCGTTCTTCGTGCGTAACGGCGGCACCGTCTTCGCCTCGGATTGGGCATGTGTTGCACTAGATAGCCTGGACACTCGTGGGCTGAGCTTCTCCATGGACCATACGGAAGCGCAGACACTCCGCGCCGAGCTCCTTGATCCGGAGTTCCAGGGGGTGATGAACACAGCGTCTGTCGAAATCACCTTCGACCTCGGCTCCTGGGCCTACGCTACCGCGATTCCTGAAGGCGCGAGGATACTTCTTGCGGGAAAGGTCGATACCACTGGCTCATACTTCAAACGCAAGCAAACAGTGCCGCTCGCATTCATGTTCGGCTACGGCAAGGGAACCGCGTGTTTTACGAGTTTTCATAATCATGCGCAGACGGGCGCGCTGGAGAAGACACTTCTGTCGCTGCTCGCGCTAGCGCCGATCGCCAAAGCAAGCGGCCAGTCCATCACGAAACTCGCTGAGGAACACGGCCTCATCACGCGTTGAGGAGGGAGGCATGATCCAATGGCAACTCAATCAAAGATCGAATGGACAGACGCGACCTGGAATCCGGTGCGTGGCTGCAGCTTCTGCTCGCCTGGTTGCACCAACTGCTATGCTGCACGGATTGCCGCTCGCTTTCGTCGCAAGGGACTTCCCTTCGAAGGGCTCGCACAGATGACATCTGATGGGCCGCGCTGGACCAATACAGTCGTCTGCCTCGAAGACAAGCTGATGGACCCACTTCGTTGGAAAAAGCCTCGGAAGATCTTCGTCAACTCCATGTCTGATCTCTTCCACGAAAAAGTGCCGTTCGATTTCATAAGCCGAATCTTCGACGTAATGGCCGGCGCCCACTGGCACACCTTTCAGATCCTGACCAAACGATCCGAACGACTTCGCGACCTGAGCCGGCATCTGCCGTGGCCGAAGAACCTCTGGATGGGAGTGAGCGTCGAAAACGCTGGCCATTTGGATCGCATCGACCACCTGTGTCAGACTCCCGCCAAGACCAAGTTCCTCTCCCTGGAGCCGCTCCTTGGTCCCCTCCACGGCCTGAACCTCAGAGAAATCCACCGGGTGATCGTCGGAGGTGAGTCCGGACCCGGTGCGCGGCCGATGAGTCCGGAGTGGGTCGCAGACATACGGGACAAATGCCGGTGCGCCGGCGTCCCGTTTTTATTGAAGCAGTGGGGAAAGATCACCAACAATCCCAACCCGACTGATCCCACAGCAACGGGCAACGACGGCAACGCCAAGGGCGGGCGGCTGCTTGAGGGACGGACGTGGGATCAGATGCCCAATGGCGACCAGGATTCGCAATGACGATTGGTGGACAATCAACACAGCCTCCACTCGACAGCCGTGAGAATGAGCCCCGTGACTCTGTCATCTGGCTGACGCCCGAAGAGGCCGCGAACAGACTCAAAGTTTCCGCCGAGCACATTCGTGCAATGATCCGAACCGGACGCCTCGACGCGGTTAACTTGGCCATAGGGAAGAAACGCCCGCTATACCGCATTCGAGCCACCGCGCTAAACGCCATGACTCCTGGCGCAGTCGAATCTCGACGGCACACACGATCCTCCCCGCAATTCAAGCGGCTCCCGCCCGTTGAGGATCACTTTCCGAATCTTCGGTAAGCTCCGGCTCTCCACCAGCGCCTTCAAGGAGTTTTTCCCTCGCCCTCATCACGGCCGTATCGACCTCGGCGTCGGGCGTGTGCGTGTATGTCACCTGCTGCTGCAGCTGCGAGTGCCGCATGAACTTTCGGTGCACGTGGGGCGTCGCCACGAGCGACATGGCCGTAGAAGCGCAGTGACGCAGGCGGTAGAACCCGTGGCAGGGTACACCGGCCTTTTTGCACAGCTTCCGGAACTGCTCGCCAACCGCATCCTTGTTCCAGGGTTTCCAAAAGTAGGTGACGAAGGCGTGCCCGGAATCGGACCTGACGTTGCCGCGCCGTGCTGCTTTCGTGGCCCTTCGAGATCGTTCCGCCTTGACACATTCCAGGGCCAGCAGTGTCTCCGGCCAAAGCATATATGTCTGGCAGACCCCTGTCTTGCTCCGAGGCAGCGTGACCCGGGTGCCGTCGAAGTGGGCCCAGGTCAGGTCGCGAAGATCCTTGGGCCCAAACCCACAGTTGAGAGCGAGCAGGATCATCGCGTACATCTGGGCGTCCGCAGCCCCAAGCAGTTTCTGAAGGTGCGCGGCGTTGTAGACGGGTTTGTCTTGTCCACCGAGTACCGGTCGCCGCTCGTTCTTCACGCGATTCAGCGGTGGCGCCTTCTCGATCAGCCCGGTCTGCTCGGCGAATTTGAACATCGCGCGGACAGCATTCAGGAAGTGATTGATTGTCTCGGCTGCATAACCGCGGGCCCGTAGCGTGAGTTTCCACGCAGCGAAGGCCTCTACGGTAAAGCTTCCGGCCCACATTCGCGGATGGTCGGCTAGGAAGCGGCCAAGCCACTCGCGGTAGCAGCGGAGTGTGGCACGAGGATTCTGCCAGTTGGCCTGTTGGGCAGCGACGAACCGGTTTGCCAGCTCCTTGGCCGAGAGCGGGGGCGCCGGTGGCGACCGATCCGGCTCGGGATCGGGCAGACTCAGGCGATGATACGCCTTCAACGCCTCGTCGCGATCGGCGCCGAGATAGATGCGTTTCCCGCCACGGGTGACGTAATGCTGGCCGGTCGGCCTGTGGAACGAGAGCGGGTCGGTTGCGGGCCGACTTCTACCCATGACACTACCTCCAAAAGTGTAGTCAAAAGTGTAGTGTCACGTTTCGGGGTGCAGCTGACGGGGGGATGACGGCCCGTAAATCCTGTGCTCACAAAGAGTTGTGAACTGGGCGATACAGGACTTGAACCTGTGACCTCCTGCGTGTCGAGCAGGCGCTCTGGCCAACTGAGCTAATCGCCCCAGCGAGCCGAGTATTTGAATCGCCGCCACCCGATCTGTCAATTCTCGGCGACCGACAGGCGCTTAGCCGCGCGCTCCCGCCCGTACAGCCGCACGTCACGCCTCCGCCGGCCCCACTCTTTGCGTGCCCTTGACGCCGTCTGGGCTCGTGCACAACAATCGTCAGACGTCGATGTATGTCCCGCGCGCGGGTTCCGTGCGAATCCGCGGATGGTTCAGGGATCGGAGGAAGGCGGCGCATGTCCCGCAATGGCCAGAGCTTCACACGGTCGCTGAGAAAAGCGATCACGTTCCGCGCTCTGGACGCGGGGATGCGCCTGTCGCAGCGCGCCAAGAGTCCGCGACTCGTCGAGGCCGTGAGCCGCGGTCTTTCGCGCACCTTCCGCCTGGCCTTCCCACTGAAACTGCGGACGGCCCACAACATGAAGCTGGCCGGCGTCTACTATCCCGGTCTCGTCGACGACTACTTCGATCGCTGCGTGGACCAGCTTCGTATGGTGGCCCACGCCATCCGCGCGGGCCTTCGCGAAGGCGGCGTCACCGCTCGCTTTACGTTCGATGACTCGTTTGCCATCGTCGAGCAGGCGTACGCGGCCGGCAACGGCGTGATTCACATCGCCCCCCACCTGTGCGGCTACCCGCTCTACGCCTCGGTCGTGTCGTCGCGGATTCCCTGCACGGTCTACATGCGGCGCAACACCGATCCGCGCAAGCAGTCGATCAACGAGCGCGTCGCGGCCTCCGGTGAAGGCGACTTTGTCTTCCCGCCGGAAGGGGCGACCAAGCCGGAGCGGCTCCAGGTCGCCATCGACGTGCTGCGCGAAGGGCGCATGCTGTTTGTCACGCCGGACACGCCGCGCAAGGCCGATCAAGGCGTGTCCGTGCGCATCTTTGGCTTCGAGACTTTCTTCCCGACCGGCGTCTACATCATGGCCGCCCGCACCGGCGCCGCCGTCGTGCCGGTCTTCTGGCACTGGGCCAACGGCCGCTACCACATTCGCTATCGCGAGCCGCTCGAGATCAAACGCGGGCGCAACATCCGCGCCCAGACCGAGGCGGCCACCATCCAGTGGGCCGCGTCGGTCGATGCCTTTATTCGCGAGCACCCGGCCATGTGGTGGAACTGGCTCGACAAGCGCTGGACGCAGATCATCCGCTCCGGCGAGGGTCAGACACAACACGCCGCGTGACAGGGCACGGCAACCGTATCGCACCCCGACGATCTCACCCGACGATGGCGTAGGACAATCAGAGCCACGAGCGTGAGCGAGTGGGCCGGAGACTGTAGCGGCTAACGTGCGTTCTACCACGTCATTGCTGACACTGGCATAGACTTACGGCCCGCTCCCTGGTCCATCTCAGGCGGACGGCTCCGAACTTCGTCGCCCCGCCGCTGTGTCCGGACGATCTCAAAACGGTCCGGACAACGGCCCCTACGGCGGCACGGCAATGATCCAACGCGCGGCACGTCGCGACACCACGGCGTCGACAAGACGGGAACACAAAACCACCGGAGAGGGGGGGATTCGAACCCCCGGTACGGTTACCCGCACACTGGTTTTCGAAACCAGCCCCTTCAGCCGCTCGGGCACCTCTCCCAGGCCGGCACGTCGGCCGGCGAGCCGCACAGCATGCCACAAATCCGCCCGACGGGCAATCACGCGTTCGCCTGTGTCCCCGGCTCGCCCGCGGTTGTGAACGCCGGGGCGATCATCTAGCATGAATCGGGTGACGTACGGCACTCGGGGTGTGGCGTAGGGTACCTGGTGCCCCACCTGCCGCATTCGGGGTACGGGCGTGCCGAACGCACGACGCGCCGCAGACGGATTGACGGAGGATCTCATGCGACAGATGACCAAAAGCAGCGAACTCAATGCGGTGGCTCGCCGCCAACGACGCGCCGTTCGCCCCGCGCAGCGGCCGATCCGCCCGCTCACCATCCCGGCCCTGGCGGTGGTAGCGGTCGCCATGGCCGCCGGCCCGGCCGTCGTCCGCGCCCAATCCGCCGACGCCGCCAAGATCGACGCCATCCTCACCCAGCTCGAGAAACGAAGCGACGGCCTCAAGGACATCAGCTGCAAAATCCGCTTCGAGGATGACGACCAGATCAACCTGGCCAAGAACATCAAGATCGGCACGCTCAAGTTCATGGTCACCGACACCAACCCGCGAGCCCTGGTGCACTTCGACCGGGTGCAGATCGACGGCACCCTCCGCAAGCAGGAGTGGTACCTCTTCGACGGCCGGTTCTGGTACGAGGCCATCGAGCGACTCCACCAGGTCACCAAGCGCGAGATCGTCCACGCACACGAACGGTTCAACCCGTTCGACCTCGAGACCGCCCCATTCCCCATGCCCTTTGGCCAGAAAAAGTCGACCATTCTGCGAAACTTCGACGTGTCGCTGATCGCGCCCGGCCCCGGCGACCCCACGCACACCGACCACCTCCGGCTCGTGCCCAAGCCGGGCAGCAAGCTCGCACGAAAGTACGACCGGGTCGACTACTACGTGCTCACCGACCTTCACCTGCCCAGCCTGATCGTCGCCACCCGCAACGACGGCATGGAAACTGTAACGGTGAAATTCATCGATCTGAGTGAGCGGTCACTCAACACCGGGCTGACCGAGAAGGATTTCCAGCCTCCGGCGGCCTGGAAAGGGTACCAGGTGGTCGAGGAACCGCTCGACGACGCACCGTAGCCTCTCGGTCGGGCGTCGGCGGGCGCGCCCCGGCCACGGCCTTCGCAGGAGTATTAACGTGCGTAAACCCGCCGTTCTAGTGACTGGCGCCAATGGCGAGGTCGGCTACGGCCTGATCCGCCGCTTCGCCGAGATGCCCGCGATGCGCGACATGGACGTCATCGCACTCGATCTCAAGAAACTCGCCTACGAGCTTCGCGACATGTGCTCGGCCATCATCGTGGGCGACATCCTCGACGAAAACCTCCTCCAACGCCTGATCAGCGAGTACGAGATTCACGCGGTCTATCACCTGGCCGCCCTGCTCAGCACCCGGGCGGAGTTCTCGCCGGACACCGCCCACCGCGTCAACGTCGACGGCACGCTCAACCTCCTTCGCCTCGCCCACGAACAGGCACGGTGGCACGGCAACCCCGTGACCTTCCTGTTCCCCAGCTCCATCGCCGTGTACGGTCTGCCCAACCTCGCGACCAAGGCCGAGGCGGGGCGCGTGACCGAGACGGAATGGAACTTCCCGACGACGATGTACGGCTGCAACAAGTCGTACTGCGAGAACCTGGGCCGCTATTTCGCGCTGCACTACCGGCAGCTCGCGGCCGAACGGTCCACGGTCGGCGTGGACTTCCGCGCGGTGCGGTTCCCCGGGTTGATCAGCGCGGCCACCATGCCATCCGGTGGCACCAGCGACTACGCGGCCGAGATGATCCACGCCGCCGCCAAGCGCGAACCCTACGCCTGCTTCGTGTCGGAATCCGCCAAGATCCCCTTTATGGCCATGCCGGACGCCATCCAGGCGCTCCTCGACCTGGCGGCCGCCCCCGTCGAGAAGCTGACGCAGCGCGTCTACAACGTGACCTCGTTCAGCCTGTCGGCCGGCGAATTGCGCGACCGCGTCGTGAAGGCGTTTCCCGAGGCGGACATCACGTTCGAACCCGATTTGCCGCGCGCACAGATCGTGGACAGCTGGCCGGCCGACGTTGACGACACGCCCGCGCGAAACGACTGGGGCTGGAAGCCGCAATACGACGCCGACCGGGCGTTCTCGGATTACCTCGTGCCGCAAATCTCGGAACGATATCGGAAATAGAAGAGAACCACCAAGGCACCAAGACACGAAGGGAAATAAGAGAAGAAGAGGGGATGGGCTAGGGGTGTGAGATGGCTTTGACCAGACCCCACGCCCCGTGTCGCGCCGATGACAGCGCATCGAGCAAACTCATCACAGTATGCTGCGCTGGATGCCATCGCGCATCAGGACAACATTGAAGTTCAAGAGCAGGCCCAGGCGGTAGCCGGTGAGTTTCAGGTAGGTCAGTACTTGGGCTTTGTGAACCGGCGCGAGCTCTTCGACAGACTTAAGTTCAACGACGACGCGGTCCCCGACGAGCAAGTCCAGCCGCATCCCGGCCTCGATTTGAGTGCCTTTGTACTCGACCGGTAGTTGCACCTGTCGGCGGACCGCCATGCCCCGACTCTTCAACTCGTGCTCAAGGCATGCTTCGTATACGCTTTCGAGCAGACCCGGCCCCAACGCTCGGTGAACTTCCACGGCCGCGTCAACAATCTCCCTGGCAACGCGATCTATTTCCGGCGGCAGCCGCTCATACGTCGACTTGACCGTTCTCGACGGCATGGATGTACAGTATACCGATTCTATTCAAAACCACCAAGGCACCAAGGCACCAAGACACAAAGAAAACTGATATTGTGGGCGTAGTCCTGGTCCTTGGTCACACGTCGCCCCAAGACGTGGCGCATCGTCATCGCTGCCGACTGCCCTCGCAACCGTTTCCACCACGGCAGCGTCCAGCGCACGGTGGTCAAAACGTCCCGAGTCCATAAAATAAACTCCCTTGGTGCCTTTGTGCCTTGGTGGTTAGAAAAGACGTAGCCTAGTAGAAGGAGACTTGACGATGTACGGTCGCATGAAAGACGATCTTCAACGCGAACTTGCCGGCATTCGCGAGGCCGGCCTCTACAAGGAAGAACGACAGATCACCTCACCGCAGGCGGCCGACATCACCGTCACGTTCCCCGAAGGCAGCCCGGCGAAAGAAGTGATCAACTTCTGCGCCAACAACTACCTCGGCCTCTCCAGCCACCCGAAGGTCATCGAGGCCGCCCACGACGCGCTCAAGACGCACGGCTATGGCATGAGCAGCGTTCGGTTCATCTGCGGCACGCAGGACATCCACCGCCAACTCGAGCGCAAGATCGCCGAGTTCCTCCATACCGATGACTCGATCCTCTACGCGGCCGCGTTCGACGCCAACGGCGGGCTCTTCGAGCCGCTGCTCGGCGCCGACGACGCCATCATCACCGACCAGCTCAACCACGCGTCGATCATCGACGGCATCCGCCTCTGCAAGGCCAAGCGATACATCTACGCCAACAACGACATGGCCGAGCTCGAGGCGAAACTGAAGGAGGCCAAGGACGCGCGCTACCGCATGATCGCGACCGACGGCGCGTTCTCCATGGACGGCACCGTCGCCCAGGTCGACAAGATTTGCGACCTCGCGGACAAGTACGACGCCCTGGTTATGGTGGACGACTGCCACTGCACGGGCTTCATGGGCAAGACGGGGCGCGGCTCGGCCGAGCATTGCGGCGCCCTCGGCCGGGTGGACATCATCACCTCGACGCTCGGCAAAGCGCTCGGCGGGGCTTCCGGCGGATTCACCACCGGCCGGCAGGAGATCATCGACCTGTTGCGCCAGCGGTCCCGGCCGTATCTGTTCTCCAACACGGTGTCACCCGTTGTCATCAAGGCGTCCATCGCCGTGCTCGATCTGCTCAGCGAGACGACGGAACTGCGCGACAAGCTCGAGGCGAACACCAAGCGCTTCCGCTCGGCGATGACAGCGGCCGGCTTCGACATCAAACCGGGCGAGCACCCGATCGTGCCGATCATGCTCTACAACGCCAAGCTCTCGCAGGACATCGCCCGTGACCTCTACGACGAAGGCATCTACGTCATCGGGTTCTACTATCCCGTCGTCGGCAAGGGGCTCGCGCGGATTCGCGTGCAGCTTTCGGCCGGCCACGAGACCTCGCACATCGACCGCGCCGTCGAGGCGTTTACCAAAATCGGCAAGAAGTACGACATTCTCGGCAAGAGCCGCGAAGCGATCATCGCGAAGTATGGGGAGTGATCGTAGGGTCCGCTGTGCGGACCAAATAGCGGTCGTGGCGGCGGGTGAAACCCGCCCTACGAAGCGCTGCGCCGCGACTCATCCTTTCAATTGAAAGTTCTCGTCGTACGCCTCGAGCGGCGGGTACGCGATCGGCTCCGTCGTCTGCCACGCCTTCAGCCGCTCGGCATATTCGTCGAGGTACCGCTCGCGCGTCGCCTGGTCCACGCGTGACACTGACCACGCGACGTACGGCGGCAGCACATCGAAACCGACGAAGTAGAACATCCCGTGATGGATCGGAAAGAGAATCTGGTCCAGGTCGCCGTTGAGGCCGGTCTCGCTGTAGATCGCCGGGCCGCCGCCCGTCGTCGTCGACACCATCGCCCGCTTGCCGCGAAACTTCCCCGTCGTGTACCACATGTCGTGGCTGTAGATCAGACCGGCCGCGAACACCCGGTCCACCCAGCCCTTCAGCACCGCCGGCAAACCGAACCACCAGAGCGGAAACTGAAAGATGAGCAGATCGCACGCCAAGAGCTTCCGCTGCTCGGTCGCCACGTCCGCGGCAAACGTGCCACGCTCTGTCGCGACGCGCTGCTCCTTGCCGTACTTAAAAAAATCAGCGTTCTCCAAGGCCGTGAAGTCGCGCGTGCCGCCGACCGGGTCAAACCCCATCGCGTACAAATCCGACACGTCGACCTCGAGCCCCGCGCCAGAGAGCACCTCGACGGCCCGGTCCTTCATAGCCGCGTTGAACGACTTCGGCTCCTCGTGCGCGTAGGCAATCAGCGCCCTCATGGCAACTGTCTCCTTCGTACTGCTTGTTCCGCGGAAGTACTCATTTCCTGCTCAAAGAAAGGTAGTGTACCTTCCTTCTCCCCTCCTTTGTTAAGGAGGGGCTGGGGGAGGTTCCTCTTCGAAACAGCCCCCCTCAATCTCCCCTTCACAAAGGGGGAAAGGAAAGCCCGCCACCTTTCTGGAAGCGGCACTATACTGCACTCAACCGAAGCGGCGGCGCCAGCGCCGCGCGCACGTCAGTCGCAAACCGCTTCGCTTCGTCCGGCTCGAGCGTCGAAGCCGTAATGCGTATGCCCGGATCGCTCTGGATGCGGAACCGCTCGCCCGCCGCGACCGCCCAACCCGACTGCGCCAGCGCCTGCACCACCGGCGTCTCTGCGTCCACCGGCAGCCACACGTTGAACCCCGATCGACAATCGACCTCGATCCCCTGGGACAGCAGCGCCGCACGCAGCCCCTCGCGGCGAAACTGATACGTCTGTGCCGCGTGCGTCAAACACTTGCGCGCGCAACTGTCGCTCAAGATCGCGTGCGCGATTCGCTGCAGAATGTGGCTCACCCAGCGACAGCCGACGATCATCCGACACTGCACGCTCTGCACCGTCTCATCGTCGCCGGTCATCACGGCCAATCGCAAGTCCGGATTGATCGCCTTCGCGAACGACCGCACATACGCCCAGCGCTGTCGCCCCCGATGCAACACCTCCAGCGGCGCGTTGGATACCAGGTTCGCGTGATCATCCTCGATCACGAGCACTTCCGGATAGCGATCGAGCACCTTGCGCAGCTCGACGGCCCGCTCCTTGGTGATCGCCGCACCCGTCGGCGTCTGCGCCCGAGGCGTCACGACGAACGCCTTGATCCCGTCGCGGCACGCCTCGTCCAGCGCCGACGGCAACGGCCCGTCCTGATCCACGGCGACCGGCACGAGCGACAAGCCGCGCGTCATAAACAGATCGAACAGACTCCCGAACCCTGGATCCTCCACCGCCACGCGATCGCCCGGCCGCAGGTGCTCCCCGGCCACCCGCTCCACCGCGTCCATCGCACCATGGATCACGCAAAGCTCGTTGCCCCCCACGCCGCACTCATCGAAATCGCGCCGCACAACCTCGGCAAGCCCGGCGTGCGTCGTCGGCTCGCCATAGAGACAGTGCGACGAGTCGATCTCCCGCAGCACGTCCACCAGCGGCGGAAGCAGCTTTCGATCCGGATTGCCATCGGACAGGTCACGAATCCCCACTGGCACCTTGCCGCAGCACCGCGTCCGATGCACCGGCCGGTGACTCACCCGCGTGCCGCGTCGACCGTGCGATACCACCACGCCGCGCATCGCCAGCGTCTGATACGCGGCGGCCACCGTCGCCGGGCTGACCCGCAAATCGGCCGCCAACCCGCGAATCGTCGGCAGACGACTGCCCGGCTCGAGCTGACCGTCACGCACCGCCTGTTCGATGCTCTCCATGATCGAGGCGGCGCTGTCACCGCGAATCGTCTGTATTGTTCCTTGAATCATATCTGTTCCAGTACATAATCGCGGTTCATCGTCTGACGACGCGTTCCCCTGGCACCATCACACTCTGACCATTGTCAGGTGTCGATCGAAAAAAGTCAACAAATACCGTGAACCTCGGCAGCCTCCCCGATTGACGTTGTGAACCTGCGGTATATACTGCCAACGTACCATAGTTTTATCAAGGTTTGTAATAATACAAACTGCCGACCATTGTCAGGCGATGGGCCATGACCGTCAACTCCGAAAACAGCGGGAGCCGTACGCCGTACGCCCTCGTCATCGCGGCGTTTCTCGCGGTCTATCTGATCTGGGGCTCGACCTATCTGGCGATCAAGTTTGCGATTGCGGCGATTCCGCCGTTTCTCATGGCCGGCTCGCGATACGTCATCGCCGCGCTGGTACTGGCGGCGGCACTTCGCCTTCAAGGTGTGAAGCGACCGGCCGTGACCGCGGCCAACTGGCGAGCGGCCGCCACCGTCGGCATCCTCATGCTCGTGGGTGGCAACGGCTTCGTGACCTTCGCCGAGCAGTACATCGCCTCCGGACTGGCCGCCCTGCTCATCGCCACCGTGCCGCTCTGGCTGGTCGCCTTCGACTGGCTGTTCTGTCGCGGCCCACGCCCGACGCCGCTGATCGTGGTCGGGTTGTTCGTCGGGCTCTTCGGCGTCTACCTGCTGATCGGGCCCAGCCACCTGGCGGGCGAGCGACCGAATCCACTCGGCGTCGGTTTCGTCCTGGCCGCGTGCGTTTTCTGGGCGGCCGGCTCCCTCTACTCGCGTCGGGCGCCGCTTCCCAGTTCGATGCTGACCGCCACGTGGATGGAGATGCTCGCGGGCGGGTTGGTCATGATCCTCATCGGCTCGGTCACGGGTGAGTGGTCGCGCTTCGACCTCGCCGGTATCACGCTGCGCTCCGCGCTGTGCGTCGCCTACCTTTCGATCTTCGGGTCGATCGTGGCGCTCACCGCGTACACATGGCTGCTCAAGGTCTCGACGCCGGCGCGCGTCGGCACCTACGCGTACGTCAATCCGGTCATCGCGATGGTGCTGGGCGCGATGTTCGCAGGGGAGCGTCTGTCGCCGCGCGTGATCATCGCCGCGGCCGTCATCCTCACCGCTGTGCTCATGATCACCCTCGCCAGAAGTCGATCGGCGGGCGCGCACACCACGCGTTCCGTCAAGCGAACGCGCGTGTTGGTCACACCGGCCAACCGTATCCCCGCCGCATGCACGGACGAACCGACCGACGTCGCTTGTTGAGATTGAGGGCGTTTTCCCAGAAAGGCCGCTCGTTCGCCGCCTACAGCCCCAGCTTCATCGCGGCGCCGCATAGCAGGATGAAAAAGCCGGCCAGCGCATGCCCGTATCGCTCGAAACGCGCAAACGGCTTCGCAACCGACCCCGCGCCCACGAGCGCAAAGAGCACCACCGTACACATCACCCCGATCGTGGCGATCGAAAAGACGAGTGCCACGACTACGACACCCATGACGCTCGCCTCCGCGGCCGGGTACATCAACAGCGGAATCAACGGCTCGCACGGGCCGAACACGAAGATCGTAAACAGAATCCACGGCGTGAGCGACGGCGCGCCGCTGCCGGCCTCGTGGACGTGCGCGTGTTCGCCAACGTGAACATGATCGTGCGTGTGAACGGTGCCGTCGGCATGCGCGTGCCAGTGCTTGTGCGGCAGGTTCTTGATCGCGCGGCGCACGCCCCAGATCATGTACAGCAGTCCAAAGGCGACCATGAGCCAGCCGGCCAGATCACCGCGCGACGCCTCGACCTGCTTCAACTTAAGCAACCCGATGCCGAAGCCGATGCCCACCGTCCCGAGCACGACCGAACTGCCGACGTGCCCCACGCCGCACAAGGCCGTGACGATCATTGCGCGGCGCAACGACCAATCACGCGCACGCGCCATCGCGATGAACGGCACATAGTGATCCGGACCGAGCAGTGTATGCACCGCGCCGATCGAGACGGCCGTCAGCGCCAGCAACCATAACTCGTAACTCATGCGCGTTTACCTCAATCCGCCGGGGCCGAAACCCCCATGCGCAAGCGGCAATGTACGCGGCCGAGGCGGACTCGTCGACCGAATGGTTCTCGAAAGGTGCGACGCGCTACGGCACGTCCGACGGCAATACCCACTGCTGTGTACAAGTATCGGCCGTACACGGCACCGCCCGCAGGCCCGTCTTCTGCTTGCAGAAAGGACACGCCACCGGAAATCCCCGAAAGCCGAACTTTCGATGGACCACGAAGTGTTTGCCGCACGCGGGGTTGCTGCAAATGACGTGGAAATCGGCGGTCGTCGCCCCCGGACCGGCCGCAACAGGCAGCGGCGGCGCGAAGGCGTGGATCGCAAAGTTGATCAGCCAGACCGCGACGATGGCGCCCACCACGTAGACCGCGTAGCGCACCGCCGGGGGCTCCCAAAGCAACAGCGGCTCCTCGCGCACGCGTCCCACCCACACCCCGGCCGCTCGTCGCACCTCGGGAGCGTGGGCCCGGATCGCGTCACCCCACTCGGATAGCTTGCTCGGTTTCTCTTGTGCCATCGTGCCAATCGCCCGCACTATTGTAGGCATCAGCACGAGATACGTGGTAGCACGACCGCTCGGCGCGAAAAACCGGGCTAGCCGGTTTTCGAAGGATCGTAGGCCTCCACCGGCTAGCCCGCTGGCGCGACGTAAGTTGTCCAAAAGACGGCTGTCTCGCGGCGAAGTGAGTCACCGCGTCGACCGGGCCAATCTTAGCGCGAAACAAGTGTCCGGGCCTGGTCAAAATGGGTCGATTGCGTAGCCCGGTGAAGCCGCATTTGTCGCTTTTTCGTGGCGCCGAACGGCGTCCCGAAAGCCAAGTCCCGTGCCCACCGAGACTTGCGTCAGCCGCTGATCGCAGGCGGGCACCAATCTCGTAACCTGTTGTTTTGAAAGAAGTTAACGGATATCATTTTATTGTGAAAACATCGTGGCGCTCGTTGACCCGCCCCGCCGATCGGTATAGAACTGTCGTCAGTGCTGTACCGAGAGATCGAGACGTCGAGGAGGGGCAACAAGTAGCGGCCGCGAACGACGTTCATCCTGAATGCGGCTCTCGTTAGCCGTGGCGAGCTTCCGGGATCGTGGTAGCTTATGCTCCGATCCCGGAAGTTTTTTTACGCGCTGTTTCGAACACCACACGATATGAATGCGCAGAAGATCAACACCGCCTCGGTGGTCGCGAACGTCGAAATCTGCCGCGAACACTACCGGCTGACGCTCGGAGTCGACGCCTTCCCAGACGCGTTTTCCGACGCGGCGCCGGGCCAGTTCGTTCATCTCGGCGCACAACGCAACGAGTCCGAAAGCTATCGGACCTTTGAGTGGGGTGACCAGGTCGACGTCGACGCGTGGCGCGCCGGGTTGGTCAGTCCCCTACTGCGACGCGCGTTCAGCATCGCCGGACTGCGACGCGCCGACGGCCGGGTCGAGATCGACGTGATCTATCGCGTCGTCGGCAAGGGCACGGCCTGGCTGGCCGGCTTGCGCGCCGGTGACAACGTCAGCGTGTTGGGGCCGCTCGGCCGGGCGTTTCCCATCAGCGACGTCAAGAAACACGCATGGCTCGTGGCCGGCGGGGTCGGACTGCCGCCCATGTTGTGGCTGGCCGAGGCGCTTCACGCGCGAGGGATCAGCGCGATCGCGTTTTGCGGTGCGCAATCGAAGGAGCTGCTACCGCTCACGCTCCGCACGGACACGAGGCCGGACCCGTCAGCGAAGCGCGCGACAGAGTCGTGCGACGAGTTCGCGCGAGAGGGCACGCCGGTGGTCATCAGCACCGACGACGGATCCCTCGGCTTTGCCGGGCACGTCGGCAATGCGCTGACGGCCTTTCACCACGCGCAGTCGATCGATGCGCATTCGACCGATGCCAGCGACGTCGTCGTCTACACCTGCGGTCCGGAGCGCATGATGGCCTTCGTGGCCGGGTTCTGCGACCGGCACCACATCGAATGTCACGTCTGCATGGAACGCGCCATGGCCTGCGGCACAGGCATGTGCCAGTCGTGCGTCGTGCCGATTCGCGATGACACCCCCGACGGCTGGCACTACGAACTCTGCTGCACGGACGGGCCGGTGTTTCACGCGAACGACGTGCTGTGGGACGGGCCGGTATGAAGCGCCCCGCGCCCCTGCATGATCCGTCCCCCACCCTTGGCCGGAACGGGCGTCGTCGGTGTTTGCGAGCTTTGTGGCCCGGCCAAGAATGGGGCACCCGCCTGGGCAGCCCTTCCAAGGTGGCATCGTCCGTCAATCCCGCGTGGCGATGAGTTTCGCTGTCGACACATGTTCCCCGTTTTGGCGTTTGGATTTCTTGGGCGGCGGTTTCTTCGGGCTTCGTGGATGCTTCCGATACCGTCGCAAGTTGGCATGTACGGCCAACGCCTTGAGTTCATGA
>Ga0210110_1000321_pt1 | contig 16554 bp, 13 predicted proteins | sample China_Galinas_PW_2_FD_184865 | JGI IMG/M metagenome (GOLD analysis project Ga0210110, IMG submission 184865) | Wetland microbial communities from San Francisco Bay, California, USA, that impact long-term carbon sequestration - China_Galinas_PWB_D1... | ecosystem: Environmental > Aquatic > Marine... | reverse complement strand
TCAACGGCTAGGTTTTCTTCTTCGGTCGCATAGTCTTTGCTGACTCGAAGTCTCCACCCTCGGCCATCGCCGAGGCCGAGAGGGTTTGCTCGATTTCGTCACCGATGGACTTCAGCTGGCGCAGTGCCTCGAGGGGACTGGTTTTCAATATTCGCATCAGAACATTGTCCACCTGCTCGGCGCGATGCGCCTGGAGCGCCTTGATCCGGTTGGCGTAGGCGTTGCAGATCGAGGTCACGAGCCCGTCGAAATCGCACGGCTTGAGGAGGTATTGGTAGGCCCCGTTGCGGCTGGCCCGGAATGCCGACTCGATGCTGCCGTGCCCGGTGAGGATGATGATCTCCACCAGCGGGTCCCGGTCCTTCAGGCGGCGGAGCAGCTCCTCGCCATCAATACCGGGCATCTTGAGATCCAGCAGGGCCACATCGAAGCTCTGCCCCGCCGTTTTCTCCAGGGCCTCGATCGGATCGAGGTAGGCCACCACCTCGAGATCCTGGCGCTCGAGGCGCTTGCTCATATACTTGACAAAGTCTGCCTCGTCGTCCACGAACAGCAGACGGAGCCGTCTGTTCATCGTTTCGTGCCTGTGCTCAATGAGTTGCTTTGAAGAGAATCGGTGCCTTGCGCACTGTTTGTCGAGCGGCTCCCTCGCGGGGACACCGCCTTCTGGCCACACGCCGCCCGGTCTTGGCAACGGCCCATTTCAGTGCCCTCCCGTGCCGAGAATGCCGCTCGCCGCGACGCTGAGAACGATCACCTCGACGATCACGAGAGCGAGGTAGATGCGATCATGGCTGCGCCACAGGATGGGCACAATCGCGAGGTAGCACAAGATCGTTGTGCCTGCGAGGACGGTGATGCCGACGAAGTTCAGGAAATCGCCGTAGCCAAGCAAGCCGACCCAGCTCCACCCGCCCTGGACCCCGGCTCTGTCGAGGTACGTATGGACATCGACGGACCAGTAATCGGCGATCTCGTGCAGCGGAATAAAAGGCTCCAGGATCCCCAAGACGTAGAGCAAGAACGAAAGGAACAGCACCGCCAAGCCGAGCAGCATGCCCTTTTCGAGAACGCGGGCGTAGCGAAGCTGCTCGATGCAGGTCTCTACGAGCGGCATCGCCGGCGGGCTTTGGGTCCGATCTTCCCGACTGAGACCGGGCTGGCTGGCATCGTTCACGGGTGACGGCCTCTCCACAGCTCAGTACCCCAATCCCTTGCTGACGGCCCTGATCCCGGCGAATGCGAGCATCACAATCACGACCCAGCGCACCGCCTGGGGTTTGGCCACGCGCAGTAGACGCACCCCTGTCAGGGAGCCTAGCATGATCCCCATGATGGATGGCGCGACAATCATCGGAATCACACACCCCTGGTTCATGTAGATCCACGCGGCCGAGGCGTCGGTGATGGACAGAAGGAACTTGCTGGTCGCGACGCTGATCTTCAGGGGGGCACCCATGAGCAGGTTCAGTACCGGCACGTTGGCCCACCCCGCCCCGAGCCCGAACAAGCCGGCCATCAGGCCGATCAGAACGAACAGGGCCATGCCGGCCGGCGTGCGATGGATCTTCCAGTTGACCGTGTGGCCGGAGCTGGGCTCGTGGTACACCCCATAGATGCGCAGCGTCGAGGACAGTCGGTCGGCGTGCGGCACCTCCGGATGGACGGATTTCTTGGCGGAGAACATGAGGATGCAGATCCCGATGATCGTGGTCCCCAGCGCGATCTGGACGATATTCGTAGGGAGGGCCAGCCCGACCATCGCCCCGACGATGGCGAAGCTCGAGGCGATGAGCGCCACCGGGATGGCCAGGCGCAAGTCAGCGAGGTTGGCCTTGAGCAGCCCAGGCCCTGCGGCCAAAGCGCCAGACAAGGCCACCAGCAGGCCTGCCCCCCGAACAAAATCCAAGTGGAAGGGGAAGAATCCGCTGATGATGGGAACGTAGAGCACGCCACCCCCCACGCCCCCGAGCACGGCGACCACGCCCATGGCGAAGGTCACCACGAAGAGGGCCAAGGGCCAGAACCACCACGGGAGGCTCACCGGCGTCGTGCCCCCTTGAGACCCGATGGCACCCAGGGCGACCGGAGCCAGCACACAGCCGAGCAGCAGCGCCACGGAGATCCCGATGGCGACCCAGTCCCACCGCGACTGTCGGACCACGAACGACCGAAATCGGGGGCCAAGCCGAAAGATCCTCATCCGATGAGGCCCCCGGCACAGAGCCAGCCTGGACGCGGCATCCCAGGCCCATCGACCCGCATGTTGGGCAGAAAAGGCGAGACGCGGACGGCCCGCAACAGCTCGGTAGAGCTACCCATACTCATGGCCTCCCCGGTCGAAGACACGCATCGCTCTCGCGCGGATGGGAGCGGCAACAGAAAGCCGCCCCCCATGGCGTTCTCGCCAACACTCGCTCGATGGAGCCACATCGGCCCATCGAGGGGCTGGTGGTGGCAGCCATCCCGAGTCGGCTGTCAGGTCTGGGGCCGCTACGGCCGGGCGGCCTCGGACTGATAGTGCTCCATCAGGATCTTGGCTACCTCGGGGCGGCTGAACTCCAGCGGCAGGTCTTCGCCACGCGACAGCATCTCGCGGACCTTGGTCCCCGATAAGAGAACCCAGTCGTCCTTGGTGTGGTCCGGTGCGTCGCGCATCATGAGCACCTTGTTCAGCTTCTTCGAGTAAGCGGTGTGGTCTGCATTGAAGATCTCGATCTCCAGGGCCCCCTTGGGCACCTCCTCTTCAAAGATCTTCTGGGCATCGAAGGCCCCGTAGTAGTCACCCACCCCGGCATGGTCGCGGCCCACGATCAGGTGGGTGCACCCGGCGTTCTGCCTGAAGACGGCGTGCAGCACGGCCTCGCGCGGGCCGGCGTAGAGCATGTCGAATCCGTAGCCGGTGATGATGGCCGTGTTCGGCGGGAAGTAGAGCTCGACCATCTTGCGGATCGATGCATCGCGCACAGCGGCGGGAATGTCGCCTTTCTTCAGCTTGCCCAGAAGCATATGGATCAAGACACCGTCGGCGCCCACTGTCTCCATGGCCATTTTGCACAGCTCCTCGTGGGCTCGATGCATGGGATTGCGGGTCTGGAAGGCCACGACCTTGTGCCAGCCGTGCTCCATAATCTCCTCACGGATCTCCACGGCCGTGCGGAACGTGTCGGGGAAATCTTCCTGGAAGTAGCTGAAGCCCAGCACTTGGATGGGACCGGAGACCACGTACTTTCCCTGAGACAGAAAGGTCTCGACGCCCGGGTGCGCCGCGTCGAGGGTCCGATAGACGTTCTCGACGATGCGCTTCACCTCGTCATCGGTGAGCTCCTCCACCGCCTCGACCTCCTGGATGGCCACGACAGGGTGACCTTCCATGTTCGGGTCCCGCAGGGCGATCTTGCGGTGCCCCTGAATGGAGCCGATGTCATCGGTGCGGTTGAGGATGGGCACGGGCCAGAACAGTCCCTCGGTGGTGTGCATTGTCTCCGCCACACTCAGCGCATCGGCCTTATTCATGTAGCCGTTCAGCGGGGTGAAGTAGCCGCCGCCCAGCATCACGGCGTTGGCCGCCCCGGCGGAGCAAAGCAGCATGGAGGGCAGCTCCTCGGCGATGTGTCTGAGGGCATCATGCTGCTCCGAGTCATAGACAAACCTAGGATTGAGGGTGTCGGACCCATGGGGCTTAATCATTTCATCTTCTCCTCGCTTAGGGTTTGGACTACTGGACCTTTGGGTGTCGTCGCGACCCGCGCATCTTGACGGTAAGCTGTGAGGGTCGGCGAGAGCGCAGTCACCACGAGGCCGTCTCTCGAAGGGCATCGGCGTCGCTGAACGTCTGCCTCGTCTGACCGTCCTGAAGCGCGAGCAGCAAGCCGGCCACCATCAATGCCTCATGATAGCTCGACATCCACCAACTCGCTTCAGCTCCCACCTTCACCATGCGCTGGCGCACCGACTACGGAAAGCGTTGTTAAGAAATTAATAAAATTACCCTCGAAGCTCCGGCACTCTCTCATGCGAGCGCTTCCCCGATTTCCTGGCGGAGTATGCACGATTCTGGCTTGTCGGCAAAGCCCGATCGAGCTTCCACGGCGACACCCCGTTGCCAAGAACGCGGTTGTCCGAGCCGAGCTGTAAAAATCAGCGGGTCCATCGGGAGATACGAGCGCGGGTAAAGTCAGTCGCATCTGCCAGCGGGGAATCTACCCCCCAGCTGTTGTCGCTGAAGCAAGGGACCGTCGGGGCGCCGGGGCAGCTCTCGCCCATTGGATGGCACGACATCGCGAGAATGCCGCCCCACGCCTCGCTCGATCGATCGGTTACAGGGCGCTCAGTGGCAGAATTGGGTGACCGCAGGGCGCGTATTGTTGCGGTTAAGGAGGGGTTAAACAGCTCGTGCGTCCGCTCGCGCTTCTATGATATGCTACGCTTCGCTTCAGTCCCTTTAGAAGAACATGGGGGGTTGCTGGTCCTCTCCGGCGCGGCTCGGTTGCGCTCAGTCGACAGCTTACGACGGCTCCCGTGCCATCGTGAGCGCTTCGGGAGGACAAGTATAGAAGCAATTAAGGAAATAATAACCTGCAAATACCAAGAGATCGAGTGTGTTAAGAGTAAGGTGGTAGTCCTCATTGTGAGTGGGGATCGAGCCGCCAGTCGGATGGGTGATGCTTAGGTCCCCCCTTCGATAGGGCGGTGACGTCTCTAATGTGTGGTCCAACGTGATGTGAGGAAACGGTAAAATGCCTAGCTTCGTAGACCCGGAAAAATGTGACGGCTGTAAAGGGCTGGATAAGACAGCGTGCCAATACATCTGTCCCAATGACCTCATGGTGCTGGACAAGGATGGCGGTATTACCGGCCATGCCATGAAGGCCTTCAACCAGGAAGCGGAGATGTGCTGGGAGTGCTACAGCTGCGTGAAGATATGCCCCCAACAGGCGATCGATATCCGCGGGTATGCGGACTTTGTCCCGCTGGGCGCTCAAGTCATCCCCATACGGGGCAGCGACTCCATCACCTGGACCGTCAAATTCCGCAACCAGGCCGTGAAACGCTTCAAGTTCCCCATCCGTACGACGGCCGAAGGCAGCGCGGTGCCCGACGGTGGCTTCGAGACCGCTTCGGATGACCTCCAGAGCCCCTACCTTTTCACCGAACCGGCATCGAGCGGGCTCGCCGAGCTGCCCACCGTCAAGCACTGAGTAAGGAGTTGCGACCATGGCGAATTTCGAAACTGTTGAAGTCACGACCGATGTGCTGATCGTCGGCGGGGGCATGGCGGCGTGCGGGGCCGCGGTGGAGGCTGCTTATTGGGCGAACAAGCACGGTCTGAAGGTGACCATGGTGGACAAGGCGGCCGTGGACCGAAGCGGCGCCGTGGCGATGGGATTGTCCGCCATCAATCAGTACGTGGGGCTCAAGGATGGGAAGAACACCCTCAAAGATTACGTAGACTATGTGCGCAACGACCTCATGGGGGTCACGCGCGAAGACCTGGTCGCCAATATTGCCCGACATGTGGACTCATCGGTTCACCTGTTCGAGAAATGGGGCCTGCCCATCTGGAAGGACGAGGCCGGGAATTACGTTCATGAGGGCCGCTGGCAGCTAATGATCAATGGCGAATCGTACAAGGTCATCGTGGCAGAGGCGGCCAAGAACGCGATCGGTATCGAGAATATCTACGAGCGGGTCTTCATCACGGCACCCCTGATGGACGGCAATAAGGTCGTCGGGGCCGTGGGGTTCAGCGTGCGGGAGGACAAGTTCTACGTCTTCAAGGCAAAGACCGTCGTGGTGGCCATGGGGGGGGCGGTGCACGTGTTCAAGCCGCGGTCCTCCGGCGAGGGCCTTGGCCGCGCCTGGTATCCGCCGTGGAATGCCGGCTCCAGCACCTATTTTACCCTCAAGGCTGGGGCGGAGATGACCTGTCAGGAGGTGCGGTTCATCCCGGTTCGGTTCAAGGACGCGTATGGCCCGGTCGGGGCCTGGTTCCTGCTCTTCAAGTCCCGTGCCACCAATGCATTGGGGGAAGAGTATATGCAGACGCGCCGCTCGGAGCTGCAGAACTGGCTGCCCTATGGCGGGGTCAAGCCGATTCCTGCCAATCTGCGAAACTGGTTGGGAATGCTGGACGTTCGCGACGGCAAGGGTCCGATTTATATGCGCACGGAAGAGGCCATCCAGAAGCTCTCCGAGCAAGTTCCAGACCCCAAGGAACGAAAGAAGAAATTGAAGGAGCTGGAGTCTGAAGCTTGGGAAGACTTCTTGGATATGACCGTCGCCCAAGCCGGCTTGTGGGCGGCCACCAACACGATGCCGGAAGAGAAGCCCTCGGAGATCGCCGCGGCCGAGCCTTATTTTATCGGCTCTCATTCCGGAGCTTCCGGTGCTTGGGTCAGCGGACCGGAGGATCTGGCACCGCCCGAGTATTACTGGGGATATCCCTCCATGTCTACGATATCGGGGCTGTTCTGCGCCGGCGACGCATCCGGAGCCTCGAGCCACAAGTTCTCGTCCGGCTCCCACGCCGAAGGTCGCATTGCCGCCAAGGGCGCGGTCCGCTATTGCGTGGAGCATCCCGAGGAGCCCCACGTCAGCGAGGCCCAGGTGAGCGCCCTCAAAGAGGAGATCCTGCAGCCTTTGGACACCTTCGACAGGCATAAGGGCAAGAGCACCGACATCGACGTCAACCCGAACTATATTCGGCCGAAGTCGTTCTTGTTCCGACTGCAGAAGATCATGGACGAGTATGCGGGTGGCGTTTCGGCGCAGTTCATGACGAACCGGCAGCTGCTCGAGAAGGGGATGGAGCTGCTCGGCTTTCTCAAGGAGGATGCAAGCAAGCTCGCCGCGATAGATCTTCACGAGCTGATGCGCTGCTGGGAGAATGTCCACCGGATGTGGCAGGCCGAAGCTCACGTACGCACGCTGATGTTCCGGGAAGAGACCCGTTGGCCGGGCTACTACTACCGCGCCGACACGCCCACCATGGACGATGAGAACTGGAAATGCTTCGCCAACTGTCGTTGGGTGCCAAGCACGGGCGAATGGGAGATGATCAAGCGACCGATCATACCCATCTTCTCCGAGGTCAAAGAGCATGAGCTGCTGGGCGGCTAACGCCCTTGCCTCAACGAGATGACATGAGGTTTGGCTGCCAACAACCTCCGCAAAGCGCTCCCAGGCGCATGACCCAACGCCTGGGAGCCCCATTGCCGAAGGCACTTCATCTCCGAGAAAGCACTTGAGACAGCGATGGCCATGAACGATCTACCTTCCAGGGACGACAAATCCGCCTGCTCGCCCGTGTGCCCGCATTGTAGTAGCCTGCTGAAGAAATGGGCTACTCCCGCCGATTCCTCATGGGGAGGGAGCTTTCTCTATGTCTGCTTCAATGACCAATGTCCCTATTACGTGCGAGGCTGGCAACGGATGAAGGAGCAATACAACGCGAGCGTCTCCTACAGATATCGGTGCGATCCACACACCGGTGAGACAGGGCCTTTGCCCGTGTGGTCCGAAGACGCCTTGAAGGCGCAGATCGTAGAGCCCTAGAGGGGGGAAGCGGATGGCCAGAAACGATGTGGAACGTCTTAGAGCGGAAATCCTGACCGATTATCGGCGCTACACGCAAGATGATCGCTTCAGCTTCCGCTGTCATACACAGATCAGCTGCTTCAACAAGTGTTGCGCAGACGTCAACATATTCCTGTCGCCCTACGACATCCTGCGCATCAAGAATCGTCTCGGGATCTCCTCCGAGGAGTTTCTTGCGCGTTACACCCTCATGCCCACAGACCGCCATCAGCAATACCCGGTGGTGCTCCTGGAGATGTCGGATGCGCCCGGCAAGCCTTGTCCGTTTGTCAGCCAAGAGCGGGGATGCACCATCTACGAAGACCGCCCGTGGGCTTGCCGCATGTATCCCGTCGGATTGGCCAGCCCGGGGGAGGGCAGCACGGCGGCGCAAGACAGGGAGTTCTACTTCCTGATCAAGGACGCCTTTTGCAGGGGACACGACGAGGAGCAGGGATGGACGATTCGAGACTGGATGCGCAACCAAGGGGTGGAGCCCTACGACGAGATGGGCAAGCGCTTCAAAGAGGTGGCGATGCACAAATGGTTCAATAGTGGGAAAGACCTCTCGCCGGAGAAGATCGGGATGTTCTTCATGGTCTGTTACAATTTGGACGTATTTCGTCGGATGGTGTTCGAAAGCAGCTTTCTGGAGAAATTCGAGGTGGATGAGTCAACCGTGGAGCGTATCCGAGAAGACGATGTAGAGCTGCTGAAATTTGGGTTTCGCTGGCTGAAATTCAGCCTGTTCGGGGAGCCGACGATGACCGTCAGACCCCCTGTTCTGGCGCAGGCTCAAGCCAAGGGCAGAGCCTCGTCTTGAAGCTGTGCCCCACTGGCGGCCCGCAACATTGCGACTCATCGCGCTGACGGCGGCCGCTGGGACCTTCGCTTATCGGCGTTCTCGATGGCGTTGACGAGGGTCGAGAACTCACAGGGCTTTAATACGTACTCCACGGCGCCCAGTGCTTGCCCCTGGGTGAGCGTTTCCTCGCTCATATGCCCCGAGAGCAGGATGACCTGCGCATTGCGATGCGCCTTTTTCATCTCCCGCAAGACCTCCAAGCCACTCATCCCGGGCATGAGCAAATCGAGCACGACCACGTCGAACGAATGCTCGGCCATGCGCGTCAGCGCCGATCTGCCGCTGTGAGCGATCTGGACCTGCATCCCGCGGGTGCTGAGCCTTTTTGCGGTATAGGCCGCCAGCTCCATCTCGTCATCGACCAGCAGAACCTGAATGCTCATGGGATCGGATCGCGTGCCCATTGGCGAGCTGTCACCGCCTTCTCCCAGCTTGGCGATGAGCAGCGGGGAGGATGACCTGGAAGCTCGTCCCCTCGCCTCGCCCTGACTCGACCAGGATCTCTCCGCCGTGGTGTTTCACGATGCCGTAGCAGATAGACAGCCCCAGCCCGGTACCCTGGCCGACGGGCTTGGTGGTGACGAAGGGGTCGAATAACCGGTCCATGACTTTCTTGTCGATACCGGGCCCGTCGTCCTTGACCGTCAGGATCACGGTCCCGTCCTTCTCTGTTGCGAACAGCCAGATGTTGCCGTAGGTCCGGGGACTCATCGAGTGGATAGCGTTCTTGATGAGGTTGATGAGGATCTCCTCGAGCTGCAGGTCCTCGATGCGTACCAGAGGGATGTCGGTATTGAAGCGGCGGTGGATATGCACACCCGCAAATCGAGCCTCCTTCGCCAGAAAGGGGAGGATCTCGTCGAGCGAGTTGTTCACGTCTGCCAGCTCCATTGGCGTCTCGCTCTTGCGAGCGAAGCTGAGCAGCCGCGAGGTGATGCTCCGGCATCGCTTGATCTGGGCCGTTATCTTGGGTAGACCCTCCTGGAGCTCCCGATCCAATCTCCTGCGCTTTTCCGGCGGTCCCTCCGCCAGGAGGTCTTGCAGGTAGCCGGCGATCTCGGCAACCACCGCCATCGGATTGTTGATCTCGTGGGCGACACCGGCCGCCAGTCGGCCGATCGAGGCCAGACGCTCGCTCTGGATCACTTGGTCCATGAGCGCCTTACGTTGGGAGATGTCCCGACTCAGGGCTACGGTGCCGATCATATTGCCGTCATTGTCCTTGAGCGGGGCGAGCGTTACGGCAATGACCATCGGGCGGCCGTCTTTACGCAGGGGTGCGGTCTCATGCTCCTGGACGGTGCCGCCGCCTTGTGCGACGCGCCTCGACAGTGGCTCCCACTCCTGCGGGGAGCCGAACAGCCTGCTCACCGGCTGGCCCAGGATCTCCACCGCCTTGTAGCCGTAACAGGCCTCGGCGTGGCGGTTGAAGGAGACCACCCGGCCATCCAGATCGGTGGTAACGACCATCATCGGGGCGTTGTCGAGGATGTTCTGGAGGTATGCACGGGTCCGGATCAGCTCCGCTTCGATCTTGCGCTGGGCGGTAATGTCTTTGGAGAGGCCCGCGACCGCGCTTACCTTGCCGCCGGCGTCCAGCACGGGATACTTGACGGTGGACAAGAACACCGGTTTGTCGCCCAGCAGCACCTCGGCGTCAAAGCTGATCCGCTCTTGGAATCGCAGCACGTCCTGGTCACCGGTGCACATGACCTTGGCCGCCGCCAGGGGCAAGAGCTCTTCATCGGTCTTGCCGACGATCTCGCTCTTCTCTCGGCCCAGAAGCGTGCAGGTGGCTCGATTGGCCTCGATGTACTGTCCCCGGCGGTCCTTCACGTAGGTGGCAAGGGGGGCGAGCTCCATCACCCTCTTGAGCTGCACCTCAGCGGCTTTGAGCTCCTCCTCCAACAGGATGCGATGAGAGATGTCACGGGTCATCTCGATCATGCCCCTGAGACTCCCGTCCGGGTTCAGCAGCGGTGCGAAGTCGATCGCGAAGTAGTGCGTCTCCCCCTTGGCGTCGAAGCACTTGCGCACCTGCGAGCGGGCCGCTCTCGTCGTCAGCACCTCTTTCGCGCTGTTTACCTGGTGGACCATCTCGCACTCGCCTCGAGCCCCGTCGCACACATCGTAGTAGGAGCTTCCCTGAACGTCCTCCAGGCGGACATGGTGGTGCTTGAGGAAGGTGGCATTGGCGTGCTGAACGGCCAGCTCGGGGTCCACGACACAGATCTCGTAGGGGATCGAGTCCAAGATCCGGGCAATACGCTCGCGTTCGGTCTCGACCTGCTGGCGCAGCGAGTCGGCTTGCTCCATGATCTTCTGTTGGGCCTGATGCAGCTCCCAGAAAAGCCGCGCCCCAAAATGATCGATCAGCCTGATATGGCGCGGACGGCTGGATTCGAGCTCGTCTCTCAGCTTGTCGGAGCCGGTGAGCTCGATAATGAGGCCGAGATTCGGAATGGTATAGAGATCCCGGTAGTCCGTTGTGATCAGCGGCACCCCGCTGCGCCGGGCGTAGCGCACGCCGGGGGCGTCGGCGCGCCTATTCGCCACCCCCACGATGGACATGCGAAGGCTGCCCAGGCCGTCCTCTTGCGCCATCCGCAAAATGGCCTCGCATCCCGGACCTCCGCCGACGATGGCCGTAATCAGCGGACGGTCGTCGTCGCCGGTTACCCACATCGCCGAGCACAGGAAGTGACGTTTGGATGGTGCTGAATCATTGTGAATCGAAGCCTCGCCTTGCCATTGTGAGGTGCTATCGGCCCCGAAATGCGGTGCCCAGGCCCGACATCCGGCGCACCGTATCCCAAGCCGAAGGGGCCGAGCGGGCCTCGCGTCGCGCCAACGCCCACCCTCTTGCCGAGCACCCATGACGCACATGCCCAGGCGGCGGCGCGCTCCGCTCGGCTCCGGCCCCCCTTCGGGGCCACCCTCTGTCGGAGAATATCATAGGTAGTCCCGAGCCATAGCGCATTCGACCCACCGCCGCCACCCATGAAGTCCGACACGCGGTCGCCGCCGGGACCCCTGAGCAGGGCGCTCACGGGTGGGGATCAGGAAGGAGTCGGACGTGGCATTCGCCACGGTGAGCGCGAGCACGGCGGGGTGGGCATCCACTCCCAGGGCGATGGCGAACAAGACACCGGCCCAACCGAGCTTGTGAGGACGGCGCTCTTAGTGCCGATACCGCAAATTGAGCCCTTCTTCTCTTCTCATTGATTGACTCACCACATTATTCCGGGCGATCGGTCCCTTCGGCGTGCCCGGCTAGACGTATGGCAGATGTACCGGTCACTGGCGTCTAGTGGATAGCCCGTTGATGCCTTTTAGTGGAGACTGCCGGAGAGAAATGTGGACGAATGGAATATTCTTTAGGATACTCAATATGAGGATATTAAATATGTGGACCCATCGGCTATTGCTAATTCTCTTAATCCGATCGCAAAGTACGGAATTTCAGATCCTAAGACCAGCAGTTGCCCGCTTCGAGGGAGCGATGGACTTCATAACAACTAATATAATAACAATCAATATAATAATAGCAGCGAACACTGTTCGACTCCTTCCCGGTGGTGGGGACGCTGGGCGGCCCAGGTGGGCCAACAAGGGCGCATTTGGCAATTGACGGCTCCCGGCGCAAGGGTTGATACTGTAGTGAAGCGCTTGGATTTCCTATCCATCATCGGTAGCAGTCGGGAGGCGGATCGTGGCTAACAACAACGGCGGGCGAGGCTCGGACAAGACGAAGCTCAACACTCCTTTGCTGGACGAGCTGGAGGCGGGGCCGTGGCCGAGCTTCGTGACCGATCTCAAGAGCTGGTCCAAAGAGAAGCCGGTGGTGACCCAGCTCTTGAACCAGCTCGAGGACTCCTACGAGACCCGGTGGAACTACTGGACCGGGACCGTTCTGAACGTGACCGGTTACGGAGGGGGAATCATCGCACGGCTTTCCGACAAGGCGGACGAGTATCCGGATCTTGCGGAATTCCACACCATTCGTATTCTTCCCCCCGCGGGCTTTGTCTACTCGACCGAGCGGCTGCGCAATCTGGCCGACATCTGTAAACGCCATGGTGCGGGCATTTTGCAGCTGCACGGGCTGACGGGCGACATCCTGGCCTTGGGCTTCAGCAACGAAGGCACCCGCGCGGCGAGCGAGGAGCTGATGGCCAACGGTTGGGACCTGGGGGGCTCGGGTGCGGCGTTGCGCAGCCTGCAGTGTTGCGTGGGCCAGGCGCGCTGCGAGATGGCGTGCTTCGACACCATGAAGACGACGCGGTCCCTGACCAACCACTACATCTCTTTTCTGCACCGCCCGGAGTTCATGTACAAGTTCAAGATCAAGGTCTCGGGCTGCGGCAACGATTGCGCCAATGCCATGATCGGCTCGGACATGCCCATCATCGGGACGTGGAAGGGGCCGATGCAGATCGATCAGGAGAGGGTGGCCGAATTCATCGATCAAAAGGGTGTGGAGCACCTCATCGACAACGTGATCACCCGCTGTCCGACCCGCTGCATCAGCCTCAAGGGCAAGGAGCTGGTGGTGGATCACGACAATTGCGTGCGCTGCATGCACTGTATCAACGTCATGCCCAAGGCCCTGAAGCCGGGCAAGGACAAGGGCGTGACGATCTGCCTGGGGGCGAAGCGCACGCTGAAGATCGGCGACACCATGAGTTCGGTCATCGTCCCGTTCATGCCGCTGGAGACCGAGGAGGACTTCCAGAATCTCACGGACCTGATCGATCGGATCTGGGAGTTCTGGAACGAGAACGGGATGGACCATGAGCGAATCGGCGAATTCATCGCGCGGGTCGGCTTGGGGACCTTCATTGAAGGCATTGGCTTGGAGCCCGACGCGAGGATGGTGAGTCAAACGCGCACCTCGCCCTACATCAAATTCGAGGAGCTGGCGCGTGGCCGGCTGGAGGGCGAGCAGGACAAGGGGCCTGTGGTGTGGAATCGGGAGCCCGAGTCCAGCGAGTCCTCTCCCTAAGCCGGCGTCCGAGGCGTGTTCTGGCAGGACAGAGGTAGACCTTTTAGCGAATTGAGGATAGACCATGGCGAACAAGCTGGCACCAAGAGACCAGGGGGTCCCGGAGCACCGGGACCTGCTCCATCCGGGGATGGCGAGGAACTACGGCAAGTGGGACTACCATGAGCGCATCCGGCCGGGGGTTTTGCGCTACGTGTCGCACAGTGGCGAGAGCCTGTACGTGGTCAGGGCGGGCTCTCCGCGCACCATGAGCCCCGAGGTGGTGGAGAAGATCTGCAGTATTGCCGATCGCTTCTGCCAGGGCTTTCTGCGTTTCAGCATGCGCACGAACGTGGAGTTCATGGTCGAGAAGGCCGAGGAGGTGGAGCCCCTGATCGAGGCGATCAAGAGCGAGCTGGGCTTTCCGGTCGGCGGCACGGGCCCCTCGATTTCCAATATCTCGCATACCCAGGGCTGGCTGCATTGCAACCTGCCGGGCACGGACGCGGCCGGCACGGTCAAGGCGCTGATGGACGACCTGATCGCGGATTTCGAGAACGAGCGCTTCGCCAACCGGGTGAAGATCACGACCTCGTGCTGCCAGATCAACTGCGGGCGGCATGCCGATATCGGAGTCATCGTTCAACATCATCATCCACCGCGCATCAACCACAACAACATGCAGATCTGCGATCTGCCCAAGGTGGTGGCGATCTGCCCGACGGCGGCCATTCGGCCCCGAGTGGTCAACGGCACGGCCTCGGTCGAGGTGGTGGAGGAGAAGTGCATGTATTGCGGGGCCTGTCACGGCCAGTGTCCGAGCATGGAGATCCGTGACGCGGACACCGATACGCTGTCGATCTGGGTCGGCGGCAAGGGCTCCAACACCCGCGGAGGGCCGTCGCTGATGAAGCTGGCGGTGTGGGGGCTGCCCAACAATCCGCCGCGCTGGCCGGAGGTCTCGGACGCGGTGCGCAGGATCTTGGAGGCGTACCGGCAGGGCGCCCAGGACTGGGAGCGGGTCGGGGAGTGGATCGAGCGGATCGGCTGGCAGCGGTTTTTCGAGAAGACCGGCTTCCCGTTCACCAAATACCACATCGAAGATGCCCCGGGCGCCATGTGGACCTACAACCGCTCGACCCAGGTCCGGATTTAGCCACCGTCCAGTCCCATCAAGAACATCAGAATTCGAGGGCCGCAGGAGATGGAAACCACAATTCTTAGCGAGGGGCGATCGCGCGCCGACGTCGAGGTGACGCTCAAGGGCTTCGAGCCCGGCGAGATCGTGGTCCGCAATGGCCGCAGCTGGAAATGTCCGGTCTACACCCAACGACTGCCGCCGTGCCGCGGAGCCTGCCCGGCCAGCGAGGACGTTCGCGGCTACCTCACCACGATTGCCCAGGCAGATCTGTTCAATCAGACCGCCGGGGAGGCGCTCGATCGGGCCTGGGAGATCCTCACCGACAAGAATCCCCTGCCGGCGGTGCACGGGCGGGTGTGCCCCCATCCCTGCGAGAGTTCCTGCAACCGCAAGTACAAGGAAGACGGCGCCGTGGCCATCAACAACATGGAGCGATTCATCGGTGATTACGGATTGAAGCGCAAGCTCAAGCTCAAGAAGCTCACCGACGAGGTCAAGGCGCACAAGGTGGCGGTGGTCGGATCCGGACCCTCCGGGCTTTCCGCGGCCTATCAGATGGCCCGCCGGGGGTATCCGGTGACCATATTCGAGGCCTTTGACAAGCCGGGAGGCATGTTGCGCTACGGCATCCCCCCGTACCGCTTGCCCAAAGATGTGCTCGATGGCGAGATTCAGAACATTCTCGATTTAGGCGTGACGCTCCGGTGCAGCACCAAGATCGGCCAGGATATCGCGTTTGAAGACATCCGCCGGGACTTCGATGCGGTGTATTTTGCCGGCGGGTCTCACAAGGGGGCGGACATGGGCGTCCCGGGAGAGGAGTCCGCCAACATCTTCACCGCCGCCAGCTTTCTGAACCGCGTCAACACCGGTGCCCAGGTCGATATCGGCGACCGTGTGGTGATTGTCGGCGGCGGGGACAGCGCGGTGGATGCGGCCCGTGTCTCGTTGCGCCTGCAGGCATTGAAGCGGGAGGAAGAGGAGCTCTCAGAGACCCAGCAGCCCGATCAGGAAGAGATCGACGCCGAGATGAAGGCGCAGGTGGCGGTCCAGGACACCATCTCCGACAAGACGATGGTGGATGCGGCGCGGGCCACCCGGCGGGTGTCCAAGTACTCGGAAGTGGTGATTGTCTATCGGCGGACCCGAGCCGAGATGCCGGCCATTTCCGAGGATGTGGATGCCGCCGAGAAAGAAGGGATTCGAATCGAGTATCTGTGCGCGCCGGTGCGGTTCATCACCGATGGCGGGCGGGCCACGGCCGTCGAGTGCATCCGCATGGAGCTGGGCGAGCCCGACGCGTCGGGTCGGCGCCGGCCCGTGCCGATCCCAGGCTCGGAGTTCACGCTGCCCGTCGACACCGTCATGGTGGGTATAGGTCAGAAGCCGGAGCTTGTCGGTGGCTTGGCCGAGCTGGGCAACCAATGGGGATGGGTGGATGCCAACAGCATCGGCGCCACCCATCAGGAAGGGGTCTACGCGGGGGGCGATGTTTTGGGCCTGGGAATTTCGGCCAACGCCACCGGGCAGGGCCGGGTCGCCGCCCGAGCCATGGACGCCCATCTTCAAGGCAAGACCTACAAGAAGCCGCATATGGGCACAGCGATTGCGCAGACCGAGCTGCGTCTAGACTACTATGCGCCGGCGTCGCGCAACGAGGAGCAGGAGATCGACGTCGAGCAGGCGACCGCCGGCTTCAAGGAGATCAGAGAGACCCTCAGCACCGAGCAGGCCTTGGCCGAGGCGGGCCGCTGTATGAGCTGTGGGCAGTGCAATACCTGCGACCAGTGCCGGGTCTACTGTCCGCAAGTGGCCATCACCCGTGACCTGAAACGCCCCAAGGGTCAGGTGATGTTCACCGATTACTCTCGTTGTACGGGGTGTCATGTGTGCTTCGAGGCCTGTCCGACGGGGTATATTCAGATGGGGATGGGTATGTGACGGGCCTGGGCGAGGCGCTGAAAGTCCCTTCGCCGATCCGTGCAT
>Ga0210110_1000317_pt1 | contig 16627 bp, 9 predicted proteins | sample China_Galinas_PW_2_FD_184865 | JGI IMG/M metagenome (GOLD analysis project Ga0210110, IMG submission 184865) | Wetland microbial communities from San Francisco Bay, California, USA, that impact long-term carbon sequestration - China_Galinas_PWB_D1... | ecosystem: Environmental > Aquatic > Marine... | reverse complement strand
GCGGCGATCTGTGAGGCCTGCTGCCTGCCGGACGGTAGCTGCACGTTTCGCCCGGCCGATCGATGCTTGTCGGACGGCGGTATTCCTCAGGGCCAGGACTCAGACTGCGAATCCCTGCCCCAGGCATGCCCCGTCCGCCTGCAGGCTTGCTGTGCGTCCGATGGTTCGTGCACGGACGTGAGCCCGCTCGAATGCCTCTCGTCGCGCGGGCGTGCACAGGGCACCGGTTCCGTCTGTAGCGACACAACCTGTCCGATCTCCACCGTGGCGTGCTGCTTTGCCGACGGTAGTTGCTACGATTCGTCCCCGCGTGATTGCCGCAACGGCGGCGGCACTTCGAGCGGCCGAGGTACCACATGCGCTGTAGACGGCTGCACGGCGCAGCAGACTCGTCCCTGCTGCCTGCCCGACGGCACATGCGCCGAACTGACACGTGATGACTGTAGTGCCGGCGGCGGAAGGTTTCCGCGAGGCGTACAGCAATGTGCGGACGCCCAATGCACGCCGCGCGGTGGCGCTTGCTGCCTGCCGGATGGTTCGTGCCAGATGCAGTCACGCTGGAAGTGTCGTCGCGCAAGCGGCGTCTACCATGCCGGCGAGACGTGCGCTTCGAGTCCGTGCGCTGCGCCGTGATTCTCGGGGCTACTCCTTGGGTAGCTCGCCTACGCGATTCGGCATGTCGGCGAGCACGTAGGCCGTCACCGCGAGCACGGCGACGTTTTTGGAAAGCGACGTCGGATCGATCTTGTCGATCGTGTCGGCGTTCGTGTGGTGGTAGTCGAAGTAATGTTCGCCGTCGACGCGATGCCCGGCGAGCACGATGCCGTGCTCCTTCATCGGCCCGACGTCCGCGCCACTGCCGCCCGGCTTCGCCCCCAGCGTGCCGAATGATTTCGGAAACAGCGACATGATCTCGCCGAACTGCTTGACGGCGATCGCCCGCCGCGTCTCGTCCTTGCAATCGACGGAATAGCCGCGCGGCTCGAACACGCCGCTGTCCGACTCGATCGCGGCCACGTGGTTCGGCATCTCGGCCGCGTGGTCCTTGTGGTAGGCCTTGGCGCCGCGCGTCCCGTTCTCCTCGTTCGTCCAACACACCACGCGAATCGTCCGTCGCGGGTGAAGATCGAGCTTGCGCAGCACGTTGATTGCTTCCATGGCGATGACAATGCCGCCGCCGTCGTCCTCGGCGCCCTGGCCGACGTCCCACGAGTCGATGTGTCCGCCGATCACGACGTATTCGTCCGGGTTCGTCCGGCCGCGCAACTCGCCGATGACGTTGGCCGACTCCGCGTCCGGCAGCGTCTTCGCGCCCATCTTGAGATTGACGACCACCTCCGTGCCACGGTCTGTCAGTCGCTTGATCTCCTCGGCATTCTCCACGGTGATCGCCGCGGCCGGGATCTTCTCCTTGGCGTCACCGTAGTGCATGGCGCCGGTGTGTGGCGTGTAGAGGCTCTTGGCCGTCACCGATCGCACGAGCACCGCGACCGCACCCTTGGCCGCCGCCAGACGCGCCCCGTCCACCCGATACTTCACCGTTTCGCCGTAGCCGGCGCCGCGCTCCGGGTCGTAGGGCGGCATGGCCTTGTTGAAGAGCACGATTTTGCCGCGCACCGCGTCGCCGGCTGCGTTCAACCCGTCCTCGTCCGGCACGACGATCACCGGCGCGGTGATGCCGTCGGGCGGCGTCCCGACCGACCCGCCCAACCCGAGCATCGCCATCTCCTTGGCGTGCGGCTTGATCATGTAGGCGGACTCCTGACCGCGGACCCAGTGCGGCACCATCACCTTCTCCAGCCGGACCCGCTCCTGCCCGTCGGACTTCATAGTGTTGGCCGCCCAGTGCACGGCATGCTCCAGCGCGCGGGAACCGCTCAGCCGATGCCCGACGTCGAGACACAGCGCCTCGAGCTTGGCGTAGGCGTCGTTGCCGGCCATGACGGAGTCGACGATTCGCTTGGCGACGTCCTGGTACTGTGCGGCGATCTTCCCGCCGCGGTCGGCCACGGGTGGCTCCTTCTCCGGGTAGGTCGCGCCCGCGGACAGGATCGCAAGCAGCAACGCCAGGGACAGGTTTCGTCGGGTCATGTCGGCTCCTTCGGTGATGGAATGGGGGGTCACGTCGGCCGCGGTCCCCTCCGGACCGTCCGGCTCGGCGACGATGATTCTATCGGACCGGACCCGGCTTGCCAGCGTCGGAACGCATTGGCCGGGCCGTCCGCTGGTCCGGGGGGTCACGTTCGCGTAACATTTTGTGCGGCGTCGAGTTACGAGACTAATCGAGGTGTAAAAAACGCGGGTCAAGCCCTATGATACGGCTTCGCGAAAACAAGTCGCCGCATGCCGATAGGGGTGGTGACAACACAGTTTGACGGAAACCCAGATGACACCCCGGAAGAAACTGCTGGTCACACTGAGCCTGGTTGTGGTCTGCCTCATGGCGGCGCCGACACCGGCGATGGCGTACATCGGCCCGGGGGCCGGCATCGCGATCGGGACGACGGTTGTCACTTTCTTCGCCGCGCTCGTCTCCGGGTTGACGGCGTTCGTTCTTTGGCCGATCCGCTGGATGCTCCGCGCGGTTCGCGGCCGACGTGCGTTGGCCAAGGCGCGCATCAAGCGGTTTGTCGTGCTTGGGCTCGACGGCATGGAGCCTTCGCTGGCCGAGAAGTTCATGGCCGAGGGAAAAATGCCCAACCTCGCCCAGCTTCGCGAGCGGGGTACCTACTGCAAGCTTGGCACGACCGCGCCGCCGCTGTCGCCCGTGGCGTGGTCCACGTTTTTGACCGGGTGCAATCCGGGCAAGCACAACGTTTTCGACTTTCTCATGCGCGATCGGCGCAACTACAAGCCGCTGCTCTCGTCGGTCGACATTCGCGGCCCGTCGCGCACGCTCAAGGTCGGCAAGTACGAGATTCCCCTCGGAAAAGCCAACATGCGCCTGCTGAGAAAGGGCAAGCCGTTCTGGAACGTGCTCGGGGAGCACGGCATCTTCAGCAACATCATCCGCGTGCCCATTACATTCCCGCCGGAGCCGTTTCGCGGCGTGCTTCTGTCGGCGATGTGCGTGCCGGATCTTCGCGGCACGCAGGGTACGTTCTCGTTCTACACGACGCGGGCGGCCGGCGAGGGCGAGTACATCGGCGGCGAGCAGATTCGCGTCACGCGAGACGGCGATGTCGTGCGGTCCGAGCTGATCGGCCCCGAGAACAGCATCCAACCCGGCACCGGGCCGATGCGATGTCCGTTCACCGTCCGCGTGCTCGACAAAGATCGAGCCGAGCTGAGCGTCGGCGGCGAGACGATCGAACTGAAGCGAGACGAATACACGCCCTGGGTGCCGGTGCAGTTCAATGCCGGGGTTGGCATCAAGGTGAAAGGCATTTGCGAGTTTCTACTAATCGCGACGGAGCCGGAGTTCGAGCTCTACGTGACGCCGGTGCAGATCGATCCGGACGCGCCGGCCATGCCCATCTCGCACCCCACGGTCTACGCGACCTACCTGTCCAAGAAGCAGGATCGCTTCGCCACGCTCGGGCTCGCGGAAGACACCTGGGGCATGAACGCCAAAATCCTCGACGACGACGGCTTTCTTCACCAGTGCCTCGAGGCCGACGCCGAGCGCGAGAAGATGTTCTTCGACGCCCTGGACAAGGTGCGCCGCGGCCTGTGCGTGTGCGTGTTCGACGGGACGGACCGCATCCAGCACATGTTCTGGCGCTACATCGACGACAAGCACCCGGCGCACGCCGGCCAGTGCCCCGAAAGCCGCCAGCGGCGTGACGCGATCGAGAAGCTCTACGAGCGTATGGATCGGCTTGTCGGCAAGACCATCCAGGCCTGCGACGACGACAACACCGTGCTGATGGTGATTTCGGACCACGGCTTCAACTCGTTCCGTCGCGGCATCGATTGGAACGTCTGGCTCGAGCAAAACGGCTACCTCGTGACCAAGGAAGGCGAGCGCGGCAAGAAATACCTCGGCGGGGTCGACTGGTCGCGCACGAAGGCCTATTGCCTGGGGCTGGCGGGCATCTGGCTCAACGTCAAAGGCCGCGAGTCCGAGGGCATCGTCGACCCGAAAGAGGCCGGGGCGCTTCGCGACGAACTCTGCCAGAAGCTCACCGGCCTGCTCGACACCGACACCGGCGAAGTGGCGGTGAGTCGGGCGTTCAACGCCCACAAGATCTACACCGGCCCGTACAAGGCCGACGCGCCCGACATCATCATGGGGTATGCCAAGGGGTACCGCGTGTCGTGGGAGGCGGCCATCGGGCAGATCACCGAGAAGGTCTTTCACGACAACGACAAGGCGTGGAGCGGGGATCACTCGATCGATCCGAAGCACGTTCCGGGTGTGATGTTCTGCAACCGCAAGCTGGAAGCCGAGCGGCCGCACCTGATGGACCTCGGGCCCACGGTGCTTGATCTTTTTGGCGTGGAGACGCCCAAGCACATGGACGGCCGACCGCTTCGCGTCGCCGAGGCCGACGGCACGTTCCCGTCCGGCAACGGGTACGCCAAGCCGGCGCCGGTAGCGGCGACTGCCTGACGAGGGAATCATGCCACAGCGCGACACGCCGAAACAACACTGGAATGACATCGGTAGACTCGTTGGCCCACGATCGGTTGATTTCTCCACTCGAGGCGTACGTGCGCTTTTCAGAACAACCGTGCTCGCGCTTCTGGTTCCGGCATGTACGGTCGTTCTGCCGTCGTGTTCCCAAAAGCCGGCGGCGACGGCGACGGCGCCGCGCGTCGTGGTGCTTGGCTTCGACGGCGTCGACCCCCGTCTCTGCGAGCGCATGATGGACAAGGGCGAGCTGCCCAACCTGGCGAAAATGCGCGCCATCGGCGGCTTCAAGCCGCTGGGCACGACCATGCCGCCGCAGAGCCCGGTGGCCTGGGCGAGCTTCATCACCGGCGCCAATCCCGGTGTCACCGGCATCTTCGACTTCGTCCATCGTGACCCGAAGAAGCAGTGTGCGCCCTACTACTCGGCGGCCGAAACGGTGCCCGGCGATCCCGGCTGGGACGTCGGCAAGTTCAACCTGCCGCTGACCTTTTGGCCGTTCGACCAGACGCCGACGCGGACGGTGCTCATGCGCGACGGCACGCCGTTTTGGAACTACCTCGACGCGGCCGGCATTCCCACGCAGATCTACGACATCCCGGCCGACTATCCGCCGAGCAAATCCAAGTATGGACACGTGCGGAGCCTGGCGGGTATGGGCGTGCCGGACCTTCGCGGCACCTACGGCACCTACCAGTATTTCTCCGAGCTCGTCATCACGCGCCAAGACGTGGCCGGCGGCGTCCACCGCCCGCTCGTGTTTCGCGACAACAAGGCCAGAACCCTGCTCGAGGGGCCCGACAACGGTGCGCTGAAAACGCCCGAGCGCGTGACGGTGCCTATGGTCATCTACCGGCATCCGACCAAGCCATCCGCGCGCATCGACATCCAGGGCAAAAGCATCGTCCTGAACGAAGGTGACTGGAGCGATTGGGTCCAGGTCGACTTCAAGCTCGATATGCCGCCGTTTCTGCCGAGTGCCCATGCCAGCGGCATCTGCCGCTTCTATCTGAAGGAGGTTCACCCCAACTTCAGCCTTTACGTCTCGCCGATCAACATCGACCCCAGCGACCCGGGCGACCAGCGCCTCACCGAGCCGCCCGAGATGCTGACCGACATGTACCACGCGCTCGGCTTCTTCTACACCACCGGCTTCCAGGAGGAACACAACGCGCTGTCCAACAAGGTCTTTACCGACGCGGAGTATAAGGTCCAGGCGGAGGACGTCCTCTCCGAACGGCTCAACCTGTTGGACTACGCGACCGCGCACTACGATGACGGGCTGCTGTTTTTCTACTTTTCGAGCACGGACCAGATCGCGCACATGTTCTGGTGGGACAGCGACGCCAAGCACCCGGTGCGCACCCCCGAGAACGCCAAGAAGTACAACAACGTCATCATCGACGTCTACAAGCGCATGGACCAGATCGTCGGCCAGGCCGTCGAACGCTACGGCGACAAGGCCACCATCCTGGTCATGTCCGACCACGGATTCTGCAATTTCCGCCGGCAGGTCAACCTCAACACGTGGCTCCGCGACAACGGCTACCTCAATCCACCCGACGCGCGCTGCCTGATGCAGCCCTGCAACGGGCAAATGGTCGACTGGACGCAGACGCGGGCCTACGGCCTGGGGCTCAACGGGCTCTATCTGAATCTCGAGGGGCGCGAACGCGAAGGCATCGTCCGGCCCGACCAGCGCGACATGCTGCTCACCGAGATCAGCGAAAAGCTGCTCAAGCTTCGCGATCCGGAAGACGGTGCGCCGGTGATCAAGGCGGTCCATCGCGCCGATCAGATCTATTCCGGCCCCGAGGTGTACAAGGCGCCGGATTTGCTGGTCGGTTATTATCGCGGCTACCGGGCGTCGTGGGCGACGACCATGGGCGGCATGCCCGACAAACTCATCACCGACAACGATACGGCCTGGAGTGCCGATCACTGTATCGACAACTCGGAGGTGCCGGGCGTGATCTTCGCCAACCGGCCGATCACGCGCGTGAACCCGACGCTGATCGACCTGGCGCCGACGATCCTCAAGCTGTTCAACGTCGATGTGCCGAAAGACCTGAAGGGCGGCAGCCTGTTCGAGGGCGAATCGACCGCCAGTGCCTCGCCGATGACCAAGGAGTAGAAGTGTGGCCAAGATCAAGCTCGATGCCGGTTTGTACGATCGCGTCAAGAAAGTCTCCGAGATCGCCGGCTATCCGTCGGTCGATGATTTCGTGATCCACGTCCTCGAAAAGGAGCTCTCCGTGCTCGAGTCGGCCGACTCCGACGCCGAGGTCGAGGAGCGCCTTCGCGGCCTGGGCTACATCGAATAATCGGATCCTGACCCGCGGCGTGCTGCGTGCATAGCCGACGGCTTCTGGCATGGTACAAACCCTCACCAACGCGTTGCTCAGCCTCACGGCCTTTGTGCTGTGGGTGTGCTCGGGTATCTATACGGCGCTTGCGGACGTGTGCAGCGTCATCAAGCACGTGCTCGCGCCGGCTCTTTCCCCGCTGCTGCGCTTGCTCAACCCGATCACGACCAAGATCGGCGACGTCGTGTACGCGGCGCTGCGCCCGCTGCCGGACTGGTGCGGCATCACCCTGATCGCCGGCATTACCGGCATCGTGCTGCTGCTGTGGTTCCGCACGATCTCCAATCAGGATGCGATCACCCGGTCCAAGGACGAGATGAAAGCCCACCTGCTGGCGCTCAAGCTCTTCAAGGACGATCTGCGAACGGTGCTGCTGTCCCAGGTCCGTTTGTTCTGGGCAGGCGCCAAGCTCCAGCGATATGTGTTGACGCCGGTGTTGCTCGCCATGCCGCTGATGCTGCTCATGCTGGCGCAGTTGGGCGTGCGTTATCAATGGCGGCCGATCCACGTCGGCGAGCGCGTGGTCCTGAAGGTCAACGTCGACGCGGAGAAAATCAACCCGGACACGATCACCCTGGCGGACGCGCCGGGCGTGAACGTCGAAGCCGGCCCGGTGCCCGGCGGCGACATCGTCGCGTGGCGCCTGGCCGGGGCGAAGCCGGGACTTCACGAGCTGGCCATCAACGTCGGCGACCACAAGATCACGAAGGAGATCGCCGTCGGAGACAAGCTGATGCGCGTCAGCGCCCTTCGCCCCGGCCGGGACTGGACCGAGCAGCTTCTCAATCCGATCGAGTCGCCCCTGCCCGCGGGCGGCCCGGTCCGCTCGATCGAGATCGTCTACCCCCAGCTCGACTCGTTCGTCATCGGCGCCGACTGGTGGGTGCTCTACTTCCTGATCATCTCCATCGGCGTCGCCCTCATCTTCAAGCCGGTCTTCGGCGTGAAGTTCTGAACGCCGCGCTGAGTGCATTGCCTACGGCGTACACCACCCGCAGGCATCCATGCAGAATCCGTCGAGGCAGACGCCACCGGTGCACTGGCCATCGCCCAAGCAGGCAGTGGCGCCGCACGTCACGGCCGAGGGACACGTGCATCCTTCCGGGCGGCCACCATAGCCAGTAAAGGTGTCCACGTACCGCTCGCCCAGGAACGCCTGTATGACGACGTAAATGTCGCCGAAGTCGACGGGTCGATTCGGTCTGATTACGCTCGGCTGCAACTGCGCCCGCGCCTTGGGCGGCGCCGTCGGGGCCGCGAGGAACTTGTCGATCAGGGCCGTGATGTCGGTGAAATCCGGCTCTGTCGGGCCTTGCCCGTCGAACGGCGCGACGATGTCGCCGAACTTCGCGTTGGTAAACCTCAGCGGCTCGGAGTAGCTCGACGCGAACGACAGATCGCAGCCGGCCTCCACCGCCTGCACCTTGTACCGCCCCCACGGAATAATTTGCGCGCCGGTCACGTGAAACTCCGACTCCCCGCTCCAATCGGTGTAGTACGGGTCGCACTGCAATCGAGCCACGCTGAACGTCTGTCCCGGGTGGGCAGCGTTCTCGTCCGGGTAGTCGCCGAGCGGCCCCACCCAAAGCGGCACATACTCGGCGTACTCTAGGCCGGGCAGCGTGAGCGGATTGACCCGCAGCGCGATCTGACGACCCGCCCAGGACGGATCGGGCCGCATGGTGAGGTAGCGGTTCTTGGCAATCGGTTGCACTTCGGCCAGTGGGGCGGCCGGCGGCACGCAGCACTCGTCCGGCAGGCCGTCGGAGTTGTCGTCCAGCGACGTGCCGTTGGCGATGTCGCACGAGTCCGGCACGCCGTTTTCGTTGCAGTCGAACGCAGTGCCAGTGAACAGGTCGCACAGGTCGGACACGCCGTTGTTGTTGCAGTCCTCGGTGCCGCCCGGTTCGCACTCGTCGGGGACGAGGTTTCCGTTGCAGTCCTCGCTGGTACCGGCCGCGATGTCGCAGATATCCTGCGCGGAGTTGCTGTTGCAGTCCTCATTGGGGTCACACTCATCGGGTACGCCATTGCCGTTGCAGTCCTGGCTGAGGCCCAGCGCGACGTCGCAGTCATCCGGCAGGCCCGAATCGTTACAATCGTTCTCGCATTCATCCGGAATACCATTTCCGTTGCAATCGTTGCTCGTGCCGCCGGAGACGTCGCAATCGTCAGGAGACCCGTTGCCATTACAATCCGTCTCGCACTCGTCGGGGATCTGGTTGTTGTTGCAATCGGGCGCACCGCCGACGACCAGGTCGCACGCGTCGTCGCGGCCGTTGTGGTTGCAGTCGCCAATGCAGGCCGACACCGGCGTTCCGCCGGCAGCAAAGCAGCTTGCGGGACCGAGATCGCTGCACGAATAGCCAAGGCAGCAGCCGGTATCGATTGTAATGGTGGCCGGGCGGAACTCGGCAATCGGCGCAAAGCGCTGCGCGTTCCCATCGCCAACCTGCATGAACGTCGCGTCGAGGCGACGGTCGAAGCCCACCGTGTACGAGCCGGTCGCGCCCGGCGGGACGTCGATGACAATCGTGCCGCCGTACACCGTCGTACCGGGATCGGCAACATCGTAGCCGAAGTAGGCGAAACTGAGCCGAGCCCGATTTCCGGAGTCGTTGGGTTCGGTGAAGCTGTAGAACTCGCTGTACCTGGAACCATCATAGTACGCAGGCGAGCACACACCTGTGCACGTGCCACCGGGGCAAGACGAGCTACTGCTGGAATCGGGGCAGCCCCTCCCGTCGTTTTCGCCCCCGACACATTGGCGATCAATGCACCTCGCATATCCATCGAATGTATCCTCGCAGTGATACGCCCCAGCGATGCACGGCTCCTGGGCGAATTCGACGCTCACGTCTGAGCCGTTGTGGAACCCCGCGCTGTCGAGCGTCGCCTGCCACGCCACAAGACCATCTGTCCCCCATCCCGACAGGCGCAGCTCAAACCACAGGCGAACGCTGCCCTCGGTCAGGAAGATCTGATTTCCGTCGATGGCCACGTCCGTCGGATAGCTCGTTCCGTTGTACGGCAGGACCGGAACGACTTCCATCACGGCCGAGCGGTTAAGAAAGGTGCAGTCGGCGCTACAACCGCTACCACCGTCGCACTCTTCGAGATGTTCGACGATGCCGTTGCCACATTCCGGCTCGATGCGACAGAGACTGTCGCACCCGTCGCCATCAAGCTTGTTGCCGTCATCACATAACTCACCCGCGTCCATCGTGCCGTTGCCGCACAGGCCCTCGAGTTGGCAGAACTCATCGCAGCCGTCGCCAGGGGCCGCGTTGCCGTCATCGCAGGCTTCCCCCGGCTCGACGATGCCGTTGCCGCACACATACTCGAACTGGCAGAACTGGTTACACCCGTCACCGGGAGTTGTTCCGCCGTCGTCGCACTGCTCGTCAACACCGACAATGCCGTCGCCACAGACCGACGTGTCCGGTGAGCACCGAAGACACCTGTCAGCGCAGAAGCCATCCAGACACACGCCATAGGTACCGTTGTAGCAGTTGGCGTCGGTAGTGCAGGGGATGATGCCGCATGGGAATGTGCTCGGACAGCCGCACGGAGGCCGCCAGGACACATTTTCGCCGAACGACTCGCCTTGGATGGCGCCGATGAACAATGCCCCCAAGTCTCTCAAATCCACCGGACGATCCGGCCACACGGTGTCCGGCAGTAGCTGCGCCTGGGTCTTGCTGGGTGAGCTTGGCGCGGCGAGGAATTTGAGCACCGCAGCGACCATGTCGAGCGCATCCGGCTGCGACGCGACACCCGGCCCCTCGAACGGTTCGACGATATCGCCGAACTTGGCGCCATGGACCGTGATCGGCGCCGAGTAGCAGGTCGGATCACTCAGGTCCGTACAGGAAATGTCCACACGCTGCACGGTGTACACACCTTCCGGTTGAATCTCCCCTGCATAGAGGTGGATTGGGACGCCTACTGACCATGTGGTGAAGTACGGTTCGCACTGGAGCGGCGCCACGGTCACCGTCGCACTGGGATTGCCGGAGTTCTCATCCGGTGCCTGCCACGTCGGCCCTGCCCAGAGTTGCAATCCGTCGTACTCGGGAAAGTCTGGCAGGTGAGCGACCGTCACCAGGATCGCCTCCTGGCCGCTGCCGGCGTCGGGCACCACGATCGACAGGTACCGGTTCTTCTTGATCCCGCTGGGGTCCGGCCGCACGGGGTTGGGCACGACCGTGCCGGCGTACGTGGCGGATGCCAGCAGGCATGAAGTCACGATCACGGTCAACGCACACCAGTTCCCTTCGATAATTCGGTTCGACGCGTCCATAGCGAGACTCCTATAGAGTTGGCAGGGAACGAACAACCTACGGCGCCGGTACGGTGGGGAGGTGCTTTCCCGACGCCAATGCAACCGTCATCCTACACTTCCCGCGCGAGAATTGCCAGCACTTTTCGTTCCGCGGGCGCCGAAACGCGAGCCGCCGCCGGGCATCAGGGGCCCCGGCGGCGGCATTAATAACTATTTCTCAATTGTGGGATGGGCGGCCCTACAGCCGTTCCGTAATCGACTTCCCCTGCATGAAGAGCTGCAGGTAGTCGCGGCCGCCGGCTTTCGAGTCCGTGCCCGACATGTTGAACCCGCCGAACGGCTGCACGTCGACCAGTGCCCCCGTGCATTTGCGATTGAAGTATAAATTGCCTACGTGGAACTCGTGGCGAGCTCGCTCGAGTCGCATGCGATCGTTGGAGAAGAGCGCGCCGGTCAGCCCGTACTCCGTGCCGTTGGCGATCTCCAGCCCTTCGTCGAAGCTCTTACACGGTATCACCGCCAGCACCGGGCCGAAGATTTCCTCCTGCGCGATGCGGGCGTTCGGCTTGACCCCGTCGATGATCGTCGGGGGAATGAAATACCCCTTGCCGCTCGCGTTGCCGCCCTCGAGCACCGCCTTGCCCTCGCCCTTGCCTACCTCGATGTAGCTGTGGATCTTGTCGTAGGCCGGCTTGTCGATCACCGCGCCCATGAACAGGTTCTCTTCGCTCACCGTGTCGCCGATGGTGAGCTTCTTCGCACGCTCGACGACGCGCTGAAGCACCGCGTCATGCACGTCCCTGTGGACGATCAGCCGGCTGCACGCCGAGCACTTCTGACCCTGAAAGCCGAACGCCGCCGCGACGACGCCCTCGGCCGCCGCCTCCACATCCGCCGTTTCGTCCACCACGATGCAGTCCTTGCCGCCCATCTCCAGCACGGTGCGCTTCAGCCAGATCTGGCCCTTCTGCACCTTGGCCGCCTTCTCGAAAATACCCGTGCCCACCTCGCGCGAACCGGTGAAGGAAATGAACCGTGTCAGCGGGTGGCATACCATCCCGTCGCCCACGCTCGAGCCCGGCCCCGGAACGAAGTTGAGCACCTGTTTCGGCAGCCCCGCCTCGTGCAGGATTTCGACCAGCTTCGCCGCCACCACCGGCGACGTGCTCGCGGGCTTCAGGCACACGGCGTTGCCCGTGACCAGCCCGGCCGTCGTCATCCCCGCGCAGATCGCCAGGGGGAAGTTCCACGGCGGAATCACCACGCCCACGCCGAGCGGCATGTAGCGCACCTCGTTGTCCTCGCCGGCAAACGGCGTCACCGGGTGCGGGCCGCCGAGGCGGATCATCTCGCGACCGTAAAAGTCGAGAAAGTCGATCGCCTCGCACGCGTCGGCGTACGCCTCGATCCAGCTCTTGCTCTCCTCGAAGCACATCCACGCCGCCAGCTCGTAGATGCGGCGGCGCATGATGGCCGCCCCCTTGATCAGGATGCGCCCGCGTGTTTCGGGGTCGACGCGGCGCCACTCCTTGAACGCCTCGGCCGCCGAACGCACCGCCTTGTCCGCCAGGTCGGCGTTCGCCTTGGCCATGACGCCGACCACGCGATCGGGGTCGGCCGGCGAGGTGGACGCGAAGGTCTCGCCCGTGGCCACCGGCTCGCCGTTGATCCACAGGGGGTACTCGCGGCCCAACTGGGACCTCACGAGGTCCAGGGCGGCGATCATCTTCTTCCGCGGCTGATCCTGGGAGAAATCGACGTACGGTTCCGGAGCGAATGGGGTCAACATGGCTGCACCTCGTTCAGGTTTTTGGGCGTTGGCCGGGGCGGCGATTGAGGCCGCACGGTCCCGGCGGGTGCCGACGTTTTCGAGGTGGATTTGTACCGCAAGTGCCGCCGTTTCGCCAGTTCGGGAAGGGGCCGGGTGCCCCATCGTTCGTCGAGTAGGGTGCCCCATCGTTGGTCGAGAAGGGTGCCCCATCGTTGGTCGAGTAGGGTGCCCCATCGTTGGTCGAGAGAATGGTGCCCGTTTCCGTGTGACGTTATCTCGACCAACGGTGGGGGACGGAAACGATTCACGACAACCATCGGTCCCCCGCCCTTGTGCGGGATGGGCGCTGACGGTCTTTCGATTCCAATCGACCCGCCCAAGGACGGGGCACCCGTCTCCATCGTCGGTCGAGTAGGGTGTCCCATCGTTGGTCGAGAAGGGTGTCCCATCGTTGGTCGAGAGAATGGTGCCCGTTTCCGTGTGACGTTATCTCGACCAACGGTGGGGGACGGAAACGATTCACGACAACCATCCGTCCCCCGCCCTTGTGCGGGATGGGCCGGAACGGCTTTTCGTTTCGTTTGGACCCGCCCAAGGACGGGGCACCCGAGCGGGATGGGCGCTGACGGTCTTTCGATTGCAATCGACCCGCCCAAGGACGGGGCACCCGTCTCCATCGTCGGTCGAGTAGGGTGCCCCATCGTTGGTCGAACGTTTGACGTTCCGGAGCCGTGTCATGTTCTCTCGACCAACGGTGGGGGAAGGAATCGATGGTCGACGACCGTTCGTTTCCCGATCCCACGATCATCCGTCCCCCGCCCTTGCCCGGGATGAACGTTGACGGTTCTTTGAGTGGTATCGACCCGGGCAAGAACGGGGCACCCGGCGTCCGGGTACTAACTCGGCGGGAGGCGCGTGTTGTTGTAGGCCGGGTACTGCCCCGCGCCGTTGAGCAGGTCGATCACCTCGAGGATGTCGGTCGCGTTGGTCGCGCCGGAGCGATCCACGTCGGTGGACCACGGCTCGTGCGGCTCACTCACGCCGTTGAGGAAGTCGATCAACTCGAGAATGTCGGTGGCGGTGGCGGCCGCGTCACCGTTCACGTCCCCCGGCATGAACCCGAGCCGGACACGCGACCCGCTCATCGTGTGGATGATGGTCGTCCATGCACCCGGCACGATCGGCCCGTCGAGCGTCAACAGCAAGTGGTCGGCGTCGATCTGCTCCACCGAGGCGATCGCCGGCGTGTTCGCGGTCGAGCCGCCGTTCTGGACCAGCTCGAAGTCATTGAGACCCACCGTGGCGATGGTCGCTGCGGGGAAGGTCAAGGTGACCGCACTCCAGCCGTACCGCACGTTCGGATCGTCCGGATCGAACGGGCGGCGCGCGTCGATTGCGCCATCCGGCGGATCGCTGTCTATGATGCGCGGGTAGTCCGACGCGGCAGCCAGGGCGTCGTAGGCGTTGACCCGGCCGCGGCCCGTGTACCATTCGGGCGGATTGAGCTTGTCCGGCGGCGCGTCCATCGGAACGGCCGTGTCCATGATCAACTGGCACACGGTCTGCGGCTGCATGTCCGGCGCGATCGAGCGGATCAACGCGGCAATCCCGGACACGTGCGGCGTCGCCATCGATGTCCCGCTCAGGTATTGGTACGATGTCGGTGGGAACGTCGACAGGATATGGTCGCCCGGCGCGACCACGTCGACCTCCGGCCCGTAGTTGCTGGCCCAGTTGGCCGTGCTGAAGACCTCTGAAGCCACCTGGTTCGCCTTGGTGATGCCGCCGACGGCGAGCGTGTGCTCCGACTTGGCCGGGTAGGACACGACGCCCGGGCCGCCCGACAGGTTGTTTCCGGTGGCGGCGACGATGACCACCCCGAGATCGTTGGCGTAGTTGACCGCGTTTTGCAGCAGGATCGTCTCGAGTGCTGAGAGGTCGTTGTATTGCAGGCTCATGTTGATCACGTCGGCCCCGTGATCCGCCGCCCAGGTAATGCCTTCGGTGAGGTCCGTGACGATGCCGCTGCAACCGCCGTAGGAGTCCTGCAGGATATCGATGGGCATGATCTCGCAGCCCCAGCAGACGCCGGCGACGCCGAGTCCGTTGTCACCGGCCGCCGCCGCGATCCCCGCGACGTGCGTGCCGTGCTTGAGCGAGCAGTCGTCACCGGTTCCCGTCGGGTCGGGGTCGGCCGTGTTCGTCCCCGGTATCATGCGGTCGGCGAACTCCGGGTGCGGATCGACACCACTGTCGATGATCGCAATGATCACCGGGTGATCCACCTCGCCGGTGGTGATCTCCCATGCCTCGGGCGCGTCGATGTCGGCATCCGCGACCGAGCCGAAGATGGACCCGTCGTTGTTCATTCCCCATTGCTGGTCGAAGTCCGGATCGTCGGGGATGACGGCCCCGACGCCGCCGATGGCATCGACCCCGGCCGCGGCGATCTCGTCGCCGTCCGCGGCGAAGTCGGCGGCCATGGCGGGCGTGTTCGTCCCGCGCGCCGTGTCGAGGATGTAGTAGCGATCCAATCCGTACTTCGCGGCCAGGTCCGGATGGGCGAAGCCGGTTTCGAATACCGGACGCATGCGCGTGACGCCCCAACGCCGAAACGAGTTATCGAGCGTGGGCGACATCACGCGGCGCGCGGCGTCGGTGAGCTGGCCGCCGTGGTGCCGTTGTGAGTCCTGGATGGCCGCGGCGAACCCGCGCCGTACCTGGATGACGATGTGCGACGAGTCGTAGCCGCCGATGGTATCGGGCGCGGGTCCGTTTTGGGCGCGTGCGGGCGCGATCGCGAAGACCGACACCACGAGCGCGCACACCAGCGACAGATTCCCGGTTATTCGACGAGCCATTCCGGCCATAGCCGACTCCGTGCTTCTCGCAGCACACGTGTGCCGCCGCGTTTCTGTCTTGACCAACCCCCAACTCGAAGCGAAAGGCGCCCCTTCGAGCCGGCCGCGCCCCCAAGGAGGCGGGCCTGTTCGTGAATGCATCAGGGTGCAACGTGTTGCGTCGGCGCTGGACCCGAGGATCGCGGCCGATTGGATGAAACCCCGTTTGATTCATAATATGGCCCGCGCCAGCCGGATTCAACACGACCCACCCGGCCGCCAAGGCCCATAACCTACGTCCGGAAGGCCATTTCGGTACCCATGACGTGGCCGGTGTGCCATCTTTGGTCGCGGGTGTCCCATTATTGGAGTGCCCCGTCCTTGGTCCGGGTGCCCCATCGTTGGTCGAGAGGATGCGGGTGCCCCATCGTTGGTCGAACGTCTGACGTTCCGGAGCAGTGCCATGTTCCGTCGACCAACGGTGGGGGACGGACTTGATCGGCGACGAGCCTCGATGTCGCGGTCCTACGTTCCTCCGTCCCCCGCCCTTGTGCGGGATCGGCGTTGACGGTTTTTCGATTCCATTCGACCCGCCCAAGGACGGGGCACCCGCGTTTCCCACCTTTCGTCGAGTAGGGTGCCCCATCGTTGGTCGAACGTTGGACGTTCCGGAGCAGTGCCATGTTCCGTCGACCAACGGTGGGGGACGGACTTGATCGGCGACGAGCCTCGATGTCGCGGTCCTACGTTCCTCCGTCCCCCGCCCTTGTGCGGGATCGGCGTTGACGG
>Ga0210110_1000316_pt1 | contig 16635 bp, 12 predicted proteins | sample China_Galinas_PW_2_FD_184865 | JGI IMG/M metagenome (GOLD analysis project Ga0210110, IMG submission 184865) | Wetland microbial communities from San Francisco Bay, California, USA, that impact long-term carbon sequestration - China_Galinas_PWB_D1... | ecosystem: Environmental > Aquatic > Marine... | reverse complement strand
CCCTGCGCTGTGCGGGTGCGCGACCGTCGAGGGCACCGGCCGAACGCAACTCATGTTGATATCGCCCCAGCAGGAGCAGGCGCTCGGGGCCCAGGCATACCAGGAGGTCCTGAGCAAGGAACGTATTTCAAACGATGCCCACATGACGGGCATCGTTCGGCGCGTCGGCGAGCGGATCGCGGCCGTGGCGAACCGGCCGGACTTCGCGTGGGAGTTCAAACTCATCGAGTCGCCGCAGGTGAACGCCTTCTGCCTGCCCGGCGGAAAGATCGCGGTGTACACCGGTATTCTCCCGATCATGAAGAACGAGGCCGGCATGGCCGTCGTGCTCGGTCACGAAGTTGCACACGCGGTGGCGAGGCACGGCGGTGAGCGCATCAGCCAGCAACTCGGTGCGGCATTGGTGATGGATATCGCGGCGGCGGGACTGGGCGACGCGTCTCCCAGAAACAAGGAGCTGGCGCTCAAGGCACTCGGGGTGGGTGTAAACGTCGGCGTCATGTTGCCGTTCAGTCGCGAGCACGAACTCGAAGCGGACCAACTCGGGCTGATGTATGCCGCCAAGGCGGGCTACGACCCGCGCGAGGCGGTGCGCCTCTGGGAGCGGATGGAGTCGGCCGGCAAGGGCAAACCGCCGGAGTTTCTCTCGACGCATCCGAGCGAGCGACACCGCATCAGTGACCTCGAAGCGCTCATGGGCGACGCGATGCGTAACTACCAGGCCGCGCCCGAGCAGTATGGGCTCGGTGAGAGTTGGAAATAGGCGACGTGGGCTGCCGCGCGACCCCGCGAGGCAACCTGCTCGGCAAGCACTCACTCCTTGTCGCGGACGCTTTGCACCTTCTGATCGATCGTCTGGGCGCGATCGGTGCGCGTGCCGAGCTTGATCGTCGTCGAGATTCGCGGCGCCCCCATCTCATGGACGCGCTCGTGACATTTCTTGACGGCCGCCATGACGTTGTCCCAGTCGCCTTCGATGGTCGTGCCGTAGCCATGCAGATGCGGCTCCAGGCCGGCCTCGCGGATCACATCCTGACACGCCACGATGTACTTCGAGACGGAGACGCCGACGCCGATGGGCACGACGCAAAGATCCAGTATGACGTTCATCGGGTTTCTCCCTTCTGCTTCGGCGATTATAGTCCATCCCGTGCCGGGCGGCACCCGGCCGGGCGATCGCGGAGTGGGGCATGGACTACGAGAAACTCATCGAGGTAAGCCAGTGCAATCGCGATGCCGGTACGTTCGTCGAATTCGACGGGCTGGAGCTGGCCGTGTTTCTGCTCGGCGATCCGCCGCGGGCGATCGTGATCGACAACGCCTGCCCGCACGCCGGCGGGAACCTCTCCGGCGGCACGGTGGACGGCGAGATCGTCGCGTGCCCCTGGCACGATTGGCGGTTTGACTTGAACACGGGTGTGTGTACGCACTCGGACCTGGCCCGGGTGCGTACCTACGAGGCCGAGATTCGCGACGGATACGTGTGGTTTCGTCGGGAGGCCGCTGAGAATCGTTGACGCCCTTGTCCGGCTGTGCTGCAATACCGGTACACCACGGGTCTGTAGCTCAGCGGTTAGAGCAGGCGACTCATAATCGCTTGGTCGGGGGTTCGAATCCCTCCAGACCCAATCTGAACGTACGGGTGATCGACTGCAGGGGTAGCTGCCGTCAATTGGAATCAGAGAGATACCGTCATGCGATGGACAATGGCACGCATCTGGTCAGTCGGACTGCTGGGCATCTTCGCCGGGGCGCTGATCGTTCTGGCCGGTTCACTGATCCTCGTCGCCCGAGCGCAACAGCCCGCGAAAACCGTTCGTGAAAAAACGACCACCGTCCATGAGAAGGTCACGACGACGACCGAGACGGTCACGGAGGTTCACGGCGCCAAGCGCATGGCGATCTTCGTCAAGAATCGCGCCGGGACGGCGCTGGACGACAAGCGCGGTGCGCTCGAAGACCTGGTGACGGCCGAGGTCACCAACCGGGGCTTTCACGTCATGAGTCCGCAGGACACGGTGCAGGCGGTCCGGTCGTATCTGAAGACGCCGCCGGACCAGGCCGTTCCGGGCGCGGAGCTCGACACCCTGCTCGAAAGCAATACATCGGCGCAGGCCCTCGCGCGAAACATGGGGGCCGACTACATGTTGGTGCTCAGCATCGCGACCTACGGCTCGCACGATCAGAAGATCGATCGGCCGGACTTGGGGATCAAGCTCAGCGTCACCACCTACACGATGCGCGCGGTGTACAAAATCCTCAGCCAGGGAGCCAGCGTCAACGCGGGCACGGTCGAGGCCTCCAAACGTGTACAGCAGTCGGCGACGCTGCACGGCGGGGCGGACGTGGTCAACGACCTGCTGGCCGACGTCGCGTCACAAATCGGCGAGAAGTTCGATGGTCTCACCGTGCCTGTCGCGCCGACGGAGTCGGAGGTGCCGTTTTCCGTGGCGTGTACCGTGCACGGTATGACGGTACCTGACGTGCGCGACGACAATCAAGGCCACCTCACCGTCACGGACCATTCCCTGAAGCTGGAGCTGCTCAACGTGACGGTCGAGCTCGACGGCGTCGTGATCGGCACAGCCCCGGGGACGTTTCGGGCCGTTCCCGGCTTGCACAAGATACGTCTCAGTCACGCCGGCTACGAGGATTGGACGCACACGATCAACGTCCGCGACGGGCTGCCGCTGAACGTCGCGCTCACGCTGTCCAAGGAGGGGCGCAGCCGGTGGATGGAAATGGCCGCGTTTTTCAGCAAGCTCAAGCGCGATGAGCGCCTGGCGAGCGCGGAGGAGGAGGCGATTCGCGGATACGCGCAGTTTCTGCGGCAAAGCGGAATCCGAATCGATCGTCGGTCCGATGTGAAGATCAACACGGATCAGGCGCCGACGGTGCAGCAGATCAACGTCGACCAGCAGAACGTGGCGAGTTCCGTCTGGCCGTAATCCAAGTTTTCCTGATGGGATGAACATCATGATCGAAAAGCACATGCTTCGACTGTTCGCTTCGGTCGTCGCCGTCGTTCCGGTGCTTGCTACCAGCAATGCGTTGGCGCAGAAGCCGCACAAGGCCACCGTCGGCATTCACACCGTCGAGGTGATCCCCTCGTTGATGACCAAGGTCCGGTCCGGCGGGCGCGAGAAAGGGCTCGCGCTCGAGCGCGTCGCGGAGTCTCTGGGGCAGCAGCTCATCGACCGGGTCCAGAACACCCGCAAATTCACTGTCGTGAGCCGGAGCGACCTGAAAACGATTCTCAAGGATCAGGAGTTGCAGAGCGTGCTGTCGGACCCGAGCGACCAGAACATCGCGCACGCGTTCAAGGTCGCCGGCTGCCAATACGCCCTGATCCCGACCATCGACGACTTTCAGGATCTCGAAAAGGAACTCCAGGGCGACGACGGCGCCGTCGTCGCCTGGAAACGCAGCGTCCGGCTGTCGGTGGTCATGAAGATCTACGACACAACCTCAGCCAAGCTGCTGGAATCGGCAAGTCAGGTCCTCACCGACGAGGGCAAGGGACGCACGCAGGCGGGCGTGAACGCGGACGGCCGAGAGGGTGACGACCTCATGGCGCAGGTATCGCGCGACATGGCCCAGAAGCTGTGCGACCGCGTCGTGGACGTTGTCTACCCAGCGAAAATTCTGCAACGAACCGGCCAACTCGTCACGATCAACCGCGGCGATGGCACGGGCATCGCCGAGGGCCAGAAGTGGGACGTATTCGCCCCCGGCAAGACGCTCATCGATCCCGACACCGGCGAGAACCTCGGATCGGAAGAAATCCCCGTCGGCGTGATCGAGATTGTCCGAGTGCTGCCCAAGTTCGCCCAGGGCAGGGTTCTGGATGACTACGGAATCGACACCGGGCACATCGTCCGGCGCTCAAACAAGGACTGAATGGCGCTCCACGAGAATGATACCGTGACGTTTCCGTATGGCCGCGCAGGCTAAAGCCTGCGGCTCAGGACGTGCCGGACGCGCTTTCGGCGGGCCGATACCCTAATCAAGGATGGGGAACATGAATCGCAGCTTCTTGACGATGATGCGAACCGTCATCGTGATCGCCCTGGCCGGCGTGCTCAGCGGGTGCACGAGCGGAAGCCTGCTCAAAGCGCAGGAGGCGTTTCGTCACGGTGACGTGGATCTCGCACGCAGCAAGATCGACCAGTACGTCGCCAAGGACGGTGATGGCAAGGACCGGATCATCGCTCACCTGGAGCAGGGCCTGATTCGTCGCACGGCCGGTGACGTCGCAGGAAGCAACGAGAGCTTCGCCGTCGCCGACGAGGCAATCGATGCGCAGGAAGATCAGCCCGACGTCAGCATCTCGCGCGAGACCCTGGCTGCGACCACGAACCTCAACATGCTGCCGTACCGCGGGACCAACTACGACCGCATCATGCTCAGCACCTATCGTGCTCTCAACGACCTCGACCTCGGCGATAAGGACGCCGCCCGCGTGGAGCTGCAGCGCGCCTACGAACGTCAGCGCGACGCGGTTCAGCGCAACCAGAAGCGCATCGAAAAGGCGGAGGAGGCCGCGACCAAGACCGACGCCAACGATGGCAGCAGCTACGATGTGAATCGGGCCAAGAAAGACGCCCGGTTTGCCGAGAGCCTCCGCGCTCAATACGGCGACCTCGATCGCTATCAGGCGTATGCGGACTACGTCAACCCGTTCTGCGAGTGGCTCCAGGGCATCTACTTCATGGCCGAAGGCGCCGACGGCGCGGACCTCGAGCGTGCGCGGAAGTCGATGGAGCGGGTCACCGGCATGGTGCCGGACAATCCGTTCGCGAAGCAGGATTTGGCCATGCTGGAGCAGGCCTCCAAAGACGGAGCGATCCCCGCGGTCACGTACGTCGTGTTTGCCACCAGCACCGCCCCCAGGCGCGGGCAAATCCGGATCGACATCCCCCTGTTTCTCGTGACGGATCAGATCGACTACGTGGGCGTCAACTTCCCGCGGTTGATCGAGTCCAACGATTACCAGACGCCGCTTGAGATCGATGCCGACTCACAGACGATGTCGACGTCGCTCCTGTGCGACATGGACGCCGTCGTGGGGCAGGAATTCCACAACGACCTGCCCGTGATCATCACGAAGACGCTGATCTCGGCGGGCACGAAGGCCCTGATCGCCCACGGCTTGCGTGAAGCCACAAAGAAGCAGGATTCGTGGCTGGCCATCGGCACGCGGGTCGCGACGACGATCGGCCAGGCGGCGCTCAACCAGGCCGACCTGCGGACGTGGAATTCCCTGCCCAAGCAGTTCCAATACGCACGGTTTCCGACGCCCGCGAGCGGAAGCCTGACGCTTCGGAGTCGCACCGGCACCGTTCCGGTATCCGTCGAGCCGGGGAGGATCAACGTGGTCATGGTCCGCTCGATCAACGGCTACGCCCCGTTGCAGGTGTCCCACTTCGTGCTGGGCAAGCCGGTCGGCACGAGCCGGACGACGTCGACCGCGGCGACAAATTGACACAACCGGACTGAATGAGGAATCCTACATGTGCAAGGCTCGGAGCGCCCTTGATTTCCAGCCGGAGGCGCGACACGATGCCCGCCTGACGAGGCAAGTTGAAAGGAGTTCGCGAGATGAAGACACGATCCCAATGCGCATCAATGACGCTCGCAGCGGGTTGCGCGATCACTCTGGCTGTATGTGGTTGCGGCCGGCCGGCCCACCGCATCGATCCCGAGGGGCGAGAGACGATCACGACCGTTTCCGGCTTAAACATTCAGGACGCGAAGGACGCGGCCGAGAAGCTGGCCAATTCGCTTTTGGATTCCGGCGTGCTGGGTCGCGGCGGTCGGCCCTCGCGGATCGCCATCGACCGATATGTCAACGCCACGAGCCAGCAGATTGATCGTGACGAAGTGCTCAAGCGCATTCGCGTCACGCTGAATCGCGCCGGCGTCGCGCAGATCGTCACGACCATCAACTCGCAGGGCAATATCGGCGGGGAAAGCAACATCGGCTCGAAGGTCGCCAAGCAGGAAGCGGAGGAAGCTCGTGTCGACAAGTTTCTCGATGAAGACCACGGGCACAAGGCCGGCCCCGAGGTGGACTACGCGTTGACCTTCAAGATCCTGGAAGACCGTGTGCGCGCCAGCCGCGTGCGGCAGGTCACCTACACGTTTCAGATGTCCCTGACGGATCTGGCCCAGGGCACGGCCGTCTGGGAAGATCAGACGCAGATCACCAAACAGGGCACCAAGCCGTCGGTCGGCTGGTGAGCACTCGATGGTTCGCCGGCTGTGAGATGGTCGGTCCGGGATGACCGACCCAGTCGTGGTATCGATGCCGCAGGGGTCAATGCCGAGACGCTTCGTGGCCGCACCGATACGTGGTTGGCACGAAACCGCCCTGCCAACCCCTGCCGGCCGCCTTTTTCGCTTCCCGACCTCGCCCAGTCAGATTTTTCTTGCTCCGGCGCGTGAATGGCGATAATGGTTTGTCGCCTCACTTCGACGGACCTCCGGCCGGCCCCGGAATGGTCCTTGTATCTGAAACGGGCAAACTCAGGGAGATGAATCATGTCGAACCGAATGGCGAAATACGCGCTCCTTCTGGCGGCGGGTGCGCTGGCGGGGTGCAGCCAGATGACCGCCGGCACCAGGCAGACGGCGAACGGCGCTCAGCTCTTTCGCGGCATGGGCAAGCACACACGGGCGATCACGGCTACGTCGTCGGAGGCGCAGCAGTATTTCAACCAGGGCCTGATCTGGGCCTGGGCCTTCAACTATGACGAGGCCGCACGATCGTTTCACGAGGCGGCCGTGCTCGACCCGGAGTGCCCCATGGCGTACTGGGGCGTTGCCCTGGTCAACGGGCCACACATCAACAACCCGGTGATGTCGGACGAGCAGTCGCAAGCCGCTTGGAACGCCATCCAGCAGGCACTCGCGCACGTGGACCGCGCGACACCGGTAGAGCGTGATCTGATCCAGGCACTCGCCAAGCGCTACACGAGACCATGGCCGAAGGACCGGAAGGCCTACGACGAGGCGTACTCGACCGCGATGGCCGAGGTATATGCCAAGTACCCCGACGATGCGGATATCGGCACGCTTTATGCGGAATCGATGATGGACCTCGAGCCGTGGAGCCTGTACACGAAAGAGGGAAAGCCGCACGAGATTACGGGGAAGATCGTCGCCGTGCTGGAGGACGTGCTGGAGCACGACCCGGGCCATCCTGGTGCCAACCATCTGTACATCCACTCCGTGGAGCCGAGTGACCATCCCGAGCGCGGACTCGTATCCGCCGACCGGCTGCGAAACATGGTGCCGGCCAGCGGACACTTGCTGCACATGCCGTCGCACATCGACGTTCTCGTCGGACAGTGGGACAAAGCGATCGAACAAAACGAAAAGGCGATGCGTTCCGATACGCGCTACCGCCGCATCGCCCCACCGCAGAAGTTTCAGCACCTCTACCAGGCGCACAACTCGCACATGCTCGCTTTCGCCGCGATGATGAGCGGCCGCGAGAAGGAAGCGATGACCGCGGCACGGGCCATCCTCAAGAACGTGCCCAGCGAAGCCGCGCACGAGTTCGGGCCGTTCCTCGATTACATGATGTGCGCCGTCTACGACGTGCAGAAGCGCTTCGGCCGCTGGGACGAGCTGCTTGCCGAGTCGCCGCCGCCCCCGTTTCTGCCGCTCTCGAATGCGATGTGGCGGGCCAACCGGGCGATCTCCTACGCCGCCAACAAGGACTTCGTCAGCGCCGAGCTCGAGCGCGAGGAGTTTCGCCGTATCGTCGATCGCCTGCCGGCTGACTACGTAATGGTGATCAACCCGGCCAAGAAGGTAATGGCCGTGGCCGATCAGCTTGTCATCGGCGAGATCGCCCTGCAAAAAGGCGATCTGAAGCGGGCGGCGGCCGAGCTCGAAAAGGGTGTCGCGCTCGAGGACGAGTTGCTGTACATGGAGCCGCCCGAGTGGATGCAACCGGTACGGCACACGCTCGGCGCGGTGCTCCTGACGGACGGTCGCTACGCGGATGCCGAGCGCGTGTACCGCCAAGACCTCGAGCACTGGCCGAATAACGGCTGGTCGCTCTACGGACTGGCGCGAGCGCTCGAGGGCCAGAACAAGGACGCGGAAGCGGCCGTCATACGGGCGCAGTTCCGCAAGGCCTGGAAGCACGCGGACGAGCCGATCGCGACGAGTTGCAAGTGCATCCCGAGCACCTGATCCGCCAGGGCCAATTCACATGGCTGGTGCGGCGGCACCATGCCGGGCGGCGCACCGGCGGGCGATCGCTCCAGCCCGGCCATGTTGACGCCGCCAGCGTCGACCCCGAAAATCCGTCGCCGAGTTGAGCGGGCGCGAATCTGGATCAGGAACCGCCGATGAACTTCATGCCCGCGGCCAGGAGGCTACCTCGGCTCGGCGGCGGCGTCATCAATGAGCTCAGGGAAGGGTCATCATGAAGAGCAGCGTTTTCGCTTTCACGGTGTGTGTGCTGGCGGTTTGCGTATTCCTCGGCCCGGGGTGTGCGATGTCGAACGGCGGCATCGACTCCGACGGGGACGGCTTTACGGACGCCCAGGAGATCAACGGCGTCCCCGGCACGGACCCGAATGATCCGACTGATAACCCGAACCACGTGCGCGACACCGACGGTGACGGCTGCTCCGATTACGACGAAACGCACTTCGCAGACTTCTGCGACAACAATCCCAACACGCCAAGCAACACCGGCGACACCGTCTCCATCACCGGCCAGGTGACGATCAACGCGAGCTCCGTGGTCGACGGCGACACGCGAGACCAGATCAACGCGGTCATCCCGAACAACGCGCAGGACCCGAACCTTTCAGACGTACAGGCGATTCCCAACCCGAGCGTGTTGGGCGGCTTCCTCGGCACGATCGATACCACGGCCGATGTGTATGATGTGTATCAGGTGCAGATGGCCGGGGGCCAATCCGCGACACTGCTCCTTGCCGACCCGACGACCAACGACTTCGACCTGTATCTCTACGATACCTCCGGCAACACGCTGGACAGCTCCGAAGGCGTCGGCAAGGCCGAGCAGGTGACGGCACCGAGCAACGGCACGTACCTCGTCGAGGTGTTCGGGTATAGCGTCGCCAACAACGCCGATCCCGGCGGACTTTACACTCTGTTGATCGGGCAAAGCCCATTGAGCGCATCCGCGGCGGCGAAAAGCAAGCTGTCGGGGCTGTACGAGCACGCTGAGGGTGAAATCCTCGTGAAGTACAAGCCGGGCAAGCCGGCGCTGGCCGCCAAGACGCTGTCGTCGCGGTATCAGTTCGAGGTCATCAATCCCGCGCGCGAACCGGGCGGCCTCGAGCGGCTCCGCGTCGTCAAGGCGTCAGGCGGGCCCGATAGGGAGACGGCGTCCAAATCCAACGGCGCCGCCGCGCTCGGCACGCCGAACGCGCTCCACCGACCGTACTCACCTACCATCGCTGCGATCAAGGAGCTGCGCCGCCGCGATGATGTCGAGTTTGCCGAGCCAAACTACATCCGCCACGCGATGGCCGTGCCCAACGACGAGTTTTACAACCTCCAATGGGACTACCCCGAGATATCGCTGCCGCAGGCATGGGACATCACCACCGGCGATCCATCGGTCATCGTCGCCGTGATCGATACCGGCGTCGTGTTGAATCATCCGGAGATGCAAGGCCAACTCGTGGCCGGCTACGACATGATATCCGACCCATCGATCTCCCGTGACGGCGACGGCATCGATAGCAACCCCGATGACCCCGGCGATCTCGCTATCAGCGGCAACACGAGTACGTTTCACGGCACGCACGTCAGCGGCACCATAGACGCCAAAACCAACAACGGCACCGGTGTCGCCGGCGTGGCATGGAACGTCAAGATCATGCCGGTCCGCGTGCTCGGCGTCGGCGGCGGCACGGACTACGACATCGTTCAGGGCATTCTTTTCGCCTCCGGCCTGCCGAACGATTCCAACACTGTGCCCAGTCAACGGGCGGACGTCATCAACATGAGTCTCGGCGGAATGGGACTCTCGTCGGCCGAGCAGGACGCCATCAATCAGGCGCGAGCGGCCGGGGTCATCGTCGTGGCCGCGGCGGGCAACGAGTCGTCCAACGCCGACCTCACGTCGCCGGCCGGCCTCGACGGCGTCGTCACCGTCAGCGCCGTCGGATACACCCAGACCCTCGCCCCGTACTCCAACTTCGGCAGCACCGTCGACGTAGCCGCACCGGGCGGTGACATGAGCGTCGACGCCAACGGCGACACCTACGCCGACGGCGTACTCAGCTCGGTCGGCACCGACGCCGGCGGCTTCGACTACGAGTTTTCACAGGGCACGTCGATGGCCTCGCCGCACGTCGCGGGGGTGGCCGCCCTGATGAAATCCGTCGACCCCAACCTCACGCCGGACGACTTCGACCAACTGCTCGCCGGCACGCACCCGCAGACGACGATTCGCATTACCGACGACCTCGGCCAGCCCGGCCGGGACAATTCGTACGGATATGGTTTGATCAATGCCTACAGCGCGGTTCGCGCCGCCTCGGAACTCGCCGGCGGTAGCGCCAACAACACGCCCCTGCTCCGCGTGGTCCCAACCAACGTCGACTTCGGCGGCGACCTGACGTCGGCCGAGTTGACCGTGACCAACGACGGCACGGACGCGCTCAGCGTCACCGGCATCACGGCCAGCGATTCCTGGATGTCGGTCTCGCCGAGCAGCGGCGGTGACGGGACGTACACGGTTTCCGTGGATCGCAGTGGCCTGGCCGACGGCATCTACACGGGAACGCTCACCATCGAATCCAACGGCGGCACGAGGACGGTTTCGACGCGTTTGACCGTGGGTTCGGTGCAAGCAGGCGGCGGCGACATTGGAACGGTGTACGTGCTCATCGTGGATCTCAATGATCTGACCACGGTCGCTCAGTTCAATGCCAGCCCCAGCGATGGCTACGTGTTCTCGTTTCCCGATCTGCCGGTGGGCTCGTATGGCCTGTTCGCCGGCACGGACCTGAACAACGACTCGTTCATCAGCGACGATGGCGAAGCGGTCGGCGGCTACCCGACGCTGCTCGATCCGCAAGCGCTCGAGGCCACGCAGGATCGCAGTGGCCTCACATTCAGCGTTTCCTACTCGGTGAACGTCCAGACGCCGACGGCCACCGACGCCCGGCCGGTGCCGCGCGTCGAGCGCCTGCCACTACGGAAGCTCCCGACCAAATAACGTGCGCGCGGGTGCCATGTTTCCGCGCAGCGGAAGCATGTAATTCGCGCGCATGTCATGCTCGGGTGCCATGCTTCCGCAAAGCGGAAGCATGTAATTCGCGCGCATGTCATGCTCGGGTGCCATGCTTCCGCAAAGCGGAAGCATGTATCGCACGCAATAACAGGCGCACTGACACCGACAGGTGCCTTCGGCGAACTTCCTCGGATATTCTCCGTGCACCTTGGAACCATTTCACCCCTCGGGCATCTAAGGTGATCGAGGTACGCCGCGTCGTGTGCCCATAACGCACCACGCAACTTCGAGGTGGAATGATGCTCAGGCGCGATGTAGCATGGCTCGTTTCGCTCGTGGCCATGTGCCCTGGCGGGTGCGATCGCGGAGAAACCGTAGATGCACCAACGCGCGTGACTCCGAGCTCCTCGTTCATTGAAGCGACTGTGCCGGGCGTCGCGTGCACGCTTGCGCTCGTGAAATGCGGCGGAGACGTCATCGCCCACATCGATTTTGTCAACGAATCTGACGAAACCGTGGGGATCCAGCCGTGGGATCTGTTCAACGAAGGGCACATGACCACCAGCCGTTTTCTGATCATTCAGGATGGAATGGAAGTCGTCTACCGTTGCATGATGGCAAAAAGGCGTGCACCTACCTGGGAAGAGCTGATTCACCTCGGGCCCGGCGAGACCACTCAGGTACAGATCAACATGGCGGACTGTTATGATCTGAAGCCACCCGGCGCCTACCGCGTGCAATACGCCTGTGTCGGGAATCTCCGCCGTGCTGAAGTGATCATGATCGCCTCGAACATCGTTACCCTCGAGATGCCGTAATGGCGCGCCGCAGATGGCTTCTCGGCGTGCTCGTCGCAGGAGTAATCATCGGCGGCGCGTGCTACCTCGTGGCCCGAGAGGACGTCCACCATGCCAGCCTGATTACTCCGGAACAGGCCATCGCGCTGGCCGCTGAACGTGCGACTCGGCTCGGCTACGACGTGCCAACCATGGACGCCGTCGCCCGCCGGCGAGGGCGCAGCTACGTCATCGAGTTTCGCCCGGAAACCCCGCAATTCGGCGGGAATGTGGTCATCCAGGTCGAGTCATCGAGGGGAACGATCCTCGACGTCCAAAGTGGCCAATGACCACCGGCCGCGCCGCGGCACTGCTCACAGAGCAGTCGCACAATATCGTTGCCGCAAAGATACAAAACGGGGCGGCGCCGGACTCTGGTCCCGCGCCACCCCGCTGTTGATCACGAATTCGTTCAACGACTGCCTGCGCGCCGTCGCCTACTGCCGCTCAGCCAGCCGCTCTTTCGGCGAGCGGTAGTTGGTCACGCTCTGCTTGTGCCACGTCGTCCCGTCAAAGGTGACGGCATAGGACGTCGACTTGAAAAAGTCGATCTTCTGCGCCACCGGGCCGAGCTTCGCCACGATCTTGAGCACGCTCGTCAGCATCTTCTGCGCGTCGGGATCGGGAATCGCCATGCCGGCCATGCCGCCGAACATGCCCACCATACCGAGCGCCTGGGCCAGCTCGTTGCCGGTGTTGCGCTGGTCGGTAAAGCTCAGCATCTGTGCCGGACGCTTTGTGTGAATCATCTCGGCCATCACCGTCTCGTTTTCTTGCACGCTGGGATGCTTGCCCTGGGCCGTCGCCAGGCAGAGCTCCACGGCGTCCGCGGACGATGCGAAGACGAGGTGCTGATCGATCACGCCGCACACGATCGGCTGCGGCATCATGCCGAAGTAGATGTTGTGGAAGCCGGGCAGCGAGTCGCGGTTCGTCGGCGTCGAGCGAACGCCCATCATGGCCATGGCCGGGTTCTTTTTGGCGAGCTCCGGCATAACCTTCATCACGAACGCCAACGCCCCATCGAGCTGCTTGCCGGCGAGTTCCTCGTCCTTAACGCCGAGCATCATCACGGACTGCTCGCCCATGGCCGTCTTCATTGAGATCCTGGCGTAATCGCCGCGAATCCACCCGATGATGTCGTGGCGGACGTCCAATCCCATCCGCTGCTGAATCCCTTCCCACATCGCCCAGGCGCTTTGCCCGTCAATATCCACGTCCGCGACGATGCCCTTGATGAAGTCGTACAGCGCCGTCCAGTCGATGCCCGCACCCACCGCGAACGAAACCGTTTCCTTCGGCAGGTACTTGTCGTAGTCCGCCACCGGCTTGCGCCCGGCGAATACCGGGTAGATCGCTCGCTTGGAGGCTCCCGACTTCAACACCGTCATCTCGTCTTTATAAACCGAATAGCCTTCCGTATGGCTCGACGACGCGACGTAGTCGATCATGTCCGGAAGATCCGCCAGACGCTCGGCAAGCCGCTTCCACTGCTCGGCCTCCCCGCCTCCGGACTGCTTGGCCAGCTTGCGGGCCTTGTCGACCGACTGCTTGAAGCCCGGGTCGTCGTGCAGCGACGCCAGGTCCGAATCCGCCTGGATTTGACCCGGTGAATAGAAGCCGGCGTCCACCGCCCGGTCCAGCCAGGTCAACGCCTCCTGCTTGTGCCCCTCGAGGGCGTTAAAGCACGCGAGGTTGTACAGGACGCGCGAGTCGGTCTTGTCCTTCTCGTAGGCCTTTTGCGTCAGCTCGAGGGCTTTGGCGTAGTCCTTCTGGCCGTAGGCGGCAATGGCCTTGTCGGCCAGCGCCTTGGCCTCGGCGTTCTTGCCGGTGTGGAGCATGACGTCCCCACCGCCGCCGCCGCCCTGGGCCATGGCAAAGTCCATCATGCCGTGTACGAAGTGTACCAGCCGGTTCACGTCAACGAACACCGACTCGTTCTCCGGCGTCGGCAACGCGGCCAGTGCCTTGGTGTACCGCTCGGTCTTGGCCAGCGACGTCTTGGAGGAAGTCCCGTCGAGCAGGCCCAGCACGTCGTCCAGCATGGACTTGCCGAAGGAGATGATGATCGTGTCACCGTAGCGCGAGACGGCCAGCGGCATCTGGGGGGCGTTCGGAACCGCGTGCATCAGGTTGGCACTGGCGATCTGGGCCTTGCCCCGCGTGGACTGCTCAACCACGAACACGTCCTGCCCGGCGGCTTTGTTGATCTCCGCCCCGAGCGTTTGAAGGATCGCTACCAGACCCTCGTAGTTCTTTTCCGCGACGTCCCCGCTTCCGCGGAGCATCACGACCATGTCGGGAACGCCCACGACCCGCGTCACAGTCGGTCCGGGCGGAAGCAGTCGCTCGCTGAAGACGATCTCGCCGCCACCGAGGGCTTTCCAGTCGACGCCGTCGATCAGCTTCGTAACCAAGCCCTTGACCCGCTCGACCTCGGCCTTCTGCTCGTCGCTCTGAACGCCGTTCAGCAGACCCATGACGTCGGACAGGACACCGGACCGCTGAAACTCCGCACTGACGTCGGCCCAGTATTTCTCTAGGAACTCCTGTTCTGGGTTGTGCTTGGCGGACACACAGAAAAACACGTCGTTCGGAACGGCCGAGACCAGGCCCGGCGCCACTTCCTTGGCTTGTACGGGCACCACGACCGCCAACGTCAGTGCGACAGCGGATAGCACGCGCATGCGGAAACCGTTTCTTGGGGTGTTCATCATCTTCTGCTCCTTCGCGACCGGACGCTGCTGTTGGACGACGATGCCCCGAGTGCGGCCCCGCAAGTATCCCGCATACTCGCGTTACGAGCCGACGTTCGCTTTGATCCATGCCGACGAAACTGATTTCGGACGCGTGATCGGCGTGCCGATGGCTCTGTTGAAGATCAGTTGCGACAGCATGCCCAACGCTCGGGAAACACCGAACATCACTGTATAGTAGCTTATTTCGGTCACCCCGAAATGGTGAAGTAACGCACCTGTACCAGAATCGACATTCGGATACGGACTCTTGGCTTTTCCTTGCTCTTTGAGGATGTCCGGTATCAAGCGATACCCCATATCGACAATTTTAAACACCGGATCATCCGGACACACGCGGCAGCCGAACTCATGCAACGCTGCGAACCGCGGGTCGGTCACGCGTAGCACCGCGTGCCCGTAGCCTGGAATCACAAGCCCCTTTTCGAGCGTCGACCAGACGAACTTCTTCATCTGATCTTCGGTGGGCACACCGCCGAACTCGTCTCGAATGCTCAGCACGAAACGGAGGCATTCCTGGCTGGCCAACCCGTGGAGCGGACCCGCCAGGCCGCTCAGCCCGGCCGACACCGCGTAGTACGGGTCCGCCAACGACGACGCCACGATGTGGCACGTGTTGGCACTCACATTGCCGCCCTCGTGATCGGAGTGAAGCGTCAGATACAGGCGCACCAGCTCCGCGAACGTGCCTTTCGGGTCGGGCAAGCCGAGCATCTGCGCGTAGCTGCCGCCCCAGTCGAGCTCCGGATCCGCCGGAATCGGCTTGCCTTTGTCGAAGCGAATCCGATAGACGCCGGCCGCCAGCCCCGGAAGCTTCGCGATCAGACGCAACGAGTCCTCCAACGCCGGCTCCCAGTAATCCTCGCGCCGCATCCCTTCCGTGTACCGCTTACGGAAGACCGAGTCGCGTTCCAGGATCAGGATCGCCGTGTCGAACATCTGCATCGGATGCGTGTCTTTCGGCAGGTCGTAGAGCACCTTCCACACGTAGCCGGGGATTTCGCGTCGTGCGACCAGATCGGCCTGCAGCGATTTCAATGACTCCTCATCCGGTAGGTCGCCGGTCACCAGCAGGTAGAAGATCTCCTCCGGGAGCTTCTGCTTCAAATCGGCGATCGGTAGCCCCCGTATCGTCAAGCCCTTGTCGGGGTCGACCACCGAGGTGTCGCAGACCATCGACTTGACACCACGCATTCCGCCGAAGGCCTGCGCCACCGTCACCTCGCCGATCACCGTATCCCCGTTGGTTTGCATGATCTTCTTGACCCCGTCCCTCATGGCGGGAACCTTGCTGGCCAGGGCTTCGTGTAATGTTGTCATCTTCTGACTCCTTGTGGCATGCTGACTCGAGGTCTGGGCACGAATCGCCGCCTCGGTCATCGATGTTGTCTGCGGCAGGTTCCACCGCACCCTCTGGCGCGGCGAACACGATGGCCGACGTCGCTACGACCGCCACCGTACTCGCGCCTCCGGCAATAGGCAGCCACCGGTGAGCGAGCCAGCGCGGCGCCGCAACGCCACGGCCTTACCAGACCCGTCGCGTAACCTCAAAAAGGCTCCGGCATCATATCGGTACACAGTCCACGTGTACCGAACGGACCTCCCACCAAAGCGGGTTGCAAAAGCCGTGCCATGCCGTCCGAACGCGGGCGAGACGGGGCCTCCCTCCGGGTCGCCGTCGCCTACGAGCTGGCGCCGAGCCCGGCGTGGGACGGCCTTTCTCGCCCTGCTGCGACCCTTGATGCCCCTCGTCGTACCACTATCATGCGTGTCGATGGAAGTCCCGAAGACACGGAGGTCTGGC
>Ga0210110_1000314_pt1 | contig 16678 bp, 15 predicted proteins | sample China_Galinas_PW_2_FD_184865 | JGI IMG/M metagenome (GOLD analysis project Ga0210110, IMG submission 184865) | Wetland microbial communities from San Francisco Bay, California, USA, that impact long-term carbon sequestration - China_Galinas_PWB_D1... | ecosystem: Environmental > Aquatic > Marine... | reverse complement strand
GCGCGAGCGCGATCGTCGAAGCCCTCGTCGTCGAGCAGGACGTTGACGACGCCCCAGCGCTCCATGGTCTCGGCGTCGAAGAGATCGCCGCTCATCACGAAGTGGCGCGCGCGTCCGCTTCCGGCGCGCTCGGCAAGGCGCTGCGTTCCGCCCATCGATGGGGTGAGGCCGACAACCTTCTCGACCAGGCCAAACCGGGCCGACCGAGCGGCGAGGATCAGGTCGCAGCCCAGCGCCAGCTCGAAAGCAGCCGTCAGGGTGAGCGCATGCGCGGCGAAAACAACCGGCAGCGGCAGCGCTTCGACCCGCTCGACTGTGCCGATCAGCTCGTCCCAGAGCGCGCTGCCCTGCCCCGGGGTGAGCCCGTCGAACTCGTGCACGTCGACGCCGCCGGAGACGGCGCGGCCCTCGGCACGGAAAAGGAGTGCCCGCGGCGGGTCGGCCTCGACGGCCGCGATCGCCTCGCGCAGGTCTTCGAAGAGCCGGTGGTTGAAGAGGTTGAGCGGCGGATTGTCGAGGCTGGCGACCGCTAAGCCGGCGTCGTCGCGCTCGAGCTTGACGAGACTCATGCCTCGGCGCTCGCCCGCTCATTCGCGCGTACGTGCCAGTGCACGGTCGCCGTGGCGACCCGCGTTCCGGAGCCATCGACGAGCTCGATCTCGCAGGGGAACTCGACCTTGCCCTCCGCGTCGAGCGTGGCGAGCGCCTCCGCCGCCGGCACGCCCAGCTTGGCGCTCGCCTCTATCGGTCCCCTGGCGACCTTCTCGTAGTCGATCTCGGCGCTGCGCGCCAGCGGTGTCACGTCGCCCATGCGCTCGGCGAAGGCACCGACGAAGGCCGCACCCGACGCTGTCTCGGCAACCGTGAAGAGCGCGCCGGCGTGCTGAGAGCCGACGTGGTTACCCAACTCCGCCCGCTCGGGCAGGCGGACAACCGCCTCGCCCTCGCTGACGCTGGCGATCTCCAAGCCGAGGTGCCCGGCGAAGGGCACCGCCTGGGTCATCCCCTGGGCTATCGCATCGAAGTCGATCACTCCTCCACCTTTCCTGTCGTTCGGGCCGACAATAGAGAGGCCGAACAACGGACGAAACTGTGAATATCGAAGCGTCGGCGCATCGATGTGCAAAGGGGCATGGCGCCGCCTCGCCTCAGGGCACCCGATGAACCTCGAAGAGGTTCGTGCCCAGCTCCTGATCGGGAAGGCCTGCGGTGATCGCGATCAGGTTCCCGGACGCGGCGACTCCATGTCGGGAAGCGAGGGCTGCGCAATCGGCGAGCAGTTCGCGGACCTCTGTCTCCTGCTCGCTGAGTACAGCGGTGACACCAAAGAGGAGGCTGAGGCGACGGACCGTCTCAACCCGGGACGAGATCGCCAGCACCGGCACCTTGGGGCGGTGCGCGGAGACGAGGCGAGCCGTGCGCCCGCTGGTGGTCGGCACGACCAGAGCCGCAAGGTTCAGCCGGTAGACGGCGCCGACTGCGCTCTGAGCGACCGAGTCGGCGATGTCCTGCGTGGCCTGGTCGGTGCGGCTGAACAGCCACTCCCCGTAGGGGAGGTCGGGCTCAGTCGCGCGTGCGATGCGGTCCATCACCCGCACCGCCTCGACCGGGTGGCGGCCCACCGCGGTCTCCTCGGAGAGCATCACCGCGTCGCTTCCGTCGTAGATGGCGTTTGCGACGTCGGTCACCTCGGCTCGGGTGGGCCGGGGCTCGTTGACCATCGAGGCGAGCATCTGAGTCGCCGTGATTGCCGGCTGCGACAGCCGCCCAGCCGTGCGGATCAGCCGCTTTTGCACAACGGGCACCTGCGCCAGCGGCAACTCGATCCCCAGGTCGCCGCGAGCCACCATGATGCCCCCGGTTGCCGCCCGGGCGAGCTCCTCGGCGTTCTCTGCCGCCTGGCGCTTCTCGATCTTGGCTATCAGGGGGATGTCGGAGCCAAGCGCGCGCAGCTTCCCGGCAGCCGGCTCGAGATCGGCAGCCGAGGAGACGAACGAGACCGCCAGAAGGTCGATCCCCTGCTCAACGGCGAACTCGACCCAGCCGAGATCGCCATCGGCGACGGCCGGCCCGGCCGCTCCGGGAACGTTCATGCCCTTGTGGGAGGACAGCGTTCCACCCACCTCCACCTCGCAGTTGACGCCGCAGTCCTGAGGCTCGCGCACCCGCAGGCGAATCGCCCCGTCGGCCAAATAGACAATTTCGTTCTCGTGCAGCTCGCTGACGCCCGGCCAATCGACGGGGATCGTCTCCCCGTCACCCTCGATCGGCCGCGGCGTCAGCTTCACGTGCGCCCCGGACTCGAGCTCGGCGACGTCGTCCCGCAGCTCCCCAATCCGAAGCTTCTGCCCCGGCAGATCCCCGAGCACCGCCACCTCACGCCCGGCCCGCGAGGCCGTGTCGCGGATCGACCCAATAGTCCGTGCATGGCGGTCGCGGTCGCCGTGGGAGAAGTTGAGGCGGAAGACGTCAACCCCCGCGTCGATCAGCTGGCCCAGCGTCTCGACATCCCAGCTCGCCGGTCCCACGGTGGCGATGATCTTGGTCCGTCTGTCGCGCACCCATACGACTGTAGAGGCTGCCGCCCGGTTGGACGTCGGGCGTGGAGCCCGGAGGGGGCTCAGCCACACCGCGGTCGAAGGTGCCGGCCTAGGAACGCGAGCTGGTCTTCGACCAGGGCCTCATGCTGGGGCCCGTCGTAGACGTCGAAGTGATCGACCCCGGGGTAGACGACGAGCTCTCCAAGTGGGGCGCGTTTCGCCGCCGCGATTGCCGGGCCCGGGCGGGCCACTCGATCGGCGTCCCCGACGCATACCAACCAGGGGCAGTGCAGCCCGGCGGCGTGGCGGCTGGTCCGAAACGGCGAGGTGAGCAGCCACCGCGCCGAAGAGCGGTTGCGCCAGCGCGAATCCTCACCGCCGGCGACAACCCGGCGCCAGCCGGCCTCGCCACCCGGAGCGTTGATGAATGCCGCCTCGTTGGGCTGCCCAACGGCCGGCATATGGCGACCGAGAACGGCTGCGAGCATCATGCGGGCGCTCGCCCTCGGCGGCGATCGGCGCGCCTGCCAGATATCGAGAAGCGGGACCTGGCTGATCGCCGCGGCTACGCGTCGATCTTCGGCCGCCGCTACCAGCGCGTTGCCACCGCCCATAGAAGACCCGAAGGTTGCGACACGGTCCGGGTCTATCCCCCGCAGGGAACGTGCAAACGCAATCGCCCCACGCCAGTCCTTCCGCTGGCGGCGCGGGTGGAACAGATCCGCCTTACCGGCGCTGTCTCCGAAGCCGCGATGGTCGAAGGCCATGGCGGCGAAACCCGCTTCGGCAAACGCTTCTGCAAAGGGGCCGAGACGGTCGCGCCGCGTGCCGGTGAGCCCATGCGCCATGACGACTATGGGGGCCGCGCCGGAGTCGAGGGCACCCCGGTGGTCGCCCGACACGGGGCTGGGGGGCAGCTTTTCGACCCGATCCCCTGCCGGATCGACCCCCTTCGGCCAATACAGCCACGCTGCACAGCGGTCTCCGTCCACGGAGAAGGAGAGGTCCTCGCGACGCATCGCCATACAAACGCGTGCCGACGGGGAGGTGTGAGATCACGCTCCGAGTCAGACGTGCGACGTCAGCGAAGTCCGATAGGAGATCAAGCCTTCCCGCAGGCGGCGCAGTGCTCGGTCCCAACGCGCCTCGGCTCATTACAGCGCGAGCACTCAGACACCACAAGTCGACCGCATCCCTCGCAGTGAGGGCCGTCTCGGTCTTGACGTCGACTCCTGAGCCGTCCGGCCTTGGAAAGGCAATCCACTGTGACCGGCAGCCCAAAGCGCCTACTCTGGTCCTATGCCTCAGGATGGGAACCAGCGTCGTCATCACCTGGATGCCATCCGCGTCTCGGCAATTCTCCTCCTGATTCCCTACCACGCCGCCCGCTACATCCAGAAGGGCGCCGGGGGCAACGAGATTGTCGATGCCGTCATCTGGTTCGTCCATACGTGGCACATGCCGCTGTTCTTCGCGATCTCCGGGTTTCTCGCCGCCGGCGCGTTGCGACGCTCGAGCGCGGCGCGGCAGTTGAGGGCTCGGTTTCGCCGCCTCGGTCTACCCCTGGCCGTGGGAATGCTGACCGTCGTGCCGCTGGCCAACTTCCTCGTGATCGGCGCGGCGGCGCTCTGGCCACGCAGCGAGGCGCTCCCGCCGAAGCGAGAACTGGACGTAGCAAACGTCTTCAGCCTGACCCCCCGCCACCTCTGGTTCATCGCCTACCTCTTGATGATCTCCCTGGTCGCGATAGGACTCTGGGTGGCGATCCGGCGCACGCCCCGCATCGGGTCTGCCCTCGGCCGTGGTTTTCGAGCCCTGATGAGGTCATGGTCGGCGGTTCCGGTCCTGGCGTCGATCAGCGCCGCCGTCCTGATCACCAAGACCGGCTGGGTGGCGGGGGGAACCGCATCCAACTCGTTGGTCCCCACTCCAACCCTCTTCGCGTACTACAGCCTCTTCTTCTTCTTCGGCTGGCTTCTCAGCGGCCAGGCCGACCTCCTCGGGGAGCTCAAGCGCGGGGCATGGCTGCGGCTGGGTGCGGGCCTGGCGATCGCCGTGCCCGCATTCCTTCTCTTCTATGACAACGCCGACTTCACCGGCCAGGTCGGCACGCCGGGCGTCCTGGCCGAGATCGACGGACTGCGTATCTACGGACTGTTCGCGGTTGGCCTGGTCTGCTGGCTGACGCTGTTTGGGATCTGGGGCGTACTGGCGCGTTACATGCGCAAGGAATCTCGGATGCTGCGCTACTTGACCGGAGCGAGCTTCTGGATCTACCTCGTTCACATCCCCTTCCTGGTCGCCCTGCAGAGCTCCCTAGCCGAGACCGGGCTCGCCGTCCCTGAGCGCTACGGCCTGGCCGTGATCGGAACCCTCGCCTGTGCGATCGGAACCTACGCCCTCATTCGCGGCACTCGCAACATGGCGATCAAGCACGTCCGTGCGCGCCGCGCTCCCGCCTAGAGAAGCAGAGTCAGTTACCGAACCTCGATCCGCGATCTTCTCGAGATGCCGCCCGACGGCGGGTCCAAGCGCCGGCGTCACCGGCAGGTCCTGTCAATCGACAGTTGCGGCATCCTGGCCGGCAGCGGAGCCGAGGCCGAGCACAAAGCCGATTGCGCAAACTGTCTTCAGCGCACCCAATCCGAGGCGAGGCTTGCGGGCCGCGCCGGAACGGAGAGGGAGGGATTCGAACCCTCGAGAGAGCTTGCGCCCCCTACTCGCTTAGCAGGCGAGTGCCTTCAGCCACTCGGCCACCTCTCCGGGACCCAACACATTAGCGCCGCCTTCGCCGGACATTGGGCAGCAACTACAGGCGACGATCGGCAGGTGTCAGGTGACACGTCTCGGGTGTGAATTGACCCATCACCGGAAAACCGGGGGCGGTGCGGTTACGCTCACCTCGTGTCGCCCGGTGCCGACGGCTCGCACGCCCGATTCGAGGAGATCTTCGACGAGGTCGAGGCGCCGTTTGCCTTTGTAGACCTCGATGCGATGTGGGCCAACGCCGAGGGGATGCTTGGCCGCGCAGGCGAGAAGCCGGTGCGGGTGGCAAGCAAGTCGCTGCGCTGCCGGGCCCTTGTGGACCGCATACTCGAGCGCGACGAGCGTTTCGCGGGCCTTCTGACCTTCACCCTGCCGGAGACGCTGTGGCTGGCGGAGCAGGGATACGAGGATCTGCTGCTTGCCTATCCGACAGCCGACACCGGGGCACTCGGGGAATTGGCGCTGCGCTCAGTCGCCAACCCGCAGGGGGCGCCGATCGTGATGATCGACTGCAGGGAGCACCTCGAAGCGATCGAGTCGGTGCTGGGCGCCGGTGCCGCCCCGGTGCGGGTCTGCATAGACGTGGACGCGAGCTGGTGGGGGCTGGGCGGACGCATGAAGGTCGGGCCGAAGCGCTCGCCGGTCCACACCGTTGAGCAGGCCGTTGCCCTGGCGCAGGAGATCGAGCGGCGTCCGCAGGTCGAGCTCGTAGCGCTGATGGCATACGAGGGTCAGATTGCCGGCGTCGGCGACCGGCCGCCGGGACGACGGCTGCGGGGCGCCGCGATCCGCTTCATGCAGCGCCGATCGGCCACCGAGCTGGCCAAGCGCCGCGCGGCGATAGTCGCCGCAGTCCGCGAGCACGCCGAGCTGAAGATCGTCAACGGCGGTGGCACCGGCAGCCTCGAGCTGACCTCTGCAGAGGAGGCTGTCACCGAGGTCAGCGCCGGCTCGGGCTTCTACGCTCCCGCACTCTTCGACCACTACAGCCGCTTCTCACTTACTCCGGCCGCCGGCTTCGCGCTGCCGATCGTGCGCAAGCCTTCGCCCGGCGTGGCCACGGCCCTCGGCGGCGGCTACCTCGCCTCCGGCAGCGGCGATCCGGCGCGGCTCCCTGTGCCGTGGCTCCCACCCGGCCTCCAGCTCGATGCCGAGGAGGGTGCCGGCGAGGTGCAGACGCCTCTCCTTGGGCCTCCGGCCGCGGAGCTGTCGGTCGGCGACCGCGTCTACTTCCGCCATGCAAAGGCAGGGGAGCTGTGCGAGCGCTTCGACCTGCTCCACCTGGTCGAGGGTGGGGAGATCGTCGACGTCGTCCCGACCTACCGCGGTGAGGGCAAGACCTTTCTCTGATCCGGGCGCTCCGGTCGGGAGGCAGTCAGGGACCGAGCACGCGAGCTGCGTATTCGTTGGTGAAGACCCGGCCGGGATCGAGCTCGTCGCGAACCGCCTGGAACTGCGCCCAGGCGGGATACCGCTGTGCCAGCGTCGCGGCGGTCTGAAAGTGGCGCTTGCCCCAGTGGGGCCGGCCCGCGTAGTCGTTCATGATCTCCTCGACCGCCTCGAAATAGGGTCGCCACTCCATCCCGCGGTACTGGTGGACGGCGATGTAAACGGTGTCTCGCGCATGAGAGGGACTGAGCAGGGCATCGTCGCCGGCGGCCACGCGCATCTCGATCGGGAAGAAGACCGGGTAGCCGTTCGTGCGCACCCACTCGATCACCCGCCTCGCGGCCTCGGGGCCGTGCTCCCTCGGCACCCCGTACTCCATCTCAGTGAACCGCACACGGCGCTCGCTGGCGAACGCCCGGTAGCTGCGGTCGGTGGTCTCGCCCCCCGAGGCAAGACGAGCCGCAAGGCGGGAGAGGTGAGGGATTGTCCCGGGGAAGCGCTTGCCCGCCGCCGAAAGGGCCTCGAGTGCCCAGTTCTCCAGGACGATGTCGTTGAGGTAGGCGGCGAAACCGCCTCGCGGCCGGGGAGGCTCGGCGGTGCGGTTGCGCTCCAGGACCAGGGCGGAATCCGCGTAGGGAAACGTGAACAGCTCGAAGTGGTCGTTGGAGTCGGCGCGTTCCTGAAACGTGTCGAGCACCTCCTCCCGCGGAAGCGGCGCGTCGACCCGGCGCAGGGTGAAGGCCTGCACACAGCGCAGCGTCACGGCCGAGATTGCGCCAAGGGCGCCGATTCCCACCCGGGCAGCCCGCAGCAGCTCCGGTCGTCCATCGGCGCCCGGGCCCAGCTCGTGAACGCTTCCATCGGCGCTGACGATCTCGATCTCCTCGATCTGGGCGGAGATGTTGCGCAGCTTGGCGCCGGTGCCGTGGGTGCCGGTGGAGATCGCACCGGCAATCGTCTGACGGTCAATATCACCGAGGTTCTCCATTGCCAGGCCGAGCCGGTGCAGCTCCTCGTTGAGATCGGCGAGCACCGTTCCCGCCCCAACCCGCACAAGACCGGTTGCCGAGTCGGCATCGATCACCCCGCTCAGAGCCCCGATGTCGATCATCGTGCCGCTCGTCATCGCCGCCTCGGTGAACGAGTGGCCAGAGCCGGCGACCGTAACGGTTCGCCCCGCCTCGGCGGCCCCCACGATCATCGCGACAAGCTCATCCCTCTCCAACGGCCGGGCTATCTCCACCGGCCGGCATTCCTGGTCCCCGGCCCAGTTGCGCCATGTGCCCGAGCGCGTGGAGGTTCTCCCGTGCGCATCGGTCATCTGCGCAGGGTATAGCCGTACCGGCCCCCCGACCGCAAGCGGCGGGCTGAGTCGGCGCCTTGCCTATCCGCGCGCCGGGCCCGCGACGGGCCCACCCAGGATGCGGTGTGCATAGATCGCCGTGAACAAGAGGAGGGCGGCCACAGCCAAGCTGGGAACCGCAAAGCCCGCAGCGCTTGCAAGACCGCCGCCGGCGAGCGCTCCGATGGCCTGGCCGGCCGACCAGGCCATGTTGGAAAGTCCCGCCGCGAAACCCTGGTGGAGGCGGCTCGAGTCGGCCGCCTCCGTCAGCGCCGTGGTCGCCGGTGTAAAGCAGATCCCAGCCCCCAGGGAGCTGAGGACCAGCGCCGCCGTCACCGTGCCCAGGCCCTGGGCGAGCCCGACCCCGACCATCGCCACGGCACAGATTCCCATCCCGGTCACGAACGGAGATCGACGACCAACCCTGTCCGAGTAGCGGCCCGCGATCGGTGCAAGGGACGCCTCAACCGCAGCGCCGATGATGAAACCGCCGGCAATCAGTGCGTGTCCGCCGCCCAGCTCGTCGATCCGCAGCGGCACCAACACCTCCACAGCGCCGAACATCAGCGACGGGACCGCTACGAAGCCGGTCGCGACAAGGATCGGGCGGCTGAGGATCGTTGCCGCAACCAGACGCAGCGGCTGCTGGGCAGGCTCCGCCGCCTCTGGGAGGCGAGAGGCAAGAAACGCGAGCAGCCCCGAAACCGCCAGCACTGCACCGAAGACCGCTTCGGTTCCGATCTCGGCCGCAATCGCGCCCAGGAGAGGGCCGACCAGGGCGCCGGCGACCGCCATGCCTAGCACCGTGCCGATCACCGAGCCGCGGCGCTCGGGCGGCGTGCTCGTGACGAGCCAGGTAAGGGCGCCCGACCAGATCAGCGCACCGGACATGCCCTGTACGAAGCGCGCCCAGTCGAGCACCGCGATGTGGTCCCCGAAGCCGAACACAAAGCTCGAGACCCCGAGCAGCAGCAGTCCGCCGATGACGGTGCGTCGCGGACCGACGCGGGTGGCAATGAATCCCGCGGGCAGGGATGCGAACAGCGTTCCGGCCGCGTAGGCAGCAGACAGGATTCCCGCCTCCGCCTTGCTGAGCCCGAATTCCGATACGTAGTCGGGGAGCAGCGGCGCGATGGCCGCGTAGAACGCGACGTCGAGGAAGATCATCGCCAGCGCTAGGACCAGCAGCCTTCGCATCGCTCCATCCAATCACCACGGCTCAACGGCGCCGGGCACACACCCGCACCGCTACAGCCAACGCTTGTCCGCCGGCCCGCCTCGACGCCTGCGAGACGCCCGCGGCAGTCGCGGCGGGACAGACCGCACCATTCAAAACGCCGCGTCGATTCCCGATGAACCCTCTAGCATCGCTTGCCAGACGCACCCGGAGGGGTGGCAGAGCGGTTGAATGCGACGGTCTTGAAAACCGTTAGGGGCCTTACGGTCTCTCGGGGGTTCGAATCCCTCCCCCTCCGCTTTGTTGTGTAGCCGGGCATCGGAGACAGTCGGCCTCTCGGCGCGCTCTAACCGCTTAGGAGAGCCGCGGCGGTATCGCGAAGCACGCCATCGAGAACGAACAGCGGATCGCCGCGGCCGTCGCGGCGCGAGCACTTGGCGCGTGCACAGGCACGATAGGAGTGCTGGTCGTAGTACTCGATCGGTGTGCACTTGCCGTCGGCGGCGAAGACAACACCGCCGAGGGCGGCCCACGCGCAGGCGCCGAGGCACATGGAGCACGGCTCAAGGGTCGAGTAGAGCACCAAATCCGGCAGGTGAAAACGACGCAGCCTGGCCGAGGCTCGCCTGATCGCCATCACCTCCGCGTGGGCGGTGGGATCGCAGGTGGGCGCCACGAGGCTGTAGCCGCAGGCCACCGGGACGCCGGCGGGATCAACGATCACCGCACCGATGGCAGCGCCGCCTAGGTCGACCGATCGGCGTGCCGCGCGGATCGCCAGGCGCATGCGGCGCTCATGGACATCGGGCGGCAAGAGGTTAGGGCGAGCATCATCGATGGTGGTTTCGCTCATTACCCACAAGACGAATGCGAAGGCAAGCAAGGCTGCCCTGAAACGTGCCCATCGACCAATGGACCAGTGCTGAAATACAGCTTCACAATGGCCACCCCTCGTCGAATTCGAGAAAGGCGATTCCAGACACCTTGAATCTCGGGTTCGAATACCGTCTCATTGGCCCCCCTGTGGGTGCCGATCCCGGGAACCGGGGCTCAGGCGCTCAGCCCGTAAGGAGGCACTGTGAAGCTCTTGCTCGGCACTGACGACTCCCACAACCTCGTCGACGGCGTGGTGGAGCTGCTGCGGCAACGAGGCCACGAGGTCGTCGAAGTGCCGGTCGCCGAGTGGCCTCAGGTGGCCAGGGCCGTCGGCGAAGGCGTTGCGGCAGGCGACGCCGACCAGGGAGTGCTCTTCTGCTGGACCGGGACGGGCACCTCCATGGCGGCGAACAAGGTGCCCGGTGTGCGAGCGGCCCTCGCCTGGGACCCCTGGATCGCCAAGGGCGCGCGGGAATGGAATGACGCCAACGTCCTGGTGATGAGCCTGAAGAGGACCGACGCCTCACAGGCGGAGGCCATCGTGGATGCCTGGCTCTCGGTCGAGGCGCCCGATCCCGACGAGCTGGCAAACATCGATGCGCTCAAAGAGCTCGACCGCCGGCCGGATCCCGATGGCTCATGACCTGGTGAGAGAGGAATAGCGGCCGTGATCTTCAAGCCGGCGATGATTGAGCGAGTCCTGGCCGGCGAGAAGACGGTCACGCGCTGGCCGGTTGGCCGGCTTCATGGCCCCGTGTTGGCACGTTGGATCGATGTTCAGCCGGCCGGCAGCTTCGCTTGCGATCTGCCCTCAGGTCCTAGATCCAGTTCAGCACTGGACCGAAGGCGATGAGCGAGGCGGCGGCGAGCGCCGCCATTCCTCCGACAACCCGGAGCCGCCTGCGGTTGTCGGGAAGGTCATAGACATAGGCGGCGATCAGAAAGAACCAGAGGTAGCCGAAGATGACGATCGGAAAGACGAACGGGAAGTTCCACCACCAGTAGTCCCAGTGGAAGTAGCCGGTGCCGTTGAGCAGCACCTCGACGAAAACGGCGAAGATCGAGAAGCCGAGCCCGATTGTCAGCCGGTTCGGCATTCCGAGCAACTTCATGTGTCGGTCCTCGGGCAGCGTTTTCGCGAAGACCACACCGGAGATCGCGAACATCAGCGAGATCTCGATCGTCAATCCGATCAGGATCAGGTAGGCCGTATCGCCGGTCGTCGTCCAGAGCGCGGCTCGGTCGCTGAAGTGGAGGATCAGCGAGTTGACGATCTCGTTGATCCAGTCGGCGAGCCAGAAGGCCAGCCCGGCGAGGACCACATCCCAGCGGCGGCGCTCGACCTCGACCGCGTAGATGTAGAGGACCAGGACGAGAAGCGTGACGACGTACCACTTGAACTGCGTCTCGTCGCGCAACAGCCGCTGCGCTTCGACCGTGAAGTCGGTTAACGCCAGCACGACGGGCGACTCTATATCCCCATTTGGAGGAAAGGAGGGTTTCCGGCCGAACGTCCGGATATGGACCGCGCAGCGAACGGCTGGCTTGCATCCGACCGCTGGCGGCAGCAGGCCCTGCGGGCAAGCGACGCCTTTGGCCTGGTGCTGCTGCTTGTGCTGACCACCTATGTCCTCGCATCGCTGATGGCCAACGAGGGCTGGACCGCCGTCGTCCTGCTGGCCGTAACCACCGCCACGTCCGTCCTCGCACTGGTCAGCTCCCATGCCCGGGCGAGATTCGTGCGGGCGGCGATCGTCTTCTCGGCGGTGTCGATCATTCTCGGAGCGATCGGCGCCGCGACAGGCGACCGCGTCTGGCTCAACCTAGCCTCGATGATCCAGGTGACGCTTCTGGCAATCGCAATGATGGCCGTGCTGCGCCGCGTCGTGACCTCCGCCGAAATCAGCTCCCGCACGATCCTCGGGGCGATCAGCGTCTACACGGTGCTCGGCATTCTCTTCAGCTTCGCCTACGCAACCGTGGATCGGATCCAGTCCGGTCCCTTCTTCAGCGAGGTCGGCCACGCCGAGGGCAACGAATTCCTCTTCTTCAGCTACACGACGCTGACCACGACGGGATACGGCAATCTCGTGCCCGCCGGCCAGCCGGGACGCATGCTCGCGGGGCTGGAGATGATGCTCGGCCAGCTATTCCTTGTCACCCTAGTCGCCGGCCTGGTAAGTCTCTGGAGACCGGGCGATCGGCTCTTGAAACGACGTGGCACGGGGGCTGGCGAAGGGCCGGAGCTCAGCCGCTGAGCAGCGCCTCAAGGTCGGCGAGCTGGGCCTCGATTCCTGCACAAACCTGGTCGCAAAGCTCCAGAACAGCCGGGTCGGAGATGCTGTAGATCGAGCTGGTCCCCTGCTTACGGCGGGCGACAAAGCCCTCGGCGCTGAGCGCTGCCAGGTGCTTGGAGACGTTCTGCTGGGAGCCGCCCAAGGCCTCCGTCAACTCGCTCACCGAGGCCTCCTCATGCTGGCGCAAATGGTCAAGGATGCGCAGGCGGGTGGGATCGGCGAGCGCCCGGAAGCGGTGGGCGATCAGATCAGCAACGGAGTTGTCGAGAGGGCTCTTCATAGATGGGCTTTTTGCTATCTTACTCATTTACAATTGTTAAGTTGTTAATCAGTACAGACACAAATGGAAGGATAGCGATGCCGACAGTTGCTGCACCACACCTCGCTCAGTCGCAGGAACCCGACACGTCGGCGAGCGGCAAACCGCCCACTCGGTGGCCCCTCGAGCGCATCCTCTTCCTGATGGCGGGAGCGATGACCGGCCTCAGCGTCCTGCTCAGCGCACTGGTATCTCCCTGGTTCCTGCTGTTGACTGCCTTCGTCGCCCTCAACCAGTTGGCCTTCGTCGCGCTCGGCAACTGCCCCAGCTCCTGGGTGCTGCAGCGATACCTCGGCGTCCGGCGCGCCTCCTGTCGATGAGCGCCCTCGGGCCGGTTGGCCGCCTGGGCAGGCTCGCCGCTACGCAGCGGCGCTGGGTCTTCGTCGTGTGGATCGCGATCGCCGTCGGCCTCGGAGCGCTCGCTCCGCGCGTCGAGACCGCGCTCTCCGGCGCCGGCTGGCAGGCAAACGGCTCGGAGTCGGTCGAGGTCCGCCAGCTGATCGACGGGTCCTTCGCCGGCAACGGCGCCTACGCACTCCAGGTCGCCGTGCACTCCTCGCAGCTGACCGTCGACGATCCCGCCTTCCGCCGCACCCTGGCGCAGGCCGGGCAGGTGCTGGCCGCGAGCCCCGCCGTACGCGGGGTGACGCCGCCGCGCCAGGGCGTCTCGATCTCGCGCGACGGGCACACCGCGGTCCTCGGCGCGGGCGCCGCCCGCGACCCCAACGGCATGGTTGCCGCTGCCGACGATCTCAAGGGCGAACTTGCGGCCACCGCCGAGCCCGGCGTCCAGGTCAACCTGACGGGCGCCGCTGGAATGTGGTCGGACTTCAACGAAGCGAACAAAGACGCGATGCTCAAGTCCGAGCTGCTCTCCTGGCCCGTGACGCTGGCGATCCTGGTGATTGCCTTCGGCTCGCTGGTCGCCGCGGGGCTGCCGCTGATGCTGACGATCGTCGGCCTGATCGCCTCGGCCGGTGTCCTCTACCTGGGGACGATGGTCTCGCCGATCTCCATCTGGGCGATGAACTTCGCGCTGATGTTCGCGCTGGCGCTGGGCATCGACTACGCGCTCTTCATAGTGATGCGCTTCCGCAACGCCTTCTTCGGACAGGGCCTCTCGGCCGTCGACGCGGTCGGGATCACCATGGACACAGCCGGCAAGGCGGTCCTCTTCTCCGGCCTGACGGTCCTGATTTCCCTCTCGGCCGTGATGCTCGTACCCAGCCCCGCCTTCCGCTCGATGTCGCTGGGAATCATGATTTCGGTGCTTTTCGTGCTGGCGGCGACGCTGACCCTCCTGCCGGCGGTCCTGGCGAAGCTCGGCCCGAAGGTCGATCGGCTCGGTCTCCCCTGGGTCCACGCCGGCGACCACCGCTCGGCGCGCTTCGCCAGCTGGGGCGAGCGGCTCTGGCGGCACCCGTTCCTGTTTGGCGGCATTGCGCTGGCAGCACTGGTGGCGCTGGCACTGCCGGTACTCGCGCTGAAGACGGGCATGCCCTCGATCAAAGTCGTGCCCAACGGGGACCACTCCCGAGTCGGCTACAACCAGATCACCGAGGCGTTCGGGCCGGGGGCGCCCGGGGCGCTCCAGGTCGTCGGCCCCCAAAGCGAGGCCCGCCGCGCCGCGGCTGTGCTGGACGGCGATCCCGGCATCTCGGCCTCCCTGCCCCCGCAGCCGGACGCCGCCGGCAACGTCTCGCTGATCCAGGCAATCCCCGTCGACGGTCCCTCGACCCCGGCGCTCGGCGCCACGGTCGACAGGCTGCGCCGAGATCTGCCAACGGCCACTCTGGTGGGGGGGCCGGCTGTCGAAAACCACGACCTCGAGGCGGCTCTGGCGGCGAAGACGCCGCTGGCGATCGGACTCGTCCTGGCCCTCGGCTTCCTGCTCCTACTCGTCGCCTTCCAAGCGCCGCTGATTGCGGCGATCGGAGTGCTGGCCAACCTGCTCGCCACCGGCGCGGCCTTCGGCGTCGCCAAGCTGATCTTCCAGGACGGCCATCTCGCCGGTCTGCTCGGATTCGAATCGCAGGGCTTCCTCGACGCCTGGGGGCCGGTCTTCTTTTTCGCGATGATCTTCGCGATCGCGATGGACTACACCGTCTTCCTGCTCTCCTCGGCGCGCGAGCACTGGGAGGAGTCCGAAGACGCCAGGGCCGCGATGATCAACGGTCTGGCCCACTCGGGCCGTGTCATCCTCGCCGCCGGGGCGGTGATGGTGGCGGTCTTCTTCACCTTTGCGCTCTCCGGGCCGCTGCCGCCCAAGGAGATGGGCGTGATCCTCGGAATCGCGGTCCTGCTCGACGCTTTCCTCGTGCGATTGACGCTGCTGCCGGTGTTCCTGAGGCTCGCAGGGCCGGCGGCCTGGTACCTGCCGGGCTGGCTCGACCGCATCCTCCCGGCGGTCCACTTCGGGCACGGTCATCCGGCCGAGCCGGGAACGAGATCGGCAAACGGCGAGGGGCCGTCGATCGGCTCACCCCCTGCCGTCGCGGGCGAGCAGGTCAAAGCCGGCTGAGCGTTGCGGCCCTCAGCGAGGTGCCGGAATGGCTCAGCCTGAATCCACCGATATCGGCGAGACTCTCCGCTTCGCAGGCCGAGTTGGGGGGCGATTCCCGCTCACCCAGGTAGTGGTGCTACCTGGGTGGAGGGAATTGACTCCCGGCGAAGGGATGCGGGATGGAGGGGCCGGTGAGATCGGTGGATTCAGGCTCAGTCGGAGAGCTCGACGCGCTCGATCGTCTGCGGCTCGCGCGGGCTGTCCGAGGCGTCGGTCTCGGTCGACTCAATCGCGTCGACCGTATCCATCCCGTCGCTTACCCGGCCAAAGACCGTGTGCTTGCCGTCCAGCCACGGTGCAGCCTCCGTGGTGACGATGAAGAATTGCGACCCGTTCGTGTTCGGGCCCGCGTTTGCCATCGCCAGCGCACCACGGACGATCTTGTGATCGTTGATCTCGTCCTCGAACGTGTAGCCGGGGCCACCCCGGCCAGTCCCCTCCGGGCAGCCGCCCTGGATCATGAAGTCGGCTATCACCCGGTGGAAGACGAGCCCGTCGTAGAAGCCGTCCGCGGCGAGCTTGCGAAAGTTCTCGACCGTTTTCGGAGCGTCGTCGTCGTGCAGCTCGAGCTCGATCTTCCCGGCATTGGTGTGAAAGGTCGCCTGCGACATAGACCCCACCCTACCTGCCCCCGGCGCCCGTGCGACCGGTGGGACAGCCGGAGACAGCCGACGGGCCGGAAACAGTCGTTCCCGGCCCGTCGGCGGCACCGAGGGTCAACCGGTTACGTGGACCGTGGACGGCCGTGAGGCGCCGGGGGCATACGGCCAGCGCTCCTCTGCGAGTGCGACAGCGCGAAGGCGGATCCGAGCGGCACCGCTCACGTAGCGGAAGCGGTAGCGGGCCTGGAAGCGTCCACCGTGGTCGGTCCGGGTCATCAGGACGGGGCGCCAGCGACGAGCAGCCGACTCGTAGTACTGGATTGCGACCACCTTGCCCCGCCGCGGCAGCGGCGCGCCCCGGGTGCGGATTCGGCCCCGCAGCCGCACCACCCGGCCGGTGCGCAACGCCCTGGGGGCGGCCCGGAAGAGAACGCCGCCGCGCACCCGCAGCGCCAGGCCTGGACGGCGGGCAGCCGCAAGCCCGGACTCGCCCCGATAGCTGACCGTGATCCTGCGGGAGGGCCCGGCGAGCACAGCAAGCCGGAAGCCACCATGCGCCCCGGTCCGAATCGTGTCGACCCGCCGCCGGGCGAGGGCGCCCCGCGACGGTCGTGACACGACCCGTAGCCGGCGGCCGGCGAGACCCGCCCCGTCAGCGCTGACAAGGCGGCCGCTGAGCGAGGCACCCGCGCCAAACGGGACGGTGACCCGGGCGCCGCGGCGATGCCGCCATCTCAGGTGAGCGAAGACCCGGGTCTTCGCCGCCGGGACCACCGCAGTTTTGGCTGCCTTGTGCGTCCCGGAGGG
>Ga0210110_1000313_pt1 | contig 16690 bp, 10 predicted proteins | sample China_Galinas_PW_2_FD_184865 | JGI IMG/M metagenome (GOLD analysis project Ga0210110, IMG submission 184865) | Wetland microbial communities from San Francisco Bay, California, USA, that impact long-term carbon sequestration - China_Galinas_PWB_D1... | ecosystem: Environmental > Aquatic > Marine... | reverse complement strand
CCGGGAACATGCCCGCGCAGATCACCGCGAAGATGGTCATCGCCTCGGCCGAGCGGTTCACCGCCGTCCGCCACTTCTGCTTGAACAGGCAGAGGATGGCGCTGATCAGCGTGCCGGCGTGACCGATCCCGATCCAGAAGACAAAGTTGGTGATGTCCCAGGCCCAGTCCACCTGGTTGTTCAAACCCCACACCCCGACCCCGGTGATGATCAGGTAGCTGACCATCACCAGCAGGATGCCCACGAACGTCGAGGTCACCAGGAAGATCGGCAGCCACCACCGCCCGGGGCGCCCCTCGGCGTACCCGCAGACGATCTCCGTGATCTCGCCGATCTCGCGGTCGTTGAGGACCAGCGGCGGGCGAACCGACGGGTCCTCGATGAGCGAGCCGTCGCCGACGCTCTCGCGCTGCACCGCGCCGAGGGCGCCGGCGAGTCGTTGAGCGGTCACCTGGTCGGGGTTGAGCGTGCTCATGCCTCAGCTCCGATCACGCGGAGGGCGATCCTCGCCCCGCCGTCGGGTGCGGTCGTTCGGTGGAACAGGGCGCGGGCCTCGCTCTGCCCAGTCTCGTCGGCGCCGTTCTCCCCGCCCTCGGTGTGCGCAACGAACGGGTCTTCCGACGCCCGGACCGCCGGGTTGGGGTTTCGGACACGGAGCATGTACGTGGTCCGCGGGCGGGTGGCGAGGAAGCCCAGCAGCATGTACGAGCGGTTGTTGACGCGGCTGGAGCGCACGACGCTCGACTCGTCGAGCAGGTCGCCGAACTCGATCGCGCCCGACGGGCACGCCTGCTGGCAGGCGGTCTCGACCATCCCGTCGGGGATGCCCGGCAGGCTCTTCATCTCGTCGCGGACGCGGATGTCGGCGCGGGCGCGGTTGACGCGCTGGATGCAGTAGGTGCACTTCTCCATCACGCCGCGTCCCCGGATCGTCACGTCCGGGTTCATCCGCATCTTCTGGATCTCATCGAGCTTCTGGCGCAGGCGCGGGGGGATGAAGTTGACGTTCCGCGGACGCCCGAGCGAGCCCTCGCCGACGAATGTGCCGTTGAACTTGGTCTGGCTGAAGTCGAAGAAGTTGAAGCGCCGGACCTTGTACGGGCAGTTGTTGGCGCAGTACCTGGTGCCGATGCACCGGTTGTAGACCATGTCGTTGGTGCCGTACTCGCCGTGGCTGGTGGCGTTGACCGGGCAAACGGTCTCGCACGGCGCGTTCTCGCACTGCATGCACGGGACGGGCTGGTGGAGCACCTCGCCCGGGTCGTTGAGGTCGTCGCCGGTGTAGTACCGATCGACGCGGATCCAGTGCATCTCGCGCCCCTTGGCGACCTCGCGCTTGCCGACGACCGGGATATTGTTCTCGGCCTGGCAGGCGATCGTGCACCCGCCGCACCCCGTGCACGCGGACAGGTCGATCGACATGCCCCACTGCGGCCCGCGTGCGAAAGCAGGCGGCAGGTCCTTCTTGAGCGCCGTGTCGTAGGCCTCGTCGCCAGGGTTTGGGTCGCCCGTGCTGCGGTTGAGCGGGTTGACGTAGATGCTGACCGGCGCGGGGCTGTGGCTCAGCTCGCCGAGCTGCTCGGCGAGGTTGACCTCGTGCCCCGGCAGGGCGGCGTAGATCAGGTCCCTGAGTTCTTCCGGCGATTTGTCGCCGTGCTCGTCCCACGCCGCCTTGTCGATCCGCCGGACGATCGAGTTGCGCCCCTCCATCGACCAGTGGTCCTGGGTCGAGACGATCTCGTACGACCCGTGGGCGCGGGCCAGCGTGGCGCCGCTCGCCGTGTGCGCCCCGTCGGAGGCACGGACGGAGTAGCTGTTGAACCCGATCCCCGTGCCCACGTACCCGCAGTGCTCACGACCGTACCCCACGTGGACGATCGCGCAGCCGTCGGCCATACCGGGCATGATCCAGACCGGCATGGTGATGCGGCGCCCGCCGACGTTGAGTTCGCCCATGCGCGCACGCGGGAGCTGGTGCGCTGTGTACGGGTCCTCGCTGCCCTCCGGTGGCTCGAGCTTCAGGGCCTTCGCGGTCGCCGGGCTCAGGAGCACCGGGTTGTCCCACACGACGCGGCTTCCCGCGTGCGGCAGCTCCTGGAGCCACGAGTAGTTCGCGAACCGCCCGTCGTGCACGTGCGAGGTCGCGAACACGACGTCGAGTGCGTTCTCCGACGGCGCCGCGGCAAGGCTCAGCTTCGAGACCGCGCCGGCGACGGCGCGCGGGTCGGCGTCGGGGACGGCCGGCGTCGGCGTCGAGTTGGCGAGCACGCCGTCGTGCAGCGAGCGACGCCACAGCTTCTCGAACCGCTCGTCCTTCAGGCGCGTGATCCCCTGCCACGTCGCGCGGACCAGCTCGTACCCCTCGTGGGTGTCGAGCCCGGCGATCAGCGCGATCAGCTCGGCGTCGCTGTGGGCACGCCCGTACAGCGGCGCGATCATCGGCTGCGTCGGCGCGATCGTCCCGTCGAGCGATTCGGTGTCCGACCAACTCTCGAGGTAGTGCGCCCCGTTGAGCCGCCACGTCGATCCCCACACCGTCTCGGTGTCGCCGACGCTCAGGGTGATGGTGTTGGGCACCTTCGCGAAGCGAGGGGCGAATTCGAAGTCCGCCGGCGCGTCGTACACCGGGTTGACGTTCATGCACACCAGCGTGTCGATCTCGCCGGCCGCCATCCGCGCCGAGAGGTCGCGCAGCTGCCCGAGCGAATCGGCGGCCTCGTCGTCGCCCATCGGCAGGTAGCTCACCACCGCCCCGGCGTTGCCGAGCACCGCGTTGAGCGCGTGCCCGAGCGCGTGGACCTCTGCGGGCTGGCTCGAACCCACGAGCACGACACCCTCGCCGCGGTGCGCGACCAGGTCGTCGGCGATCGCCGCGACCAGATCGGCCTCGCCGAGGCGGAACTCATCCCGCCCCGGGACGTGCAGCGCGTCCAGCGCCTCGCCCAGCTTCCCGCCGCCGCCGGTGCGCTCGAGCACCGCGCGCCCGAGCGCCGCGGCGAACGCGGTGATGCGCGAAGGCGCGAGGCGGAGCCGGTGGTCGGCCGACGCGCCCGTCTCGCTCACGCCGGGCTCGACGACGTAGAGGCGGTTCATCTCTTCGCCGGCGCGGACGGGGCGGCGTCCGGCCGCGAACCCGCTCGCGTGGTTCAGCGCTCCGCGCTCGCCGTGCAGAACGTTGCGGTCGAGCGAGACGATGACCCTCGCCTTGTCGAGCGAGAGCAGCTCGCGCATCGGGCTGCCGAACGCCAGGCGTGAGCCGGCGATCGCAGCCCCGTCGTCCATCGGCTCGTAAGGGAGCCAGGTCGCGCGCGGCCAGCGCTTGAGCATCTCGTCCCGCACGCGGTCTCGCGTCGGGCTGGTCTTCTTGTCGACGATGAACGCCAGCCGCGATCCGCCATCCGAGTCGAACCGCGCGAAGTGGTCGGTCGCCCACGCGTTGAAGTCGTCCCACGTCGCGTCGAGCAGCCCGCGGTGCGGGTTGACGTATCGCGGGAACTTGAGGCGGTCGGGGTCGTAGAGCCCGAGGATGCTCGCCTGCGCCCAGGTCGAGCTCTTGCCGCGGTTGCTCGGGTGCAGCGGGTTGCCCTCGACCTTGATCGGGCGCCCGGTCTCGGTGCGGACGAGCAGCCCCTCGGCACCGCCGCCCGGCGTGGGCATGCTGGTGGCGTAATAGAGAGGTTCGCCCGGTGTGATCTCCTCGGGCACCTCGCGTGAGTAGGCGAGGATCTTGACGTCGGGGCGCCGGCAGGCGGGGATCGTGGCGGCGCCGGCCAGCGCCAGCCCCGCCCCCATCAGCTTGACGAACTCACGGCGCGAGGCCCCGTCTAGCTCGCTCGCCCCCGCGGGGAACTCTCGCTCGAGGAACTCGCGGAACCCGGGTGTGTCGGCCAGTTCCTCGGGCGAACGCCACACATCGGGACGGTCGCGCCCGCCCGCGGGCCTCTCTTCGCCTCTCGTTGACGGGCACTGATCGTGGCTCATCGGCCTTCCTCAGTAGTGGCAGGCACCGCAGCTCTGCGGCGGGGGCGAACGCAGCGTCTTGAGCAGTTTGGCGGCCTCGGGGTCGTCGGGCGTCCGTTCCTTCAGGTGCTCGTCCACCCACACCAGATTCGTGACCTTCGATGGGTCCACCAGAAACCGCTCGGGGTTGCGGTGGCAGTCGAGGCACCAGCTCATCGACAAGCTCTTTGCCTGCGACACCACCGGCATGCTCAGGATCATCCCGTGGCAGCTCACGCAGCTCACGCCGGCGTTCACGTGGATGTTGTGCGGGAAGTTCCGCACGTAGTCGGGCAGCTTGTGGACGCGACGCCACGGGATCGACTCGTCGGCCGCGTACGCGTCGCGGATCCACTGCACGTCCTGCGCCGCCGCGTCGCGCAGACGCCCGTCGGCGTGGCACCCGTAGCACGTCGCCACGTTCGGCACGTTCGCCTCGGCCGCCTGCTCGACCTTCGTGTGGCAGTACCGGCAGTCGATACCGAGTTTGCCGGCGTGGATCTGGTGGTCGTTGCCCGCGAACGGCTGGGTGGGCATGTACCCGACCTCGAAGAACGAGGGCGTCGCCCAGTACCAGAACCCCGCGACGACCAGCACGACCCCGCCGAGCGTGCCCACCACGCCCACGGCTGGCACCATGTTCATCCACTTGGGAAACATCAGGTCTCCTCGCAGGGGACACGACACGGACGGTCTGGGATCGACGGGAGGGGCCCGATCGCTCCGCGATCCGGAGTGACGGGGAGCGTAGCGTATCAGGCCGGCAAAAGCCGAATGGCCGATATTTGCCCCGGGGGGGGCCCGGCGTCAAGGAAATCGAGTCCCGCCCCCGGTAATCGAGACCGAATCTCACCTGCGACACCTCCGCACCCCCGGTGGATCTGACCATGTCCGATCAGCGCTCTTCCGTGTCCGGCCCCGCCGTCGCCGCCGGTTTCGCCGCCGCCGTCGCCGCCTGGGTCTTCTGGTTCCTGGTGCAGATACCCCATGTGCGGGTCGCGGCGCCGCTGGCGGCGGTGCTGGTGCTGGGGGCGCAGACCGTGGTGATGGTGTGGCGTCTGCGCGCCCACGGCGTGGGGGTCCGCGCGGGCGCGCTGGGCGGGCTCGTCGCCGCCGCGGTCGATCTGCTCTGGCTCGGCGCCCAACTGAGCAGTGAGGCGGAGGGGGCGAGCGAAACCCGCCCCGACGCGTGGCTGATCCTCGTCGGGTTCACCGCCCTGAACGCGGTGCTGGGTCTGGCGGCCGGATGGGCGGCGCAACGGCTGCGCCGTGAGGGACCGCCGTCCAACTGGCTGACGGCGCTGGCCGGGACGACCGCGATCGCGATCGCCCCGCTGCTGTTCATCGGCGGGCTGGTGACCAGCACCGAGAGCGGGCTGGCCGTGCCCGACTGGCCGACCACCTACCACGCCAACATGTTCCTCTACCCGCTCGGGGGGCTGGTGAACTCGAGGGTGTTCCTCGAGCACGCCCACCGCCTGTTCGGGATGATGGCGGGGCTGACGACGTACACGCTGGCAACGGCCGCCGTAACGCGGTGCCGGCGCCCCGTGGGGCGGTTTGCCTTCTGGCTGCTGCTGGTCGGGCTCGCGGGCGGATTCGTGTCGAGCGTGGCGTTGCCGGTGATGGGGCTCGAAGAGTCGGGGCCGGTCCGGGCCGCGGTCCACTACGTCATCGGCGGCTTCGCCGGGCCGGGGATCATCCTCGCGTTCTTCTGCGGGTTCCGCCCGGCGGCGGCGATGTTGCTGCTGCTGGCGCTGACCGTGCAGGGCATCTTCGGCGGGCTCCGCGTGACCGAGCAGAGCCAGGCGCTGGCGGTGGTGCACGGCGTGAGCGGGCAACTGGTGTTCGCGCTGGCCGTGGCCCTGTTTGCGTGGTACTGCGGCAAAGTCGAACATCCTCCGAACACCCACCGCTCGCCGCGCGTGTTCGCCAAGATCACGCTGGGTGCGGTGGTGCTCCAACTCATCTTCGGAGCGATGTTCCGGCACCTCGGCTCGCCGCACCCGCTGTGGGCGCATGTGGGATGGGCGTTCGTGGTGGCGATCTGCGCCCTGGTGCTGGCGGCGCTGTGCATGAGGACCGAAGTACCGCGGCTGAGGCGCGTCGGGCAGTGGCTGGTCGGCGCGGTGAGCGTGCAGTTCGTGCTGGGGTGGCTGGCGTTCTTTCTTGTGATCTCGGCCGACGATCGGGGCCCGATCCCAACAGCAACGCGACTGGCCGAGGCCAAGGACGTCCCCCTGCTTGAGACGCTGGTCGCGACGGTCCACCAGGCCAACGGGGCGTTCGTGCTGGCACTGGTGACACTGGCCGCGGTCTGGTCGTGGCGGACCTATCGCGGCGGGAACGGGTAGCTCGGGCATCCGTATCTACTGCCCGGGGCGGGCTTTGCGAGCCCGCCCTGCGCGGTCATACTGGCAATGCCCCGCGTCCGCGGGCGTTGGGCCGGGGAACGGAGGCCGGCGATGCCCGACAGGCTCGAACCGACGCTCAAGCCCATCAAGCAGGGCCGGTTCGGGTACGTGCAGGCGCGTCACCTTCTGTGGCGGGCGGGGTTCGGGGGCACGCCGACCCAGGTCCAGACCCTCGTGGACTGGGGCGCCGAGAAGAGCGTGGACCACCTGCTGGACGACCAGATCCCGTTCCGCGCCGACTCCGCCGACTCATTCGACGCCGAGATCATGCGCCCGCCGACCGACGACGAGCGGCTCCAGTACCGCGCGGCCCTCGAGCGTCGCGACGAGAACACGCTGGCGCGGTTCCGGGCCGAGCGCCAGCGCCGGCAGGTGCGCGACCGGGCGCAGATGCGCGAGGTCCAGTCGTGGTGGCTGACACGGATGATCGAATCGCCCAAGCCCCTCGAAGAGAAGATGACGCTGTTCTGGCACGGGCACTTCGCGACCGGGTACCGCACGATCGAAGACAGCTACCACATGTACATGCAGAACCGGCTGTTCCGCCGGTATGCGCTGGGCAACTTCGGCGATCTGGTATTCCGCATCATCCGCGACCCGGCGATGCTCGCCTACCTCGACAATAACGACTCGCGAAAGGGCAAGCCCAACGAGAACCTCGCGCGCGAACTGATGGAGCTGTTCACGCTCGGCGTGGGCAACTACTCCGAGCACGACATCAAGGAGGGGGCGCGCGCCCTCACCGGCTACACCTTCGAGCACAACCGCTTCGTCTTCCGCGCCGACGACCACGACGGCGGAGCGAAGACGATCCTCGGACGGAGCGGCGAGTTCGACGGCGACGGCTTCGTCACCGCGATCCTCGGGCAACGGGCGTGCAGCCGCTTCATCGCGTGGAAGCTCTACCGCTTCTTCGTCGGGCGCACGCCGTACGAAGAATCGGACCGCGACCCGTCGGTGCGCCGGTTCGTCCGCGAACTGGGCGACGAGCTGCTCGGCGCGCGGTACGAACTGCGTCCGGTGCTGCGCCGCCTGCTGCTGAGCGAGCACTTCTACGACTCGCGCGTGATGGGCGAGCTGATCAAGAGCCCGGGCGAGCTGGTGGTGGGCGCCGTGCGCTCCCTGCACACGCCGGTGCGTGACCTGTCGATCCTGCTCGACGCGATGGACCTGATGGGGCAGAACCTGTTCCAGCCGCCGAGCGTGAAGGGGTGGGACGGCGGGCGGAGCTGGATCAACACCTCCACGCTGTACGTGCGTCAGAACATCATGAGCTTCCTGCTGACCGGCAAGAAGCCGCACGGGTACGACGCGATGGCCGAAGTGGAGCGGTACGACCCGAGCGACCTGCTGCGCCCGCTGGCGTCGGCCGAACCGGGCGCCGAACGAGACCCGCGCCGTGCCGTGGACTACCTGCTGCGCCACACCATCGGCGACGCCCCCGACGACGCGCGGGCGACGCTGCTCGCCTTCGTGGACGAGCACGGCGGCGTGCCCACGCCCGAGATCATCACCGGCGTGCTGCTACTGATCAGCGCCATGCCGGAGTACCAGCTGTGCTGAGAGTGAGGTCGAGCGATGAACCTGCACGACAACCCAGGTGAAGCCGGCGCGTTCACGCGGCGCGAGTTCCTCGGTTCGTCGCTGACGCTCGCCAGCGCCGCGCTGAGCGTCCCCGCGTTCATCCAGCGTTCGGCCCTCGGGCTCACCCAACCCGAGCCGGGCGCCAGCGCCATACCCGGCGTGCCGCAGGACCACGTGCTCGTCGTCGTGCAGCTCTCGGGCGGCAACGACGGGCTGAACACCGTCGTCCCGTTCCGCGACGACAACTACCGGCGTGTTCGCCCGGGCATCGGGCTGCGCGCCGACGAGGTGCTGCCGCTCGAGAAGCTCGGGTCGGGACGCCCGACCAACCTCGGGCTGCACCCGCGGATGGAGGCGCTCAAGGACCTGTACGAGCGCGGGATGCTCAACATCGTGCAGGGCGTCGGGTACCCCAACCCCAACCGCTCGCACTTCAAGAGCATGGACATCTGGCACACGGCCGACACCAGCGCCACCGGCGACGGGTGGCTCGGTCGCTACTTCGACGCCGAGTGCTGCGGCGAGGGCAAGGGCGAGAGCGGCACGCCGGAGACCCAGCCCGGGATCGCCATCGGTCGCACCGCCCCGCTCGCGATGCAGGGCGAGAAGGTCAAGCCCATCGCGTTCGAGACCCCCGACCTGTTCCGCTGGACCGGCGAGGACGTCCACCCCTCGCTGGTCGAGCCGTACCACGAGCTGACCAGCGCCGGCGTGCGCGCCGGGACCGACCCCGACTCGAACGCCTCGTTCCTCATGCGCACCGCCCTCGACGCACAGGTCTCCAGCGACCTGATCCGCAGGGCTGTCTCGGCACAGCCGCTCGTGGACTACCCGCGCTCGGCGCTCGCCCAGCAGCTCACGATGGTTGCCGGCATGATCCGCGCGGGGCTCGACACGCGCGTCTACTACGTCACCCTCGGCGGGTTCGACACGCACGCCCAGCAGGGCGGCGCCAACGGGCGGCAGGGGCAGCTGCTCGGTCAGTTCGCCGAGGCGATGCGCGCGTTCTACGACGACCTCGCCCAGCAGGGCAACGCCGGGCGCGTCCTCACCATGTGCTTCAGCGAGTTCGGGCGCCGCGTCGGGCAGAACGCCAGCGGCGGGACCGACCACGGGACGGCCGCCCCCATGCTCCTGCTCGGGCCGATGGTCGAGGCCGGCGTCACCGGCGACCACCCGTCGCTGACCGACCTCGACCAGGGCGACCTGAAGTTCCGCATTGACTTCCGCGCGGTGTATGCGGGAATCCTCGAGCAGTGGCTGTGCGCCGATGCCGAGACGATCCTCGGTGGACGGTTCCGCCCGACCCGCGTCGTCAAGCGCAGTTGAGCGCATGAAAACGCCCCGGGCGAGTGCCCGGGGCGGCGCCACTTGAGGTTGTCAACGCGCTGCTACGGGCAGCCGGCGACCCAGGCGTTAACGTAGAACTGGATGTCCACCGCCGTCACCGTCCCGTCCGGCACGCCGTAGTTCGCGCTGCCGATCGGCGCGTTCGGCGTGGTCAGGTCGGCGGCCGGGTCCATCGCCACCCACAGGTTGACGTAGTACTGGATGTCCACAGCGGTGACGGTGCCGTCGGGCACGCCGTAGAGCGGGTCGCCGATCGGCGCGTTGGGTGTGGTCAGGTCGGCGAGGCAGAAGGTGTAGCCGAACGCCCAGAAGCCGCCGCTTGCGCTGATCGCGTTGGTGCGGACCTCGGCGGCGTCGGGCTGACCCGACGTGCCGCGGACCTCGTAGGACCCGCCGGTCAGCACGCCCGAGCCGCTATCGATCGTGTGCCAGTCGACCGCGAGCTGGGCCGAGGCGCACGGCGCCGCGGACAGCAACGCAATCGGGATGAGGTGTCTGATACGCATGGTTCCTCCTTATCGTGACTGCGCGTCGTTGTTGTTGAGCGCGGCGCCCAGTGCGGTCCCGCCGGCGTCGGACGGCGGGCTCGCACGGCGCAGCTCCTGACGGAGTGCGTCCTGCTCGCGCTGCATGGCCTCGAGACGCGCTTCGAGCTCGGCGAAGCGCTGGGCGTAGTCGGCGGCCTCGGCGGCGCGCCGGTTCTGGTCGAACGCGACAGCGTCGAGTTGCTCGGACTGAATCTCCGCCGGAGTCAGCCCGGGCGACGGCGGCGTCAGGTGGTCGTTGTCCCCGCTGCCCCGCGCGAGCAGCGTCGGTGTGACCGTGCCGTAGGCCGTCGGGAAGTAGACCAGCGTCAGGGTGATGTCAAACATCGTGGCGGAGGCCCCGTTGAACTGTTGCCCGATGAAGTAGTACGTGTAGGTGCCGGCGCCGGCGACCTCGAACAGCCCGTGAGCGGACGCGGAATAGTCGTACGTCGCCGTGGGGAGGGTGCCGGGGAAGTACGTCAGGATGTCCTGGTTGACCGGCAGGGTGCCGGGGGCGTCGGAGACGCCGTAGTTGTAGCCGGAGCTCGTTCCGCTCGAGTGCGAGATGCCCAGGTCGCCCTGCGCGAGAACAAGGACGTAGCCCGAAGCCGGAACGGTGATGGAGCGGGAGGCAAGCGTCTCGTAGCTGCCGGTGCCCATCGAGACGCCGGACGTGTTGATGCCGGCGACGCCGGGCTCGTCGAGGATCTCGGTGTCCTCGATGGCATTGGTCGGCAGGTTGACGGAGTCGTTTCCGCTGATGGCGGTGTCGAAGCTCATGCTGCTGCCGAGGCCCAAGAGCGAGAGCGTGCTGCCGCCCGATCCGTTGTTGCCGTCGAAGACGAGCCCGTTGCTGCTGTTGCCGCGGCGCAGCTCCACGAACACGCCTTCGCCGTCGAAGTCGGGCTCGACCGCGAACTGTTCGTATCCGTCCTCGCTGAGGGTGTAGAAGCTGGCTCCGCCGCGGAAGTCGTTGCTGAACGCGCTGAGGGTGGCGACGCCCCCCGGCTCGAACATGGTGAGCGTGCCGCCGTCGGCGGTCACGCCGCCGAGCAACTCGATGGTCTCGCTGCCGTCGTCGTTGCGGATGGAGGCTTCGCCGCCCTCGCCACCGCCTGTGCTGCGGAGCGTGAGCAGCCCGCGGTCGATGCCGTTGCCGGCATTGATGTCGCCGTCACCCCAGAGCGCCACGGTGCTCTGGAAGTTCAGCCCGCCCAGTTCCACGAGGCCGGTCTGGGAGTTGGCGGCGTTGCCGACCAGAACGGTGCGCGCGCCGTTCGAGGTGTTCCAGTAGAGCTGCTGGGCGAGCTCGGGGTTCTGATCGATCCGCGTCAGGTCCGTGCCGCCGTCGTCCGTGATCGTGAACGTGGATCGGAATCCCCCGAGATCGGCCGTCTCGAGCAGCACGCTCACGCCCGACGTGTTGTCCGAGACGATCATGTCCGCCTCGTCGGCGTCGACGTGGACCTTCGCCGCGGGCATGGTCGTGCCGATGCCCACGTTGAAGGCGCTGTCAACGAAGATGCCGCGCGTCTGGATCGCGTAGGGCGCGCCGAGCACCTCCTGACGCCCGAGGTTGACGTAGCTGCCGACGCCGGCGGGGCTGCGCACCTCGATCTGCAGCCACCGCTCGTCGCCGTTCAGCGCCGCGACGCCGAAGTTGAGGTCGGCGCTAAACAGCCCGTCGGTGACGGGCGCGCCGAAGTAGACGATCGAAATGCCGATTTGCGACCCGCCGCCCGCGGCGTCCCACAGGGTGAAGCGCACGTCGGCGTTGCCCGTGATGGGCGCCCCGCCACTCGTGAGGCGCCCCTGGTAGTTGAACGTGCCGTCGATCGGCGCCGCGTGAGCGGTGCCGGCGGCCAACGCCGCCGCGGCGAGCAGAGATACCACTGTCCTTTTCATTGCTGCGTCTCCTTTTGTGAAACGGATCCGATCCGGGGCGGGTCGGCGCGCACGGACACCCGGTCCGGTTGCGTCCCGGGATGCTCGATCACACCCCACCGCCCCTCCACGGCACAATGCCGCACCGATCGCGGAGTGGTCGCCGCCAATCGGTCTGATTACAAGCTTACCGGACGGCGGTGCATCCTCAAAGCAGCATGCCCATCTGGCAAACGAGAGTGCGAACAGGTTGCAAACCACTGGCGTTGGATGATCGCCAGTCGCCCGGACGCCCGGCTCCCGCGAACACCGCCGGCACAAGAAAGACACGCCCCGGGCGAGTGCCCGGGGCGGCGCCACTTGAGGTTATCAACGCGCTGCTACGGGCAGCCCGCGACCCAGGCGTTGACGTAGAACTGGATGTCCACCGCCGTCACCGTCCCGTCCGGCACGCCGTAGTTCGCGCTGCCGATCGGCGCGTTCGGCGTGGTCAGGTCGGCGGCCGGGTCCATCGCCACCCACAGGTTGACGTAGTACTGGATGTCCACAGCGGTAACGGTGCCGTCCGGCACGCCGTAGAGCGGGTCGCCGATCGGCGCGTTCGGCGTGGTCAGGTCGGCGAGGCAGAAGACGTAGCCGAAGCTCCAGAAGCCGCCGCTGGCGCTGACGTAGTTGGTGCGGACCTCGCCGGCGTCGGGCTGCCCCGACGTGCCGCGGACCTCGTAGGGACCGCCGCTGAGCACGCCGGAGCCCGAGTCGATGGTGTGCCAGTCGATCGCGAGCTGGGCCGACGCGCACGGCGCCGCGGCCAGCAACGCGATCGGGACCAGTGTCTTCATACGCATCGTCGTTCCTCTCCTATCCGTCTACCGGTGTGTTCTGTGATTCGGCCGATGCCGGCCTCGGCGGCTTGGGCGCAACGACCCGACGCGCCGGCGTCGCCTCGCCCACCGCCTCCTGCCGCCGCGTGATCGCGTCGAGCTCGCGCCGGAGCTGCTCCATGCGGGCGGCCTGCGCGCCCAGCTCGGCCCGTGTCCGCTCGACGTCGAACCGCAGCGTCTGGAGCCGCTCTGATTCAATCTCCTGCGCTGACATGGGGAGCACGCGCGGGGCGTCGGCGTCGCTGTGCCCCGGCGCGGCCATGAGTGTCGGGGACACCGTGCCGTACGACGTCGGGAAGAACATGATCGTCAGCTGGCTGTCGTACACGAACCACGTACCCGACAGCTTTTCGCCACCGAGGTAGAACGTGTTTGCGCCTGCGCCGACACTGAAGGTCCCGTGCACCGTGACCGGAGCCGTGTACGTGCCGCCCCCGGCATCGGCGGCGTACTGCAGGGACACATCCTGGTTGATCGGGAGCGATCCGGCCGTGTCCGTGACCCCGAAGTTCGCGGTGCTGTACGAACCGCTCACGTGCCCCACCTGGGCCTGGCATGTTCCGATCACGACGCAGTAGCCGGCTGTCGGGCAGGTGATCGTGCGGCTCAGGATGGTCACGACCCCAACACCACCAAGCACGACCGCATTCGTTCCATCCAGACTGCTCGCCACGCCCGGCTCGTCGCCGATCTCGGGGGCGAGGATCGAACCATCGGGCAGCGCCACCGAGCTGTTTCCTGTGGCAGAGGTGTTGAAGACGACCGAGGATCCTGCGCCGGCGATCGTGACGCGTGGGCTCTCGGAGTTGCTGTAGTTCCCGTCGACAGTGAACCCTGACGAGACCGTGTTCCGTCTGATCGCGAAGTATCCCCCGATGCCGTCCGCGTCGGGTTGGGTCGTGGAGTACGGATGCGCCGTTTCGTCGAAGACCAGCAGTTCGGTGCCGTGGGTGCTGTACGCCTCGGAGAGCAGCCCCGTGTACCCGGAGTTGAACAGGCGAAGCGTCCCGTCGACCGCGGTGCTGCCGATCTCGACCTCGCCGAGCGCGGACAGCGCCGCCCCGTTGCCCAGGGGTTGGGCTTCGATCGCCGGACCGACGCCGCTGCTCAGGACCCTGAGGACGGCGCTGGGATTCGTGGTGCTCGAATTGGAGAACGTTGCCGTCCCCGACGAGTCGCTCGATGTGAACGCGTCGAGAGCGAGTTTCTGGGATTGGACAAAGAGCCCGGTGGCGCTGTTCGATGCGTAGATCCCGAGCGCGGCGAACGAGTTCGTGTTGTTGCTGTCAACACGGAGTGTGTGTGCGCCCGGGACACTCCCGTCACAGGTGAACTTGGCGGCCCCACCGCTCCCGTGGTTGATCAGCTCGAACATGTGCGGCTGCGCGTCGTAGGACTCCGCGACACCCTCCTGGCTGAGCGGGGTTCTCAGGCTGAGCGCGCTCGGTGCACTGGTGATCGCCTGGCGCCCGAGATCCACGTACGATCCGACACCCGCCGGGCTCCGAACCTCGACCCGGAGCCAGCGCTGCTCGCCGACGAACGCGTCGACGCCGAATTCGAGGTCGGCGTTGAACAGCCCGTCGGTGACCGTCTGCCCCGAGCGCGTGACGGTCGCGCCGACCTGCGCCCCCGCGGCTGCGGCGTCCCACAGGCTGAACCGAACGTCGGCCGTCCCCGTGATGGGGACACCCCCGCTCGTCAGCCGTCCCTGGTAATTAAACATCCCGTCGATGGGCGTGGCCGACGCCTGCGCCACGAGAACCACCGCCGCGATCATCGCGCTCCGAAAACAGACCTGATTCACGTTGACCTCCGTACGTTGTCCCGAGCCGCGCACTGCGAACGGGCCCGCGGCGATGCGGACACGCCGTGCCTGTTCATCCCCGCGGCACCACGGCCACGGGCAGACCGCGACTGTACCCAAAAAAGGATTCTGGACAACACTATTAATTTGATTCAGGGGGATTTCAGGGCGCCCCGTTTACCCACCCGCCCGGGATTCACGGGATGGCGATGCGCGGGATGCCGCCTTCGCGACCTCGCCCCATCGGCAGCAGGGCTAGTACGTGAAGTGCCGGATCTGCTCGCCCTTCGACCCGATCTCGAGCATCGCCTCGATGCCGAGTTCGAGGTGCACGCCGGCCCAGTCGTGATCGACCGCGAGGTCCGACTCGAGCGTCTTCACACCCTCCGGCGTGGTCGGCACGTCGGAGACGAGCAGCAGCGCGCCGCGCGCGATCCGGTTGTGGTGACCGACGATGAACAGCGTCGCGGTCTCCATGTCGATCGCGATGCACGTGAGCCGCTTGAGGCGCCCGAGGAACTTCTTGTCGTGCTCCCACACGCGCCGGTTGGTGGTGTACACCACACCGGTGCGGTACTCGAGCCCGCGTCCGGCGATCTTGTCGGACACGAACTTGTGCAGCTTGAACGAGGGCAGCGCGGGGACCTCGGGCGGGAAGTAGTCGTCGGAGGTTCCCTCGCCGCGGACCGCCGCGATCGGCAGGATGAAGTGCCCGATCTCGCTGGTCGTCTTGAGCCCGCCGCACTTGCCGAGGAACAGCACGCCCTCCGGCGCACGCGCGCTGAGCAGATCCATCACCGTCGCCGCGTTGGCCGAACCGATGCCGAAGTTGACGATGGTCAGCCCATGGTCGCTGGTCGCGGCCTGCATCGGGCGCCCCTCGCCAAACAGGTCGCACCCGAACCGTTCGCAGAACCGCTCGACGTACGAGGCGAAGTTGGTGAGCAGCACGTAGTCGCCGAAGCGGTCGAGCGGCATGCCCGTGTAGCGCGGCAGCCAGTTCTTCGTAATCGCGAGCTTGTCCTTCACGGACAAAGCGTAGGGGTCGCGGGGTGGGTGGGCACCCGATCACGCCAACAATGACCTCCTGCGATCACCACCGCGCGGTAGGCTGCAGGCGGGCTCGTGGGACGAAAGGAGACGCAACGATGAGTGATACACCAGACACGGACGCCTGCACGGACGCCGGTCAGCCCGGGCCCGAGCACGAACGGCTCAAGAAGTTCGAGGGCGTCTGGCACGCCGAGGTCAGCATCTATTTCAACGGCCCCGACGCCGAACCCATGCGCTCGACCGGCACGATGACCAACACGTCGATCCTCGGCGGGCGGTTCATCCAGCACGACTACCCCGGCGACGGCGACGAGCCGTTCTTCGGCGTCGGGCACTTCGGCTTCAACCGTAGCTCGGGCAAGTACCAGGGCACCTGGCTCGACATCATGTCCACCGAGATCACCACCGATGAGGGCGACTACGACGAGGCAAGCAACACGTACAACATGTGCGGCACCGTCTTCCACCCCGCGCTCGGCAGGACCATCACCAAGCGCAGCGCCGTCCGCGTCGAGAGCGACAATCGCCACGTGATGGAGCAGTTCTTCCCCGGGCCCGACGGCAAGGACGTCCGCATGATCAGCATCATCTACACGCGGAAGAAGTGAGAAGATTCACGACAGAGAGCACAGAGGTACACAGAGGAAGGCAGTGTTCAGAATGACCCCCGAGCGCGAGCAACGGGCCTCTCACTGCCGCAATTCATCCTGCGCAGGTGGGGTCATTCTTCTCCGACACGATTCTTTCTCTGTGAAACTCCGTGTCCTCTGTGGTGAGATTCTCACTCCGCGCTGTCCGCGTCTCCGCGGTGAACGGGCTTCTTCCAGATCGGGACGTCCTTCTTGAACCGGTCGATGAACGCGTCGCACGCCGCCAGCCCTTCTTTCCGGTGCGCCGACTCGACGACGAGCCGGAACGAGCAGCGCCCGGCCGGCACGCGCCCGGTCGAGTGCCAGACGTGCATCGCGAACAGCCCGAACTCACTGGCGAGCTCGTGCGCGATCGCGCCGATCTGGCGCGACGCCATCGGCTCGTACGCCTCATAGTCGAGCGCTTCGATCGGCACGCCGTCCTCGGCCGGGCGTACCACACCTTCGAACACGATCACCGCGCCGACGCCGAACGTCGATTCGCCCGGTTCATACGGGCCCAAAGCCCCGTCCACGATGTGCACCTCGACGCTCATCCTCC
>Ga0210110_1000312_pt1 | contig 16717 bp, 15 predicted proteins | sample China_Galinas_PW_2_FD_184865 | JGI IMG/M metagenome (GOLD analysis project Ga0210110, IMG submission 184865) | Wetland microbial communities from San Francisco Bay, California, USA, that impact long-term carbon sequestration - China_Galinas_PWB_D1... | ecosystem: Environmental > Aquatic > Marine... | reverse complement strand
GTCAGCAACAGACAAGCAACCCCTGTGCCAGTATCCGACCTCCGAAAGAATTCCCCGGCAGATCAATCCGATACGGTCGGACGCACCGGACCGGTGGGTGGTGGGAACCGGCGACCCGCTCGCAACAGCTCGCGGGTCCGCGGTATTCCGTGGGCGTACCTACCCACCTCCCACTTCACACCGCGGGGCGGTGTAACCAGGGGGTACGTAGTTGCAATGAAACAACCTCAGGCGGTTGTGGTGGGAGCGATTTTCAACCGCGATTCGGACGCTCGTCGGGTTCCAGATCATCAAACAGCCCTCGGCAAAGTAACCTTGGCGTAGACCTCTCCGTTTCCATCCTGCTTGATCGAAAACTCGCCTTGGAGTGCATCGACTTCGACGATTGCTTTCTCGATCGGGAGCCCGAGACCGGTTCCCCGAGGCTTTGTGGTGACAAAGGGTTCGAAGACCTGCTCGGTGGCGGGAGACGCCTCGCAGGCGTTGCTCAGCGGGTTGACGATGACCTGGCGCAGCTTGTCCGCATTCGCGGTCACCTGCAGCCGGGCTTCGGCGAATGACACACCAACGTTGCCGAATATCCGGTCGGAAGCGGCGCGCAGCGTCCCCAGGATCTCGTCGAGTCGGCACGGAAGCACTTGAGCGCGCCGATGGCGTGCACCGGAGGATTCACATCGCCGAAGGCCCATGCGTAGGCGGGGACCTGGCCGTTGGGATGCAGGTAGGTCTCCTTGAGCATGAGCTCGATCTGGTCCTTGGCGAAGTCCACGTCCACCAGCGACCAGGCGGCGCCTGCAGGCGTGGGAATCGCCTTCAGTGCCGGTTGGGGAGCATCTCCGCCCTCGCCCCAGGATCAGGTGTTGCGGAACCAGATGGTGGGCAGCAGGTGCAGGGTCGCCGCCTCCGGGCCGCTGTTGCGGGCGATGATTCGAGCATGGATCTCATCGGTCGTGCGCTTGGCGTCGTGCACCTCGATGTCCCGATGAGGATTGGTTCGGATCGCCAAGGCGCAAAGGTCGGAACGACGATGTAAGTCGAGATCCTTGGTGTTCTTTGCGCCTTTGCGGCTCCAAATGTGGTAACGCGGCTAATGGGTACCCGCCAATCGCCACCGATTGGCCAGCCACCACTCTCGTCGCTCTCCCTGGCCCGGATCGCCGCAGATGATGCGCCCGAAGCGAAGGGGCTCAGGCAGCGACGGTTTCAGTGGGGCCAGCAGGTTTCTCTTCGGCATGGATCTGTCCCTGCTGTTGGCGGACCAGGTGATCGGCGACCCGCAGAGCCCAGGCGTAGATGGTGAGCGAGGGATTCACCCGGCTCGACCGGGGCAGGATACTCCCGTCCACCACATAGAGCTTTTCCATGCCGTGCACCCGCCCCGCCGCATCTACCACGGAGGTGGCGGGATCCCTGCCGGCGACCAGGCTGCCGAGGGCGTGAGCTGTGCCGGCCAGCGGGATGCGCTGGGAGAAGGCGGCATAACCGCTGCGCCAGAGGCTAGCCACGAAGCCCCGAACCAGCTGCCGGTGCTCATCCAGCGACGGGCGGATGCGCTCCGGATCATAGTCCAGCCGGGGCGGAGTACCATCCTTGCCGGCCACCACCCGATTATCGGGCGAAGCCCCGTCCTCCGTCTGCAGGAAGAAGCCGTAGGCGAGATTTCCGACGGCGGTGGCAAGCGCCTGCGGCACGAAGCCCGGCATCAGGGCGCCGATCAACTCCCCGTCGAAGCCGAGCGGCTGGATGCTGCTGTGTGGCACGGATTTGTTCAACAACAGCAGGGTCTTGCGCAGCAGGTCGTGCTGGCGCGAGGCGGTGAAGGCGACGACGGCGGTCAGCAGGTGCTGCTTGTAGTTGCGCCCCACGTTGGCAGCGGCAGGCAGACTTGCCGAAAGGCCGGTGTCGTCCAGGTAGGTCTGCAGCAGCCGGGGGGAATGCAGGGCGCCGGCTGCCAGCAGCACCGCACCGGCCCGGATGGTCTCGCCGCCGGCAATCCTGACCCCACTGATGCGCTGCGGATGGTCCGAGGCGCCCACCAGGGCCGCGACCGGCTCGCCGGTTCGGATGTTCAGGTTGGGCAGATCCCGTACCGGCGCCAGAAAGACATTCTCGGACTCGTACTTGAGCCCGCGTACCGAGGCGAAGGCGTCGAAATGCCGGGCCTCCTCGGGGTGGTCCAGAATGTCGGTAGAGAGCGCCAGGGGCAGCGGCTCCGTCTTCCAGGGCCCACGCCGGGCGAGACGGGCGACGATCGCCGCCAGCCCCGGCTCGGCATCGAACCGGCGCACCTTCAGCAGTCGCTCCGCCTCCTCGTAGTAGGGCACCAGGTCTCGATAGCCGATAGGCCAACCCGGACACTGGTGCGCCGGGTCGGCCGCGAATTCTTCCGGGGCGCAGTGGGCGAGGGCGGCCCCGTACCACTTGGTCTTGCCGCCCAGGTTGAAGTACTCCTCGGGCGCGAATTCGGCACCGTCCTTGTCGAGCCAGGTCTCGCGGCTCTTGAAGGCGCCTTGGCGGACGACCTTGTCCACGTCCAGGGTGCTGCCGTCCTTCGGCAGGGCCTCGCCCTTCTCCAGGACCAGTACCCGCTTTCCGGCTCGGGCCAGACGGTAGGCCGCCGCACCGCCCCCGGCGCCGGATCCCACCAGGATGTAGTCGTATCGCTCGTTCATCGGACGCGGCGGCGGGAACGGCTTCTGCACAGGCGACGGACATAGAGCCGGCCAGGGCCAGGATCGCCGCAAGTGTGTAGGATGCGGAGAGGGACCAACCGCATCGCTCGTAACCGCTGCGGTTGGCAGGCTCACGGCATGCCAAAGCGCGCATGAAGAAGATTCTTTGCATCTCAGCTGCCCAGCCTGCGCGCGATCCAATGATCCAACGACAGCTTGCCGGGGCCGTGCAGGAATGGAACCAGGAGCAGCAACCCCCAGAGCTGGTGCTGGACGAGCCCCTGGGCCTCCAATGCCGGGTAGGAGATGACGGCAACGATGTTGAGCACTGTAAGCGCCGCGGCGCTGAACCGCCCCGCCAGCCCGATGGCGAGCAGTGCCGAGAACCCGAGCTCCGAAAAGGTGGCGAGATAGGCCGCCACCTCCGGAGACAGAAGCGGGACCTGGTACTCGTAATTTGAAGAGCTGGATGGTGGTGCTGAAGCTCTGGGCCTTGGTCAGGCCTGAGGTCCAGAAGACGTTTGCGACCCAGAGGCGGATGGTCAGATCGCCGACCGGGGCCAGATAGTCATCGAGCCCCCGTACGAGAAGCCGGTAGACCCCGAGCACCTGGGCCAGGACGCCGCCCTTGCGGACAGGATCGGTTTGCGGACCGGTGATGGATTGTGTTGTCGCGTACATGGCTCTTGCCTCTGTCAGTGGAAAGACAAATCGGGCACGACGGGATAGACCGCCACCAGCGCCTCCGTCAGGTTCGTGTAATGATTGTTGCGGTAGAGCTGCAGCCGCCGCGGGGCAGTCAGGTCCCCGGCCTGCACCCGCGGCGCGAAGCGCGGAGCGGCGTCGGAGTCTCGGATGGCCGCGGCGAAGCGGTGCTGGATCTCACGCGGCGATGTCATACCCCGCCTCCAGTATCCGCTGTGCCTTCGCCGCCTCGTCCAGCAGCACCGATAGCGGCGGCAGGTTCGAGTCCGACTCGATGAGGGTCGGTCGGGGCCCGAAGCAGGCGAGTGCCTCGGCATAGAGCCGCCAGACCTCGGGATCGACACGCCGGCTGTGGGTGTCCACCAGGATCTCGCCTCCTCGGTGTACGGAAGAGGCAGCAGGTCGTTCAGGTGCTGCCCCCCCACCGAGCCCCAGGACAGGTGGTCCGATACCAGGACGGACTCGACGGCGTCGATCAGAGTCCCGAGCGCTTTCAGGTGAGCGCGATCAAGGGGATCGGTGGATCCCACCGACATCCCCACCCCGTGCAGGCTGACTGGATACAGATCGCGCGCCCGCAGCAGGTACTCCGAGGGGATGCCCCGCCCGAAGTAGTTCTCGCTGTGGACCTCCACCCAGCCGATCGCCGGACGGGTGTCCAACAGTTCCTGTGTGTGCGGAGAGCGCAGGCCGATTCCCGCGTTTGGCGAAAGCGGCCTGCCCGGAATTGCCGTCGAGCCCGTCATCACCCCGTGCTCCTAGGACTTGGATTTCAGGTTGCCGCCCACGATCTTCTCGCAGGTACCCTTGGGTAGGTAGATCCAGGCATCCGCCTGACCGTCCTGCTTGGCGGTGCCCGCACAGGCACTCGAGCTGGTCTGGCAGTCGTTCTTGCCGGCCTTGACCACGCCGTAACACTTCTCAGCCTTGTCTTCGGCGACGGCAGTGCCGACCAAACCGACGGAGCTCAGTGCAAACAGGCTGGCGACGGCGGCATCTGGCGATGGCTTTGTTGTCTTTCATGGGAGCTTCCTCTGTTGTGGGCCTTGGAAGAGGGACCACATATGCGGCCCCGCCGGCTTCCTAGTCTCAAAGGTCGTGCCAAGTCGACGACGCGCACTTAGCTAATTGTTTTTATGAGGTAAATGCTGATTCGACGGGGTGAGGCGCACGGGCCGGCATCCCGAGTTCGCCGCTATTCGCGGGCTGGTCGCGAAGGACAGTGGGATCCGATTTTCGCGCCAGCCTCCAGGACGGAGGCGAATCGCAGGAGGCGATGAGCAATAGATGAACTATTCCGCCTCGTTGTGCCTTGCCAGGCACCACGCCGCACGCACCCTGGCGGCCGTCCAACTGCGGTTTCGAGGATCATGAAGGCGCCTATCGAGTCGACATTGACACTGGAGGAGGTTGCCGAGCGTTTCGAGTGTTGGCGACGGAATAAGAAGAGAGGGGATCGGATCCCGCAACCGCTGTGGGACGAAGCAATGGGTTTGGTGGAGACCCATGGCGTCTCGCGGGTCACTCGGACCCTGCGCCTCAGCGCAACGGAGCTCGACAAGCGCCGGGGGATTGTCGGGACGCGCCAACATCGGCAAGCCCCTGTCGCGCAAGTGGCGTTTGTGGAGATCGCGCAGACGCCCATCGCGGCGCCGGATGCCGAGACGCAGTGGATGGAGTTGGAGCGCCCGGACGGGATGCGCCTGCGCATCCGGGCGTCGCGGGGTGTCGACATGCTGGCGCTGCTCGAGCGCTTCATGGGGGGCTGATCATGTTGCAGCTGACCCCGCAAAGCGGTGTCTTTCTCGCCCGCGAGCCGGCGGATTTCCGCCGCGGGATCGATGGGCTGGCCGCGCTGTGCCGGCAACGCCTTGGCGAGGACCCCATGGCCGGTGCGATCTTCGTCTTTCGCAACCGCCGCGGGACGTCCCTGAAGCTGCTGTGTTACGACGGTCAGGGGTTCTGGCTTTGCCAGAAACGTCCCTCCCAGGGTCGGTTGACCTGGTGGCCGTCAACGTCCGCCGCCAGTCATCGACTCTCGGCGCGGGAGCTGCAGAACAGCATTACACCATTGGTGACCGATCGATCACCGGGCTGCCTCGCCCCGATGCTCGCCAAAGTCGAATTCTCGACGCCCTCACCGCCGTCTTTTTCAATAACTCACCGCTTGTTGGCTCAATGTCCGCAGCTGGGACGTTCCGGTCAGAGCCAACGGCCAGTCTGAGATTAACAGACGAGCGCAAAAGCTGGTTTCACGGAGCCGGTCCCGAACACCGCATGTGGGGTGAACGAAACAGTGTCCCCAAGAGCTGTGATAGTCTGGAATGGGTCGAAAGCAGACCGGGTCGGTGCGGCATCGAGTTGCGCCGACGCTCGCGGAAAAGAGCAACTTCGGACGAATTCCAGCCTATCTTATCTTGGCGTGCTGGTTGGGGCCGGAACCGCCCAGGCGGCCAGGAGGTACAGCGCGATGGCGGCCAGCACCAATCCGCTGAAGCCGATCTCCATCGCCAGCAGGCCGGCGAGCACGGCGCCGATCACCGAGCTGCAGCCGTTGATGCCCCAGGCCCAGGGCATGAGGTCGCCCGCCCGGGCACCGAGCCGTGCCATGCCCAGAGGAAAAGGCATCCCCATGACGAAGGCGAGCGGGGCTATGGAGAGCAGCCCGGCCAGGACCCGGCCGTTTTCGCCCAGGGGATCGAGCAGCTCGAACAGCAGGGGCAGTCCGGCCTGGGATGCCAGACCGAAGACGGCAATGGCCGTGGCGACAGGCCAGAGACCGGCCCGTCGGTGCGCCAGGGCGCGGGAGGCTGCGCTGCCCAGACCCGCGAACACCAGAAAGCCGCCCAGGGCGACGGAGACGGCATACAGCGGGTGGCTCAGGAAGAGCATCAGACGCTGGATGAAGGCGATCTCCAGGAACATGAACCCCAGCCCGATGGCCCCGAAATAGACCAGGGTCCGGCGGCGCAGCCCAGCGGTCGGCTCAGCGCTGCGACGCAGCCCGAGCAGGGGCAACAGGATCAACGCCACGCTGAAGATCACGGCCTGGAGCAGGGTGGTCACCGAGACCCAATAGCCCCAATCGATCTGGGACAGACCTGCTCGCGAGGGCAGGCGAAGCAGCTCCGGGAGGGATTGCCAGCGGGAGAAGCGGAAGAAATAGGGGCGGTCGTCGGTGGCCGGCCGGATGTCGAACTTGTAGTCCCGGACATATTGCCCGGCCCGGTCGCCGAGCAGGGCCTGCACGCCTCGATAGAGCAAGGGCTCCTCCAGCCGGTTGAAACGGTTGGCCTCGCGCTCGCTCATGCCCGGGTAGTGGACCAGGTCGAAGGACCGTTCCCGGGCGAAGCGGCGCAGGGACTCGATTCGGGCCGCATCGAGGGGCTGGAGACTGACGAGCAGGGTGGAGGTCTTCCAGCCCCGGATCATCGACAGGTGGTCCTCGGGTTTCTCGATCCCTGCTCGACCCAGGGCCTGGGCGGCGGTGGCCACCAGCTTGAGGCTGTCACGGGGCGGAAGACGCAGCCAGCGGGTGACCGCCAGCACACCCCTGTCGGTCAGATGGGCCAGGTAGGCCTGAAAGGCCTCCACGGTGTACAGATAGCTCTCGCTCTGTGCCAGCAGGCCCGCCGAAGTGGCGGAGAAGGCGTCCAGAAGATCCAGCTGGATCAGATCGAAGCGATCGCAGTGGGTCCGGACATATCCCCGAGCCTCGGCGAGGTGCAGGTGGACGTCGGGTCTCGTGTAGAGGTGCCCGGAGAGATCGCTGAGCTCGTCTCGCACCAGCCCGACCACCTGGGGGTTGAGTTCTACCGCATCCACCCGGCTCGCCCCGTGCATCAGGGCCTGGAGCACTCCGGAGCCGCCGCCGGCGCCCAGCACCAACGTCCTGGGCTTGTCCAGCAGGTGATAGGGCAGGGCGGAGGTGAGGTAGTCCAGGTAGGCGGGGGGCGTGTGGCCGTCGAATCGGTTGATGGCTCCAATCGAGTCGCCGTCGACAAACACACCCAGCTGCTCGGGCGGCGAGACGGGGGACGCCAGGCTCATCCCCGGGGCGAAGCGAAAAGGCACCTGCTGGTTGCGAAGCGCCGTCACCAGGCCCAGCGGGCCCGAGCGCTCGGCGACGCGCTGGGCCCCCATGATCTCCAGCGCCTGACTCAGATCCTTGTATTGCGACAGTGCCAGCCCAATCCACCGGCCGGGGATCGTGGCCACGGTCAGCAAGGTGGTCATGGCCACTGCTGCGAGGAGCCACTTCGGGCTTCTCATGGCCAGGGTGCCTGCCAGGACACCCAGGGCCGCGATGAGCACGAGCGCGCGTTCCGGGCGCAGCAGAGAGAGCAGGGCGATCACGATCACTGCCCCCAGTCCCGCCCCCAGCAGATCGGCGGCGTAGATCCGTTCGACCCGGCCTCGGAATTGCCAGATGGCCATGCCGAGGGCGTTGGCGGCACCGAAGAAGGGAATCACCAGCAGCAGGTAGACCGCCAGGAGATACAGGGGCTGCCGGGCGTCCCAGGGTAGCTCGAGGGGGTTGAGAGGCAGGTGTTGAGCGAGCAGGAAGCAACCGGCGGAAGAGACCGCGAACAGCAGGGAGCTCGCCGCGAAGACCCGGGCGAAGCGGCCGGCCAGCCAAGGCTTGGCCAGGGTCAGGAAGGTGCCGCTCGCACCGTAGCCCAGCAGCGCGAGGCTGATGATCATGTAGGCGAAGTGGTGCCAGTGGACGATCGAGAAGAGCCGGGTGAGCAGGATTTCGTAGGCCAGGGAGGCCCCCGAGAGCAGGGCGATGGCAGTCCAGGGCACCGAGGGGGCAGCCCTGCCGCTGTGGTTGGACATGGCGCCTTTCCAGGTCGTTGGTGCGCGAGCTGATTCGTTGGTTCAACCTAGAAGCGGTAGTTGGACGGCCGCCAGGGTGCGTGCGGCGTGGTGTCTGGCAAGGCACAACGAGGAGGAATAGTCGCTCTATTCCAACGAGTTGCAACGCGGCCAGGCGCCGCGCCGTGCGTGCCCTGGTGGTCGTAGCGACCCCCACCCAGCGGGTGAGTCTCACATTCCTCCACATCTATCGGTAAATTCATTACTTGCCGGGTGCACGAAGCGGTCAACTGCCGTTTCTAGGTTCAAGTGTAAGCCAGGGGCCATGTCTGCCCGCTTCCGTCAAGCATCCGCCCCCGTGGCTTGTCGTGAAGGAAGCGTGCTCCGCGCCTCTGCGACGCGCGCGATGACTTTGCCCGTGCCCTTTTTTTTGATTTCCACCATCGGTCTTTGGTGCATGGCCTGCACACCATCTCAGGCAAAGCGGCCGAGCTCGGCCCGACCTGATCCAGGGCGGACTCTGTGCCTTTCGGCTCCCCCAAAAAAACGGCTCCCTCAGAACGTCGCCCCTTTGGGCACCACGACCACGCCTCGCTCGGAGAGGGTGAAGCGCCGGCGGTCGGCCTGGGGGTCGACGCCGATTTGCTCGCCTGCAGGGATCTGCACGCCCTTTTCCACGATGCAGTGGCTCACGTGGGCATGCTCACCCACTTCTACGCCCTGGAAGAGGATGGCGTCCTCGACGATGGCACCATCGTTGACCCTGACCCTTGGGAAAAGCACCGAGTGGTGTACGCCGCCGCCCGCGATGATGGTGCCGCCCGCGACGATGGAGTTGATGAACACGCCCTGGCTGCCCGACTCGCCGGGTACGGTGCGGGCCGGGGGATGCTGAGACTGGTAGGTGCGGATGACCCAGTTCTCCTGGTAGAGTTCCAGGGGCGGGACGGGCTCGAGCAGGGCCATGTTGGCCTCGTAAAAGGCGTCCAGGGTGCCCACATCGCGCCAGTAGCGGTCCTGCGAGACCCGTCCGCCGGGGCCGCCGAAGCGGTAGGCCAAGATGCGATGGCGCTCGATGAGGCACGGCAGGATATCGTCGCCGAAATCGTGGCCGGAGCCAGGATCGGTGTGGTCGTTCTCCAGGACCTCGACCAGCAGCTGCTTGTCGAACAGGTAGATGCCCATGGAGGCCAGCGCCAGGGATGGGTCGCAGAGCAAGGGGGTGGGCTCGCTCGGTTGTTCCTGGAAGCCGGTGACGCGGTCGTCCTGATCGGTACAGATGACACCGAGCGCTCGCGCCTCCTCGAGGCTCACGCCATTACAGGCGATGGTCAGCTCCGCACCTCGCTCGCGGTGCTGCTTGATGAGCGCCGCATAGTCCATCCGGTAGATGTGGTCGCCGGACAGAATGAGCACCAGGTCTCCTTCAATCCGGTCGAGCAGATAGCGGTTCTGGTAGATGGCGTCGGCGGTGCCGCTGTACCAGTTCTCGCCTGTGCGCATCTGGGGCGGAACCACCGTGATGTACTCGCCCAGCTCTGGGTTGAAGATGGACCAGCCGTCGCGCAGGTGCTTTTGCAGAGAGTGGGACTTGTACTGGGTGAGCACCAACACGCGACGCAGTCCGGAATGCAGGCAGTTGGCCAGGGTGAAATCGATGATCCGGTACTTGCCGCCAAACGGCACGGCGGGCTTGGCCCGGTCCCGGGTCAAGGGGTCCAGGCGGCTGCCGGTGCCTCCGGCCAGGATGATGGCGAGCGTGTTGTCGGTCATGCGGTCTCCCGGCTGCGCCGCGTGCCGGGCGCGTCAGTTCAGCAGGCCGTGGAAGGGTACCAGGAGCCCGCTCAGAAGGGCATAGGCGTTTGCCAAGACAATAAGGTGCCTAAGGCGATCAATCGAAAGGGAGTGCGATTTCGATGGCGCATGTTGGCTTCCTGCCCAGGTTTGGGCTAGGTGCCCAGATGGAACGCAATCTACATGCCGATTTTTTCAATTTCGGGGCACCACCGGTGGAAATTGGGCAGAAAACCTTCCCTGACGGCCTATGACAGGGGCGTCAGAGGCTGCCGGCGCGATTCAGAAGCCTGAAAGGGTCGCTCGGCGTGGCATCGACCTCCCTAAATTGGTGCGCGAGCTGTCACGTCCGTGGTATGCGGTACAAAGGATCGTCCTTTCTCCGTGTTGTCCTCATGCCAGGGGCTTGAAGAACACCTTGGAGTTGCGTCGGTAGTTGTAGAGAACGAGCTTTTTCATCGGCAGCTGCTCGATGGCCCCCTGCTCGAAGCCGCGCTCCCGGAACCAATGGCTGGTCTGGGTGCTCAGGGCGACCAGCCTGCCGATCCCGCGCTCCCGGGCCAGCTGCTCTATCCGTCCCAGCAGCGCCTCGCCTCGTCCGGTGTTGCGGTAGTCCGGATGCACCGCCAGGCAGGCCAGCTCTGCCATGGACTCGTTGGGATAGGCGTAGAGTGCGGCGCAAGCGATCACCATGCCGTCGCGCTCCACGACGGTGAAGCGGTCAATCTCGGTCTCCAGCAGCTCCCGGGACCGGCGCACCAGCACGCCCTTCTCCTCCAGGGGCGCCAGCAGCTCGATGATGCCGCCGACGTCTTCGATGCCTGCCGCGCGTGTTTCTTCGTAGGGCTCGGCGGTCAGCAGGGTGCCGATCCCGTCGCGGGTGAACAGCTCGCGCAGCAGGGCGCCGTCGGTCTGGCGCGGCACCAGGTGGACGCGTTTGACGCCGCTGCGACAGGCATGCGCACCACCTTCCAAGGCGTGTCGAAGGTCTTCGGAGAGCTTGCGCCGTCCGCTCAGCAGCGTGTCGACATCCAGGGGCAGGAGGTCGGGGATCAACCGCCCCCTGCCGTCGGTCACCCCCTTGCCCTCGACCAGCAGGATCATCTTGTCCGCACCCAGGGCGATGGCGGCGCAGGTGGCCACGTCTGCCGCGCTCAGATTGAACACCTCCCCTGTCGGGGAGTAGCCCAGGGGCGGGATCAGGGCGATGGCCCCATCGTCCAGACGGGTCTGGATGGCCCGGGCATCGATTCGCCTCACCAGGCCTGTGTGGCAGTAGTCGATGCCATCACGCACCCCGATGGGCCGCGCGGTAACGAAGTTGCCCGAGGCGACTCGGATGCGTGCCCCGGCCATGGGGGAATTGGCCAGGCCCATGGACAGGAGGGCCTCTATCTCCACCCGCACAATGCCCGCGGCCTCTTTGACGCAGGCCAGGGCCGCGTCGTCGGTCACCCGGATCCCGTTGATGTAGCGCATCTGCGCTCTACGCTCGCGCAGCCGAGCCTCTATCTGCGGGCGGGCCCCGTTGACCAGTACCACCCGGATACCCAGCCCGTGCAGCAGGGCGATGTCGTGGATCAGGTGGGCGAAGCCGGTCTCGGCCACCGCCTCGCCCCCGAACAGGACTACGAAGGTGCGCCCGCGATGGGCGTGGATATAGGGCGAAGCCCGACGGAGCCAGTCGACGAAGGGGTCTTGCTGCGGGTGCGGTGCCACGGCCGAGCTTCCGGGAGACAGACGAGCTGAGATTGAACCCCAAAGGGGGGAAGGACGCAAAACCCGGAGGATCAATCCCGGAGGGGGGCTTCGCCTAGAGGCAGAAGCGCCGAACCAGCCCTCTCAGCATTTCGATCGTCGGCGCGATGCGCGCCGTATCCAGATACTCGTCGGGCTGGTGGGCCTGATCGATATCTCCCGGGCCGAGTATCAGGATGTCCATGCCCAGCTCTCTGAAATAGGGCGCTTCGGTGCAAAAGGCCACCGCCTCGGCGGCGTGACCGGTCAGATCTTCGGCGGCCCGGACGATGGCCGCGTCGGTGGGTGTCTCCATGGCTTCTATGCCTCCAAACAGGGGAATCAGCTCGAAGCTCAGTCCGCTGCCTTCCAACGAGGTACTGATGCGCTCGCGCAATGATTCGCGAAGCGCCGGCAGATGCATGCCGGGCAGGGGGCGAAGGTCGATCTGCAGCTCGCAATCGCCGCAAATGCGGTTGGGGTTGTCGCCGCCGTGGATGTGGCCGAGGTTGAGGGTGGGCACGGGTATCCGGAAGGCCGGGTTTCGGAAGCGCTGCTGCAGCTCGCTGCGCCAGGCCAGTATCTCGCCGATCACTCGGTGCATGCCTTCCAGGGCATTGACCCCGAGCGCCGGATCGCTGGAGTGCCCGGAATGCCCCTCCAGGCGTATCGCCTCCATGGCGATGCCCTTGTGCATGCGCACCGGCCTCATCCCGGTCGGCTCGCCGATCACCGCATGGCGACCCAGCCGCATCTGCAAGTCCGCCAGGCGCTGGGCACCGCACATGCCGCTTTCCTCGTCGGCCGTGGCGACGATCACCAATGGGCATTTTAGGTGACGAAGGTCGAGATCGCGTATCGCCTCCAGGGCCAGCGCAAAGAAGGCCTTCATGTCGCAGGTGCCCAGACCGTACAGGCGGCCTTCCGATTCGGTAAGCCGGAAGGGATCGAAGGACCAGAGCGCGGGGTCGTAGGGCACGGTGTCCGTATGGCCCGACAGCACTAGCCCGCCCGGTCCCGTCCCGGCGCTGGCCACCAGGTTGAGCTTGCCCGGATGGCCGGGGATCTGGATCCGCTCTGTCCGAAAGCCCAGGCCTTGGGTCCAGGACTCCAGTAGCTCGACCACCCGCTGGTTGTCCTGGTCCCATTGGGCGCTGACGCTGCTCACCGAAGGGGCGGCGATCAGCGCGGCCATCATGTCATGCACGGTGGGCAGGCTCATCGCCGGATTCTGAACGCCCGAGGCTCGGCTTGTCCAGCAGCCGGAGAAAAAGGCCGCTTGCCCTTACCGGGTGCAGTGGATGGCGGCGATCTCGGATATTTCAACCTAGAGACCGCAGTTGGACGGCCGCCAGGCGCCGCGCCGTGCGTGCCCTGGTGGTCGTAGCGCCCCTCACCTCGCGGGTGAGTCCCAGGTTTCTCAATAACCATCAGCAAAACAATCAGTTGCTAGCCACTCGAAGCGGTCAACTGCGGTTTCTAGGTTCAAAATGGGCGGGCTCAAAGGTCGGGTGGCTTGGCGCGGCGAATGAGACCGAGGATCCCCTCGGGGGTGTTGGGGTTGCGCGAGAGCGCCGGGGCTACGCCTGCATTCTGGTCGCGTTTTTCGTAGAGCTCGGCGAGCATCCACGACGGGCTGCGGGGATGGCCGGCCAGGGTCGAGTAGAAGTAGGCCGGGTAGATGTGGTCCCGGTAGACCCAGACCAATGTGTCTTGGGAGATATTCGGATTGCGCACGGCACTCAGGGCCACGCCGAGATCGGGAGAGCGGGCCAGGCGATCGAGCAGCGAGGTAGGGGCGTAAGGGCTTCGCGCCAGTGGAATCAGCAAGGTCCTGTCGTTGCTGCCCGAGGCCTCGCGTTCGATCAGCGCCGCCTCTTCGCCGGGATGGGCAGCCAGCAGTCCCTCGATGCGCTGGGTGTTGGCCCGGATGGCCTCGCGATGTCGCTCCGGCTCCTGGTCACGGGCGTGGTTGGCCCGGCGGGTGTCGTACCAGTCAATAGCCTGGAAACCCAGCACCGCAAGGATTCCCAAGGTGCTCAGGGCCATCCCGATTCCTTGGATCCGTCGCCATAGGCTGCTCGGCTCGAGCCGCTGTCGCCACTGCTGGAGCGCTCCGAGGATCGACGCCATGAGGCCGGGTGCCATGGCCAGTCCAGGGAGAAAAAGAAACCCGAGTCCAGAGGTCGAGCCCCGCGACTCGAGGAGGCTGACGGTCCCGAGCGCAAACGAGACGAGATAGGTCCCCAGGCCGTAAAGCCCCGGCCGCCGCCCGATCGTTCGCGGATTCCAGAGAATGAGGGCCAGGCAGCCCACCAAGAACAGGGCGGGGAATATCCAGAAGGGCAGGAGCTGGGCCATGACGTTGCCTGGTTTCACTGAGCCACGTGGATGTAGCTCGTGCCACGTCGCGTCCGGCGACAAAAAGGATCATCGCTTACAGGGTCAGAATACCGGTTTGAAAAGGGTCTTGCGCAGGCGCTCGAACAGATCCTGGGACTTGCGCTCCTCTTCTTCCAGCCGCTCTCGCTCCAGGGCCTCCGCCAGCTCGCGCTCTCGCCGGGATTGCTCGTCTTGAATCTTGGCCCGGATCTGCTCGCGGGCCTCGTCCGAGATGTCGAGCATGCCCAGCTGGCGGCTCTTGCGGAGGAGGAAGTGACCAAGCTGGTCCAGCCACTCGTCGGTGATGGCCTGCGGCCCGAAGTTGAAGCGGTCGGCGTTGAATCCGTCGAAGTTGTAGGTGCTGAGCTGGATGCGGGAGGTCTCGTGCAGTGCCTCGAAAACGATGTTCACCCAGACGCGCAGCCGTGCCTGGAAGAAGAGGCCGGTGACCCGGTGCTGGCCATCGCGCTGGGGCCACTCGGCGAAGCGGATTCGCTGGGACTGGAGGAGCTCGCGGGTCTCCCTGGCCAGGGACTCGGGCTGGACCAGGAACTGCTCCTCCTCGGCCCGGGCGCACTGGAACTGGAGCCGGATGTGCCTGGGGCTCTCGTTGCTGTCCATGATGATCCGGTAGCCGTCTTGGAGCAGACCCTTCAGCCGGCCGATGCCAGGAAAGTCGTAGCAGACGGGGACCTTGAGTTCCAGCACCTTGAGCTGCTCGGTCATCTCGAACAGATAGCGCGCTATGGCCTCCATGCTCGGCTTGACCTCGCGCTGGTAGGCCGCCTCCAGGCGTGCCTGGCGGGCCTCCTCGGTCTCTTTCTGTCTTCGAAGCCGCTCCGCTTCCTGTTTCAGATCGTCCAGTAGGCCCATGGGTCAGTCATCCCGCCGCTCGAACCGCTTTGTCTGCTTTCGCAGATTCTATTGCGGGGACGGCTGGCGTGCACCCTCCTCGGCGGACGTCACTCCCGGGGAAGATCGCCGAAAGATCTTCGAGCCGGGTGCCGACGATTTCGTCCGCAAGCCCTTCAGGGGATCCGACAGCTTCGAGGTGATGGCCCCCGCCGGGTGGCGCGCGGCGCAGCCCTCAGTCGAGATCGGGGCGCGCCCGCGGTGGCAGACCGGGCAGGTGGCGAGCCCGGCTCGCGCTCCCCCCGCCCGGTCTGGAGAGCGGTTGCGACAGGACGACGGTGAAGGCGTATCATTGGGTTTTGCCGGCCGGCGTTCGTTGCCTGTCCCGATCGCCAATGACTCGTTCATCGCAACGGGCTGAGCTGGACAGGATCGCCGGCGATGGCCGACATCTCAAACAGGCCGTAGGGCCGGCTTGTCCGGCGCTGGATCAGACGCTTGGCCACGACGTTTTGCTTACGCGGTACCCCGATGCAACAGCTCACTCCCGAAGGAGAACAGGTCGTCAACGATCTGTCTCAACGCTACGGCTTCAGCCCCGACGCAGTCACTCACATGCTGTTCGCCGTTCTTCACGGCAATGGCTCCATGGCGCAGTTCAACCATCCCGAATTCGCCGGCTCTGGACAATGGATGCAGGGGGGGATGTTGATGCTGGGCGACATGTTCAACCATGCCCTGAAAGGACGCGTGGACAGCCTTTGCTCGGCTATCTCCGGGATACTCGCGAGCCAGGTCGGGCTTCTGCACAGCGGCAGCTTTCAGTCCCAGAGCCAAAGTGGCGGGGGGCAGCAGAGCCAGGTAGCGGGCTCCCCCATCGGCGAGTCGAGCCTGTTCGCGCCGGACCCCGCCGCCCACTGGTGGCCGCGGGAGCTAGGCACGCCGAACGCCACTGGCAGCCAAAATAATGTGCGGTACGCCTATTTCGCCAATGCCCACCGTCTCGCGGTCGACACCAACGGGCAGGTGTGGGTTTACGACACTCTGGATCACCAGATAGGGGGTTTCTCCCAGCAACAAGGCATGGGCGGCTCGATTCTCTTCACCAGCCAGTCCGGCGCGGTTAACCTCGCCGGCCTGCCGGTCGTATCCATCGACGGAAAGCCGCTGCACCGCCCGCAGGCCGCACCGTCGCCACCGCCCGCTGAGGTACCGAGGGCACGGGAAGGGGACATCTTCGGCGCCATCGAGCGCTTGGCGGATCTGCGTGCCAAGGGGATCCTTTCAGATGACGAATTCGCGGAAAAGAAGGCTGAGCTGCTGGGGCGCCTGTGACACGGGCGGCTACTCCTTTCCACAACTGACGCGTGCACCGAGTGCGCCGCCTTCCCGTTTCGCTCGCGGTCCCGGTGTCGCCTAGGGTTGTTCCGGCATCTCGTCCGCGGCTTCGTCTAGCCGCCCCCCGCTGTCTCGTATTCGGGTGAGACGGCATTCCTTCGCGCGGGTAGGCGGCAGCGCTCCAAGGGGAAGCGGAGATGCAGATTCGAGTCGGATATGAGCTGATCTACGAGTGTCCGCAGCCGACGCCCATGATCCTGACGCTCAATATCCATTACACGCGTGTCTCGGACCTGGTTGTCGCGGACAACATCATCACCAACCCGTCGACCCCGATTGCGGCCTACCGGGACGGTTTCGGAAACTGGTGTAGTCGGATCGTCGTGTCATCCGGCGCCACGCGGATTTCCGCCGATGCG
>Ga0210110_1000311_pt1 | contig 16772 bp, 8 predicted proteins | sample China_Galinas_PW_2_FD_184865 | JGI IMG/M metagenome (GOLD analysis project Ga0210110, IMG submission 184865) | Wetland microbial communities from San Francisco Bay, California, USA, that impact long-term carbon sequestration - China_Galinas_PWB_D1... | ecosystem: Environmental > Aquatic > Marine... | reverse complement strand
CCGCCGCACCGGGAAGGCGCTGCGGCTTCACCGCACCGTGGAGGAGGCGCTCTCCATCCTCGCCGAGCGCGGCTGGCACCTGAAGCACAACGTGCGCTGGCCCGAGGGACCCGGCGACGGGCACCTGGCGATGATTCCCGCCGGTGACCTGGCATTTGCGATCAAGGACTGCGTCGCCGCGGCCGAAGACTTCGACCTCACGCAGACCCAGGACTTCGCAACCGCCCTGGGTCGGACCGGGCGCCCATACATCCCGATCTGCGTGGTCGCGGCCGAGGGCCGCTCACTGACGGATCGCGGCGTCGTCTGCTGCACCCCGGAGCGGCTGGCCGCCGAGTTGCTCGACGCCGAGAAGGCCTTTGGGGCGAGCCTGTTTGACGAGGAGCTTCAGCGGGAGCTCCTCTACAGCCCAGCGGGGGCGTAGCCGATGATCGTACGCGCGGCCATTGTGCTGGTCCTTGCCGTGGCGGCCTTTGGGGCCCTGCTCGCCGGCCTCTCGGCGATACACAACTCCGTCAAGCCGGTGGCCGACACCCCCGCGACAACCGCGGGCGGCAAGGAAGCAGGCCGGCAGGCCGGGGCTCCCAGCCATGAAGAAGACCGGCACACGGCAAGCCCGGCGGCGGAGGGCCCAGACAGGGCGCCCGCCCCCCAGCCCGAAGCGGAACCGGTCGAAGTTCTGCCGGACACCAGCCCGCTTGCCAAACCGCTGTCGATGCTGTGGCTGGCCCTGCTCATCGCCCTGGTGATTCCAGGCGGCGTCTGCGCGATCGCCGTGTGGACGCGCTGGTATGACCGCCGGCGCCGGCGCTACACCGTCTTCCAGCTCAAGGCCTACCGCGACGAGGGCGTCTCGCTGGAGCAGCTGCGCTCGCTGATCAGTTCCTGGTCGAATCTGATGTTCGTGCGCAGCCGGCGCATCCAGCGCTTCTTCTGGGGCGCCCCCACACTCACCCTCAGGGTGTTTGCCACACCCGAGCCGCTCAGGTCCGCCGACGCGTCGGAGGCCGAAGCCTCTTCGGACGAGCACAGCCCCACCGAGGTGATGTGGTTGATCCAAATGCCGCGTGACCCCGTTCTTGAGCGGACCTTCAGCGAGGGCTTTGTCGACGCCTACAAGGACACCCGCCTGGAGCGGATTGGCCGCAACCACCGCTGGTCGAGCGAGATCACGCGGCTGAGCCGCGAAGTGGTCCGGCTTAAGAAGGTTCGCCCTCTCCCCTTCACCCTGCTGGCGGCGGGCACCCGGAACGCAGGGGACACCCTTGTCGAGGGATTCCAGGCGCCGCTCAGCGATCGGCTCGCGGCGTCCCTCAGCGCACACAGGGAACCGGTTGAGCTGCAGCTCGCCCTGACCGTCGTGCCCCGCACCTTCGACCGGCTGATCCACAGCCTCAGTCGCCGGCGCGGTTCCTCCTCGACGACGAGGAGCGTCATCGACGCGGCCGAGGGACAGAACATCGCCCAGGCCTCCGCCAGCGAGTCCCACTTCTTCGTCGACATGCGGGTCGCCGCCCGACGCTACGAGGTTGCGCGCGACGTCGCCGCCAGCTTCTCGGGTGCCGCCGGCGGGGACACCCAGCTGCGCGAGCGCCGCCCGGTGGTCCGTCGCTCTATATATAGACGCCGCTTTCGCGACGGCACCGCCAACCCGATGCCGAGCTGGCTGCACAGCGTCTACTCAGTCAGCGAGATCTCGCTGCTGTGGCAGATGCCCTCGCGCGACCTGAAGGGCGTGGCGATCGAGCGCACAAACATGCCCCGCATTCCCGCGCCGCCCGCCGTGTGGCGGCCGCGGGACCCAAACCTTGCGGTGCTCTATGACGTCGTGGGCACCCCGCTCGCGCCCAAGTACGGGGATCTGCCGATGAATATCGGGATCAGCGGCAATCAGGGGATGGGGAAGACGGCGCTCGAGGCCGCAGTCGTTTCGCTGGTCGCCCACAACCCGAACTTCGCGATGTTCCTGCTCGACCCAAAGGGCGACCTGGCCGAGGCGGCGCTCTCGGCGATCCCAGGCGACCGCCGCGTCCACTACATCGATTTCCACGCTCCCGAATGCGGAATCGACCCGTTCCTGGTCTCCGGGGGACGCGACTTCGACGCGATCGTCGACGTCATCAACCAGGGGATGATCGACGTCTCTCGGACCGAGGACGACGAGTCGCAGATCCTTGCTTCCTCCCTCGACCTGCTGACCAACGCCAACCTGGCCACCCTCGCCACCACCGTCCCCTTCGGGATCCGTCCGACCCTCCACCACTTCGGCCAGTGGCTCTCGACCTCCGACGGGGCAATCGAGTGGCGCGAGGCGCTGATCGAGAAGGTGCTGAAGCGCCGGCCCGACATGCATGCCGTCACCACCGCCTACCTGGAGCTGCACTCGAACCTGCGCAAGGCGACCTCCGCCTTCGTCCAGCGCACCTCCGCCCCGTACAACAAGGTCCGCCGCCTCACCCGGTCGAACATCGACAAGGTCCTGCGCCATCCCAACGCGCTCGACATCGGCAAGATCATCCGCGACCGCGAGATCCTGATCGTCAATGGCCAGCAGATGGGCGACCGCTACACGGTGATGCGCTTCCTCGTGCAGATGATCTCCCACGAGCTGGGCAACCAGCAGGCGCTGCCCGAGGACGAGCGGGTGCCGGTGTTCCTCGGGGTGGACGAGGTGCCGCCGTTGCTCACCCCCTACACCGCCGACATGATCGCCCAGCGCCGCAGTGCCGGCCTCTCCTTCATGGCCGCCTACCAGCACGACGCGCAGATCGAGAACGAGCGCGTCCTGGAGACGATGACGAGCCTCCTGCAGATCTGGTTCCAGCTGCGCTGCGGGATGACCGACGCTCGCAAGCGCGCCAACCTCTTCCAGGCCTCCTACGGGGACAAATACGAACCCCGTCTCAGCAGCCTGCGCTCCTACCGGTTCGGCCCCGCCGCGCTGGCCAACCTGCCGCGCTACGGGGTCGCCGCCAAGATGGTCGTCGACGGCGAGCCGGTCAACGCTGCCGGCGGCTACACCAAAGCGATGGAGGTCAACCCGGCGCGGATCGAGGAGCACATCTCACGTCAGCGGGAGGCCGGCGGCTACGTCCCCCAGACCCTCCGGGCGCCGGACCTGCCCGGCCAGCAGCAGAGGGTCATCGCCGAGGCCGCGGTGAAGACCTTCGTCGAGCCCGCCGAGGACGCCGACCTCTACGTCTGGCAGCGAGACGGGCGAAACGGACACGACGCCAACGGCGAGACAGGGCACCTGCTGACGCCCGGGCCGGACGTGCCGGCAGAGGCCGCACCCACTCGGCGGCGCGAGCCGCCGAGCACCAGCCCGCCACCGGCAAAGCCGCCCGAGGCCGTACCGCCTCCCGCCCAGGAGACCGCGCCGCCCCCCGGGTCGCCTCCGGCCGACCCGCCGAGCACCGAGGCGCCACCGGCGCAAGCTCCGGCCGCGGAGGTACCGACCGCCATCGAGGCTCCGTCGCCCAGCGACGAGGAGCGTGACCTGGAAGCCGCTGTGGTCGCCGCCGGTGCCGCGGGGGCGAACCCCGCCGAGGCCGCCCGCGAGGTCCGCAGGCGCCAGTCCGCCGTCGGACCGCTGGGGAAGCCGATGCGAGTGGAGACGAGCCGCCTCCTGGAGGACCTCGACGACTTCGAGCAGCTCGACGAAACTCAGAAGGCAAAGCGCCTCGACGCAAAGACCGACCTGCCTGTCCGCTCCGGCCCGGCTCTCGAAGCTCGAGCCAAGGCGCTCGCCTCGGGCTCGGACCTGAAGGAGGACCATGCGCGTGTCCTCCGCTGGATCTACGAGTTCAACTACGTGACGAGCCAGCAGCTCGCGGCCGTCATGGACATCAGCCTCTCGACGGTCTCGCGCCGGGCCAAGCGACTGCTCGAACAGGGATTGATCCGCGGCCTCACCTTCCGCAAGCACGGCGGGCGCAAGCGCGTCTGGCACCTGACCGACTTCGGCCATCGAGTCGGCCAGCACTTCCACACCCGACAGGGCTCGATCATCCCGGCCGATCCGGACTGGCACGAGCGCAGCGCCGATGCCGCCCTGGGGATCGGACACGATCTCCACGTCGTCGCCTACGTCCTCCAGCTCGCCCGACTGGTCGACGGACCGGGTGACCCGCTGGCCTCGAGCACAGGCCTCGTCGTCGATGTCAGGGGGTCGCGCGGCGCGACGATCGATCCGCCCAAGGAGTACGACGGGCGCAAGCGCGTTCCGCTGACGCCGCAGCTCCTCGCGGGGCTGGAACCGGAGATGGTCCTCGACACCCCCTTCGAGCTCGACGGCTTTCGCTCGCTCGTGCCGGACGCAGCGGTGTTCCTCCAGAACCAGCGCGGCAGCGACCGCAAGACGCGCCACCAGATCCTGCTCGAGCTCGATCGCTCGGGCCACCGCCAGAAGCTGGTCGGCAAGCTCCGCCGCTACGACGCCTTCTACGCAGCGTGGGCTCACCGCCACCCGCAGACACGCCGCCGCCCGCCGGTGACGCTGTTCGTCGCCAAGGACGAAACGACACTGCGCCGGCAGCTGGCGATCGCCGACCAGGTGCTCTGCATCAGACGCGGCACGTCCCGCACCCCGCCCGCCGAGTGGCCCGCACCCCCCTCTCGCAGCCAGGTCCTCTTCGCCCTCGAGCGCGACCTGCACCAGGGGACGCTCCGCTGCTACAGGCTGCCCGAGCAGCCTCCGCCGATTCGAGAGGCAGGCGCCCGCAACGACAGGGAGCGGGAAGCCGCCCGGCGGTTCACGCCGCAGAGCATCGACCTGCTGCCGGCTCGCTTCCGGTTCGAGCAGCGCGACTAGCCGAAGTACCCGCGGCGTCGAATCTCCAGGCGGTCGCCGCCTGGCGCCTGCCGAAAGCGCTGCCGCAGCTGCTCGAAGGTGGCGCCGAGGTCATGCATCGACAAGCCATTGCCCGAAGGTCGGGCCGCCCGCTGCCGCCGACGGGTCGCATTCCGATCACAAAATTGTTTGGCCCGATTCCAATAGAGAGCCACTAGACGGTATTTATGACCCCTCTTCGTATCCTTGATAGGTACGACATAGTCCCGTAAAATGCAGTTGCAGCTGGGAGAGGTACAGCTGCAGTAGGGAAGCAACGGAGGGGAAGAGAGAGAGCGTAGGGAGCGTCTCTACCATCACCGCAGATGTCGTGCGGATAACGGCACGAAGTGTATTGCCGTTGCTGTTTCTCTAGAGAGGCTGGTTCCGGAGGGCCAAGGTCTCTCGATAAGGAAGGAAAGAGATGTTCTCCGGTTCCGCAAGGGGCTCGGTATTGCCGGTGTCGCGACGCTCGCGATGAGCGCGTTCGTCGCGACGCTAATCAATGCCGCGTAGGCACGAATTCGTTTCCCAACCCGCTGAACGGGGCCGGCGCCCCGTTTCAGGCTCTCCTGGGTCCCCCTGGCGCTAACCAAAACACGCCTACTGGCCCAAGGCCAATACAACTGCTCGAGAGGTCTTCCGTGTCCAACATATCCCGCATTTCAAAACAACAGAAAAAGCCCTTTCGGAACAGATGCTTTCCAGAAAACTTGGCCTGCCCGCCTGGGGTTGATGCCTTTCCCTCTCACAGTGCATTGGCCCATGTCCGCATCCGCCACTTGAGAGTCCGGTCGCGAGAACGGAATTCAAGTTTCAATTTCAGAATGCCCGAGTTAATTCGCAGATTCGAGGTCCAATCGGGGCCGCAACGGTACAAGGCTTCCTTGAGCTACTCGTAGATCTCGTCAACCGTCGGCCCTGCCTTGGCCTGACCTCCATACGCAACGCGCCACCTAGAGCCGTCGTCAAGGCCGACTAGCCAAGGAAAGTTTCCTCTTCCCTCCCTTCGGGCAGCTCCCGTCACCCGTCTAGTTCGCAATGAATCGTCTCTGCCCAGATCCGACAACACTCTGAGGGGGATTTGTTCCGGCGTAAAAAGACTTAAGCCAGCCTCCTCAGCGACCGGCTGGGTCTTTGGCTCAACATCCTCCTCCGCATCTCCCTCTGCCACCTCGCCCACGTGAGTAGGCAGATCCCTAAACAACTCATGCAGCGCATCGACGCTGTCCTTTGTCGCTGAGAGTTGAGAATCCGTATGGTGAACCCGCTCCCAAGTCCATCCGAGAATTACCATCGCGACCACAAGCGCGGTCGAGCTCACCAGCAGGCCACCGATCGACCAGAAGCTCGCGCCTGAGGCAACTGCCACAAACGCGCCAACAACTAGAACACAGCCTAGAAGCAGAAGCCCCATCTGGAACCCGGACCTTTGACCTCGAACACGAAAGGCATTAAAGGCCGAACGACAAATTCTTCTCACACGACTCAGTCTATTCGTCCATCACTTGGCGCAACTGAGCGCATTACAACATCTACTGGCTATAGATCTTTCGTAAAGCATCAAGAAGGTCGCCGGCTGACTCAATGCCTTCAAGTTCCCTGACTCTGTCTCGAAAGACTTCACGAGCAGCTGTCCGCTCCGCATCAGAATCTCCCGCAAGTGCGCCTTCGGCATTCTCTAGGTTCTCTGGACTACCGGCAATACCGGCACCAAGCTGTTCGCCAAGATCAAAGTTCGAATAGCCCTTGGGCAGTGGAAAGACAGTCATCCCGTCGAGCGGCGCCCCATGGCTCGTAATCAGATGAATGCCCACCCAGCCGCTTAGCAGCCCGTGTAAAAACCATCCGATTTGCTCACTAGAAGGCACGTCCATACGAGCAAGAAGGGAACGACCCACATAGATGTGAACTTGACGAAAAAGACGAAAGGCTTCGAGCTCATTTGCCGGGCTGACGATCGCTGAATTGATGACAAGGTAGTCGTCACGACAATCTGCCTGCGCACCGTCAGGTAGGCGTTTGATCTCGACTGGAAACTCGTCAATTTCAGGGTTCCCGAAATAAATCAACGCCATCTCAACCAAGCGACGGATTCGGCTCGCGTCCTGACCCTGACCGCCTCGCACCTTTACATCGGCAGCAGTCTCAAGAGCAGGGAGCATTTGTCCCCAAGTGAGGCCATCGACAGGCTCTGTCGTTGAACCTGGAAGCTCATCGTGAAACTCAACTACGGGATTGCTCCATGCTTCTTCGACGCGTTCTTGCCAGGGTGGATCAAAGACGCGCGACGCAGAATGCGCGGGCCAGGTTGATTGAACCCCTAGCTCGTGCCGAAGGAGGGTTCTAGCCATGCTCTCGAGGTCGTAGAAGGCTTGCCGTACCCTCTCGGGGGGCGGCGGCTTCGCGTCCGGCTTGTCGTGAACAAACTTGCTGCGAATGCCATGTAGTTCACCGACCCCGAGTCCCTGATCGGCCGGATCCCTTCCTGCCTTTCGCAATGCCTCTTCGATCGGCTTCTTCTTGGACGTACCGACGAGCGCCTCTACGGCAAACCAAAGAAAAATCACTCCATCAACTCCGGGGGCTGCTTGAGCCCCTCGCAGGTACCACCTTGCGGCAGTCTCTACGTGGCGAGGTACATCGACATCCTTGAGTACGCGAATTGCTTGGAGCTCAGTCTCACGGGCTTCGAACGGAGGGTAGCTGCGCACCAGTTCACGCAAGTCAGCCGCCGCCACCGGCTTCTCACCGTCCAGAATGACGAGATCCTCAGCTAGGAGTTCCTGGGCAATCCGCTCGTCAAGGATCGACGACAAAAATGCAACCGCAGCCCGAGCTCGCTCTCTAGACCGCGTCATCGCCTCGCCGAAATCAGCCGGGAGGGGATCCAGCTCAATCTGGACCGCTGTCAGCCAGTGGCCTACACCCACCTCGACCCCGCGCTTCATCGACTTATCAAAGATCAGAGGGAAGCCTCCACGCTGAGAAATCTCTGTTTGCTGGGTCAACACAGGTCCTTGGAAAAATGACACCAAGGCCCCAGCGACCGTCAGGCTCGTGGGAAGGCCGTGAACCTCCATTCCACGAAACATTGCGCGATAAATGGCTCGACTGCCATCGGGACGAGTATCTGGCGAGGTCAGGAAGTCGACCTCCAGCTCAATCCCGTCTGAGAGTGCTTCTGCGTATAAATCGCGAAAGCTAACCATCAACCACCGCCAATCGTTCAGGTTCCGCGGTCTAGGTTAGCCACAATGCTAATCAGTGCCGAGCAGGCGCGACTTTCATTTCCACAACCGCCGAACGGAGTCAAGGCTCCGTATCAGGGCTTCCCAGGTTGCCTGACCCAACCAAACACGCCTATCGGCTCAGGCGCTGCTCGAATATTTCACTACGAAGCAGCTGTGCCAACCGCTCGATTCGCTGGCCACAGGCCTTTGATTGTCACTCCGCCCGTCGCCGCTGCATAGCCGTCGCATGGGGCCACCACGGCTCTAGGGATTCCGCGGTCGACGGTCGGTGCAATAGGGACAGCTAGGTGGGGCCAGCTCAAGCTGCGCTGGGGCGGTTCAGCACAAACGCTCTGATCAGCTGTGAAACCTATTTGGTGGAAGCCGCCCGATCAGAGCCAGCATGACGGCAGCCCATGCGATTGCCGCCGCAGCAAGGGCCACCGCGACGATCGCAGCGCAGACGACCAAAATGACCATGCCATCGACGCTACGTGGGTTCCGCGCTGACTGCAAGGTGAGTGCAAGCTTCTTGGGCTGGCACTCACCTTGCAGTTGGAAGCCCACCGTCGAGCCAAATCACCGAAATTCCTTTCAGCATCCGGAACAAATCCGCAACACCTAGCTCAATCTGGTCTTAACGCGCTGGTGAAAATCCCAACCGAGAACATGAACCACAACACCAATTCAAGGGGTGAATGGCCCCGCTAGTTCGTCGACACGAAGCCGATTGCCTTGCAGTCGTCCGCGACGGATCGTCCCTTGGCGTCGTCAGGAAGGGCAAGCAGGCAGAAGCGCTCGGCTCGAGTTAGAGCAACATACGTAATTCGCCTCTCCTCCTCTTCGTCCTCGGAAATTCCATTGATTGTGAAGCTCGCCTCAAGGAATTGCATCTGCTTTGCCGGGTCACCGCCATGGTGTTTGTTGACCACCACCATTACCGCGTCACGCTCCTCACCCTTGAGGGCGTGGACGGTTTGTGGAGTGGGGTTAGATGCCGGAGGGCTAAAGACGTCGGCGGCCATAAAGTCAGAATGGGATGGGCTGCTCTTCATCAGTTGGCTTGCTTTCCGCCTGGGCTCCATGCTGAAGCTGTGGATCGCCGCGTCATATGCCTCACGGGCACCGAGGATCCACGACCTGAGGTCACCCTCCAGCAAAGGAAGATCGCCGATAAAACGATGCGCAGCATTTCGCAGGCAAATAGACAAATCAGGATCAAGGTCGGTGGGATCTTGATCGAATGCACCCAGCGCAATCATTGTCTCCGCACGACTAACATCTCTGCGATCAAGCATCCCCCCTGCCAGAGCTGCGGCAAGCCTGCCTGCGGCCCTTGGAAGTGGGTTCACCTTCGTCAGCTCTTGATGACCGCCGAGCTTGGCGACCATTGAATGACTACGCGCAAGCACGGCAGCGTTTTTTGGTTCAAGCCCATGAACCCCAAGACGCTCACGAAAGTGTTCAATCGCTACGGCTGGCTCGTCAACCGGATAAAGAAAGAGCTCGGGGTCGATCTGGCAATCGCGGTTGGGTCCGACCGCGTTATCGGCGTCCCGTCCCGAAAAGTGACTGGCGACATCGCAGAGCTTTTGGGAAGAGCGGTGGTTCTCACTGAACTCAATGGTCGCCAACCCACTTCCGCTGGCGAGCTCGCGGCAGCCCTCTGCGCTCGCACCTTGATACGCGTAGATTGACTGTTCAAGGTCACCGACCATGACCAGCGAGGAGAGATCCCCCGTCTCAAGGATCGCTTCAAGGCAGGCCAATTGCAGCTCGGACGTGTCCTGGGCCTCGTCGATAAGCAACTCGTCGAAGCGACCCGCAACCGCTCTGGCGACGGCTTCGTTCTCTCGCAAGATCTGCAAAGCGACCCACATTGCGTCGTCAGAGCTGATCAGCCCCTGCTTGGTGAAAAGGCCCTCCTTGCGCGCCGCGACGGTCTCTTCGACCTCGGAGCAAACCTGGGCGACCTGTTTGCCTACCCAGCGTGCGGGTCGGGCGAAGATAAGGCTCCCATCGGGAGCACGGCGAAACTCATCCAAGTGAATGCGCCTTTTGTTGTCGTTCTTGTAGCCAAAGCTCGGCCACTCTCCAAAGCGGATGCGAACTGCTTTTCCCGCCCCTAGGAGATGGGCGAACGGGTAGACGACATAGGTGAGCAGCAAACCGTGCAGGGTGCCGTTGAAGTGGCGCGGACTGAAGAAAAAGTCATGATCGGCTGCCAGCATGGAGGCGATGCGATCTGCCCCGACATTCGTATAGGAACAGGCAGCAACCCGCAGCCCCTTTGCGTCGAGTGCCGCTATCCGAGCAGCGGCACTGCGAGTCTTTCCCGAGCCTGGGCAGGCAAGTAGCAAGAAGTCAGAGTCTGCTTCGACGACCTGCTGTTGCTCAGAGGTCAGCGTTTCGCTCACTCCGATCTCATTTGGCTAAGAGGCGTCGGGCTCCTCGGAAGAAGGCGAATCCTCAACAACCCAGCAAATCGCGTTGCGCAAGTACTCGGGAGCCTCAAATGATTTTTTGGGATCGGCGACCAGCTCTGCGAGCACTTGGGCAAATTCTCCCTTGTGGTCGCTAATCTTCTCCATCATCTTGTCGGCGAATTGCTCATCAGAGAGCTGGTCCGCTTCTCCCGCGAGTTCCGCTCCCAGTTGAGGCCTTACTACAGTGAGTGCATCAAGCAGGATTGGCCGATTAGCGGGAATTTGTGCCATGTCCCACTCCAGGGTGTGTCCAGAGAGAAAAACACCAATGTTGCCCTCGGCCAGCCCTTGGAGCTTCTCAGCCCTCGGTGAGATCACCAACTCCTCAGGGTCTCCCCCCTCACCGCCTTTCGGGCGGGGGTCTGAATCAGAGATCGCTGCCAATCTATACGGAAGCCGCTCTGGGCCGAAGAGTTCAGTGAACGGTTGGAAGGCAACACCACCAATGTTGATCACCGATACCCCGGCTTCGGCCAGTGGCCGCTCAAACCGCTTGGCGATCGCCGGTACGAGAAGCTGCTCGGCAACTCCCTCCACCAGAACGACCCCGCGTGCGAAGAAAAGCGATGCCTTGGTCACGTCTAGAAAGCGACGCAGGTAGTCAAGATGCTTGGAATCGAGTCCGAAGGCCCCTGGGACGTGGCCAGCTGGCGATCCACCGTCCGCGCGCCTTGACATCACAGTGAGCCGGGAAACACGTGCCGAGGAAGCAAAGTTGGGGGAGTTCGAAGTGACAATGACCTGGTTTCCGCCCCCGGCCTCATCCTCGATGAAACGCATCAGCAGATCCTGCAGCTGAGGGTGCAAGTGGGCCTCTGGCTCCTCAATGAGCATCACACGCAGGGCTGGGTCCTGATCCTCCTCGCCACTCTCGGCCATCGCCGCCAACAGAACTGCCATATAGAGAAGGTTGTTGAAACCCAACCCGTTCTGATCCATCTCTAGAGGCACCAACTCACCGATCTTGGCCCGCAATGAGCCGACTATGCGAGTGAAGACTGGATCGTCAAAGGCAAGGGTGCTGTGCTGTCGGAAACGATGCTGACCAGTCATCGCCCCCAGTCGCTTATTGACTTGCTCGCGCGCCTTGACAATAGAGTCAATCTGGTCGAGTTCCGCATTCGACTTTTCCAGCAACTCGACGATCTTGGCACGGTCCGGATGGGTCTCGGGTGTAAGCGCGCTAAGCAGGGGTATCAGCTTGTTGTCGCGTCCTGGCCGCAAGTCGGCGGCTGCGTCTCGTAGCGGATGTAGGTAAACGAATCGAATCGCTTCGCGGGCATGCCGATCAATGTCGGCGTGCTCGGAGTTACCGCCAAACCACTCCACTCGAATCCGACCGTCCTGCCCGATCTTGCCCTTCATTCGCAGCTTGGCAACACCGGGGCCGTCGTCAGGTGCTAGACACGTAACCATTCGCGATTCGGCCTCACCGTCGAGCCCTTCAAGACGGACCGCGAGCTCAAGCTCGTCAACGCGGTTTTGGCCAGTCCCATCGTGGGTGAAATCCTCTGGTCTAAGCCAACAACGTCCCCTAGCTGGATTCTCCGGTTCCAGCACAGTCCGAAGCGCATCGATCACGTTGCTCTTCCCGACGTTGTTCTCGCCCACGATGACCGCAAGCGGTGCGGCTAGCCTGATTGGGCCATCTAGGTTGCGGTAGCCCGAGGCGTTGAGTGTGGCTACATACATGACGACTCCCGACCTCTAATCTATCGCTGACCGCGCTTCATGCGCGCGACCCGTTGTCTCGCAATGGCTACCCCAGCAACGAATCCGACCTGGCGCGCTATAGCTCGTGAGGCTGGCTTGGCTGCCGAGCACATTGGTGTGGGCGCAACAGCGCTAAGTCGTGCCAGCCATTGGCAAGACGCCCTCTACAGCCAAGCTTTCTTCGCTCTCTCCATTGGCTTCGAGCGCGCTTGCAAGCTGGGATTGAGTATCGATCATGCGCTTTCTCATGATGGCCAGTTCCTTGATCGCCAAACGCTTAAAGCGAGCGGTCACGACCTCAAAGAGTTGCTCGAAAAGCTAGATAGGGTTGGGGAGCGCCGATGCAGTCAACAAGCCTATGGCCGTCTACCATGCTCCGAAATCCATCAGGCAATCATCGACACGCTCACTGAGTTCGCTAGTAACGTCACTCGCTATTACAACCTTGAGTTCCTGGCAGGTGAGCCTGGCGCCACCGAGCGCCAGGATCCGATCGCTACATGGTTCGAACAGGTAACAGCTCGGGTGCTCGATGCTCACGATCAAGAGCGATACCGCGTACGTCGAGAGTCCGGTGCCTCTGCCTTTGCTGGTCTTGAATCGATCATGCTCATTCGTCAAACCTCGGAGACCGGTGAAGAACTGAATACTCTCACTGGCAACGTGCTTCACAGCAAAACAATTGAGTTTGCTCGCCGCTGGGAGCGCATGTATCTTCTCCAGATTGCCCGGTTTATCGCTAGAGTTCTTGGCCACCTCGGTCAACCGACCGACCAGCTTGAGATGCCTTACCTGACGGACTTCTTTCGAACTTTCTTGACTGAGGATAAGTTCTTGCGCTCGAAAGTAAACTGGTCGATCTACTAGGCACAGGCCGGTCAGATGGCGCGGGGATACCGTTCAGATATGACCAAGGGAGTGTCAGAGGCGTGGCCTTGGTATTTGGCAGACGCAAGCTATCTAGATCAGTATCGGCTTCTGTGGCAGTATGAGCGGTGGCGTTGTGTGTGGCGTCCCGGGATCGATGGTCTTTGGCGTCTCCTCCCCCTAATGTTTGCGATCGTAGGAGCCGTTGCCAGCGCCTACATTGTCGACCTGTCTCGTCCCGCGACTGTCGTACTCGGCGCGTGCGTAGCGATTGGCTTGGACCGACTGGGGGCGGCCTGGCGTCGTCGACACGACATTCAGTTACTAGTCCCCCGGCGTCTATGGGCCTGGGAGAACTCAGAGGTTGGTGGCGATACAGAAATCCCCTTGCTAATCAATAACGCCGATGTCGATCGCACAACCCATATCTTGAGAGCATCCCAGTTATCGCCGGGTGGAAGCACTCGCGTTCCCGTGCCACCCAATGATGCTCCTTGGGGAGATGTACGCATGATAGTTAGGCTGCCACTTGCTTCGAAGAACCACGAGCCACTCAAGGATCAGGTCAAACACTCACTGCGTGCTCAGAATATTCGGGGCCGGGTGGGCGGAGAGGAAATTGTGGAGTCGTAGCCGACGATGTCAGGACCATCTTCAAGCCAAGGCAAGGGGAAGGGCGTGCTCGTGGGCATAGCCCCTCCACGACTTGCGTTCGCTAGCCGACGGCGCTATCCGCGTCACTCGGCGGATCAGCAGGTCGCGGCAATTGCCGAGCAAGCCCTACGCTGGCAACAGACTGCGGGCAATGCCACGTTCTGGGAGATGGGCGCTATCGCACATGGGACTGAAAGGAACCGCGTTTACGCGTTAGCAGGCCAGATGGCCGCGGCGGGTGAGCAATTGGGGCTGGCGCAGGCCGCAGCGGGTGATGTCACCATTTGGCGCGACGCTCGGAAGGATCCAGCTGACCCCGAGCACGAAATGTGCATGCGCGGAATGGCAGAAGCTCAAACCCTTTTCATCATGGGTACCGGGCACGCCCTAGCTAATGTCGCGGTGCGGGCTTTGGCTCTCAAGCCAAAGCTAAGGGACGTGCTAGTTGCGAAGTTCGGAAGCAACGGATTTGAGCCCTTCTCTCAGGACCGCTGCGACTGGGTATCCCTCAATCCAAAGACCTGTCGGAAGATCCGTGACGTGGCACAGCTCAGCGAAAAACCCGAGGTCACCCGCCTCGTCGAACCAATTGTTGACTTTGCGTCTCGAAAGAGTTGGAAGGAGCTTTGGGATCAGAGAGGTGAGGACTTTCACCGCTGGCGCCTTCAAACCCACGGAATAGAGGGCGTACCCCGGGGGACACCGTGGACGCGAAAAGGCAACAGTTGGGCCTTAAATATTGGACACCCCTCATATGAAGAGGCCCAGGGACTTGCCGACAGAGTCGCTGGTCTTGCCGATGCGGCGCTGCTGGACATTGCGCTCGCCATGGAAACCTTCCTCGACAGGTGGCCTGCAGCCAGCGGACCCCTCGGAGGTCCACAATTCAAGGAAGCTAAGCAATGACAACTTGAGACGGTTTCCATATCACCCTCGCTACCCCACCTAACTTCACTATCCGAGCCGGTAAGTTCACCACCACAGTGTGATTTGACACTCATACTGTTACTTGCTAGACTGGCTAGTGCAAGTAATGTTTTATGGAACCGGAGAACATCTCTTTCCTTCCTTATCGAGAGACCTTGGCCCTCCGGAACCAGCCTCTCTAGAGAAACAGCAACGGCAATACACTTCGTGCCGTTATCCGCACGACATCTGCGGTGATGGTAGAGACGCTCCCTACGCTCTCTCTCTTCCCCTCCGTTGCTTCCCTACTGCAGCTGTACCTCTCCCAGCTGCAACTGCATTTTACGGGACTATGTCGTACCTATCAAGGATACGAAGAGGGGTCATAAATACCGTCTAGTGGCTCTCTATTGGAATCGGGCCAAACAATTTTGTGATCGGAATTGAGGCGTCCAAATTGTTTTTGGCTTGCCCATGGGGGTCGTCGCCGCCTTTGGGCGGCGATGTCTTCCTCAGCCTGTCCACATATCCACTCATCTAACTAGTGACGCCATACACGGTAATAGTAAGAGTTAGCAATATCGAGGTGAGCACTGTGCAGTACGTATGGGTGAGTGTCACATCAGGGCCGCTCGCACGGCAGCGATCTCAGCGCGGATCTAGGGAAGGCGTCATGGCAAGTGCGAGTGCGCTTGCCATGACGGAGGGGAAGGCATATGGTCGGCGCCGACCATATAAACGCCGGGCGGCGCATAGACGCCCCCGGCACGGCACCAGGAGGTCAGTCCTGATGCAGGATCAGCGTAGTTTCGGCGCGCCCGTGCTGAGCCACGAGCGCGAGCACGGGCAGCGAGTTGCAGGCCGCGGGGGCGAGGCACGATGAGCGGCCAGGCCATCCTCTACGCCGCCAAGTCCACAGAGGACATTCACGGCTCGATTCCCACCCAGCTCGAAGACGGGCGAAGGCTCGCCGAGCAGGAGGGCCTAGAGGTGGTGGCCGAGTACTCCGACGAGGCCGCCTCCGCCTACAAGGGAGACCGTGGACCTGAACTCGCCGCAGCCCTGGAGCACGCCGAGAGGATCGGCGGCACACTGATCGTCCAGCACTCCGACAGGCTGGCCCGCGGGGACGGCAAGCAGGCCCGTCATCTTGCGGAGCTCTTCTTCTTTGCCAACCGGGCAGGCGTGACGCTGCGCTCGGTACAGGACGACTCAACCTTCCAGAACCCGGTCCTCGCCGTGGTGATGGGCGAGCGCAACATGGAGGACTCACGACGAAAGAGCCTGGCGATCAAGGCCGGGATGGCGCGCCGGCGCAAGCGCGGCCTCTACAACGGCGGTTTCACGCCGTACGGATACCTGCTGCGCCGAAACGAGGACGATGAGCGAGTCCTCGTGATCGACGAGGAGCGCGCGCCATGGGTGCGGCGCATCTTCGACCTCTTCCTAGCCGGCGAGTCCTACGCGGACATCGCCCGAACGTTGGAAGCCGAGGGAGCCCCTTCCTACAAAGGGGAAAGCCTCTGGAGCCACTACACGGTGCGCAAGATCGTGAGAAATCACCTCTTCGCCGGTCTGATCCGCGATGGCGAGGAGCTAATCGAGGCAGCGCATGAGGCGATCATCGACCGCGAGACCTGGGAGAAGGTCGTTGCGCTGCGAGAGGCAAAGGCACGAACCCACAAGCGGGGAAGGCCACCTGCCGGAAAGCACCTGTTCCGAAAGGGATTTTTGAAATGCGGGATGTGTGGGGAGGACATGAGCCCGCTCACCTACCGTGATCGGCCTCATCCAACAGACCAGATCTACCGTTGTCTGGGGCGCAAGCGCCACTCACATACCTGCGACATGAGCGCCGTCTATCGCTCCGACGTCGACGGGGCCGTCTACGCCTACTTCCAAGACCTGGGACTGGACGCAGAGGCCACCAGAGAGCAGCTGCTGAGCGCAAGGGAGCAATCCCTGGCCGAGGCCAGGGAAGTGCTCGACAGCGCAGAGCAGGAGACACAGGCCGCAACTGAGCGCTTGGAGCGCATCAAGCGCGACTACGTCTCCGGGGAGCTAACAGCCACCGAGTGGCGG
>Ga0210110_1000309_pt1 | contig 16857 bp, 14 predicted proteins | sample China_Galinas_PW_2_FD_184865 | JGI IMG/M metagenome (GOLD analysis project Ga0210110, IMG submission 184865) | Wetland microbial communities from San Francisco Bay, California, USA, that impact long-term carbon sequestration - China_Galinas_PWB_D1... | ecosystem: Environmental > Aquatic > Marine... | reverse complement strand
GGGATCTGGTCCGACGTCGGCAACGCCACCACCTTGGTGGTCAGCTCGGCCGGGTTGAAGTCGAGCCAGCCCGGGACCTCGTGCCCGGCGAGCGTCTCCATGTTCTCGCGCGCCAGCTTGTGGATCTTGGGCTTGAGCGTGATCACGTCGCCCGTGCCGACGCGGAAGCTCGGGCGGTCGACCTTGCGCCCGTTCACCAGCACGTGCCCGTGGGCGACCATCTGACGCGCCGCCCAGATCGTGCGGGCGAGCCCCGCGCGCCGGACCGCGTTGTCGAGGCGCCGCTCGAGCAGCTGGAAGAGCAGCTCGCCGGTGTTGCCGCTGAGGCGTGTCGCCTCGGCGACGTAGCGGCGGAACTGCTTCTCGAGCACGTTGTAGTGGTACCGCAGCTTCTGCTTCTCGATCAGACGCAGCCCGTAGTCGCGCAGACGCCGACCGCGGTACCCCTGCGGGCCCGGCGGGTTGAGCTGACGCTTGGTCGTGTGCTTGGGGATGTCGGCGATCGGGACGCCGACGCGGCGAGACAGACGAACCTTCGGACCGGTGTACCGGGCCATGTGCGCTCCTTCCGTTCCGCCTCGGTGGACGGATGCCGCCCCGTTCGGGCGGCGATCGGCGCCGGGTAGCCGCGTCTGCGGGCCGGCTGGTGATCCGGGCAACCTGATTGAGGGCTATTGAAGACCCCGGACCCGGGACGGTCAACCTCCGCCAGCAGGGGGCTCATCCGAACGAGCCGGGCCGTGTCGGTCCGGTCTTACACCCCTTTGCCCCTCATCTTCACATTCGCACCCCTGCGGATCCCGCCCGCTTCGGCTACCGTCCGGCGCATGGGGCTCCCGCTGCGGCAGTTCGACCGCCCGAAAGACAAGTGCGGGGTGGTCGGGGTGTGGGGTCGCTCCGACGCGGCCGAGCTGGCGTACCTCGCCTGCTACGCCCAGCAGCACCGGGGTCAGGAGTCGGCCGGGATCGCCGTGAGCGACGGGCTCGCCCTGCACGCCCACACCGGCATGGGGCTGGTGCCCGACGTCTTTGGGCAGCGCGAGATCGCCGGGCTATCGGCCCACGGCGTGCGCGGCGCGATCGGGCACACCCGCTATTCCACCCACGGCGGCTCGCTCGCCTGTAACGCCCAGCCGCTGGTCGAGACGTTCACCGACGGGCAGGTCGGCGTGGCCCACAACGGCAACCTGATCAACGCCGAGGCCCTGCGCCGCGACTTCGGGCGGGCCGGGCACATCTTCCACACCACCTCCGACACCGAGGTGATCATCCACCTGCTGGCCTCTCCCGAGCAGCGCGGCACACCGGACCCGCTCGCCGCGACGCTGCGCCGCCTCCAGGGCGCGTACTCGCTGGTGTTCCTGTTCCCCGACCGCGTCGAGGCCGCACGCGACCCGTGGGGGTGGCGCCCGCTGGTGCTCGGGCGTCTGCCGGACGGCGAGCCGGTGGTCGCGAGCGAGACGGTCGGGCTGCACGTCGTCGGGGGCGAGCCCGAGCGCGAGGTCGAGCCGGGCGAGATCGTGACGCTGTCGAACGCGGGCGTGTCATCGCGCCGCTTCGCCCCGGTCGCCGAGCGCCCGGCGCACTGCGTGTTCGAGCACGTCTACTTCGCCAACCCGGCCAGCGAGGTCTTCGGGCAGAACGTCCAGCTCGTGCGCGAGGCGCTGGGCGAGGCGCTGGCCCGCGAGGCGCCGGTCGAGGGCGACCTGGTCATGCCGATGCCCGACTCGGGGCGATCGGCGGCGGCGGGGTTCGCCCGCGCTTCCGGCGTCCCCTACCGCGAAGGCATCGTCCCCAACCGCTACGTCGGGCGCACGTTCATCAAGCCGACCCAAGGCGAGCGCGACGCGGCCGTCCGCCTCAAGCTCAACGTCATCGAGGGCATCGTCCGCGACCAACGCGTCGTCGTCGTCGACGACTCGATCGTGCGCGGCACAACGACGCGGGCGAAGATGCGCCACATCCGCGAGGCCGGCGCCAGTGAGATCCACCTACGCATCAGCTGCCCGCCGCTGCGCCACGCCTGCCACTTCGGCGTGGATTTCGCCGACCCCGACCAGCTCATCGCCCACAAGCTCGGCGACGTCGAGCAGATCCGCGGGTTCCTCGGCGTTGACTCGCTGGCGTACCTCTCGCTCGACGGCATGCTCGCCTGCATGAGCCGCGACCGCGCGCACTACTGCACCGCCTGCTACGACGGCGACTACCGACTCGACCCCGACCACCCCTCGACCGAGCCGGTGCTCGAGGGCGGGCAGGCGCGGATGTTCTGAACCCCGGTTCCGCGATGCGAGCGAGCCGGCCCGTGCCGGGCCGGTCGTCCCAGGCTGCCCCTTGGCACAAACCGGATTATCCCATACGCTTTGAGCATGAATCGACACGGGGCGATCGTGGCGGTGTGCGTACTGGCCGGCGTGGCGAGCGGGCAGTGCGACGGGCCGCTCTTCGACGCGTGGCAGCCGTTCCCGGAGTACTTCGGCGAACTCAACGCGATCGCGACGGGCGACCTCGACGGGGACGGCGACATCGACGCGATCATCAATCGCTACACCAGCTACGGAACGGTGGTGTTGATCAACGACGGCTCGGGGTTCTTCACCGAAACACAGAGCATCTCGACGCTGTACACATTTAAGCTTGTGCTGGCCGACGTGGAAGGTGATTCTGATCTCGACGCGATCCTGTACGGCTACTCATCCATCCCGACCCGATTCCTCATCAACGACGGGACGGGCGCCCTCACGCTGAGTTCGGTGGAGTTGCCGTTCGGCGTGGAGGCCGCCCACGGCGACATCGACGGCGACGGCGATATCGACTTCGTGAACCCGAGCGGCGTCTATCTCATCTACGAACAGGTGACCCTGCTCGACTTCCAGGAGCGCTCGTACCGCCCGGGTCTCCCGTCCGCGACGGCATCCGAACTCTGGGACGTGGACGGCGACTCGGACCTGGACCTCACGTATATCGGTTCAGGCGACGACGAGTTCATCGTCTCGCTGAACGACGGAACGGGCGCGTTCGGCGAAGCAACCGTCCACACGTCAACCAGCACGTTCAACACACAGCTCTTCGGCGACATCGACAACGACGGTGATCTGGACGTTCTTCTTCACTACCGGGCGGCCTCAGGGGAGATGAACCTCCCGGGCTTCAGGAACGATGGAGCCGGTGTGTTCTCTCCCGTGTCAACGATCGCCCCGGCGTATCGATTGCCGACCGTCGTGCTCCACGACGCCGATGCCGACGGCCGCCTCGACCTGTTCGACGGCCACTACACCTGGCGCGGCGGCGACGGGAGCTGGACGTTCGACTACCCCGGGCCGCTGTGGGGGTGGGAGTGGTTCTACCCGTCGTACACCACGTGGGCCGAACTCGCGGACCTCGACGGCGACGGGGACGAGGAGTTCATTGTCTGCGCGCCATCCGGTTCGCTGTGGACCGGGTACACCATCGACGGGAGCTACCTCGCGGGACCGGGCGACGAGGCCCGATTCCTGCCGTCCGGCGTTTACCAGGGAGGACTCGGGGACATCGACGCCGACGGCGACCTCGACGTGATCGCGGCCGGGAGCAACACGATCACGACGCTCGAGAACACCGGGACCGGCTTCTTCGGCAACATGCTCGAGAGCACGCCGAGCATCATCCCCCGGTACAACTTCTCAATCGCCGACTTCAATCTCGACGGGGTGTCGGACGTGGCCACCGTGAGCGGGGAAGTTAGTGTGTACCTCGGCGACGGGATGGGAGGGTTCGGGGGTCCGCTGGTCTCCGACTCGTTCGGGTTGTTTGTCAGGCCGGACGACGGTGCCGGCGTCGGGTTGATCAATGATGATCCGTACCCCGACGTTTTCGCCGCGTCGTTCCGGGACAATCTCGTCGCGGTGTGGCTCGGGGACGGGACCGGGGGGTTCGGCGCCAACATCCAATCGCCGCTGCCCGCAACCGACGTGATCGGCACGGCTCTCGGCGACTTCGACGGCGACGGGAACACCGACGCCGCGGTCCTGGAACTGCACGGCCGATTGGTCGTGCTGCAGGGGCACGGCGATGGAACGTTCTCGTTCGTGAACGAGCGAGTGCTCGCTTCATCCTGCGGCGGCGGGTTCTTTGAAAACGACCTGGACGCGGCGGACATCGACGACGACGGTGATCTCGATCTCACGGTGCCCGTGGGTTGTGGTCTGGGCTCAGCGGAAGTCGCCATCCTCCGCAACGAAGGGGGCTGGGTGTTCGCTGCGGAGGAGGTTTCTGCAGGGACGACGAGCAGCTACTGGAGATCGCAGGCGGGTTCTCCGCTGTACGTCGATGCCGACGACGTAACCGGTGACGGGCGGACGGACCTGGTGCTCTCGCGCTCCCGCCCGGACGCGTTTTCGCCGTCCGAGGCCGGCGGCGTGTTCTCGGTGATTCCCGGCGAAGAGGGCGGCGGCTATGGCACGCCCCGCGTGTACCGGATGGGCGGCGGGCGCTTCGACCTCGCCGGGTTCGTCGACTTCGACGGCGACGGCGACAAGGACGCCGTCCAGATCGGGTTGATCAGGAACCGCCCCGGCGAGAACGGCTTCGCGCCCGGCGTCGCTGTCGCCTTCAACCGCTGCACCTCCCCCGGCTGCGCCGCCGACCTCACCAGCGTCAACGCCCCTGTCGGCGATCCCAACTACGGCGTCCCCGACGGCGCCGTCACCGCGGCCGACATCCAGTTCTACGTCAACGCCTGGGTCGCGGGCGATGGCGCGATCGCGGACCTGACGACGCAGAACGCGCCCGTCGGTGACCCCAGCTACGGCGTGCCCGACGGGCTCGTCTCGGCCATCGACATCCAGTTCTACGTGAATCTCTGGATCCAGGGCTGTCCATAGGCGGGCACGGAAGCCCGGCACACCAACCGCGAAGTGAGCCGGCCCGTGTCGGGCCGGTCGGTCGTCGATTCACCACACACGGTGCGCGATCAGGTGACGCTCGATCTGTTCGGCCGTGTCGCCGGCGTGGTCGATCTGCTCGGCCCGCCACCCGATCGCGCGGGCGGCCTCGATGTTCGCCTCGAGGTCGTCAAAGAACAGGATCCGCGGGCCCGCGACGCCGCACTCCTCCTCGAACGCGCGGTAGATCGCCGGATCAGGCTTGGCGAGCCCGACTTCGTGGCTGAACACCCGGTGATGCAGGCGCCCGATCGTCGGGAACTCCGCGGGCGAGCCGTTGCGCGGCAGGTGCCGGCGGCAGTGGACCTCGTTGGTGTTGCTGAGCAGCCCCGTGCGCACGGCGTCGTGCGCGCACAGACAGTCGATGACCTCGCCCACACCCGCATACTCCTCGATGAGCCAGGCGCGGTAGATGCGTTCGACGTCGGGAACCGAGTACGCGCCGTCGGTCGCCTCGGCGATGCGCGCGAAGAAGGTCGGCGCATCGATGCGTCCGAGCTGGTGCTCGAACGACGCGGCCTGGCGACGCGCATCCAGGTCCGGGCGGTCGATGCTCTCGTGCACGGGCAGCCCGGCCCGCTCGGCCGCCTCGCGCCACGTCCGGCAGATCCGTACGATCACGCCGCCCCAGTCGAAGCAGACGACGCGGACCGGGTCAGTCGGCATGGTCGCCGCCCTCCCCGCCGGGCTCGGCCGGCTTCATGACCTCGCGCATGACCACGGTCGCGAAGCTGCCGCGCGGCAGCTCGAACGCGCACCGCACGTACGTGCCGTGCTCGTCCGCCCCACCCTCGACCTCGGGCTTCCACACGGGGATGCGGTAGGGTCGGCGTGCGCCCTCCATCGTCAGCTCGGAGGTGGCCGCGAAGCGTTCGAGGTCGCCCATCGTCACGCCGGTGCGCCCGAGCGCCGCCCGCTCGGCACGGTCGATCGCGCCGCTCGCCCGCATCATCGATGCACCCCACATCGGGCCCGATGGGGAGATCTCGAAGCTCTCGAGCCGGTCGCGCGTCTCGGGGTCGTTGGAGACCGCGTCATCGACGCCGAACAGCGCGCGGTTGTGGTGCAGGAACGCCACGTCGCCCGGCACAAGCTCGCCCAGCAGCCCGTCGCGGATCCGCGCGTCGAGCAACTCGTTGAACACGGCCGACTGGAAGGCGCTGAGGAAGAACCCCGCGACGCTCTCGCCGAAGGTGTGCACGGCGTCCTCGGGCGACGACCCGCGTGCCAGCGCCCGCAACGCCTGGAACTCGGTGCGCAGGGCGGGGGAGATCGCCTCGAATGCTGCGGCGTAGTCGCCGCGGGCGTACGCGGCCCGCGCCTCGGGCTGCTTGTCGGGGAAGTCCTTGCTTGGTCCGAGCAGCGCACCGAGCGCGTCTTCCCAACGCTGCTGCACCAGCGCCGCGCCGATGACGTGGTTGTTCTGCATCACGCCGAAGCGCTGCTCGCCGACGCGGTTGGGGGCGCCGATCTCTGCGAGGCGGTCGAGGCAGCGTTTGGCGGGCAGCGCGCCCGCCGGGGCGACGCCGCGCACGCGGATCGAGAACGCGTTGCCGCGCAGGTGCCCGCGACGCAGCTTGTTGGCGTGCATGTCCGCCCACAGCACGCGGGCTCGCTCGTGCTCGAACGGGGAGAAGTCGCCCGGCCCCTTCCCCGGCACCCACACGCTGAGCACCTGCCGCGTGACGGCGATCTTGTCCTTGAGCCCGGCGTAGCCGACGTCGCGCCGGCGGACGCCGAAGTGGCGCGCCACGTGCCCGACCAGTTCGAGCGTGGTCATGTTGCGCTTCTCGACGAACAGGTAGAGGTGCTCGCCCGTGCCGCTCGGCTCGTACAGCGGCAGCTCCTCGACCACGAAGTCCTCGGGGCGTTGCTTGAGCACACCGCCGATCCCCGGCTCGGGGGTGACCCAGACATCGGCGACGGCGTGCGGATCGCCCCGCATCAGAGCAGGTCGTCGCTCGAAGCCGCTTCGAGCACGTGCTCGGCCACAAAGATCGGGACGCCGCCCGCGATGCCGAGCGCGATCGCGTCGCTCGGGCGCGAATCGACGTGCAGCATCTCGCCGGCGCCGGTTCGGATGTCGAGCGTCGCGAAGAACGTGTGCTCGCGCAGGTCGGTGATCGTCACGCTCACCAGCTCGCCCCCCAGCTCGCCGATCAGGTTCGCCATCAGGTCGTGCGTCTGCGGACGCTTGATCGGGATGCCCTTGAGGCGGCGTTCGATCGCCTGCGCCTCGGGCAGCCCGATGACGATCGGGAAGCTCCGCATCGCGCTGCCGTCGGGGTCCTCGGCGAAGGGGTCGTCCGGCTCGTCCCGCTGGTCGGCGTCGGGGTCCACCTCGCGCAGCTCGATCAGTTGATAATCGTTCAACTCACGGATCAGGATGCGCGAGAGTTCCATGCGGACGGGCATCGTCGCCCCCTCCCGCCGGCACGCGCCGGCGCAGGACTCTATTCACCGCGCCCACGCGACGGACCGGGCGGGGCGACGGGCGGCGGGACGGACCTCCCTGAAGGGCTCGGTGGCGCCTCGGCCCATGCCCCAAGCCCCTCAGCGACCGGAGCGCCGATGTCCGCCACCGTCACCTCGCCGAGGTACGTCTGGGCGCCGGGGCTCACGAACCCGAGCTTGTGGGCCACGAACGTCACCGTCCGCTCGCCCCGCACCGCGTCGCCGAGCGGTTCTCCGGTGTCCACGTCGAGCCCCGAGGGCGTGTCGAGCGCCAGCACCCGCGTCCCCGAGGCGTTGATCAGCCCGATCAGCACCGCGATCGGGCCCTCAACCGGACGGGTCGCGCCGGTGCCGAGCAGGGCATCGATGACCAGCGTGGGCGTGCCCGGCTCGCACGCGCGGGCCCAGGCGGCGGTCGCGTCGTCGCCGCCCTCGACGATCGGGATGCCGAGCCGTCGGGCGATGTCGAGGTTCGTGCGCGCGTCGCCGCGGACGCGCTCGGGGTCGGCACAGAGCAGGACGGTGACGGGGAAACCCCTGATCGCGAGGTGACGCGCGGCGGCGGTCCCGTCGCCGCCGTTGTTGCCCGGGCCGCAGCAGACGAGCACCGGGCCGCGACTCGCCCTGAGCATGTCGATCGCCGCGTCGGCGGCCTGTCGAGCCGCGTTCTCCATCAGCACGATCGAGGGGATACCAAAGCGCCGGGTGGCATCGGCGTCCACGCGGCGCGACTCGTCGCGCGAGAGCACCAGGATCCGCTCGCGTCCGCTCACCCCCGCAGTCTACGCCGGGCGCGGTACGATGGGCCCGTGCGCATCCGCCGGTCCAGCAGCGATATCCGCATGGAGATGATGCCGCTCATCGACGTGGTGTTCCTGCTGCTGACGTTCTTCGTGTTCAGCCTGGCGCTGATGATCCGCGCCGACGTGCTCGGCGTGAGCCTGCCCGGGCTGAGCACCGGCGAGCGGGGCGGCACGCGCGACGTGGTCACGCTGACCGTGCTCGCCGACGCGACGTACGCGGTGAACGGCGAGGCGGCACCGCGCGAGCAGCTTATCGAGCGGATCAGAGCCGCACGCGACGAGAAGCCGGAAGCACAGTTGCTGGTCGCGACCGACGCCGGCGCCCCGGCCGGGGCGCTGGTATGGGCGATCGAGCAGCTCTCGGGCGCCGGCATCACCGAGTTCCAGATCATCGGCAAGCCCGAGCAGTGACCGCGCACGAAAACGGGCGGCCAGCGGTGGGCCGCCCGTGCGGGTTCGGGATGTGCGTGCTCAGTCCTTGCCCTGGTACTCGGAGAGCGTCTTGCGGTAGACGTCGGCCTCCTCGTCGCTGGGTGCGTTGTCGATCGCGGCCTGCTGCCACTTCGCCGCGCCCTCCTTGTCGCCGGTTTCCCAGCAGGCCTTCGCGAGCGTGTCGAGGACGTCGGCGTCCTTGCCCTCGGTCAGGGCGTTGGCCCGCTTGGCGAGCTTGAGGGCGACCGCGGCGTCGGGCTCGGACCCGAACGCCTTGGCCTCGGTCAGGATGAACCACGCCAGGTGGTTGAGCAGCGGCGCGTTGTCCTTGATGGCCTCCATGCCCTGACCGGCGGCGTACTCATCCGCACGCTTCTGGTCGCCCATCTGCGAGGCGATGAAGCTGTACTTGCCGATGACCATCTCGCCGAACACCTCGGGATCGAGCGCGATCACCTCGTCCATCTTCGCGAGCACGGTGTCCATGTCGTCGTCGTTGAAGGCCTTCTCGGCCTCGCCCATGATCTCCGTGGCGCGTTCCTGGAGCTTGGCACGGCGCTCGTCGATCTGCGCCTGGCGTTTGGCTGCGTCGGCCGCGGCGCCGACGTCGAAATCGCCGGCGAGGATCTGCTTGAGTGGCTGGTCCATCGCCATCGGGTGCCCGATCCACATGACCTTCCCGCCGGAGACAATGAAGGCGCAGGGGATGCCGTTCTGCCCGGCGGCGGCCATCCAGTTCTCGGCCATCTTCCCGTCGGCCTCGGCGGCGACGGTGTACCCCATCTTGTCGCCCTGCTTGTTCACGAATTCGCCGATGCGCTTGGTGTAGTCATCGACCGACTCGGTGAACTTCTTGGTCTGCCTGTCCTGCTTGCGGTCCCAGATGTTGACGCCGATCACCGTGACCTTGTCGCCGTACTCCTTCTGCACCTCGGTCAGGTGCGGGATGCCCTTGATGCAGGGTCCGCACCAGGTCGCCCAGAACTCGACGACGTAGGTCTTGTCCTTGGCGAGCTCCTTGACCGGCTCGCCCTTGATCCACTTGGCGACCGCGAGTTTGGGGGCGGGGTCGCCCGGGGAGAGTTTCCCGCCCAGGGCGGTCGCCCCGCACAGCGTCAGCGCGGCAGCGAATCCGAGCACGCGTCCGATCATGTCACCGACTCCTTTCCGCACGCGCCGGTTGGACGCCTGCACATGGGGGCGCACCGCGCCCGCGTAGGTCTCTCGGGGCCAACGGGCCCGGGACGTAGGGTATTCCGGCGGTAGACTGCGGGCAGGAACACGCCATGGGCCCATACAAACGTTCAACCGCGACGCTCACCCTGGGGTTGCTGCTCAGCGCCGCCGCCCATCTGGGCGCGGGGCTTGCCCTCCTGGCGCTCCCGCCCCGCCCCGAGCGTCTGCTGCGTGCCGAGCCGCCCGAGGACCGCACGCCGCTGGGCATCGATCGCTCACGGCACGTGACGCTGACCTGGGTGGGCTTCGAGGAGCCGACACCGCACGAGGCGAGGAAGTCCGAGACCGTGCAGTCGCAGGAGACGCCGAACGCGGGTGCGCCGACGGCGCGTCCGGAGCCGGGCCCCGCGCCCCCGGAGAACGAAGCCCAGCCCGCGCCGACCGAGCGGGCAGAACCGGTCGATGCGGCGCCGCGTCCCGACGCTCTGTCGCAACCCGCGCCCGAGGATGCCCAAGATGAGCCGCCGGCGGAACGGCAACCCGATCCGGCCCCGCCGACACCCGCCGCCACACCCGACACGGGTCTGCCCGGTATCGAGTCGGACCGCGAGACGGTTGCCACGTCGGTGGATGACCCGATGGAGATCGACCCGGGCAAGCCGGCCGCCCGCGAGGGGCTGCGCATCATCACCCGGTACATCAAGTGGCCCGAGACGCTGGTCGGGCGCCCGCGCAGCCCGGTGGTCGAGGTCTGGTTCGGGACCGACGGCAAGCCGAAGGACGTTCGGTACGCGCGCGACCCGGAGAGCGGGCGCGTGCTCGACACGGGCTCGCACGACATCGACGAGATCCTGCGGACCGAGATCTACCGCTGGCGTGCCGAGGGCGACGCGATCGATGATCTCGGTGCGGGCGAGCGCCTGAAGATCGTGCTGAGGATCCTGATGTGAGACGCCGCGCAGCGATCATTCTCGTCGTGGCCTCGGCGGGAGCCGCACTCGCGCAGGACGCCGGCGACCCCGTCGATCAGGGCGTCGAGGACACCGACCCGCTGCGCCGCAGCCTGCGGGTGCTGCCGGACGATCTGCGTCGCCCCACGGGTTTCGGGCGTGTCTACCGCGTCCAGGGCGACCCGAACCTGTTCATGCGGCGTGACGGGGGGCTGACGGCGGTCTTCGGACAGTCGAGCTACCAGCGGGTTCCCGGCGGCATCCGCGCCGACATCCCCGCCGGCACGACGTTCTTCATCGGTCAGACGCCGTGGGAGACCGCGCCGCGGGGGAGCGGGCTGCTGCCCGGGCAGGTCGATCTGAGCGTGCCCAACCGCCCGCCCGTGATCGGATCGACGCACCCCGAGCCGCGCACCATGCTCACCGACGAGCTGTTCCGTCGTCGTCGTGTGGCGGACCTGCTGGCGGCGGCCAGGCAGGCCGAACGGGACCGGCGCTGAATCAGCTCGCCGGGCCGCCCGGACGGTTTGGGCCCGTGTTCTCGTCGGAGCCGGCGATGGAGCTGCGCATGGCGGTGTCGGCCACGACGTTCCTCATGCGGTAGTAGTCCATGATGCCCATGTTGCCGCTGCGGAACGCGTCGGCCATCGCCTTGGGCACCTCGCTCTCGGCCAGCACCACCAGCGCCCGGTTCTTCTGCGCCTCCGCCTGGTGCTCCTGCTCCAACGCGACCGCCATCGCGCGGCGCTGCTCGGCCTCGGCCTGGAAGCGGCGCTTGTCGGCCTCGGCCTGGTCGGCCTGAAGCTTCGCACCGATGTTCTCGCCCACGTCAACGTCCGCGATGTCGATCGACAGGATCTCGAACGCCGTCCCCGCGTCCAGACCGCGCGACATCACCGCCTTCGAGATCCGGTCCGGGTTCTCGAGCACCGCCTTGTGCGAATCGGCCGAGCCGATCGAGCTGACGATGCCCTCGCCCACGCGGGCGATCACCGTCTCCTCGGTGGCACCGCCGACCAGACGCGGCAGGTTGGTCCGCACCGTCACCCGCGCCCGGGCCTTGAGCTGGATCCCGTCTTTCGCCACCGCGTCGATCGTCGAACGCCCCTGCGCCGGGTTCGGGCAGTCGATCACCTTGGGGTTCACGCTGGTGTTGACCGCGTCGAGGATGTCACGCCCGGCCAGATCGATCGAGCACGACGTGTCGTAGTCGAGGTCGATCCGGGCCCGCCGGGCCGCGATCAGCGCCGTCACCACATTCGGCACGCGCCCGCCGGCCAGGTAGTGCGTCTCGAGCTGGTTGGTCGAGATGTCCAGCCCAGCCTTCACGGACCGGATCCGGCTGAACACGATCATGCGGATGTCCACCTTCCGCAGCCTCATCCCGATCAGCTCGAGCATCCCCACCCGCGCGTTCGAGAGCAACGCCTGAATGTACAGGTTGATGAACTGCCCGATGACGAAGAAGAACACGATCGCGACCAGCGCGACGACGATCAGGACGACGATCAGAACGGCGTTCATCTGTGCTGCCAGCGTCAGGCTCATGGCGTCTCCCTTGGGTATCGGACCTGCGCGGGGAGTATACGGGGTGCGTCCCGGCCCCGTCTCGGCACAGGATCCCCACGCGGGGTCAGACCGCCCGCACCTTGATCTGGTTGTCCGTGACCGAGACGACGACCACGCGCTGCCCGGCCTCGATCAGCCCGATCTCCGCCAGCGCGTCGTGCCGCACCCCGTCGATCTTGACAACTCCGACCGGGCGCAGGTCGGTCTGGACGACCCCCTCGGCCCCGACCAGCGCCTGACGCGCCTCGCGGGCCTCGAACTCGATCTGCTGACGGCGCTGACGGTCCTCGGGCGTCTCGTCGCCATGCATCATCCGCTGCCCGATCGGCGTGCTCGGCCAGATCTTCAGCGCCAGCATGAACAGCATCGGCGTGAGCAGCAGCACCGCCAGCAGCCCCGCGATCCCCCACACCGTGTCGTGCCGGAACAGGCAGACCACGCCGGCGATTGCCACCACCGCCGCCGTCACCGCGATCACGCCCCCGCTCGGGACGAACACCTCGATGACGAACAGCAGGAAGGCCACACCCAAGAGCCCCAGGCCCCACAGCAGCATCGTCTCCAAAGGGGGTCTCCTTCTACGCGGGTTCCACCAGAATACGGAACTCGCTGACGGCGGACACCTTCACCGACGTCCCCGCGTCGATGTACCCCTCTTCGGTCACGACGTCGAAGATCCGCCCGTCGAACTCCGCCTTCCCGGCCGGACGCAGCGGCGTGTGGGCCACGCCCTCGGCCCCGACCGCGAGCTGCTCGGGCGGGCGAGCCATCGCCGCCAGCATCGGGTCGTGCTCGTCGTCGTCCTCGGGCTGGTCGGACAGCACCAGCCTGCTCAGCAGCGGCAGCGTCCCGAAGTGCTTGCTGATCAGGTACATCCCGATCCCGCTGGTCACGAGCGCCATCAGCAGCGTCGCCACCCCGTACAACAGGTCCGACTGGGCACCTGGTGAGTCGGGGAACAGCTTGCCACGCTGGTCCGGCACGAACGTGCCAACCAGCCCCCCGAACAACGCGATCAGCCCCACGATCCCGGCCACCCCGAACCCCGGGATGATGAAGATCTCCGCGAAGATCAGCGCGATCCCCAGCAGCACCGCCGCGATCTCCCACCAGCTGGCCATCCCCACCATGAACGGCGGGGCGAGCAGCAGGATCAGCGCCCCCAGCGCCACCCCGCCCGGCAACGCCAGCCCCGGGCTCGACATCTCCAGGAACATCCCCAGCAAAAAGACCACCACCAGCAGCCCGCGCACCGGTAGCAGCGTCATGAACCGCACGAACCCCTCCGACCACGACTGGTTCAGACGGCTGAGGTTCTTGGCGCCGAACCACGCGAGCAGCTCCTGATCGTTGTTCACCGTCCCCGACGCCAGCCCGAGCGTGAACATCCCGTCGTGCTTGAGCACCACCGGCCCGTTGCCGTTCGTGACGTACCCCAGCAGCTGGTACTTCCCGCGGTCCGCCTCGCTGAGCTTCGGGCGGCGCGTCCGCTCGGTCAGCCCCTCGTTGACCTCGTCGGCGATCGCCGCCAAGGTCCCGCCGGCCGGGCTGAACTCGTCCTCCCTCGCCACGATCGGTGCGAGCGGCGCCGGCTCGGGACCGCCCGCGTCGGGAGGCTCGGGTGTCTCCGGGTTGGTCGCCGGCGCCGACGGCAGGATCGTCCCCGACCGGTCCGGCTTGCCGTCGAAGAGCATCCGGTACTCGCGCTCGTCGATCGTGAACGTGCGCCCGGTTTCCTTGTCGCGCACGAGCCACAGCTCGATGTGCCGCGAGACCATCGCCTGCACGAGGTACTCGTCGTACCCGTTCTTCCGCGCAGAGTTGGTCACCTCGGCGATGATCGGCGCCATGATCTTCTGGCGTTCGCCCTCGGGCAGCGCCTCGAGCCCGCCCTTGAGCGCGTTGAACTGGATGGGCTGGGCGTCGCCGAAGCTGCACGGGTCGCTCACGATGATCTCGCGGCAGGCGAGCGCCACGATCGCGCCGCCCGAGTACGCGTCGGGGTGTATCCACGCCACCGTGTTCGTGATCGGCGACGCCTTGATCGCGTTGCACACCTCGAGCACAGCCGTGACCTCGCCGCCCGGCGAGTTGATCTCGATGACGACGGCGTCGGCGCCGGCGTCCTCGGCCACCTTGAGCCGGCGCTTCACGCTCAGCTCGGTGTACATGTCGATCGCGCCGTCGATGGTGATGACGGCGATGTTGTCAGCCTTGCGCGCGGCGGGCACCGCCTCGCCCTGCCCGCTCGTCACGGACGCGGGCACGAGCAGCAGCACCGCGGCGACCGCCGAGGCCAGCCGGCTCCACGGTCTCCAACGGTGCACACCCTGTTCGGAACCTGGACGCATCACTCGATTATATGTTCGGAGGTTCCCCGGTCCGGATTCACCGCGACGCCGGCTTCTCCTCCTCGATCCACCACCGCAGGTCCCCGCCGGTGCAGTCGATGTGCACCGCGAAGAATCCGGGGTCGTGGTCGGCGCTGGGCGCCTCGTGCTTGGCGACCATGGGCCAGATGATCTCGCGGTCGGTCTCGGGCAGCGGCAGCGCGCCGATCTCGTCGAGGCGGTGCCACTCGAGCACCCCCTCGTTCATCCCACCGCCGGGGTGCTCGACCGCCCCCAGCACCCGGTAGTAGAACAGCAGCCAGTGCCCCTCGCCCTCGTACCCGGCCTCGCTGATCATCCCCATCAGGTGGAGCCGCTCGATGGGGATGTCGAGCCCGGTCTCCTCTTTGATCTCACGCTGGGCGCACTGGGCCGGGCTCTCGCCGATGGGCATCTCCAGCTTGCCCCCGATCGGGCTGCACAACCCCTTGTTGGGAGCCTTGTTGCGCCGGAGCAGCAGCACCCGCCCCCCCGCGTCTCGGAGGTCGCACAGGCACGCCAGGCGGTAGGGGAGCGTCTCGGGCACGGGCCCAGAGGGTAGGAGACCGGGGTGCCGTGGTCTGAGCGTGTCTTCGAGCCAAGGGCACGAATCGACACACCTGGGGCGAGGATCTCTATCCACCACCAATCCCGCCAGTGCCCGCGCCGCCCCGATTGTCCCGCACGATCCCGGCACGCCGATATCCTTCGTGCGATGACCACACGCACGGAAGCCGTGGCCTCACACGCCGTCTGGAACCTCACCGGAACGCACGCCTACCTCGTCGGCATCGGCGGGTGCGGCATGTCGGGGCTCGCCCGGATGCTCGGCGCCCGCGGCGCGAGCGTCTCCGGCTCGGACATGACCCGCAGCGCGGTCACCGACGGGCTCGCCCGCGAGGGCATCGCCGTCGGGTTCGACCAGGGCGCGGGCACGCTGCCCGAGGCGTGCGACGTGCTGATCGCCTCGGCCGCCGTCCGCCCCGACCACCCGCAGGTGCTCGAAGCGGAGCGTCGCGGGATCACGGTGCTGACCTACGCCGAGGCGCTCGGACGCTGCATGGGTGGCTACACCGCCGTCTCGCTCGCCGGCACGCACGGCAAGAGCACCACCACCGCGATGCTCGGCGCCGCCCTGACCGACGCCGGGCTCGACCCAACCGTCATCGTCGGCGCAACCTGCGCGCAGCTCCGGAACGGCGCGCTGTCCGAGCCGGGTGAACCGGTCGGCTTCCGCGTCGGAGCCGAACGCGTCCCCGCGGGCGGGCTCGCCGGTGCGCCCGGCGTGCTCGTCGCCGAGTCGTGCGAGTTCAACCGCTCGTTCCACCACCACCGACCCACCATCGCCTCGGTCTCCGCGATCGAGGCCGACCACCTCGACATCTACGGCTCGCTCGACGCGGTGGTCGAGGCGTTCGCCGAGTTCGCCCGCCTCATCCCGCCCGAGGGCACGCTGCTCATCGCCCACGATGGCGCGCACCGGCGCGAGGTCACCGCCGGGCTCGAATGCACCGTCGAGACCATCGGCTTCAGTCCCGACGCCGACTGGATCGTCGGCTTCGATCCCGCGACGCGCACGACAACACTCAGCCGGCGCGACGGGCTCGCCATCGAGTGGCAAGCGCCGCTGCCCGGCGTGCACAACGCGACCAACGCCGCCACCGCCGCCGCCCTCGCCATCATCCTCGGCGCCGACCCGGACACCGTCGCCCGCTCGCTCGGGGCGTTCCAGGGCGTGGACAGGCGGATGCAGTTCCTCGGCACCCGCGCCATCCCCGGCGGGGAGGTCCGCGTCTGGGACGACTACGGGCACCACCCCACCGAGGTCGAACACACACTCCGCGCCCTGCGCGAGCACGAACGCCCGCACGAGCATGCCGGGCGCCTCGTCTGCGTCTTCCAGCCGCACCAGCACTCACGCACGCGGTTCCTGCTCGACGAGTTCGCCGCGGCCTTCGGGCACGCCGACACCGTTGTCGTCCCGCACATCTACTTCGTCCGCGACTCCGAGGCCGAGAAGCACAAGGTCTCGGCCGGCGACCTCGTGGACCGGCTGCGTTCGCGCGGCGTGCACGCGATGCACCTCTATCCTTTCGAGGCGATCGTGGAGCAACTCGAGGTCGTCTGCCGCCCGGGCGACGTGCTCGTGACCATGGGCGCCGGCCCGGTGTGGCGGGTCGCA
>Ga0210110_1000308_pt1 | contig 16890 bp, 17 predicted proteins | sample China_Galinas_PW_2_FD_184865 | JGI IMG/M metagenome (GOLD analysis project Ga0210110, IMG submission 184865) | Wetland microbial communities from San Francisco Bay, California, USA, that impact long-term carbon sequestration - China_Galinas_PWB_D1... | ecosystem: Environmental > Aquatic > Marine... | reverse complement strand
CCCCCGCGCCCTCACACGAACTCCTCCTCGATGACGCGAATCGATCGCGGCGCCGAGCGCAGCTCCTCCAGCCTTGCAATCTCCTCCACGGAGCTCGCGAAGCGCGACTCAAGGCACTCGTGGACGACCATCACCAGCCGCGCGTCCTCGCCGATCCCGCGCTGGACGACACTCTTGACCGAGATCTCGTTCTCGCCGAGCACCCGGGCTATCTTCGCAAGCACCCCCGGCCGGTCTGCAACCTCGAGGTGCAGATAGAAGGAGGACGTCACGTCGGAGACGACCGGCAACTCCGCCCTCGTCTCGTGGACGGGCGCCTCGCCTGCCAGGATCGAGACGACGTCGCCCAGCACGGCGGACGCGGTCTCAGGGCCTCCCGCCCCCGGCCCCGACATGGTCACCTCGGTGATTGCAGGCGCCTCGACCATGACCGCGTTGAAGGGACCGCCCACGGGGGCGAGCGGGTGGCCGCCGTAGAGAAAGCAGGGGAAGACGCGAACGCTGATCCCTTCCTCGCGGCGCTCCGCGACGCCGAGCAGCTTCAGCGAGAGATCGAGCTCCTTCGCGTACGCGAGATCGTCGGGCGTGACCTGCTCGATGCCCTCGAAAGCGACCTGCTCGAGCGTCACGGGAGTGTGAAAGGCAAGACGGGCGAGAATCGCCATCTTCGCGGCTGCATCCGCACCGGTCACGTCGTCGGTCGGATCGGCCTCCGCGTAGCCGAGGTCTTGAGCTCGGGCCAGCACCTCCTCGTAGGGGGCGCCAGTCGCTGCCATCTCGCTGAGGATGAAGTTGGTGGTCCCATTGACGATGCCGAAGACCTTGCTGATCTCGGTGACCCCGAGGCTCTCCTGAATCACGCGGATGATCGGGATCGCGCCCGCGACCGCCGCCTCGAATCGGAGCTGCACGCCGGCGGCGCGGGCCTCGCCGAACAATTCCTCGCCGTGCTGCGCAAGGAGTTGCTTGTTTGCAGTCACCACGGGGCGCCCGGCCCGCAGCGCATCCAGAACGTACCCTCGCGCTGGATCGGTCCCGCCAAGCAGCTCGACCACGAGGTCGGAGCGCTCGAGAATGTCGCTGAAGTCGCCCTCGCTGCGAGTCAGCGTGCCGACCACCTCCGGCCGCCGCCCCGTCGCCGCCTCCACGGCCTCGGCGCGCTCGGAGATAAGAGCAGCGAAGGCACCCCCGACGGTGCCGTGTCCGAGCAGCCCGATGCGAACCGGCTCAGACATCGCGGGCGGTCAGGTCCTCGTAGGTCTCGCGCCTGACGACGACGCGGGCCTCGCCGTCGCGGCAGAAGACGACAGGTGGGCGCGGCACGCCGTTGTAGTTGCTGGCCGTCGCGTAGCCGTAGGCGCCCGTTGCCGGAGTGACGAGCGTGTCGCCGGCGGCCGGCGAAGCGAGCATCGCATCGCGAATCAGCACGTCTCCGGACTCGCAGTGCATGCCGGCAATCGTTACCAGCGTGTCGGGCGCGCCTGCGGCACGGTCAGCGATCACGGCTTCGTAGCGCGAGCCGTAGAGCATCGGTCGCAGGTTGTCCGACATGCCGCCGTCCACCGCGACGTAGGTGCGCACGCCGGGGATTTCCTTGACGGTGCCGACCCGGTACGCGGTAACCCCTGCGTTCCCGACAAGCGAACGACCCGGCTCAATCAGCACCCGCACGCCATCGCCGAACACCTCGGCCACGCCGCGCACCTTGACGTCGACGTAGGAGTCGATCGACGGCGGCTCGTCCCCGGCTGTGTAGGCGATGCCCAGACCTCCCCCGACGTTGACCAACCGGCACCACTCGCCAGCCAACCCACCGATCGCGCGGATCGCGAGCCGATAGGGCTCCAGCTCGAAGATCTGTGAGCCGATGTGCGCATGCAACCCCACCAGGTTGAGCTTGTCGGACGCGAGGACCCGCGCGATCGCCCGGGCGGCAAGGCCGTCCTCCAAGCCGAAACCGAACTTCGAGTCGAGCTGCCCGGTCTGCACGTAGTCGTGGGTGGAGGGCTTGATGCCGGGAGTGACCCGGATCAGAACATCCTGCACGCCGTCGAGCAGCCGCTCGCAGCGCTCGATCTCATCGAAGGAGTCAAGAATCAGATAGCCCACGCCGGCTCGCGCCGCAAAGAGGATCTCCTCGTCGCTCTTGTTGTTGCCGTGCATATGGATGCGCGCCGGGTCGAAGCCGCCCCGCAGAGCCATATGCAGCTCTCCCCCCGAGGCGACGTCGACGGAGAGCCCCTCCTCGGCAAACAGGCGGTAGGCAGCCGTGCAGGGCAGCGACTTGCTTGCGAAGAGAACCTCGAAGTCGTCTGTGCGCCGCTCGAATGCCTCGCGGTAGGCGGCGGCGCGGCCGCGCATGTCGTCCTCGGCGTAGAGATAGGCGGGTGTCCCGAGCTCAGCCGCCAGCTCGACGATGTCGCAGCCGGCGACCTCGAGGTGACCTCGCTCGTTCACGCGGCTGCCGGCCGGGTAAACGGACGAGCCCGCGATCGGGTCGGCAACCGCACCCACCTGTCCTTGCTCGGACATGGGACGGCATTGTGACGGTAAGGCTCGGCGCCCGACTAGCGGTCGCCGTCCGGCAAGCCGTCGACCGCTTCGGTGGCATTGTCGACCGCCCTGCCCACCACCGATTTGGGCCCGGGGGCTCCCTTGACGACATCTTCGGTCACCTCGGTGACGCCCGCATTCCCCACCGCTCCACCGGTGGCACTGTCTACGCCCGCAACGGTGTCGTTGACGATGCCCGCCGCGGAATCCGGGAGCGAGGGGCTGCCGCCTCCGCCGTCGGCCTGGACGGACCCACCGCCATGAGCCGGGCCGCCGGAGCTGTCCGACTCGGACCCGCCAAGTTCAGTTGCGGGGCTTGAGCTGGGGGCTCTCGTAGCCGGGTCAACCGTGGCAGGTGAGCCCGGCCCCTTGCCGGCATCGCCCGTGGCGACGGCGCCAGATCGATTCGGATTGACGGGTGCTGCGACGGCGGCGGAGCCGGGGGCCGGCGCAGCGGTAGCCGTTGGGCCACGCGACCCTGCCGGTCTCGCCACGACAGAGCTGTCCTGAACGGTCCCGCTCCGATTCCCACCCAGACCGTTGAGCGGCCAGTCTCGCAACGTCTGCAGCGAAACGAGAACCACGAAGGCCACCACCGCTCCCACGATCACCACCGTGCCGGATACGCCGCCTGCCAGATAGATGCGTGCCTGGCGAATCACCATGCCTCCCTATCTCATTGGTCTCAGCGTGCCATGCACCGCCAATTGGTGCATACCAACTATTTGGACTTCTGTTCGACCCCCAGGCGGGCCGCAGCCATTGCAGCGACTACAGATACCCCAACGGGTCGGTCGGCACACCGTTCACGCGCACCTCGAAGTGAAGGTGATCGCCGAAGCAATGGCCGGTGCAGCCTACGTACCCGATGACCTGGCCCTGCGAGACGCTCTGCCCAGAGCTGGCCGCAAACGACGACTGGTGCGCGTAGCAGGTCTGCAGGCCGCCACCATGGTCAACGCAGGTGAAATTGCCATAGCCCCCGCTGCTCGCTTCGGACTCCAGCAGTACGACGGACCCGGCGGCGGCGGCGCGAATCGGCGTCCCGGCGGGGACTGCGATGTCTATCCCCTCGTGCATCCGGCCCCAGCGCATGCCAAATCCCGAGACGACCGGTCCGTTGACTGGCCAGATCAGCTGCCCCGAGCCGTAGCGAATCGGTCCCGCTGGAAGCGGGGCTGATGCGGTGGACTGAAGCTGGGCGGAGATCCTTGCCTGGATCTCCGCCAGCGAGCCCTCCAGGTGGCGCTCGACGGAGTTGATCTTCCCGAGAGCGGACTCGCGGCGATGGCGCGCTGCCACCAGTTCTCCCTGGCGACTCTGGACGGCCGCCCTTGCCCGCGCCAGGGCCTGCTCTTCCGCGGCTATAGCGTCGCGGGCCGCTTCGATGCGGTTCTTCGCCGAGCGAAGTCGGGCAACGGTCCGCTTAACCTGGTCGCGCAGCTCGCGGACCCGAGCCACGACCGACTCGTCCAACCCCTGGATGCGGTTCAGATACTCGGTGCGATCGATCAGCTCGTCGTAGCCATCGGCGCCGACGATCACGCTGAGCACATCGGGCGTACCCAGCTCGTAGATCGCGACCAGCCTCTTGCGCAACGCCACCAGAGCGCGCTTCAGCCGCGCCCTGACGATCGCCAGGTGCCGCTTCGCGACGTCCAGCTCGGCTACCGCCCGGTCCAGCTCCGCCTGCTTGGCGTTGAGACGAACGCGCACCGCCGCCTCATGGCTTCGCAGCACCGCGATCTCACCTGTCAGCGCTTCGATCCGCTTCCGGTAGCGCGTAATGGTCGTGGTCAGCACTCCCTTGCGGTCCCGCACCTTGGAGAGCTTCGCTTCCTTCGCGTCGACCTTGGACTGAAGGTCCTCGGCCGTCGCGGCGGTGCTCAGGGAAAGCAGCGAGACGAGCGCCGCCGCGGCGGCGACCAGAGCCGCCGTGGCAAGGCGAGTCTTGAACATGGCCAATGAGGCTAGCTGAGCCTGGAATTGCGCAAGCCGGGTCCCAGCGAGGCTGCAACCGCGGTTGCGATGGGCCGCTACGCCGCGACGGGCTCCTTCTTGGCCTTGCTGCCCTCGCTCATCGCCTTCTCGGCGACCTCGGCTCCGTAGGCAAGGCGCTCGCTGTATTCGCGCGCCTGCATCCGCGAGATGACCATCCGCTGGATCTCAGCCGTGCCCTCGAACAGCTGGTAGATCTTGGCATCGCGAAAGAACTTCTCCAGCGGGCACTCCGTGTTCCATGCATACGGCCCGACGAGGTCCATCAGCGTCGTCGTTGCCCACATCGTCACGTCGCCGGCCTTGAGCTTCGACATCGAGCCCTGGCCGCCCCTCATCGGGATACCGTTCCGCCCCATCCAGGCGGCTCGCTGCACAAGCAGCCGGGCGGCTTCGATCTCGGTCGCGACGTCGGCCAGCGTCTGCTGGACGCGCTGCGTTTGCAGCAGCGGCGTGCCGCCTTCGGACTGCCCGTCGAGGTACTCGAGCGTCCACTCGTACGCGGCCTGCCCAATCCCCAGAGCCGAGGCCCCCACGATCGGCCGGGTGATCTCGAAGGTGGCCAGGGCGTCGGCCGAGCGTGACTTCTGCCCGGTGCGACCCCGCTCCAGCTTGCGCTCGAGCTTCTCCTCGCCGCCGAGCAGGTTCTCGGCCGGAATACGGCAGTCCTCGAGCACCACCTCGGCGGTGTGCGAAGCACGGATGCCGAGCTTGGTCTCCTTCTTTCCCTGACTGAGGCCCGGAGCGCCTTTGGGGACGACAAAGGACGCCTGGCCGCGGGTGCCGAGGGTGGGATCAACAGTGGCAACGACGACGTGAACGTCGGCGATGCCGCCATTGGTGATGAAGGTCTTGATCCCGTTGAGGACCCACTCGTCACCATCGCGTTTCGCTGTCGTCTTCAAGCTCTTCACGTCCGATCCCGCCTGCGGCTCGGTGACGGCGTAGGCCCCCAACTTCACCTCATCGCCGGTGCCAAAGCACTCGGGAACCCACTGCGCGATCTGCTCGGGGGTGCCGGAGGAAGCGATGCCCGCGGCCGCGAGGCCCGATCCCGAGATTGCCAGCGCGATCCCGGCGCAACCCCAGTGGAACTCTTCGGCGGCAATCACCTGCATCTGGCCGTCGCCGTCGCCGGCAGTGCGCTGGATGTGCTCGAGGCCCTGCAGCCCCTGCTTGCGCGCCTCCTTGACGACCTCCCAGGGAGTGCTCTCCTCTTCGTCGTGCTTGCGCGCCGCAGGGCGGATCACGTCGCGAGCGAAGGCCCGGCACTTGTCCTTGAACTCCTGCTGCTCCTCGTTCAGTGCGAAATCCATTCGTCCCCCTCTGCATCTGCCGCGGTCGTTGATTGACTGGTCAGTCAATCGTCACAAAGACTAGCTGACCGACCAGCCAGAACCCCGCGTGTAGCTTTCCCGCCGTGGCCAGCGAGCAACCGATCAACGCGGGCGTTCCAGCTGGGAAACCAGCGCCGGTGCCGCCTCCACGGCCGAGCGGATCGCCCGCTGAGCGCCGGCCGCAGCAAGATGCATCGCGCCCCCGGGGAACCCGGGATGAGCGGTCGCTGGGGATTCCGATCGGGCTGGCCATCCTGGCAGCCCTCGCCCTTGGCCTCGTCGCTGCCGCGATCTTCGCCGGCCGCGGCTCCGACGAAAGCGGTGGAGTGGTGGCGGCACACAAGCGATCCGGGCTTTCCTATCCGGGCCTTGCGACAAGCAACACAACGCGGGTCGCGGGCGCCGATCCGACGGCCAGGGCAGCGGAGGTCGCCCTTGCCGCGTATCCCTCCACAAGCTCCGCACAGCGCCCCGACGCGGTGACGGTGGTCAACGCCGGCGACTGGCGCACCGCAATCTCCGCCTCGGTGCTGATGGCCGCGCCAGTTGGGGCGCCCGTGCTGATCTCCGACGCGGAGGGAACACCCGGGCCCACCTCAGAAGCGCTTGACGACCTCGACCCGCCGGGCAGCAGCGCCACCCGCGGGTTCCAGGCCTTCGCAATCGCGGGTGCAGCCATGCCCGGCGAGCTCAGAACACGCAGCATCGCCTCCACTGGACTCACAGGCGCGGCGGCCATCGCGAAGCTGCGCGACCAGCTGTTTGGCGGCCCGCCGCAGCACATCGTCGTCGCCTCCGCCGACCGGCCGGCCTTCGCGATGCCCGCGGCCGCCTGGGCGGCCCGCTCGGGAGACCCCGTCCTTTTCACGGCGCGGGACAGGCTCGCCGCCTCGACCGCCGATGCCCTCAAACGGCACCGGGGCGTGCCTGTCTACGTGCTCGGCCCGTCCGCCGTCATCTCCTCCGGTGTTGTGCGCGAAATCGCCAAGACCGCAGGAACGGTGCGGCGGGTGTCTGAGGAGGACCCGGTCGGCAACGCGATCGCGCTGGCCCGCTACGCGGACGGCGACTTCGGCTGGAACCTAAACGACCCCGGTCATGGGTTCGTCGTCGCTCGGGCCGATTCGCCCCTCGACGCGGCGGCTGCCGCACCGCTATCGGCATCGGGAACCTGGGGTCCGCTCCTGCTCACCAACGACGGCGATACTCTTCCCGCCGCGCTGCGCGGGTACCTTCTCGACGTCAAGCCCGGCTACACCACCGACCCGACACGCGCCTTCTACAACCACGTGTGGGTGATCGGAGACCAGGAGGCCATCGACGTGAAACAGCAGGCACAGATCGACGAGCTTGCGGAACTGACCAGAATCGGGGGCGAATCGTGAGCGAGGCGGAGAACCCAGAGCTGCTCGGTGGGACGCAGGACGTGACGCCCGAGGAGATCCGTGCCCTGGTCGGCGCCTCGACGCCTCATTTCGCGCTTCAGGTCCGCAACCGGGTGCGGCGCCTGATCGAGCCACTTCCGCCCGAGCATCCGGCCCGCACCGAAGGTGAGCGCCAGATCGCAAAGCTCGAAGGCCTCGCCGAGCACAGCGGCGACCCCCGCGGCGCGGCGGGCATCAGTCACAGCTGACGAAGCCGTCGCTCCGGGGTCTGGCTGCCTGGCTCACCGCCCTGGGCCGTCTGCCTCTGCGCGGAGCACGAATAGCAGCCGATGCGCCGGTGGCTACCGGTCGCTACTTGCCGTCGATGGTGACGCCGAACCGGCTCAGCACCGAGTCAATCTGATTGGCGACGGCGAACTTGCCGCTGTTGTCGCCGGCGAAGAGGAGGCCAACCGGATTCGCGCTGGCATTGTCGGTGACCAGCAGCGACCCAGAATCGCCTGCCTTGATAAAGGGCTTCCTGCCTTCGACAAAGATCTGGTGGACGAATTGGGCGGTGCCATTTCGGTAGCCGATGTTTACGGTTCCGTTGATCGCGGAGATCTCGCCGTGGGTCTCTTCTGTCGTGCGGCCGTACTTCTGAACCCGGAGGCCCTTGGCGGCGGCTACGGGGGTTGAGGAGGGTTCGCCGTAGCTACCGCCCGGTGTCTTTTTGTCGAGGTTATCCGCGCTGGTTGCGGCAATTGCGGCATCCACTTCGTTGTTCGCGGAGCTTGAGAAGTCGATGTCCGCGAATGCCGACAACGTGCCGATCTCATTGCCTTCACCGGTGCTGCATCCGGTGTCGTAGCGACCGGGCTGCAGGATCGTGCTGCCAATCGACGCCCCGTTTTCGAGCGCATAGACGTGGTTATTGCTGAGCGCATAGACGTTGCCCGAACCGTCCTTCACCCGCGCTCCGATCGTTCCTGCCGAGCACTCACCGATGTTGCCCGTCGAAACGCCGATCGGCACGGGTCGGTCGAAGCGATCGGTCGGGCTCAGGCTGGTTTCCGTTTCTTCGCCACCGCCTCCGCCATGGTGGCCGCCGCCGGGGTTTTCGGGCTTCTTCCGCGGCGCCGCGAGACGCAACGAGGAAATCGGGCCCGTCACCTTCAGCTCAACAGGGAACCCGCCCAGCGAATGCGCCACATGGGCCTGGCGCTTGGCAAGGACAACGATCTCCGGGCTCCCCGACGAATCCAGCCCGACACCCGTCCCGACGAAGACTCCACGGGAGAGCAAGCGGTCCGTGTTTTGCTCCTGGACGGCAATCGCGCGCTGCAGGCCCGATGGGCCCGCCGCCGAGCTGCTGGCCGCAAGCGCAATAGCGATGAGGGCAACCAGCACCGCAAACGCAACCGTTAGGCGCAGCTTGCGGGCAACGAACCGTCTCTCCGACCCGGTGGGGAATCCCTGCATCGGCGAGACGCTAGCAGGGCCACCCGGCGCGACGCAAGCGCCGGGCGGCCGCTCCGCCTGGACTACGAAACCTGGGTCGCGCCTCCCGCTACGCGCGGCTCTCTGACGAGCGTGACGCCCATCGCCAGCAACCAGACGATGAAGACCAGGAAGGAAAGAAAGCCAAGTGCGCCGTCGGATGGCGAGAAGGCGCCGGTCTCGCTGAACGACGCCACCAGGCCGACCACGAATGCGTAGATGCCCGCGAGGAGGCTGTAGCCGCCCAGCAGGCTGGGCAGGGCCCCGGCTCTCAATGCCAGGACGCCGGTCGCGCCCGCCAGGACGGCAAACCCAACCAGGAAGAACAGGTAGCCGAACAGGCTGACGTCCCAGACAGCCAGAACCACATCCGGGCCGAGCACGCCCACGTGGTAGACGGCAGCCCCCTCGGCGGCCGTACCCATCACCCCACCCACTGCCAGTGCGATGCCGCCGGCGAGTGCCGTTGCGGAGAGGCGTGCGGAACTCTCGACAGCACGCAGCCGGAAGAAGACACTTCCAAGAAACCAGAGAAAGGCAGTCAGCGCGGCAAATGACAGCGCGACAACCGCCTGCAGCTCCCCGTGGTGCTCCTGAACATAGGCAGACACTTCCGCGGCGGTGTCGTTGAACCCGGGCGGCGAGTCCGTCGGCCCAAAGACAACAGTGAGAATCAGCAGGACGGCGGCCACAACCCCAAACGACGCGCCGACCTTCGGCCAGGAATCCGCAGACATATCTCAATACCTCCGGCAGTTGGACGGGACAATCCGATCCTAAGCCGCGTTGCAATGCGCACGCAAGGCAGCCGGGTACGCTTCAGGCAATGAGCAACGGTGAGCAGGCCGACGTAATCGAGCACGGCTTCAAGGAGGGCGACAAGGTCTGGGTCGAGGACGGCGAGGGGAAGCATCACCCCGGCGTCTTCGTCGGGGACAACGAAGCCTCAGGATGGTTCGGTGGCGGGCCCAGCGCCTACGTCGTCCACCCCGAAGCGCACCAGGCCGAGGTCGTCTCGATCTTCCGCATCACGCCGCGCGACGAGTAGCCGCGCTCAGGCGGCCACCCGCGCCGCGCTCATGTCGACGCGGGCGCCGTGAAATGGCACGCCCTCGGCGATCAGCAGGCGCCGCTGGCGATCGGCCTTGGCCAGCGAGCCGTCGGCGCGAACGACGCGCCACCAGGGCAGGTCAGGATCGTCGCACTCGAAGAGCACTGCTCCGGCGAAGCGCGGCGCCCCCGGCGACACGTCGCCGTATGTGCTCACGAATCCCGGCGGGATCTCACGTACGCGGCTGAGAACCTCCAGCTCACGGGACTCCGACGCGGCGGTCACGCGGCAGGGCCAAAGGCGTCGATCAGGCGGTTCTGGTACTCGCCGAGCTCCTCGGGAGAGATGAAGTAGGTCGGTGGCGTGAGGAACAGGCCGTCGGCGCGCTCAGCCGTCGCCTCGACCCGGGCGCGAACCTTGTCGAGAGGGCCGGCGGCACAGTACGTGTCGACCATCTCATCACTGATCGCGGCCGGGACACCAGCGAGGTCGCCGCTCCGGAAGGCCTCGCCGGCCGCGGCTGCGTTGTCCGAAAAGCCGTGCAGCTCCCAGAGCGGCATGTAGGTCTTCACGGTGGCGTAGAACGAGATCGTGCGGCGGGCCATGTCGATCGCGCGGGCTTCGTCGTCGTCGATGGCACAGCAGACGGTCGGCAGATAATCGAAGGAGCCGCGCTCGCGCCCCGAGCGGCGCAGGCCGTCTTCGAAGGACGCCACCACCACCTCCTCAATCCAGCGCAGGCTCTGTATCGGATGCCCAATCAGGCCGTCGGCGACGTCGCCGGCCATCCGGCACATCCCACCCTGGACCCCGGCGGTGTAGATCGGCACCGACTCGCGGGGCGCCGGATGCGGCCTGATCCAGCCCTTGATGTCGATGTCGTAGTAGGAGCCCTCGAAGCGGATCGGCTCCCCCCTGCCCGCCTGTTGCATGATCAGCCGGGTCGCCTCGACAGACTCGCGCAGGTGCGGTGCGGGCCGCCCATAGTCGGCGTTGTGCCAGGTTTCGTTGAGGCGCTTGACGCCGGAGCCAAGGCCGAGGCGAAAGCGTCCGCCCGACATCTCGTCAACGTCAAGCGCCGAGACGGCAAGGATGAAGGGGCTGCGGGTAAAAGCCCAGGCGATCCCGGTGGCGACGTCGATCTTCTCGGTCCGCCCCGCCAGATATGCGGCCTGGGTCATCGACGACCGGAAGAGCTCGGGCGCCCAAACGCACTCGACTCCGGCATCTTCGGCGCGCCTTGCCTCCGACTCGAGGTCGGCCACGGTCATGCCGATCGCGGCAACTGAGATGCGATCCAAAGCGCTCACGCAGCCGCCCGTGCTCAGGCGGCGACCGGCTCGGGGGTGGGTGCCAGAACGGCGTCGGCAACCCGCTTGCGGTGCCACCGGGCGTCTCCGAACGTCACTGCATTTGCCCTTCCCCGCTTGAGGAAGAAGTGGAGGTCGTGCTCCCAGGTGAAGCCGATCCCCCCGTGCACCTGGATCGATGCGTCGGGCACCCGCCAGCCGGCGTCGGAGGCATATGCCTTGGCCATCGAGGCGGCAAGCGGAAGCGACTCTGGCTCGGCATCGGCCGCCCAGGCGGCGCCGTAGACAGCCGAACGGGAGTTCTCGGTCTCCAGCAGCATCTGGGCACAGCGGTGGGAGACTGCCTGGTAGGCGCCGATCGGGCGCCCGAACTGCTGGCGGTCCTTGGCGTACTCCACAGCCATCTCCATCGTGCGCTGAGCAATCCCGGTTGACTCGGCGGCAAGCGCCACGCAGGCGCGCCACAGCACCGGCAGGTAGTCCTCCTGCCCGCCGCTGAGCGTTGCCTCGCTCTGCACCCGCACGCCATCGAAGCGGATCGAGTACAGCCGGCGAGTCAGGTCGATCGACTCTTCGGGGCTGACACTGAGGCCCTCCGCATCGCGCTCGACCAGGTGGCGCCTTCCGTCGGCGGTGGCGACCAAAAAGAAGTCGGCGGAGCCGGCATCCATGACCAGGGCCTTCTCGCCGTCGAGGACAACCCCATCCCCGTCGGCCCTTGCCTCCATTTCGAATTCGCCGATCGTGGCACTGGAGCCGGCGTCGGCCACAGCAAGCGTGCCGCGCGCCTCCCCGGTAGCCAGTGGACGCAGCCAGCGCTCCTTCTGCTCATCGCTTCCGTTTTCCGCCAGCGCCAGCCCGGCGACCGTGGTGGACAGCAGCGGCGAAGGGACGAGTGCATAGCCCATCTCCTCGAAGAGAACGGCCAGCTCGACTACGCCAAGGCCCTGCCCGCCCCACTCATCGGGGAGTGCCAGGCCGGGCCAGCCCAACTCAGCCATCTCATCCCAGTCCGACTGCTCGAAGCCGTTCTCGCTCTCGGCGAGCTCCCGGATCCGCTCCGATTTGTAGCGGGCGGCGAGAAACTCCCGCGCGGTCGAGCGGATCGCCTGCTGCTCGTCGTTCAGGTCGAAGTACACGGCTAGCGGAGCCTCGGAAGACCGAGCACCCGCTCGGCGATGATGTTCTTGAGGATGTCGGTGGTTCCGCCCTCGATCGAGTTGGCCCGCGAGCGCAGGAACCGGTACTGCCAGGCGCCATCGTCGATCGCCTGTCCGGCACCCCTGTCGAGCGCGGCGCGCGCGCCCTCGATGTCCAGGGCGAGCTCGGTGACACCCTGGTTGATGTCGGCCCACTGCCACTTGCCAAGCGAACCCTCGGGGCCGGGTATGCCCGACTGCATCGTCTTGGTCAGGCCGCGGTAGGCATTCAGGCGCATCGTCTCGGCCTCGATGTGCAGCTGGGCGATTCGTTCCCTGTAGACGGGGTCTTCGGCCGCAACCACGCCGTTGACCCGCGTCTGGGAGGCAAGCTCGTTGAGGCGTTTGAGGCTGTTGGCGATCTGGGCGATCGCGCCAAAGGCGAGCCCGGCCCGCTCGTTCATCAGCGTCGTGATCGCCACGGTCCAGCCGTTACCGACTCCGCCGACGACATTGGCATCCGGAATCCGCGCCTCCTCCATGAAGACCTCGTTGAACTCCCCCTCGCCCGTGATCTGAACAAGCGGCTTGGCCTCCACGCCCGGCTGGTCCATGTCCATGAGGAAGTAGGTGAGGCCCTTGTGCTTTGGAGCGTCCGGGTCTGTGCGCGCAACCAGCATGCACCACTTGGCGAACTGGGCGAAGGTCGTCCAGACCTTCTGCCCGGTGACCACCCATTCGTCCCCGTCCTTGACGGCGCGGGTCTTCAGCGATGCCAGGTCCGAGCCCGACTCCGGCTCTGAGAAACCCTGGCACCAGATCTCCTCCCCGGAGAGGATCGGCTCCAGGTAGCGCTGCTTCTGCTCCTCGCTTCCGTGCGCGATAACCACCGGGCCGCCCATCGCCAGGCCAAGCACGTTCGCGGGACTGGGAGCCTCGGCGCGCGTCATCTCCTGCGCGAAGATCGCCTGCTCGATCAGCGTGGCGCCGCGGCCCCCGTACTCCTTCGGCCAGGAGATCCCGGCCCAGCCCGCGTCGTGCATCGTCCGCTGCCAATCGCGCCTGAAGGACATGACCTCCTCCAGGCCGCTCTCGGGCTCGGGACCCGGATGATTCTCCTCCAGCCAGGCGCGAACCTCTTCGCGGAACGCCTCCTCCGATGGCGACAGCGTCAAGTCCATCCGCTGGGAGACTACCTGGCTAGCTGACCAGCCGACAAGCGAGGTACCGTGGCCTCACTCGGCCCGCGAGCGACGACGCTTCGACCCCGTGAGCCGTCCTTGGCTCAGCCTGAATCCACCGATATCGGCGAGACCCTCCGCTTCGCAGGCCGAGTTGGGGGCGATTCCCGCTCACCCAGGTAGTGGTGCTACCTGGGTGGAGGGAATTGACTCCCGTCGAAGGGATGCGGGATGGAGGGGCCGGTGAGATCGGTGGATTCAGGCTCAGACGCGCTCGATCAGCGTGCCCGTCCCCAGGCCGCCGCCGCAGCACATCGTCACCAAGCCGACCTCCCTGTCGGAGCGCTCCATCTCATGGAGGAGCGTCGTGATCAACCGTGCGCCGGTTGAGCCCAGCGGGTGCCCAAGCGCGATCGCGCCGCCGTTGACGTTGACGCGATCCATGTCGGGTTCGAGCTCGCGCCGCCATGCTGCGACGACTGATGCGAACGCCTCGTTGATCTCGACCAGATCGATGTCGTCCATCTTCATCCCGTTGCGCTCCAGCAACTTGCGGGTAGCGGGGATCGGGCCGGTAAGCATCATCACCGGGTCGACGCCAACCGTGGTCTGGTCGTAGATGCGAGCGCGCGGAGTCAGTCCGAGCTCATCCGCCTTCTCACGCGCCATGAGCAACACCGCTGCGGCACCGTCGGAAACCTGCGAGGAGTTTCCGGCGGTGACCTTGCCGTCCTCTTTGAAGGCTGGCTTCAGCTGGGAGAGCTTCTCCAGCGAGGTGTCCGGGCGTATGCCCTGGTCGGTGACGTAGGTGTCGCCGTTGACGGCGAAGGGAACGGTCTCGCGCTCGAAGCGCCCCTCCTCGGTTGCCTTCGAGGCGAGCTGATGGGAGCGAAGGCCGATTTCGTCGAGCTCGGCGCGGGGTATCTCCCATTTGTCGGCGATCATCTCGGCCGAGATCCCCTGCGGCACGAGGTTGTAGCGCTCCATGAGCTGAGGCGAGAAGGCCATCCCGTGCTCCTCCATGACCGAATAGCTGTCGGCGAAGGAGATGTGGCCCATGTGCTCCACGCCGCCGCCGATCGCGACGTCGTGGACTCCGGAGGCGATCAGCGCCGCGGCGAAGTTGACAGCCTGCTGCGCTGAACCGCACTGGCGATCGACGGTGGTGGCGGGAGTCTCCATCGGCAGGCCGGCCTCGAGCCAGGCGTTGCGGCCGATGTTGATCCCCTGCTCACCGAACTGCTGCACGCAGCCGGCGACGACGTCTTCGACGCTGGCGGGGTCGACCCCGGCCCGCTCGATCACCTCGGAGTAGACCTTGGCGAGCAGGTTCGAGGGGTGGACGTCCTTGTAGTAGCCCTTCTCCTCGTGACCGCGCCCGATCGGCGTGCGAACCGCCTCGACGATCACCACCTCGCGACCCCCGAAACCGCGCTTGCCGTTCTCTGCCATCGAAGCCTCCGTCTGTCTGGTGCCAGTCGGGCGCGACGCGCCGCTCTCCGGTTCCACGATAGCCCACCGACTGGTTGGTCAGCCAGGGGGGCACGCGGCACGATGCCGGAGGAGATTGATAGGAACCCGTCCTGATGAGCGCTGGAACGGGTTACGAGAATCCAGGGATCGCGGGAAGTGGCGCGATCGCCACAGGGCTGGCCGCGGTCTCTACGACCACCGCCGACACCATCCTCCTGGCGCGCAGCGAGGCTTCAGCCTGGCGCGCCGAGGAGAGGGTCGTGGCCGCATGCGCAAAGATCGACGATGCCGAGCCCTCCCGCCTGCGGGTCACAACCGATCCAGCCGACCTGGCCGACTGCGATGTCGTGGTCGAGTCGGTTATCGAGGAAGTCGGCCCCAAGAGCGAGGTGCTGACCGCGGTCGCCGAAGCCTGCCCCAACGCCGACCTGGCCACCACCACCTCCTCGCTCAGCGTCGCCGAGATCGCGGAGGCAGCGGGGATTCCGGGTCGGCTCTTCGGCCTGCACGTCTTCAACCCCGTGCCCCGCATGAAGCTGGTCGAGGTCTGCTTCGCGGACGGTGTGAGCGACGAGACGCGCGAGAAAGCGCTCGCCTGGTGCGCGGCGCTGGGCAAGACGGCAGTCGTGGTGCCAGACCAGGCCGGCTTCGTCGTCAACCGCCTCCTCTTCCCGTACCTATTCGACGCTGTCCGAATGGTCGAGCGAACCGGCATGGAGGCCGGGGAGGTCGACTCCTGCATGAAGCTCGGTGCAGGACACCCGATGGGGCCGCTCGCGCTGCTGGACTTCGTTGGCTTGGACGTTGCCGAGGCGATCGGCGACGCGCTCTTTGCCGATTCCTCCGAGCCGGCCCACAAGCCGCCCGGCCTGATGGTCGAGATGGTCGGCGAAGAGAAGCTCGGGCGCAAGAGCGGCGCCGGCTTCTACACCTACGACTAGGTGACTATCCGGAAAATCGCGCCTGCGGATGGCGAGTGCCGGACCGAGCGGGACTAGGACCGAGGACGCCGTCCGGTGAAATCGGGGGTTCAGGCTAGAAAGGCAACGCGGACCGGCCACCGTCAGCGGGGCCTGCCGGACAGGTCCCAGATCACATCGGCAACCGTAATGCCCTGACGGCGGGCGATCGTCTCGACCTCCTCCCAGGGAAGCTCGGCCTCTGGCAGCTCGTCCCAGCGGGCGAGGTCGAGAGCTTCCACCGTGCCCCTCAGGGCTGGGCCGAGATGCTCCTCTGAGCGCAGCAGCGCTCTCAGCACCTCAAGCTGCTTGTCGCTCAAACGCACAACCCACATGCGGCACCTCCAAGGCTTCGGCGGAAGGCGGGTTGCTCGGGGAACCTAGGCGGAGGTGCGGACGGAATCGCCGCCGCTGATGCGCACCGCCTCTATCCGGTTCTCTCGCACGGCCTCTACCCGGATCGTGTAGCCGTTGGCCCTGATCGCATCGCCGCGCTTCGGCAGCCGTCCCAGCTCGCCGAACACGTAGCCGCCGATCGAGTTGTAGGCGTCGCGGTCGACAGGGAGGTCGATCCCCACATCGACCAAGTCGCCGAGGGAAACGTGGCCGCGCACAAACCACTCGCCGTTTGCGAGCTGGCGCAGCGCCCCGGCGCGTGGATCCGTCTCGTCCTCGATCTCTCCGACCACCTCCTCGAGGATGTCCTCCACGGTGACGATCCCAACGGTGCGCCCGTACTCGTCGACGACGACCGAAAGTGAGGTGCGCTGGACCTGGAGGTCATGGAGCAGGTCGTCGAGCGGCCGTGTCTCTGGGACGATCACCGCATCGCGAATCACCGGCTGTAATTGCGCCTCGGCCCCGTCGCTCATGTAGAGGCGCGCCAGGCTGTTGTTGTGGACGATCCCCTTAACCCGATCGGGGTTCTCGTCCTCGATGACCACCAGCCGGGTGTGGCCCGAGGTAACGCAGCGACGCAATGCGGTCTCCACGGTCTCGGACGCGTCCACTGTGACAACGGCGGG
>Ga0210110_1000307_pt1 | contig 16891 bp, 13 predicted proteins | sample China_Galinas_PW_2_FD_184865 | JGI IMG/M metagenome (GOLD analysis project Ga0210110, IMG submission 184865) | Wetland microbial communities from San Francisco Bay, California, USA, that impact long-term carbon sequestration - China_Galinas_PWB_D1... | ecosystem: Environmental > Aquatic > Marine... | reverse complement strand
TGACGCATCCTTGGATTGGCCAGATCTATGACGCGGGGACCTTTGAAGGACTTCCTTACTTCGTGATGGAGTTGATCGTTGGCGCCGAACCGATTACTCGCTACGCAGAGCTACATTCGCTCTCGCTTCGAAAACGCCTTGTGCTCGCCAAAGAGGCATGTGAGGCGATTCAGTATGGGCACCGGCGAGGGGTGATCCACCGGGACCTTAAACCTGGCAATATCCTCGTAAGCGAGGAGGGTCATATCAAGATCATCGACTTTGGCATCGCGCGAATCACAGAGTCGGATGTGTCGTGTACCACTCTACATTCGGAGGCAGGACAAATCCTGGGTACCCTGCAATACATGAGCCCAGAGCAGCTCGCCGCTGATCCACTTGGCCTTGATACACGGAGCGATGTCTATTCGCTTGGTGTTGTCCTGTTCGAGCTAGTTTGCAGCGCTCTGCCGTATGACGTGAGTAGCTGCTCTATTCCGCAGGCTGCTCGCATAATCTGTACCAAGCCGCCAAAGCGGCCAACCTCTCTGAATTCTCAGACACGAGGTGACCTTGAACTCTTGCTGCTAAAAGCCCTGGAGAAGAAGCCGGAAGCCCGGTACCAATCAGCTGAGAACCTGGCGCAGGACATTCAACACTATCTGGATCGCGAACCTATTACGGCCAAGCCACCGACCTACTGGGTTCGCACAGTACGTTGGATCGCACGCCACCCCCTTGTAACTACAACAATGCTTGCGGTCTTAATCGGTGCAAGCATCATCTCAGCCGCTTCACTCTTATCGCGACGATGGACGCAGACTCCATCCAAGATTGCGATCGCGCCGGGAATGAAGGAAGCATGGCTGCTTTCTGCGTATGGGGAGCGCTTGCATAGGTGGCCCACCGCAACCTGGACGCACATGAAAGTCGGAAAGCTTGTCGACGGCGTCGTACAGAAGCACACGACACAACTAGCGGTAATCGGCTTCGCACCTGATGCCCCACGCGAGAATCAACAACAAGGAAAAATATGTGTATTTGACGTGGGAAGCGGCGAGTACGAAGACCCGCTCTGGTGCGGTGGGATAAGCAACAACGACATTCCCAATGGCAATAATCTAGGAATTGCTGCCGCCGACTTTCGACCTGCAAGTGTAACGCCTATTGACATGTTCAAAGAGGTGCCTGGCGACGAATTGGTAGTCGTTTTCAGCCACGACGGCACAAGCCGTGTTCTTCAGGTGTACTCAATAAGAGGCAGGCTGCTCTACGAACTTTGGCATAATGGATCGATTGCTCCAGAGATGTACTGGATGTACAACGCAGGGCTGTTGGTGCTTACTGGCGAGAACTGCGAAGCACGGTGGCGGCAACGTGGGGCGTGCTCCACGAAGCGAGATAGGCCATGGGTAGTCTGGGCAGTCCGGCCGACCGTCGGAGATATTGACCCGAAGTATGTCTGTACCTCAGACGCGGCTCAAGACTGCGTGCAACCTGCGTGGTACAAATGCCTCCTCCCACCTTCGGCAACTGATATCTTCCTGGACGTCAATGCTGACCCACCACCTCCCCGACAGACTGACGGTCGCCACTGTCTACTACATCTTCTGTATCGTGACGTTCCCAAGGACGCCCCAGAAAGCCTTTCGGAGGCCGCGGCAGGATGGGTGTTCGATGAACATGGAGACCTTGTTCCGGAATCATGGCATTACACCGACGGCTATCAAGTCTATATGAAACAAGTTGCTCCGATTGAACACTTTTGGCTCGGCCCCCTACCTCACATTGGTGGCAGGTGCGACGAATAGGAGGTAGCTGCTTCCTACGGCATTAACTATGGTTGGCTGGCTGTGACGAAGCGCCAATCCGCCCCCGAAGTCCAGACCAATGCAATACCTGCCCGCACAGGCGCAAAGCTGTGCATCACCGAGCGCAACCTATATATAGGAGTAGGTCTCTTGTACTCCCATGGCGTACGTCCACCTACTCGATTACGTCGTTTGGGGCGATTGGCTCGAGTCATATCTGCCTGATTTCGTGCTCGCATTCGCTTTCTTCACCGGGCTGATCTTTGCCGTGCTCAGCCGCCGCCTGGGCCTTCAGCGCTCGGTGGCTTTGGTGGCCGCCTCGCTCGGTGCTGCGCTCGCCTCCGGCCTGGTGTGGTGGGAGCAGGTCAACGGACTGTCGATTCGCCACCTGGGTCCGATTGCCGTCGGCTTCGCGCTCATCGTACTCGGAGGCGTCATCTACCAATCGATTCGCTTCACCGGTGGTAGCTGGGCCGGAGCAGCCCTTGCCCTGGGGGCATGTCTACTTGTTGGTTGGATGCTGGGCTTTGACTGGCCGGTGGCGACCGAGATCATTCAGACCATCACCGGCGCCGCCTTGACCGTCGGGATTATTGCCTTCCTGATGCACCACAAGGGGTTCCACGGCCATTCGCATCAAGGAGTACCGGATCGGGGGCTACGCACTCACGATCTGGAGAACGTACACGAAGGTCAGCGCGTGTCGGAGTTCCTCGGGCGAGGGTTCAAACGCCTGCACCACTTCGTCACGGCGCTTCGAGATCACCCAGAGCACGCGGACGACGTCATGGTCCAACTGAAACGCATGTTACCGGCCGAGGGCTGGCTGACGGAACGCATGGCGCGCCTACGCGAGCGTGCGCATCGGCTCAAGTCCGGTCACGTCGCGAGAATAGAAGAGCTGCGACACGATCTCCCGAAGCTGTCCACACCAGAAAAACGTCGAATCTCGACCGAACTTGCGGCGCGATACCAGGAGCTCAAGCTCGATGTGCGACTGGAACGTCTCGACAAGGCCTGCGCCGAAAACGAACGGCGCATCAAGGAGATGACGCGACACGCCAGGGAATCCCTTGAGCGCGGCGACCACCGTAAGCTCGTCGACCTCCTGGAAGCCGCATCGAAGCTCCAGGCACACAACGAAAAACTCTTCAAAACGATCGACCGGACAGAAAAGAAGCTGATCTTGCTGGCCAAGCAAGCCGCGCAACACCCGGGCTCGGTGAACTAATGAAACGCAACGTCCGTCCGGAAGCTTGGGCACTCTGGATTATCCTGACGCTCGTCATGGTACCCTATGCTCCACAAGTCCCGGTGCGACTTCAGGAACTACCGTATTCTCCAGTGCCGCCCGTTCCGAGCTACGCAGCCGCGATGCCCGGGCTGCCGCAGGTTTCCTGGTATGCGCCTACCTACCATCGCAATGTTGTCGTCCGGCGAGCCTGCCGTGCGCCGTTCGGTGCGGTGGTCACGGTTCCTGTTTCATCGCCTTGTCCCGCAGGCCTGTTTCCAAGTGGGGTCGTTACGATTGTGGCAAGGCCGGAACCGTGGACGCAAACGTACGCCGCGTTGCCATGAGCGCACGAGGGAATTGCAGATCCTGCAGCCGTCCCACCCTGGCGCTACTGAATATCGCAGTGATCATTATTCTGGTGGCCAATCTCGTTCTTTCGTCGCGAACCCTGGAGACAGTACGGACATCACGGGCATCGGGCGCCTACCGTCTCACCACGATACCTACACGTTTGATTTTGGACGACCCAGCCTGCGCTCAGAGGCTTCTTGATCTGGCCAACATCACGAGCATTCACATCCGGCCGGCACGGAACATGACGTCTTACGTTACATCGAGCCAGGTCATGAACTCGACGTGACCAGCACCCGTATCTTCGACCACGCGCTGGCACGCTGCCGCCGCGGCCGGCGAAGTGGCCATGAGGATGACCCGGTCGAACTCCGCATCACGCAGCTTCTCGATGTTTGCCCGGATGTCCGACTTGCCCGTCTCGATCTCGATTGCCACGCGCTCGCCGGAGCGTTCGGCAACGACGTCGACAAAACCGTCGCCCGGTACGGGAACCTCGCGTTTGGTGCCGTAGCCTTGCTGCTCAAACTGCCTAGCGACGGCGTTCGCCCAGTACAGGTGTTCCAGGCTCACCCGGAGCCGGGGCGGGACGTCGATGTGATGGGTGTTGCACACGGCACGACCGTCGTCGGTGAGTTCGTACAGCACTACCTGCCCGCTGCGGGTGGCGATAGCGACGGGCGAGATCAGCCCGGCGCTTTGGAGATCCCGGCGAACGGCGTTGCCGCGACGGCGGGACAAGTGCAGGCGTTCATATCGAGAGACGGTGGTGGAAAGGGGGCGAGTCGCAACATCGGTCAGGAAGCGAATCGCATCCCTGGAGATAGGCATTGGTGGTGGAATGATGGTCGAATCAACCGAACTGGATCGATTGTTCTGCCAGGTTGATTCTCTGGGGGACGGTGGGTGGGATTCCAGGGATTCTCTGTTGGATGATTCCTTATTATCTGAGGCGGTAACAGCCAGAATCGGTGTTGATTCCCGCTCCGGCGCCTTATCCGCGCCGGATTCGCTGAGATAGCCTGCCATTTGCCTGCGGACATCGCCATCGGAGATTAGTCCTTCCCGAACAGGAGACCGCGGCACTCTCACGAGGAACGGCTCGGGATGCTCATCCGCGAGGCGCACCACGACCGACCCGACGGGTAGCGTGTTCAGGGAATCCCGCTGCTCCTCGGTGAGGTTCATGGCCCCACTCATGACCTGAATGTCGGCCCGGAGCTTCTGGCTGAGAGCCAACGTCGCGTAGGAGTTGGCGAACGCCACCTTGCTGAGCAGGGAGGCCGACTGGTCCACGAACACGTAGCCGAGGCCGTACTGCCGGATCATCCTGATGGAGGTCTCGAGCACCGACTCCCTCGTTCCGGCCTGCTTGGTGTGCAGGAGATTGTGCGCTTCTTCGAGAATGATCATGTTGGTCAACTTGTCCCGCGGGCCCTGGGCAAGGCGGTACCGATAGAGATAGAGTGTGAGCGCCTCGGAGAACATGACGCGATCTGACGAGCTCGATAGGCCGTCCATTTCGATTACGACGTTGTGATCCAGTAGCTCCAAGACATGACGATTATCCTGCGTGTCAACCACGGTACCGAACTCGCCATAGGTCATGGCCAGGAGAATTCGCTCGGCCGAAGCCTGCCACATGGCGGCTCTTCCCTTGAGTTTTGTTTGCCGGAGCCAGGCAAGAAGATCCATGATGGTGGGCCAGCGGCCCTGCTCGGTGAGGTCGCGGTAGAGTCGATCGAGCCCCGCGACAAGAAGGCTGATGACGCCTTCGCCGCCAAGGTAGCTCGAGGCGATCACGTCCACAATGAGCTTGATCCAGACGTTGATCTCGCAGCCTGGCGGAGGGATCAGTGGATTGAATCGAAGGGGGGAGATGGCCCGTCCGATGGTAAAGACCCGCAGCTCGGGGTGTTGCTGCAACAGATCCCGATAGGCGCGCTTCCAGTCGAGGGCCAGGACCTTGATGCCACGTCGAATGATCCCATCCATGAGTACGAACGCGAGGTTCGTCTTACCCGAACCACTGCGACCGGCGATAAGGATGTGTTCCTTCAGCCGGCCACTCGTCAGATGAAAGGGGTACAGATCTCGGGACCCGTAGCGCACGGCCCCGATGGGAATATTGCCCCTGTTCGCGAACTCCTTCGATGGCGGCGGAAAGGGAGCGCGGTCCGGCTCGTAGGTCGTGCCGAGGTGTTTGGCGGCGAGCAACTCGAGCGTTCGTTCGAGGTCAGCGCGGCTGTCAAGATTTGCATCGGCCAGGTAGGCGCGCCAGATGCCATCGATCTTTGCGCCCAGCACGGGCTTGAGCTTGCGGCAGAGTTCCTGGGCTCGAAGCATCATGCAAGATCACCACCGGTGTCCTGAAGTGCCTGCAGCCCGCGACGCGCCCCAAGGTACATTTGCGCGGATTCAGGCAAGGCCTGGCGCAGTCTGGAGATGTCCTTCCAGAGGCTCGTGCGTTCGTTTCGTTCCTGTTCGTAGAGTTCCTGCAGGCGTTTGTGGCGAGAATAGAACTGCTTGGAATCGGCCGGTCCGTGGTACGCCTCGGCCGAATAGAGAGCGTTCATAGCGGCGCATTTGCCGAGCTCGATCTGATAGATGTGGCGATCGTAGATCTCGTGGCGTTTTCGAATCTGACTGATGACATCGTCCAGTCCAAGCCAGGAAGTGTGCTCCTTGTCGGACAGAATGGCGGTCACCGGGTCGCCGGCTGGCGCCGCGAAGTAGCCGTTCGCGATGATCTGTTCGACGGTCTGGGCCCGATCGAGCGAACGACTGAAGGGAACAGGGCGGTCAACTTGATCGGCTGCGGTACTGAAGGACTGGGCACCGTATCGGCGCTGCTGCTGCGGCATGTCATACACCTGAAACAGCCCGCGTTCGTAGAAGTATGGCACGTAGCTGGACGACGTTTCTGGTCGGTTTGTCGGAGGGATTGGGTTCATGGGATCACCTTGGATGTGTTCACTTTGAAGTGGTAAACCGCGCGGATTTAAAAGCTTTTCGGTGCGGGCGCGGTCCGATTCACGCCGCGGAAAGGTACCGCCTGCCAACCGAAAGCTTCTTAAACCGGGTTCATTCAGGGTGACGCGGAGGTGCAAGAATGCAGATCAACAAGGATGAGGTCGTCAGAGCGATCAGGGCGAAGGCAAGGCATGAGGCAGCGGATTTGGCCGGCGAATTCGCACGGGCGGCATCGCAGGACAAGGAACGAATCCTCGCTTCGCTGGAATACGAGAAGTGGCTCGCGGAATGCTGCGACGTCGCGCTTGCGATCGAGCAGCCGTAAATCTGGGCAATCTGTGGGCCTCGGACTCTGGTTCGGATAACTACAACTCAAACCAGAGCCCCACACCTAACTCCTTCTACCACAACCACCTGAGAGACTCTTCACCACCAAACCCCACAACACCCCCCTGACCCACCAACAGCTGCACCACAGAAGCGTCCACGCAGACAACCACACACCGACGTACCGTCAGCACCACCGCCCCAGCAACCGGAGGACCGGGGCGAGCGTCAGCGAGCCCCGGGCTTCCCCACACGGACCCGCGCCACTTCTACCCCCACCCCAACCACCTACACACCCCCAAAAAACGCATAGGCGTGCGCGCAAACGACCGCACCGTCCGCGCCCACAGAAACCCCAGCGCGCGAACCACGCCACATCACCAAGCGCACACGAGAAGACCACCCCTCCGCACGGGAAAAAACGACGCCACCAACCACGGAGCAACGAACGCCGCACCATCAGTAACCCAACAGCCGGCCCGCCGGGCATCCCAAGGCGGGCCGGCGGACCGAGGCCGACGGCCGAGCGTCCTCCATGAGCGAAGCGATCAATGAAAAAACACGAACCTCTGATGATCACTCCAGCCGACAGTGGCTCACGCCACCATCACCGCCGCGATCCGCCGCTCACGCTCCCGCGACCGCTCCTGAAGCTCCGCGATTTCCGCCCGCAACCGGTCCGCTCGCCTCCCGAGCACCACGAACTGGTACAGGTCCATGTCCGCGATGTCGCCGATGTCGAGCACGCCACGCTTCACGTGCCACAAAACCTGACCGCGTGTGAAGCGAGGAAGGCGATGCTCCATTACCTGCATGATGATGATCGTGTCTTTGAGCCGAGCCCCAAGCTCCGCGAGCCTGTGCCGCGTCTCGCTCTTCTTCGGCCGCATCCGATCAAAGTCGACGGTTCCAAACGCGCCCCAGTCGACGTCGCCCTGCTCGTCGACGCCCGGAAAAAACTCGGGCTCGCCTGGGCCGCCCGGGAGCAGCAACACCGGCCCGAATTCCTCCCGATGCACCTGCCGCTCGAGCTCCTCGGGATCCGCGAGTTCCTCGTCTGGCAGGTCCGGAACGCCGCCGTACTTGTTCGATCTTTTCTTGGCAAGCACCGCCCAGAGCGGCACTGTTCTTTGTTTTTGTTGTTGGTCCATGTGACCACCTCCGTCTTTCGACACCCGTAGGCGAAAGGCGGAGCGTGTCACCAAGAGGCAATGAGGTCTCCGGTTCACGCGGGAGGGCTCGCCTTTTATGGGTTTTGGCAAGCCCATCGATCCCGGCCAAGGCCTTGGCCGCAAGAATCTTGCCGAAAGCCTTAAATGGGCGAGACCCGCAAGCGGGAACACGTCTGATGACGCGTTCGGAAAAAACGCTGGAAAGCGACCACGCCGACCGTCAGACACAGCAAGGCCAAACAGCGGATCGGTCAAAAAGACCCCCACGTTACGCGGCACGGGCAAGATACTTCGCCATCCTGATCCGTCTGAGTAGTGCCCGGTATCGCACGCAATGACGCCGCCTCTGTACTCCCGAGCGTTTGACTTTGTCGATCGCTCGCTCGATTTCGCGGCGGTGAGACGCCGGGACCATGGCCACGGCATCCTTGCACCCAAGCGATTCAGACGGATCCCTTGCGCTCATAATCAACCCGCCTTCCGTTGCGGGGATTCAATGCTTGGCGACGCGGCGGCCCGCCGCGCTTCGCCAACGCCCAGCCCTTCGATGATCGTGGCCGCAGTCCGTTGAATCCGCCCAAGGGACGCCGCAAGCAGGTCCTTGTCGCCCGAATAAAGCTGAATGTAGTCGCTGAACGCCGTGTTCGTATCAAGCCCCACGGCCCGGCACACGACGAACGCGACCGCCTCGGCCTCCGTCTCCCGGACTGTTCTCGAGAGCTTCTCCTCGCCTTGATGCAGCAGTTCGTGGCCGAGTTCATGCGCCAACGTCGAAAACTCCTGAGCGTGCGATTGTCCTGTCCGAAGCCGTATCCGCCCGCCCGCCGATAGGCCCTCAGCCCCGCCTAGCGATGCAGTGTACTCAAGCGTGATCCCGCGCTCTGCTACCAGCTCCTTCAGTCGCGACAAGTACGCCCGCGGGTCACCGTCGACCGTGGCAAACTCTGGCAACGGGTTGCCGTGTGTCTGACTCACGTCGAACACATGGGTCGTACGAAAACCCACGAGATTCTTCGCCCGCACGGAGTCTTCCGGTTCTTGCGAATCGCCTGCATCCACGCCATCATCGGAGCTGTTTTGCACCTTGGCCCGGCACATCATCGGCGCGAGGATGACAATCCCATGCTCGCCTTTGCGGACATGACGGCCGAGCCTTTTCCAGGTCCAGAATCCCGCGACTCGAGTTGCCGTCGGTCGCTGACTTGCGATGAGCAGGATGTTACCAAAGCTGTATCGCGAGAACCGACCCATGGCCGACAAGTAGGCCTTCAGAGCCTCGCTGTGCCCACGCTGCAGCGCCCGGCTAAGCTCTTCAAGCGCGCCATCAACAAGGTTCTTGGTTTCCGTTTGTTTCATTTGAACACCTCCGGCACGACCGCTCTTCGTGGCGGTTCGCCCCGAAAAAAAGGCGAACCGCCGTTTTGACGCGGCCGAGTACTCGCGATAATCTCGAGGTTGGAGAGAGTACAGAGGCTCGTAATGAACGTACTCGAAGCCATCAAGCTGCGGCGCAGTGTCCGCTCCTAATCAGACCGACGAATTCCCGACGCCATCCTCGATCGGATGCGCCAAGCGATACGCTTTGCACCCTCCGCCTGCAACCACCAACCGTGGCGTTTCGTGTTCGTGACCGATCCGGAGCTGCGCACCTCGATCGCCCATGCGTCAAACGACCAGATGTTCATTGCCAAAGCGCCAGCTATCGTGGTTGGATGTGGCACGCCAGACCAGACATACAAAACCATGGGCGGGTCCGGCAACAGCATCGAGATCGACGTCGCAATCGCACTCGATCATCTCACGCTTGCGGCCGTTGCAGAAGGCCTGGGCACCTGCTGGATTGGCGCGTTTGACGAGCGGGAGGTGAAACGCCTATTGGAGATTCCCAAGAACGTAAAGATCGTTGCTATGACACCGCTGGATTACCCGGCCAATTCGAATCTTGTCGCACCGGTGCGCGACGAGAACCGCAAGCCACCCGAGCAGATCTTCCTAACGGACGGCTACGGGTAAGTCAGGGGCGCATACCCGCCGCTGCGATCTCAACGGGCGGGGCATTAAGCACACGGCGGGCGTCTTATTGCCATCAGTGCACCTTCATCTTCCAACATTCGGACAATCGACGCGCCGTCCACCGTCTCGGGTTCTAGCTCTCGCACATTGCAACAAGTTTGTCCGCAATATCGCGGATTTTTTCTTGAGTGTCGATTTCTAATAACCTCTGACTCTCGAATCCGACCAGGCAGGCATGCATCTTGTACTTCTTCATTCGCGCAGGTCTCCAGCAGGGGACACGAATCTCGTCTCCTTCCTTATGCTCCGACTTCATGGCGAAGTTTGCGAGTGCGGACAAGGAAACCTGTGGTGAATCCGGCTGCGCCGGGTTTCCGGTCTTCTTCTCGACAAACCTCATATCGCCGAGCGCACCATAGCGAATGGACGGAGAAGTCAACGTTCGAACGCTTGGAATAGTCCGAGGCTCGAAGAGGGCAAGGTGGACGAACGGGATCCGAAGCCCAGTGGTAATTGCCACTTCATGTTTGCCGATCGTCTCAGGCTCTACGCCTTCCTCCTCGGACTCTTCGTCCTCCTCCATTGCTTCATCGACTTGTCCAACACCCTTGACATAGATTACATTCGCAGTCGCTAGTAGCCGGCGTGAGAGATTCTTGATTGAGAAGGTCCCTGATCTAAGCCGTTCAGCTTTGGCTGCGTAGCCCAGACGCTCCATACTTGTGTACAGAATATCCAAGAAGCTCTCGATCTCATCGTAGAACTGAGCCATCGTGTCCGTTGCATTGAACAAGTTCTTCTCACGATCTTCAATGCTTTGCATCAACGAGTCCTCCACAATTGCGAGGCAATCTCCGTTGTTGAAGTCACCTCAGTCTGGTATCTGGAAAGTTGGGTGGCCAAAGCACCGAGGTGCTGAACCCAGGAACCCACAGAAGGGGGTGAGCCATAGAAGCGACTCGACAGGTCGATCGACCGAGCACGTACTCCGGAGGAATCCAACGAAGCGCGTGAACTTGCAGCTCGCCTGTCCGCAATCTGCATGACAAGGTTGCCACGGACCGAATCCTGCGAAACGCGAGAAGAACACGTTGTTCGCAGCCGATTGGGCTTGGGCATTCAACTCTCCAAGGAATCCGTGGAATCGCGGCGGAGAGAAAACACCACTGGGCATTATGCTGACATTATTCTGATGAGCAAAGGAAAACCCTGAGAACACAAGGGCTCGCCGCCGGCGCATGGCATCCAGAAGATCGCTCAGAAGTCGTCGTACATGAGGGGCAAGTACTTGGTGATCCGACCCTCGCCGGAGCCAGTGGTCAATAAGCGAGGCTGCGTGTGACCACAGCAAGTGAAAAGTCACATTTCGGAGGGTTTGGCGGTGGTCTGGCTCGGCTTCCGGGACGGTACTCTCCACGTCCAATCTTCTTCGGGCTACAACCAGATAGTAGACAGAATCGGGTGCGATACTATGTTCCCGTCCGATCTCTGTTCCGACAACGTATTCACGCCAGGGTTGCGTAGCCCCGAGGCCGCTCTCGAGCTTGACCTCTATCACGATAACCCATCGATTCGAAATCATGACAACGTCGGGCTCAGCGCTATCGTCCTCAGCATGAGTCATGGGCCAAAACAGTAGCCTGACATCGTCCCATTCGACATCGTCGATACATGGAGAGGTAACTGTTGGATTAAGCCGAGCCACCCATTCCACGAATGACCGAAGAAACGGGTAGCGCGGCAAGTAGTCGAGCGTACCGAAGAAATCCCCTGTCAGAATATCCTCAACGTCTCTCCATCCGGACCCGAGCTGAGAGATTTTGGATCGAAGCTGCGCTTTGAGCATTCACACCCATCCACATAGGCCGGCCCACTGTACGCTATCTCGGCAGACGACCACGAGAATTATCATCCCGCGACACTCTCACGCAAGTCTCGAATTTGGCGCTATACGGCAGAGGCCCCGGTTCGTGCATGGAAGCGATATGCGGATCGCGGTATCGCTCCTTGGGGGGCGAACATCAGGTTCGCCAGCGACGGCAGTCACAATCACAGGCGACGGCCACTGGAGGTACTCTGTCAAACGCATGAACCCGGCCAGCATCAGATTGGAGGTGCAGGTTGAACTCACTGAGTGGGAGCCCCGTGGGCCTCTTTCTGTGGGGCAACTGAATCCGGATGGATCAAGGCCTGCGCTTCGGCAAGGAACAATTGAACGTGAGCCGCGGCGGCATTGCCATCGGACTGCATGAGGTCGAGTCCGGCTGCGAGACTACGGTCGGCCTCCTCCTGGTTCCCGAGTTGATACGCTGCGATGGCGAGTCCGATGTGATCCAGAGCGTCGCCGCGCCGTTGAACTGCCGCCGCGAGCGCTTCCCGCGCTTCCTCGAACTTGCCTACGCGGATTGCCGCGATCCCGAATGTGTTCAGGAACATCGCATTCCCCGGGACAAGCCTCAAAGCACGCCATGCCCGCCTATAGGCGAGCGCGAACTCCTGTGCCGATGCGTTCTTGTTGAGAACCGTATCCCAGGCGAGTTCGCTCAGGCAGCCGGGATTCTCGCCGGCCAAACCCAACAGCTCGTACGCGGAAGCCCGCACTCCGGTATCGAGGTTTGGCAGAGAATCCAACGAGTCCTCGACCTCTTCCGAGAGTAGTCCCTGGTTCTTGAGATCCGCGGTCACCTCGTACGCACGGAGGTTGTCGAATTTCTCGGCAGCGGTGGGTCCGGTGGCAGAACCGATATCGAAGATCTCAATCGGGCCCTCTGGACTTCCAACCGCGATCCGACGTCCATCATCCGACCAGTCGACCGCCGAGGCGCGCCCAGTTTCGGGGGTCCACTGCATCAATCGCTCGCCGTCGCTCGTGCGGAGAAGTTCAATCGGGCCCAGATCCCCAGCAGCCAACAAACGCCCCCCGCTTGGATCGAAGGTGAGCGATACAACAGGCCCGGTATATAGACTGCGCTCCCAATGAAGCGCGCGGGCCTTGACATCCCACAGCTCCACGATGCCGGAGGCTCTGCCGACTGCAAGGATTCGTCCATTTTGACCGATCGCAATCGTCGTCAGCGATGAAGTCTCGCCGGAGGGCCGGACCGATTCCATATCACTCTGTGACCCGATGACCACACGGCCATTCTCACATCCCACGGCAAGTCGGTTCGTTACGCCATACGATTTCAGTACCAGCGCTCGCTCCTCACAGATCCTGCGCGAGCTGACGCGCTCGCGAGTTCGCACGTCCCATAGCTCCAGATTTGCATCAACGAGCGCGGCCAACGTATGCGCATCGACGAAGTCCAGCATAGCCCAATGCATACTCCGGGGGCTGGCGAGAGTGGTCCTCGCGCCCGTTCGGACGTTCCACAGATAGATGGCACCAGCGCCACTCGCAGCGGCAACGATCGATCCATCCGGGCTCACTGAAGCCGAACGCAAGACGCGATCCTGGCCGTACCAAACCGCTTCCAGGGCGGCCGTCTCCAAGTTCCATAGGCGAAGCGCTTGGTCAAACCCACACGAAAGAAGATGCTTTCCATCCCGTGAGAACTCGACATCGAAGACACTCCGGAAATGGTCCCTGAGAACGTAGTGCGGTCCGACCGATCGAAGAGGCCACCTTTTCGCCGTTCCATCACGGGAGGCCGAGAAGATCCACTGCGCGTCCTTCGTGATCGCCAAATCTGTGACGCTACCTTCATGCCCGTTCAATCGTCGGATCACTCTACCGTCGTTCGCGTCGCGAATCTGGATCGGTCCCGAGATGTGCCCGGAAACCAACAACCTCCCAGCATCGCCGAACGCGATGGCCGACGTTCCGCCGAATTCCGGTGGTAGATCCAAAACCGAGTTGCCCGTATCAACATCGAAGATCGTGGCTCCATGGTGTCCCCTGGCGCATGCAAGCCGGCGCCCATCCGGATGAAAGTCCAATTCCCAGGCTGTTCCAACACCCTCGGCCGCCGGCAGTTCGCTTCGCTCTGGGCGGATCCTCCAGGCGCGGTATACACCCGTATCCACCGCCGCGGCGAGCTTCGACTCCGACTCATCCAGTGCAATACCGGCGCCATCGATCGCAGGAAGCGGCCAAGAGCGCTCAAGGTGTCCGTCCCGTGCAGAGTAGACCCGAACAAAGTTGTCAGTTCCCGTCGTGGCAAACCAATCGCCCTTCGACGACGCAACCAAGCTACTGGCCAGACCACCTTGCGGCTCCGACAAGATCGGACGGGCGGGTTTCTGCGTATTCCAGATTCGAATTACGTTTTCGAAGTTGGCAGCGATCACCCGTTGGTCATTCCAGCTGAACGCGGCGTCGACGATCTTCTCTGAGGGAAGGTCGAACGTACGCAACAGATCGCCCGAGACGGCGTTCCAAACTCGAATGGGCTGGTACATGCCGCTTGTCAGAACCATCGAGTCATTGTGACTGAGCGCAACCGTTGCGATCAATGTCCCCGTGTCGGCAAATGTCAGTTCGCTCTCGTCCGTACGTCCGGATAGATAATCCCACTCCCAGCCTCGCTCGTCCTTAGGACAGACCGCAAGCGCCTCCCGCAGTCTCCGCGTGTCTCCAGCGTTGAAAGCGCGCTGCGCCTCGCGGATTCCCAAAACATAGAGGCTCGCGTCCTTTTGGGCGATCGACCGTTTCAGGTCACGTGACGAGTGAAGCAAGGCGATCAAGAGCGACAGAAGAACGAGGAACACGCCTGCCGTTGTGGCTAGCGCCATTGCATGGCGTTTGGCTGTACGCCACACGACGTAGGCCCGATTGTGGTGACGGGCTTCGATCGGCAATCCTGCCCTGTGCCGTCGAAAGTCCTCGACTAGCGCTGCAACTGATTCGTATCGGTAGCTTCGGTCCTTCTCGAGCGCCTTCATGCAGATAGCATCCAGGTCGCCGCGCAGCTCGCCGCGGAAGTTCGATGGGAGATCGGGCACGGTCTGCTTGATTGTCTTTACGATGTCGTCGAGGCTGCGCCCCTCCAGCTCGTACGGCGCACGCCCGACGAGTAATTCGTAGAGAACGACCCCAAGCGAGTACACATCGGTGCGTATGTCGATCTCAGACGCGACGCGCGTGACTTGCTCCGGACTCATGTACGCCGGCGTGCCGACGAGCTGTCCCGAACTCGTATACCGCGTCACCGACGCAAAGTCCTGGTCGGTTGCCAGAGCGATGCCAAAGTCGATGATTTTGGGCTGGCCCTGCTGATTGACCAATATGTTGCTCGGTTTCAGATCGCGGTGAATGACGCCCAGCCGGTGTCCGTAGTGGACGGCATCGCATACCTTCAAGAACAGGTCGATCCGTTCTGTGAGGCCGATCTGTTCATTCTCCGCGTGCTCGGCGATCGAATGGGCCTCCTGGACGAGCTCCATCGCAAAATAGGGAACGCGCGTATCCTGGACGACTGCGGTACCACCGCTGAAGACTTGTGCGATGCCTTCGTGCTTCAAGGGCGCAAGAATGTTGGCCTCGTTTTCGAACCGTCTAACGACGGCTTGGGATGTGAATCCGGGGCGAATGACTTTCAGTGCGACGACGCGATCAGGATGCTTCTGTCGCGCTTCGTAAACAATGCCCATGCCGCCCCGACCGATCTCCCGAACAATGGTGAAGTCGCCCAGTTCGGTGCCCTCGTCAAGGACTGCATCTGGCGCGTCCGGCCGGAAAATCACACCAGGCTCGAGAAAACTCCCGGCCGCGGCGTCTGCCGCAAGCAGCTCGTACACCCTCTCCTTCAATTCCTCGTCGCCGACACAGCGTTGGTCGATGAACTTGGTGCGGTCATCTTCTTCTACCTCCTGGGCCTCGACGAACACATCGAGTGGATTGATCGCTGAAGTGGAGTCCGATGTGTGCATGGTCGCGTGCAGCAGCAGCCAGTTCCTTATCGGTCACGAAGCGTGGAATAGAGCCAGGCGCGAGCAGCTCGCCAATCGTTCTTGGCGGTTCGAACCGAGATACTCAGCGCTTCGGCGACCTCCTCGTAGGTCATCCCGCCGAAGAACCGCAGATGAACGACCTGTGCCCGCCGCTTGTCCAACTCCGCCAACTTGGCCAGCGCCTCATGCAAGGCGAGAAAGTCGACGCTTGGCTCCTCCGATCCGGCCAAGCGGTCATCCCATGTTACGCGGACGCGGCGGCGGCCGTCCGGATCCTTGGGTTGCTTGTTGGCGTGGTCGATCAGTATGTGCCGCATAACCAGCGCCGCGAGCCGCCGGAACTGCAGGCTTGAATACTCCTTACGCCTGGCCTGCTGGACCAGCCTCATGTACGCCTCGTTCACCAACAGCGTGGGCTGGAGTGTGTGTCCGTTTCGCTCCTTGCGGAATTGCGCCTCGGCCAGACGCCGCAGTACGTCTTCCACTTGGGGGTAGAGCTCGACAATCGCATAGTCCCCGCCAGACGCGATGTCGGCCAGCATCCTGGTTACTTCTCCGGGAAGATCGGTATCATCGCGGCAAGTAATTATTTCTCCCACTTTTTCTGCACTTTTTGTCGCCATCACCGGCTTCCTGAAGATGAAGTCAAAAAATGTGTCCACAATCGCTTTTGACAGAAGCATTTTCTGGCTGGCGCTGTGAAGCACCAGTTTAGCAAGAAAACGCGTGCCGGTGCAAGGGCAGGGCAGGACAACCTGACGGCCGCGGAGGCTGAACGGGCTCAGTGTCCACCGTGCAGGTCACAACGAATACGCACGGATGGCATGGATCCGGCCCATGGAGCGGCCAGAGGCGTGGCATGGGGATGGTTTGGTGTGTCTTCAAGGCACAGAACGTACGGAGTGTAGCCAGAAAAGAAGAGAGGGAAGAGTGATGATTGCGACGAGACATCAAGAAAAGGAGGCGTGGCGTATGGTAGTGGTACGGAGAAGCGGGGTCGTATGGCTCCGTCGGCGCATCTCAATGCTGGCTGCGGTTGCTTGCGCTATCGCGGCATGCTCACAGACGCGTGCGCTTGGTCAAGAGACTGGATTGGTAGCTCACTGGCGGTTTGACGAACCAAGTGGGGCCGTTGTCCT
>Ga0210110_1000305_pt1 | contig 17012 bp, 12 predicted proteins | sample China_Galinas_PW_2_FD_184865 | JGI IMG/M metagenome (GOLD analysis project Ga0210110, IMG submission 184865) | Wetland microbial communities from San Francisco Bay, California, USA, that impact long-term carbon sequestration - China_Galinas_PWB_D1... | ecosystem: Environmental > Aquatic > Marine... | reverse complement strand
GGGCGGGATGTGGTCCGGAGCGCAGGTGACGATGATGGCGTCAAAGGGGGCGTGTTCGGGCCAACCCGCGTACCCGTCGCCGATTCTGGCCTGGATCGTGTCGTAGCCGCGCTGACGGAACGTCGCCATGGCCCGCTTGCCGAGCGGCTCGACGATCTCGATGGTGAACACGTGCGGCGTGATCTCGGAGAGCACGGCCGCCTGGTAACCGGAACCGGTGCCGATCTCGAGCACCTTGGAATCGGCATTCAACTTCAGCGCCTCGGTCATGAAGGCGACGATGTAGGGCTGCGAGATGGTTTGCCCTTCGCCGATGGGCAGCGGCCGGTCGGCATACGCGAGGGCCGTTAGGCGCTCCGGCACGAACCAGTGCCGGGGCACGGCACGCAGCGCGGCCAGCACCGCCTCGTCGCGAACGCCGCGGGCTTCGATCTGAACGGCCACCATGGCGTCGCGCTCGCGCTTTGATTCTTCAGTGCGCGGCTTGCCGTGCTCGGGCTTTTCGTTCGATGCCGATAGGCTCGATTCCGAGGGCGGCGGCGCGGGGTCGGGTGGAGCCTGTTCGACGTCCCTCCCGCAGGCAACGATGGCGGAACCGACCAGGCACAATAGCGATCCGAGCGGCCGGAGCGACCACCGGCGCGCGAGCAAGCGTGGCGTGGGTGACATGACGTGTCTCCTAAAAGACGCGACTATGATAACGCGGGCCCTCGCGGCGGTGCAAATGCTGCCATCACGTTTCTGTGGGGCCGTCCTTCGGCTTGCCGAGGCCGCCGGGACCGTGCGTCATACCGGGGCGAGCGCGTGGTTCGCGGCCTTCACGTCGCCGTTGGGCGCGGTGAACGAGTAGCGATAGCGCTTGGCCTCGGCGCGTTTGGGCTTGTAGTCGAACTGATAGGCCGTGCCCTGCTTGAGCTTGGCGATCAGGTAGCCCTCCGGCGTGCCCATGACCTGCGCCGGCTTGATAACGTCACTGCTGAACCGCATGCCGATCGGTACGGAGTTGCCGGCCGCGTCCGTGAGGAAGAAGTGTTCCTGCACCCATTCGTCCCACTTCGGCTGCAGCTTTTTGTCGACCCGAGGTGCCTCCTTAGCCGTCATGCCCATCGTGGCGACGACGTGCAACTCGATGGTGCCTTCGTAGGGAATGCCGAACGCGGTCTTGACCTGAAACGTGTCCTCGCTGGTGATCTTCTGCATGGCAATCCAGCCGACGCCCACAGCGACGACCACAAAAAGCAACGCAAGAACCTTCCCTTTCATGTTGCACTGTCCTTTCTTGATTTGATAGAGCAGCCGGGACCTGAGTGGCTCGTGCACGACACGAGAATCCAGCCCAAGCTACAGCAGGTTATGTACCAGGATTGTGGCGCCGCCGCACAATTTGTTGTAAGAAATTGTGCATACAGTCGGAATCGCGAAGAAACCAGCCACTTGACCGTGCACTACGCGGCCTTCCCGCTGGTTTTCAGTTTGGTTCCGCGAAGACGGCCCATCCGGCGATCGCCCGCTTCTTTTTTCGCGGCGGTCGGCGTCCCCACAGGCCTGGTGCCCGTTCTTGGGCGGGCCGCGTAACTTGTGGTCGCGTCCGTCAGTGCTGGTCGAGCGGGCTCGGCAGTACCTTCACGGTCCCTTTGTCTTTGGCGTCGCCCATCGAGATCGACACTTTGTACTCGCCTGGCTCGACGAAGATATCCTGCCCGATCGCACCTCTGTCCCGCTGCTTCTTGTCGACCTGCAAGTCCCACACGACGCGGTTGATACCCGGCCGATTCGACCCGCTGAGCTTGCGAATCGTGTTGCCGTGCGGGTCGGTGATGCTGATGCTCACGTCGTCGCCGGTATACTGGCCGACCCAGTAGCTGATCCGCGCCCCCATCGGTTTGTTTTTGGCCTTGAACATGCGATTCGACCAGAGCCCGCCGTAGGGCATGTAGATTCGCGGCTGCCCGTCGGGGATGTCGAACAGGTGCAGCTTGCTCGCGAGCACTTCGGGCGTCAGTTGCGAGAGTGGCGAGGCGTCGTCGAGGATGTAGATCGACCGGCCGTGCGTGCCGGCGACAAGGTCGTACTCGTGCGGCTGGAGCGCCAGATCGTCCACCGCCACCGTGGGCAGCGACTTGCCGTTGAGCTTGATCCAGTGTTTCCCGCGGTCGATCGAGACGTAGGCTGCGTGCTCCGTTCCGCAGTAGAGCACGTTTTCGTTTCGGAGATCCTCGCGGATCACCTTGACCGGTGCCGTCTGCGGCAGGTTGCCGGTGACGTCGATCCACGACGTACCGCCGTCGTTCGTCATCAAAACGAGCGGTTCCATGCGGTCGCTTCGATGCCCGTCAACGGCCGCGAAGGCGCGATCCTTGTCGTGGTGTGAGGGTTCGATCTTCGAGATGTAGCGCCCGTCGACCACGGCCGGTGTGACGTTATTCCACGTGGCGCCGTCGTCCGTTGTGACATGAATGAGCCCGTCGTCAGTGCCGGCCCAGATCATACCCTTGGCCAGCGGCGATTCGGCCAGCGACACGATCGTGCCGTATTGCTCGGCCACCGAGCCCTCGGCCACCATCTTGGCGAGTTCCTGCGTCGTCAGGTCGCCGCTGATCTTCGTCCACCGATCCCCGCGCTCTGTCAGCTTGAACACGACGTTGCCGCCGAGGTAGAGCACGGTCGGGTCGTGCGGCGAGATGAAAAACGGCGCGTTCCAGTTAAAGCGGAATTTCGGCTCGCCCTCTCTCGAGGCCGGGTGGAGGTTCTTCCGTTCGCCGGTGCGGACGTTGACGCGGCTCAGCTCGCCGCCCTGGCTCTCGCCGTAGACGATGTTCGAATCGACCGGATCGAACGCCACGTGGAAGCCGTCGCCGCCGACGAAGAACGACCAGTCGGCGTTGGTGATCGCGTTGCCGCCTTCTCCCATTTCGTCGCCGCTGGTTTGTCGCAGTGATTCGCTCGGGCCGATCCATGAGCCGTTGTCCTGCAACCCGCCGGCCACGCGATAAGGATCGGTGTTGTCGACGGCGATGTTGTAGAACTCGCCGACGGCCAGGTCGTTGTGGAAGTCCCAGTTTTTTCCCTTGTCGTACGACACGTAGAACCCGCCGTCGTTGCCGATCATCAGATGGTCGGAGTCGGCCGGGTCGATCCACATGGCGTGAAAGTCAACGTGAACGATCGACGCCAGACCGTGCAGAAACGTCTTGCCGCCGTCATCCGAGGCGCTCAGTCCCCAGCCGGGCTTGTAGATGCGCTGGTCGTTGTTCGGATCGATGCGAATTCGCGAGAAATAGAACGGGCGCGGCGCGAAGTTGCTCATGCGCGTCCAGGTATCGCCGTGATCCTCGGATCGGAAGATGCCGCCTTCCTTGCTTTCGTTGTGCCACGCGTTCTCGATGCGTCCGCCGGCGTCTGACTCGATCGCCGCGTAGATGATTCGCGGGTCTTTCAGGTAGATGTCGAGCCCGATGCGGCCGGTCTTGTTCGGCAGGTTGTTGGTAAGCTTGGTCCACGTCGCGCCGCCGTCTTTGGAGCGAAAGATGCCGCCGTCGGTGCTGGTGCCGAGGAAGCTCCATTTGCGGCGCTGCCTCGTGTACATCGCGGCGTAGACGATGTCCGGGTTGTTCGGATCGACGCGCACGTCGCAGCAGCCCGTGGTGTCGTTGACGTAGAGGATCTTCTGCCACGTCTTGCCGCGGTCGGTCGTCTTGTACACGCCGCGATCTTCGTTGGGGCCCCACAAATGGCCCATCGCGGCCACGTAGCACACGTCGGGGTTGCGCGGATCGACCTCGAGCTGCGGAATATCGTGCGTCTCCTTCAAGCCCACGTACTTGAACGAGCCGCCGCCGTCCGTGGACACGTAGACGCCGTGACCCCACGACGAGCTGTTTCGGCCGTTGCCCTCGCCGGTGCCGACCCAGACGATCTTGGCCTTGCCGCGATCCTTCTCGTTGCTCGAGTCGTCGTCCGAGGCGTTGCTTTTTTCCTTTTCCTCGGCCCAGCCGCTCCAGTCGCTCGGGGCGTCGGCGACGGCCACCGTGCCGATGGACGAAGTGTCCTTGTCATCGAAGACCGGGGAAAAGGTGACACCGTTGTTCGTCGTCTTCCACAATCCGCCGGTGCCGAAGGCGACGAAGTAGGTCTTCGGATTTCCAGGTGCCACGGCGAAGTCGCTGACCCGGCCACCCATGTTGGCGGGTCCGATGCTGCGCCATGACAAGCCTTTCAGATCGTCCTCGGTCAAGGTGCGCGGCGCACCGGTAGGCTGTTCGTGGTCTGCGGCAAGCTGCGCATGCGCGTTTGGCGCTGGCGCTGCATCGCGCGGTACGGGTTCGACGCCGGCCGTTCGCTCGGCGCGACAGCCCAGCGCGACCGTCGCCGCGAGACCACAAGCCGCGATCCAGTTCCGCATGATCCGTGTCGTCATCGTGTTTTGCTCCCTCCGAGTCGTCATTGCGCCGCCGTACGTCGTTGGCCCTTACCGGGCGCATGCCGTGATTCTTGGCACGAAGGCGACTCTGTCAATCGAGCCGACGAGTGAGCGGAGTCGCGCACCGTCCTGACACGATCCGGATACCGTGTCCGCCTCGGCGTTGGTTGGGGGGCTCAGTCCACGCGGTGTCCGGTGGCGCTTTGGCCGCCCGCCGTCAGTGTGATGGACGTCGCGTGTGGTTCGCCTTCAGAAACAACCAACTCGATCTGGTTGCCGGTGAACAGATCGTAGCCCACAAGCGCCTGAGGCGAGGTCGGCTGAAGCCGATAAAGTTCGACGGGGCCGGGTCCGTCGAGCAAGTAGCACTCGTCGTCATACCAGACGCAGCGCACGATCCGCTCGGGCGAGCGGCGCGTGCGCACGAAGGTCGTGGCCTCTTCCAGCTTTCCTGCGGGAAGCGTCGTGCCGACGACCTTGATGTCGTCGCAGGGTCTCGGATCAGCCATCAGCTCCTTCCAATCGTCGCGTTCGATCGTGCTCGGATTTCCCGAGCATCCTGCGCGGACCAGTGCCAGTGTTTTGGCATTCAGAGACTCGACGACCTTGGCCGCGTCCCCGCCTTGGCTCGACATGAAATCGATCAGGCCTTGCCCGTCGGCGGCGGCGCTCAAGCCGGCGTGATCCCGTTGGATCGTCAGGCGACCGCGGTTGGGAATGTCGTAGGTGCCCACGAAGCGCTCCATTGCCTTCGGCGGCAGATCGACGTGCGCCGGTGGCATGTCCGTGTCCTGGCCGAAGAGGATCGCGGCAAATCCATCCCGCACCGTCCGGTTGTACCCGGTGTCGTCTCGCATCACGTTCACCAGAAGGACGGTGGTCACGTCGCAGTCGGGATAGTAGCGAAGCTCGGCGGTGACGCCGTTCGGCGTGGCGTTGCCGCCGTGGTAGATCACGTCGCCGTATTTCGTCTTGAAGCGATGCCAGCCGTAGCCGTAGGTCCAGTGGTCGCGGACCCTGGCATGTGGCGCCAGCGCGCGCGCGACGAGCTTGGCGTTGACGATCCGGCCGTTCTTAAAAGCCCGCCAGAACGCGAAGAGGTCGCCAACCGTCGTGGCCAGACCGCCGGCGCCGCGCGACTGCCACGAAAGGCTTCGTGTCGCGGCCGAGCCATACGCGGTCGACCGGTTGTACGTGATGGCGAGCGGCTTGCCGCTGAGTCGATGCGTGTCGCCCAGGTAGCCACTGTGCGTCATGCCGGCCGGGTCGAAGACGTTCGCCGTCACGAAGTCGGTGTAGGGCATGTGCGCATAGCGTTCGACGATCGAAGCCAGGATGCCGTAGCCCATGTTGGAGTAGGCGTACGTTTCTCTTGGTGCGTCTCGAAGCGGTTGTTTGAGGGCGCCCGCGAGGGCGTTGGCCGGCGATTCGGTTGCATCGCCGTCGTAGTCGTGCATCAGCCCGGCCGTGTGCGTGAGCAACTCGTGTACCGTGATGTCGGCGTGGTCCGCGGGTACGTTGTCCAGCAGGTCGCCAATTCTGTCGCTGGTATGTAGCCGACCTAACTCCACCAGCTTGAGCACGGCCGTCGCCGTCACGGGTTTGGTGATCGAGGCCACGGGAAACACCGTGTCCGGCGTGTTGCGAATCCCCCGCTCACGGTCAGCAAAGCCATAGCCTTCGCCCAGGATCACGCGATCGCCTACGCCGACGAGCAGCGCGCCGGAAAAGCCGAAGCTTTCGCACCGGTGCATGTATGCGCTGATCTGCTCGCACCGCTTGTGCCAGTCGACGGGCTGGGGCTCGGCCCGGGTTGTCGCGGCTTGCAGGCACACGGCCAGTGCCACAGGCAGGTAGCATTGTGGAACGCGGGATCTCTTCCCGTTCGTGCAAATCATGGCGTTTCTCCTGAGTTGCTCGCCCGGGATGAACATCATGCCGCCGGAAGCGGCCAGTTACCAACAATTAGCTCAGCTAGGGTTCGGTCTTCACGCGTTCCTGAAGCGCGGCATAGCCGTTGGCACCGGCTTCGCCGCGTTCAACCGGGAGACCGAGCGTCGACCAGCCCTCGGTGAGCACCTGTCCGGTCGGGTCGGTCTTGCCGCTGAAGCCGCCGAGCATGTTGGCGGTGTGCTCGTAGCCGGCCTCGTGCATCAGTTTCTGGGCCATGGCCGATCGGTGCCCGGAGCGGCACCCGACAATCACTTGGCTATCTTTCGGAACGATGGCCTCGACGACGTCGAGAAACTCCGGATTGAGCTGCATAGGCCCGGTGTTCGGGTTCGGCAGCGCGACCGGAATGTTGATCGCGTGGGCGGGCCGACCGGCTTGAAACTCCGCCGGCGTGCGAACGTCCACGTACAGAAAGTGCTGCTCGCTTATCAGACGGTTGGCTTCCTCCGGGGTGACTTCGCGTAACGTCATCGAATCCTCCGTATCCTTGGCCCGGTGATGGCATGTCTGACAGCGCTGCTTGGCCTGGTGGGCGCAACCGACGACGATCGTCAAACCGGCCGCCATGACCCACGTCTGTATGATTCTCTTCACAATGCTGATCCGTTGATGTCCCTCGTACCACTGCTCTGTGAGCAGTGCGCTTGATACCTTCTGAAGGTCCGCCGAAGGCGGAATCCCTCGATCCCTCCGTCGTGGTCCGCACTGCGGACCCAACATGGTCACGCTGCGCGTGAGCCATGCCACGGTTCGTCGCGGAGCCTTTCCGCCTCAGGCGGATCGCTACGTCGCTCTTTTCTCTCGATCCCTTGTTCTCTCGGTATCGACGGAAAGGCCACTCCCTCAAACCGCTTCGACGAGTTCGCCGATCGTCTGCTCGAGCAGCACTGCCCCACCGAACTCGACACCCAACGCACGGAGCTTCTTCGTTTCGATCTGGTTCAGTGGGCCGTGGTTGAGCTCTTCGATGTCGCTTTCGCTGTTGGTCAGTTCCTTGGCGATGTGCGCCACGTCCTGGTCGGCCACGTACATGTCGTAGCAGTTGTACGCCTGCCCGGCGACGCCGTCCGCCTGCAGCAGCACGCTCACCGCCTGCGCCACGTCGTCGGCGTGAACCTCCTTGCCGCCCTGGTCGCTGGCGATGGGCTCACCGCGCTTGACCCGGCCGACCAGATCGAACCACTTGCTCTTGGTGATGGGCTGCGCAATGCCGTAGATGCCGGTCGGTCGCAACGCGCAAATGTTCCAGCCGTCGGACAGCCCGTAGCTGTGGACGAACTTCTCGATCGCGGCTTTGTGCGCGCCGTAGTGGCTCGTCGGCCACAGCGGATGAGCCTCGTCCAGGTGGCGATCGTCGAGAATGATCTCATGCACCGCGCAAGTCGAGATGAAGACGAATCGCTGCACGCCGGCTTCACGAGCGGCCGCCATCAAGCGGATTGTGCCCAGCACGTTTCGCTCGACGAACTCGGGAATGTTGCCTTCCGCCCCGCGAAACCCGGCACCCGGGCGGTACAACGCGGCATGGACGATCGCGTCGGCACCGCGCACGAGTGGTGCGTTGGACGCTTCGTTCGCCAAGTCGCCCTCGATCCACTCGATGCCTTCCTCGAAGCCTTCGAATCCTGTTCTGTCGGATTGCGGCCGGGCCCAGCATCGACACTGATGTCCTGCCCCGACGAGCTTTCTCACGATGTAGCGACCCAGGAAGCCGGTCCCGCCGGTCACGCCGATTAGCATGTTTGCGCCCCTGTTCTATGCGACAATTGACCCGCCGTAGTATAAGATGGATTCGGAAACGGGAAAGACCGCGGGGGCGGCCGGTCGGAGCGAGCCTGGCGTTGGGTTTCACAACCGGGGGGATTGTCTCAACCAACATGGTGGATCGTACGGGTCGAATTGGGTGGATTGGCTTCGCTTCGGCGTTGCTCGTCGTGTGCGCGGGCTGCGGATCGGCGTTGGTGCCTTCTCTGGTCGACTCCGACCGCGACGGGCTGGCCGATGCGGTCGAACAAAGCCTCGGGACCGACCCTCAGCGGTTCGATACCGACCTGGACGGGCTATCCGATGGGACGGAGCTTGCCTCCGGAACATCGCCCCTGGCGTTTGACAGCGACCACGACGGGATCGGCGACGGGGACGACGTGTCGTTGGACGAACCGTCCCGACGGCTCGGCTCCATCAGCAGCGGCAACGATGTCGAGCCCAACGACGTCTTCGCCCGGGCCGTGGTGACAGGCAACGTGGGGGCGCCGCGCCGCGTCTTCGAGGGGCGCATCGATCGCGTCAGCGACGTGGATGTCTTCGAGCTAGGCCCGCTCGAGGCTGGCAGCCTCGTGGTGGTCGACTTCGAACATCGTGACAGATCCTTGCGGCCGGTGGTCGCATTGTTTGATGGGGCCGCGGATGTCGTCGATCGAACGGCCTACCCGTACGTTGACGCCGGATACGACATGCCGTCGATCATCGACCAGACGATTCGTCACCACGGCGAGCACTATCGACTGGCGGTCACGACGCGCGGGGGCAGCCCGGCCACCGGGGCCTATCGCCTGAGCGTGACGATCGAGGACGCAGGTGCCGTGCCGCTGCCGCGCGGGCAGATCGTGCTGCTCGACTTCAACGGTGGCACGCTCGACGAACCGATCCTGGATCAGACGATCATCGATCCGTTCAGCGCCGCGGCGATCGACGAGGCGTACGCCGGGCAGGATGACGCCCTGAAGGCGGCGATCGCCGAGGTGGTTCGAGCGCGGTTTCACGATCTGAACGTCGTGGTGCTTACGTCGGACGATCCGCCGGCGGACCTGACGGGCGTGTCGACGCTCTTCGTCGGCAGCTTCCACCGTACGGCATTCGGCGCGGCGGACGCGGTCGACCCGTTCAACGAAGATCCGTGCGACAACGGCATCGTGTTTGCGGAGTCGTTTAGCCCGATTAAGTTTGGCTTTACGCCGCCGCTCGAGGATTTGGCCGTCGCGATCGGACAGGTCGCGGCGCATGAGATCGGCCATCTGCTCGGGCTCCGGCACGTACTCGATCCGACGGCCATCATGGACGAAGTGTCGCCCGCGAGCACGCTGCTCGCTGATCAGGCGTTCAAGCGTGCGATATTGGCGGAGTCCGTGTTTCCGATCGGCTACCAGGACGCCCCGGCGCTGTTGCTTGACACCGTCGGCTTCGACTAGCATCACCTGGAAACACGCGCCGACGTGGATTCGAACGCGCGCATCAGACAGGACGTAACTCATGGCTTCAACCGTTCACGCGCCGAGTCTCGACGCCGGCCTAGGCTGGCTCAACACGGATCGGCCGCTCAGCTTCGACGGCGAACTCGCGGGACGAGTCGTCGTGCTCGACTTCTGGACCTACTGCTGCATCAACTGCATGCACATTCTGCCCGACCTCGCGGAGTTGGAAGAGAAGTACGCCGCCGAGCCGGTGGTGTTTCTCGGCGTGCATAGCTCCAAGTTCACCAACGAGGCGTCCGGCGAGACGATCCGGGCGGCCATTCAGCGCTACGAGATCAAACACCCCGTCGTGATCGACGACAACATGAAGCTCTGGCGGGCGTTCGCCGTCAGGAGCTGGCCGACGCTCGTCGTGGTGGATGCGCGCGGTTACGTAGTCACCGCGATCGCCGGCGAGGGTAGCAAGGACGGCATCGACCAGGCGATACGCCAGGCGCTCGAGCAGGGGCGAGCCGCGGGCGTCTTGGCGGACGGGCCGCTTGCGCTGTCCGCCGAAGCCAGCGTGCGCGCATCGAGCGGGCTGGCGTTTCCCGGCAAGGTGCTGGTCGATGCGGAGCTGGGTCTGCTTGTCGTGGCCGACTCCAACCACAATCGGATCGTGGTCGCCCAAGTTCCGGACGAGCACGGCGTGGCGAAGGTCGTACGCGTCGTCGGAAACGGTGCGGTGGGCCGCGACGACGGGCCGGCCGACGTGGCCTCCTTTCATCATCCGCAAGGGCTCGCGATCGGCCAGAGCAACGTCTACGTGGCCGACACCGAAAACAACCTGATTCGAGCGATCGACCTGGAGAGCTACGAGGTGACGACGATTGTCGGCACGGGCGAGATGAGCAGCGATCGCGGCGGCGGCGGCATGGGCACGCAGCAGGGGATCAACTGGCCGTGGGACCTGACGATCGAGGGCTCGACGCTCTACGTGGCGATGGCCGGCACGCACCAGATCTGGCGGATCGATCTGCCGGTCGGCTTCGCGCGGGCGTTCGCCGGGTCCGGGCGGGAGAACCTCGTCGACGGCCCGACGGAAACGGCCGCTTTGGCCCAGCCTTCCGGCATTTGTGCCATGGGGGGGCACCTGTACTTTGCCGACAGCGAGGTGAGTGCCGTGCGTGGTGTCGACATGGGGCTCGAGAAGGTATTCACGGTCATCGGCGAGGGGCTGTTCTCCTTCGGCGACGTCGACGGGACACACCCCAAGGCGAAGTTGCAGCACCCACTGGGCATCGACGCGTGGAACACATCGCTCCTGGTGGCCGACACTTACAACCACAAAATCAAGGTGGTCGACCCCGGCGCGCGATCGGCGCGAACGCTCTACGGGACGGGGTCGCCCGGTGCGTCAACCGATGACGGCGGCTTGGCGCTCTTCGAGCCCGGCGGCCTGAGCGTCGCGGGGGACGAACTTTACATCGCCGACACCAACAACCATCGTATCGTTCGTGTAAACCTCTCGACGCACGAGTGGACCGAGGTGGTGTTCGAAGGTCTGGCGTTGCCGGCCAACGGTGATGAGCCGCCCGCGAATGCCATCCAAGTCGAACCGGTGGCCGTCGCGCCGGATCGCGATATCGTACTCGTGCTTGACGTGACGCTTCCGGCGGATTCGCACCTCAGCCCGGAAGCGCCGTGGTCGGTGCGTGTGTCTGCAGGCGACAAGGCGATCGCGCAGCGAACCGGCAAGTCGGATGCGTTTCCCCTGCGCGTCACAGTGCCGGCCTCGGCCGTGACGTTCGATCATCTCTGGATCGTCGAAGCCTCGTTCGCGTATTGCACCGAATCCGGCGGCAGCGTGTGCGTGCCGGTTTCGATGTCGTGGGCCGTGCCGGTCTCGAAGTCGGGCGATGCGACGAAGGTGACGCTGTTCGGCGATCTCACGTCGTCGGCGTAGGGCGGAGGGCCGGCGGCCGGATTGTGGCCGCGGGCGTTTCGCGGCCTATAATTCATGGAGCTATTAGGTACGCGTTGGTGCCGCTTGTGGGGAAACGCAGCGTCGCGGCACCGGGGTTCAGGAACGCAGTGTCGCGGGGAAAGCTATCGTCGTGTCCGGTTCGCTTGCCACAGTTTTCTGGGTGCTTTCGGTCGTCGCTGCGCCAACGGCAGCACTGGATTGCCCGAATCCCGTAGCAGATTGGGCCGTTGTTTCGGGTGCCCCCATGAATATTCAGAGTATGGCGCAAGCGCCAACGGGAGAGGTCTATTATGCTGGCTATTTTCGTGGAACTGTGGATTTGGCCCCGGGAGAGGTTGTGGATCTTCGCACCTCAGCCGGCGATGAGGATGCATTTGTGACGAAGCTGGCCTCGGATGGAGGCTACCGCTGGTCCCGGACCTTTGGCGGCGCGGCCGTGGATTATGCAGTGGCGGTCGGGATTGGCGAGACCGGGCAGATCTATGTACTATCGGTGTTTCAGGGGGCCGTAGATTTTGACTTCACCGACGGCGTCGATACTTATGTCGCCTCGCCAGACGAGGCAAGCGCCGCTGTAACGGTGCTGGATTCCGACGGGAGCTACGTGTCGACAACATCGTTCGGTCAAGGAGACGGTCCGGTCTACGCCGAGTCACTTGCCGTTGACGCACACGGCAACCTCTACGTGGTCGGTTGTTTCGGGAACACCATTGATTTCGATCCGGGGCCAGGGGTGGATGAACACGTTTCGCCGGCGACGATCACGGCTCGAAACGCCTTTGTGACACGGTTCAACGCAGATGGTTCCTACGGCTGGACGCAGTCGTTCGGTGGCGCCGGCAACGATTGTGCCACCGGGGTTGCTGTCGACGTAGACGGCAACCCGCGGATCACGGGCGTGTTTAAGTTCACCGTAGACTTCGATCCGACGGCCGGCGAGGATTACCACAGCGGTGGCATTGACGACGTCTTCATGATGAAGCTCGGGGCGGACGGTTCCTACCAATGGACCAGAACCTGGAACGGCGCCGAGTACGTAAGTGACAGGGGTCGTGTCGTTTGCGACTCACAGGGTGCCGCTGCGATTACCGGTCTCTTCAGACAGGTGGTGGATTTCGATCCCACGGACGGCATGGATCTTCATTCGGCGTTGCCGGGTGACGCTGGACTGTTCCTGACGAGGATTGATCGGAATGGCACCTATCTCGGGACGACGACCCTCACCTCGTCTGATTACGTTATTGGCGAAGATATCGCTGTTGATCAGGAGGACAATTTCCTCGTCACCGGAGTGTTTGACGGCGAGGCGGATTTCCGGACCCAGGGCGATTTCGATATAAGGTCCGCTACCGAAGATACCTTTGTTACGAAGTTTCGTAACGACGGATTGCCGATCTGGACAAGAACGGTCGGGTCGGTCCACCCAAATGAAGTCGGCAAGCTGCTGGCTACGGGAGCGGATGGTGGTGTTACTGTCCAAGGGCGCTTCGCCGCCCCGTTTGACGTTGACCCCGGCTGCGAGGAGTTGCCCCTGGCTTCGGTTACGCCAGGTCTGTTCTTTTTACGACTCATCTGCCCGGTGACCTCGCCAGATGCAAACGCCGACGGTGTTGTTGATCTTCTGGACTTTGCAGCGATCCAGCGTTGCTTCACGGGTCCGGCACCAGTCATCTGTGGCACTGGATGTGCTGGCCGTGACCTCGATGGCGACGATGATATCGACCTGGTCGACTTTGCGAAGTTTCAGACCCTGTTTGGTCCGTGAGCCGGCGCAGGCGCGTCTATTGCGACGCGGCTCGGGCCATGAGTGCCATTCCCTTGGCATATGAGTGACTGTCCCGAATCCGAATCCCTGCTGGGGGTGGGGACGACACGACCCGGCTACTTCCCGCCGACGCACATCGGCCGAAGTGCCTTGAGAAGCTTCTTGCAGTCCCGGCCGGATCGGTCGACCGGGTCGCAGAAGAACAATTCCGCGCGGTTGCCTTCGGAGTGTTTGATTCGTTCCAGCAATCGATCGATGCGCTGCACGCACGCGGTCGGCCCGGGGCCGATCTGCCCAAGCTGTGAGTTCACGACGATGACGTCGCTCTCCACCAGCCCGTGGTATTGCGGCTGTAGTTGGATGCGCGTTGCCAGCTCGTCCCCGAGCGGCGAGCGAAGAAACGATCGCGCCGATCGCGCGGAGAACGGCGGGCGGTATTCGGAAGGCTCCGGGGCATCCTCATCTTCATCGTGAAAAAGCCCGAAGATTTCGGAGGCGAACGCGGTCGTGTCGTCGAGCACCCGTTTCAACTCGTCCGCCGCGCGGCTCGGATCGCGAAACACATCCTGCACGCCCGACGGAATCGGCATGATGAACACGCGGTGATCGTAGGGATACGCGTGCCGCAGTGCCGGATCGGCGTCGGCCTCGATGATCACGCCGCCGAATCGGTCGCGCCGGTGAATCTCCGTGAGCGCCGCGGGGAGGATTTCGAAGACGTGCTCGGCGTCGTACTCGAGCCACCGGGCGGAGGCGACGCCGCACTTCTCGGACGGTGCGGCCGCTCCCTTCTGGCTTGCCTTCACGGAGCGTTTATCGACGAGGCGCAGGTAGTGCGGCCGCGTCGCCCAAAGGCCATCGATCATACCCTGGATCAGCGCGCTCTTGCCTGAGCGGCGCAATCCGCTCACAAAAACGACGTTCAGCCCCATCTTTTGACTCGTCTACAAGTGTCCCACCGTGCGCCCGATTTTATCGCCGCCGTTTGGTGTTGACTATGGGCACCGTGCACACAGATGAGGCGAGTCACTGTCGCAATACAGAAAAACGCAACCGGCCTCGGATCGTCGACATTTTCGGACACGGCGGGTACGACGGGCGCTTTCGTGCGGTCAGTTTTCGGACGGCAGGGGCGCGACGACCGTCCGGTTCACGAGGTCGAGCCGGCCGGCTTCGCCTTGCGAAGCGCCAGGATGAGTTCCACCTCGCCGTTGGTTTTGCCGGTTTCTTCCGCGATCTGAACGCGGTCCATCCCGGCGTCGGCGAGTCGATAGACGTCGGCATGGGGCCCGGACTCCATCACCGGGGCGGGCTCGAGTTCATCCGGCCGGGCCTCGTCCAGGGTGATGTCGAGCGTGGGCCGGTCCGCGGCTTTTCGCATGAGTCGCTCGAGCTTCTCGATTCGCGCGTCAGCGTCGCGAATGACCGCCTCGAGCTTGGCAAAGCGCGTGTCGAGTTGGCCGTGGACCTGCCGGGCCACCCGATCCAACTCGATCATCACTTCCTCGCCGTCACGGAGGGCTTGGCGCTTCTCGTTCATGCGCGCGTACTGCTCGCGAACACCGGGCCCGGACGATCGCATGCTGTTGCGGACGCGATTGCGCGTAAGAATCATGACGACGGTGAGCATAGCGACGAATATCAGCAGCACGGCGATTTGAGTGAGCGTACTGGCGAGCAGTGTGGGCATCAGTGTCAATGGCCTTCGTTTATCGGCTTCGCAACTGCCATGCGTGTTGGGCGGCCGTCATCACCGTCCGCAGTGCCACATGGTGTGCCTGCGCCGCGGCGCGGCAGTCCTCGAACTCCGGAGCGGACGTGGTTACGCCCTCGCGTGTGCCGACCTTGATCCGAATCGTCCCGTACTCGGTTTCGACGGTCTCCAGACGCCTGCCAAGCTTCGCCCGCCGCATCGTCGTCCGCCGCACGCCGAACGTGGGCGTCTCGACAAACAGCAGCGACTCGAACTCGCCGGCTCGCGCCGTATCGCAGAGGACGCAGAGCATCGTGCCGCCGCGCCCCTTCTTCATCTGTATCGGCAGGGCGTAGACGTCCAGTGCACCGGCCTCCAAAAGCCGGTCCATGGCGTGGGCGATCACCTCCGGCGTCGCGTCATCCAGGTTGGTTTCGAGCACGGCCACCTCGTCCGTCTCGCCGGCCGCGGCAGCAGACCCGACCATCACCCGCAGCACGTTGGGTCGCGTGCGCCCGTCCCGCGTGCCCGCGCCGTAGCCGATTCGCTCGATCCGCATGTCCGGCATCGGGCCGAAGGCGTCGGCCAGCGTCGTGAGAATGGCCGCCCCGGTGGGCGTGGTCAGCTCGCCGGTTTCCTCCGTCGGAGCGATGGGCACGCCGCGAAGCAGCTCGGCCGTGGCGGGAGCCGGCACGGGCATGATCCCGTGGTCGCAGGTCACCGTGCCGGAGCCGACCGGGATCGGCGAGACGACGATTCGATCCACGCCGAGCGACTCCAACGCGATCACGGCCCCGGTCACGTCGAGGATCGCGTCGACCGCGCCGACTTCATGAAAGTGCACCTTCTCGATCGACGTACCGTGCACCTTTGCCTCCGCCTCGGCCAGTCGTGTGAAGATGCGCTTGGCCTTGTCGATGACCGACGCAGACAGCTTCGATCCGTCGAGGATTTCGACGATGTGCTTGAGGTGCCGATGCGGCTGCTTCGCGGTCTTGTCGAGGGCCACGTGAAAGCGCGTGGCCGCGAAGCCCTGCTTGGTGATTGGTTCGATGGTCAACTCGTAGCCTGTCACGGGCAGAGCCGCGAGTTGCGATCGCAACGAATCGGCATCCGCCCCGGCGTGGATCAAAGATGCCACGGTCATGTCACCGGCGGCGCCGTTGAAGCAGTCGAAGTAGGCGGTGGTCATGCGGGCAGCATACCGGCGGCGGGGGATGAGGGCCAGCCGTGTGGCGAACGGCAGGGATCGAGGGATTCCGCCTTAGGCGGACCTTCGGCAGGGATCGAGGGACCAAGGGATCAAGGCAAGGGACAAAGGGACGAGGGGACCTAGGGACAAAGAAAAGGGTGCCATGTTTGTGCGGAGCGGGGAAGGTCCAGTGTGCACGGGACTTAGGCACAGGTGAAGAAGTCGAGTGTATGCCATGGTCTATGAGACACAGCGAAGCACAAGCATGTGGGTGAAGGCGTGGCAGGTGCGCCTGTTGTCATGGACGCGAATCAGGCGTCAGCGGGGTTTTTGGGCTTTCCGGCGTGGGCTGCGGCATTCCCTTCGGCAATCTCCCCGTTTGCGCCCAATGCTTCCACGCGCTTCGCGTCTCTTCGAGGTCATACGGCGTGCCGCACTCCGGACAATGATGTGGCGAAGGCAGGCCGTGCAGCGGATAGCGGCACCACAGGCACGAACACCAGTCGTCGGCTTTCACCTTCTCGACCAGCGCGTCGAAGATTCTACGGAGGCGCCACCACCAGAACACCGCGTTGGCGGTGGCCAATAGGATGGCTGAGTCAAAGATCCACCCGCCCGACCGGAAGGAGCGTGCCGGTCCACGGAGCATGGCGTAGGTGAAGAACATGAAGAACGCAAGAAAGCCAACGAGGGTATCCGTTCACAGGGTTTTACGGCGTTGACGAACGTTCGTTGGCATCCCGGGTTGTTCTTGCTGGCGTTGTGGAGTCGATTGTTTCGATGAATAGGAGGTGGCACGAGCAAGGAGCGGCCGGTGGAACCGACCCGCGAG